>Ga0179593_1663624_pt1 | contig 36941 bp, 58 predicted proteins | sample CZODoug2_1_08_16_FD_185931 | JGI IMG/M metagenome (GOLD analysis project Ga0179593, IMG submission 185931) | Vadose zone soil fungal communities from Angelo Coast Range Reserve, California, USA - CZODoug2_1_08_16fungal (PacBio error correction) | ecosystem: Environmental > Terrestrial > Soil >... | reverse complement strand
GTGTGAACAACATGCATAATGAGCCGTGAAAACTAAACAATCCCTGTTATCACTTCCCATCTTTTCTTGCAGGATTAATCTTTTAAGCTGTTGGTTTTAAAGCAATATGCCCCTCTCACTCATCACCCCCCCTATCTCCCGCAGCATTGGCGCAATACCCTCCCTCTTTTTTAGTGTAATAAAGATTGATTTTTTAGAAAAACAGTGAAATCACGTAATCCTTGCCTAACTTCAAGAGTGGACCCCCTCCCCATCGACGACACCCCCCCCACCCCACAACCCCCCCCCCACACCCAAAGGGATGTCTTTAGAGCGATCCACCCCTTGCTACCTCCCCTTCCCCAGAAAAAGCCCTTTTTTGTGGAAGGCAAAGCATCCCTCTCACTGAATGCCCCCTCCACTAGGGCCTTAGTTCTTCAGAACATCATGAGACCCTTTGTGCCGAGTATGCCACCGACCCGTAAATATTTGTAAAGCGCGGCACGAATAAGAAAACTCTCCACGTCAATAATTCTTCCCTTATTGGCCGCATTTTTCACCTCTTCCTCGCTAAAAGCTACCCTCCCCTGATGTTATTTTCAATGCAACGCGAACCCTCCCGAAAAACCACCCTTTTGTTGCGCTCCTTTTTTCACCGTGCTTCGCCGACCTCCAACTTCCTCTGCCAGTCAATCCTTTAGTGTTTTGAAAGAAGAATGACTTCCCCAAGCAGATCCCATGTCTTCTCTTACTTGCCCCGATTTGCCCCCACAATGAAAACCCCATTTTCAGAATTTTTCCTAAGCAAATGCACTTCTTAGTATGCAAAGAAAGCCCCCAACCCCCCCCCACACCAACCCCCCCCCCCTTGACACCCCCCCCCCCCCCCCCCCCCCCCCTCACAAATTTCCTGGCAGTAGGGCGATATACTCTTCTCCTCCTCCCTCCAGGTTCTGCACTCGAAATTCCCTACATTTTCCATCTGTTGTCTCAAACCATACGCAGCAACTCTCGCTCACGTTACAGCGTGCGAGGTCCTTTGTCCAATTCCCCCCTCAAAAAAATAACCGTGCGTACCACAAGCCTTTTCTACTCTTCTTCTCCCTTCATTTTCTTTCCCCCCGATTAAGCGGCCCGCTGATTTTGGTCATAATCTTTTTCCTTTGCATATTGCCCCAACCCCCCTCTGAACCCCAACTATTAAATTTGGTTGACCGCGGCGTCACACAGACCTTTCCCCCAAGCATGTTCTTTTTTTTTGAATTATATGAAGCTCGAGCATTCTCCCCACTCCAACTGAGAATCCCCCTGCGGTGTCCGAAAGATTTCGTACGGTTTGGCCACGTTTCCCCCCTTTCTACACGACGTGCTTAGCCGTCTGAAAACCATCCCCCCCGCCTTTTTTGATTTTTTTTTTTTCAGCTGACATTGCTCAGCCTATTACCTTTTTCTCACGCACCACCAAATGATCCGGTAATTTCTTTCACCTCTTCTTCAGCACTGTTTAAGAAAAACAAAAAGCACTTTCTCTTCCCTCCTTTATTTTTCTTCCAGCACCCATCTTGATTTAACAACTTAGTGATAAGCAATAGCACTCAACTGCTAACAACTCATGAATCTTTTCCCCTACTCAAATCGCACGAATTTCCCCAAGGAAGAAAGATCTTTGAATAATGAAAATATCCTTTGAAAGACCCCCAAGAACTTTATCCCCAGAAGAGAGGATACGAAAAAATTTCAGTACTTCAAGCCCCATCTGGACTGTCGGTGGCACCCCCCAATCACATCTCTTTTTTTATTTCCGGACAAAGTAAAAGAGCCCGCGACGACAATTCACCGATAGCCTCCCTGGAACCTGGGCCCACACCCTCTTGACAGGCTTTTGAGGACTTAAAGGACACCGCGCTCACCTGACATTCTCCCCCCCCCAATTCTGAGTTCCAGTTTTGCTCCGAAGGCCTTACGGCACGACCGCAGGTCCGGACCATATTTCTCCTTGAGTCCTCCCCCCAATAACAAGAAACGCTTCTGAAGAATTCAGGTTGTGAGGAAAGATGATCCCAGGAAATTCGGTATGCACCCCCTTCTGCGGAATTACACCCCCCCCCCCCCCCCCCCCCCCCCCCCCCCCCCCCCCCCCCCCCCCCCACCCCCCCCTTCACGAATGGCCTGAAAGCCTCCTGCCGAAACCCTTCTCCAAAAACTTATCCGTAACCCACACCAAAGCAGGAGCGCAACTTTCACGGATTGAACCCCCTGCCTTCCTGTTTGATACTTGTCTTCTTTTGCGGCGAGGGAACTTTTGGGATATATCCTGAACATACCCTGTAGTCTCCTTTTTTCACCACCGAGTTTTTTTTAACTCATATCTCCAAACCCTCTACGGTGCCAAATTTTTTTGCAAGTTGGCCTGTATTCTCGTCAAAATTGTTTTGAGCCCCGATCGGCGGGAAATATTTTTTTTTCAGGACGAATGGAAGAATTCAAAACTTCTTCCACTCTGGCAATGCCTTGCCAGTCCTCTTAATGACCAAGGAAAGAACCCCTTCCCCCTTTCGACCTACCGGGTTGGAGCTCCTTTTCTTCTTTAATTTCTTTTCCCTTTTCTGTTCCTATTTCTCTTCCCTCCTTGCTTTGTACCTGATCCTAAGTACAGAAGCGGAGGCTGCCAGTTTTAATGACAATACGTTTTCCTTGTCCCCACGTTCCCCTTCCCCATTAACCAGTCACACCCAAGATGGTTTCGCTGCGGGATAACGGAATTTTCTCTTTTAGAAAACTCCCGCCCAACATCCGTCGCCCTTTTGCAACACCACCTTGAATGCTGCCAATAAATTGATCTTCTGGAAATTCGGCCTTTTTTTCCTTTTGCATGTCTTTTCCCCCATCAACTTGTTCCTCTCAGCTGGCGCTTTTCCCAAGCCGTTACACTAATCATAATTACACAGTGTGTAAGGCTCCCCTTTCCATATGCCTTCCCCGACTCCTTTGACTCATACTCCCGGGCCCCTGACTCGGCCCATTAAAAACAGAAAGTTCCTCCACCGAGCCCACCCTCCCTCCGACTACACGACTTCCAATCACTCCCCCGAACATGGTTTACACACAGGCCCCCCCTGCTGTGACGCCTGTTGCCCCCACGAACATGTTAGACCGGTTCCCCTTTCCCTCTTCTTAAAATACATCTTGTTAGACAGGAGGCCCGAAAACCGAACTGCCTTCCCGCTCTTCGCCTGTCTGACGCTTCAGCTTTCGGCTTTGACGGCTTCCTCCCCTTCCTTCCCGCCCGTCCCCCCCTTTAAAAGAAACTGGAAGGAGTCAGAAGTAAATTTCTTTCGCCCAGATCTTTTTCTTTTAAATTTTCCTTGACGAGTGCGACCTTTCTATCTTAAAGGTAAGGATTTAAAATTTAACATCCGTCCTGTTCACACATACTTTCCTTTGTGCCCTTTCCTATCTGTTCAGAAGCCTCCTTATTTCAGCACGCACCCACCCAGTTTTGAATCCGGAGGACCCACTCCGATCATTGGCCAGTCACCCTTGGGCCTGCCTGACCCTTTTGATTAGAAATTGATTTATAAACCCTAAAATCCCCCTCTCCCCCTCAAATCTTTATTCTTGGGTTTTTCTTAACATGAAACAGAAGAAATTGCCAAATACTGAACCAGGCCCTCAATCCCGGTAAATGTTTGAAAGGATTAACGAAATTTCGGTTTCTTTTTCTACATTTAACTTGTCTCTTATCTTCCAAAAGAGGGTTCCGGTTCTCCTAGTCCCACCGCGTCCAGTTCCCCCCCCCAGAGATAATTTGAAAGGTTTATGATAATCATCCTTTTGAATCAGCGCCCTTTGTTTTTCCTATTCATCTCGGTTTATCTTATTTTTGGTTGATGTGAGGCTACTCTTTCCCGTCTTTTTTTTTTTTCTTTTTTGTTTGGTTGGTCCTTTTTTTTTTGATGGATGCGCCTCCGTGGTCCCCCCCATTTTGACCACAACAAACTGCCCCCTCCCTTGACCTCTTAGAGAGGGGCGAAAACCCTTCTTCAAAAACCCCCTCCTCTTCCAAACCCCCATGTTTCGCGCCCTCTGTGATTAGAGGAGCTGGCGTAGAGACCGCCCCAGCCAGCTCCTCAGCAATCTTTACAACCATGGCTAAAACCGGTTAGAAACTTTTCGGTTTTTCGAATGAAAGCATTTTTTCGGACTCAGATTCGTGTAGCTCCAGACCCCTGCAACGTACGATGTCCCCCTTTCCCCATATCGGGTTCAACTCCCCCCCCTCCTCCTATCCTTCCCTGCCCAAACCCTCCCGTTGTTGTTGTTGAGTTTTTTCCGTGAATCGCATTCAAGTAAGGACTTTTTATCTCAAGCATTTGTTGGTTCTTCTGTTCACCGCTGTCCCCTGTGCTGTTAACTCCCCGAAGATGGCATCGGTCACTTGAAACACTTCCCAGATCCACTGAAAACCTTAACCCTCCTTCAATTTTTTTACCCCCCCCCCCCCCCCCCCCAAGGCAGATTCGAATTGATTAGACACTCTTAAAAAGATAGAATTTTTCGACCCTAAGTTCCCCCCCCTTTCTTCTCTTCGCCCAACCCTTTTATACACCTCAGATGTTGTTGCCTCGCTTCTTTTTTCGTTAGCGGTTCAGTTTTTGGAACCTGTGTTGTGTGGGCTTGATGTTGTGCCCTTTCCCCTCAACTTCATATCAACCCTCAACCAACTTCCCCAAGAGAAACCGAGTCCTCGAATTAATAAAAGTCCCTCCCCCTTTGCGACTCTCTTCACCACAAAGTCCCCTTGCCCACTTGAGCTCGTACGAACTGTAGTGAAATCAAATCAACTTCGCCAAACATTCCCCCTTCTAAAAATCCCAAATTGAGAGACCACCCGCTCAGCTTTCCCCCTCTTTGGTTTGCGTAATCCGGGAGAATTTACCGGTCCTCCCTCATCGTGGCCCATTTCTTGATTTGTTGATTGACTCTGTCTCGCAACGAAACTCCTTGCGGAGTTTTCTGAAGTTTGGTTTCTCACTTTGAGAAATCCCCCTTCCCCCCCTTCTTCCTTTTTTCGGGGCCCTCCCCCAGCACAATCCGTTTGCAACTTTTAACAGGATAGCGGATTCCCCCTGCCGCTTTTCCCCTTTGTGTCTATTTTGCATGTTTACAGACTTCTGCCACGAACAAACATCTTACGCTTAGAACCCCCTTTCGGGTTGAACAATTCCGATTCGGAAGAAGTAAATTGCCCCTCTCCCCTGATAAATTTTAGAAACAATTCAAGACCCTCTTCAAAACCGTCCCCCCCCCCCCTTATCCATTAAATGTGAGGCACATTCCCCCCCTTTTCCCTCAAAACTCCCCGACTTGCGTGAACCCCCCTTTGGGAAGTCATTTTCACCCCCCGGTCACGAGCCACAACGCAGTCACCAGGAGAAGCGAAACGTTTCTATCTCCAAAGCCGAGTTTTTTTCGCGTTGCACTCTTTTCAAGCTTTCTTTCTGAACCGGTCTCCCAGGGCTAAGTAGTAAGAGTCGCCCCGGTGTCCCTTATGTTCGAGATCCCCTTTTTCCGATCTTCTTTGGTCTCCTGGACAGGGACGGCCTTCTCGGTTGATTTTCTTTTGTTCAAAAATGTTCCGTTGTACCGTTCACGATTCCTCTACTTTTTTTTCAGCTGTGCTTAGTTAAATTCACTTTTGAAGTTACACTGCTTGCTTTTTATGAAGTGTTAGTGTCCTTGCCATGTTACGGCTGACATCTCCTGGGACTAGGATTCGGGTGGGAACTACTTCCTAGGCCCACGTTCAAGATTACGCCATACTTCCCGATTTTCCCCTTTTTTTAGAACACGAAAGTATCCGAAAGGATAGTTACCACTGAGTCTGGAGATCCCCTTTTCCTTCCCCTGCCGCAGATAGACCCCCGCACGTTTAATGGTACTCCATTCTCGCGTGGGGCCCAAAGTTTCGGAGGCGATATTGATTACGCCCCGCCTTCTTCGCGAAGTTCTTCCAACTCCCGTTTTATTGTAACCCCTCCTTAAGAGGCCGTGTTGTTGCTCTAGCCTTCTTTCCCTCTTGCGCGAAACCTCCCGTAAGCAAACTTTTTCATCCGCTTTCCTTTCCCTCCGAAGATTTACCCGCAGGCGAGGTGAAGCCCCGTCTGCAGTCCACAGTTTCCTTAATGCCCCCCCCCTCCTTTCCTCCTCGGCCACTTCTTTTCCCACGAGTTGGGGCCCCCCCCACACATTGTTCACAGTCGAAACCCTTCGTTCAGCATTCCACGCCCTCGCGTCTCGCCTCCCACCTTCCGCGACAAAGCCGTCCCCCAGGGAAATATGTGCTTGATACTTTTTTGAACTGTGCCTCTCGTCTTTGTGTTTTCGTGTCTCTGGATGGTGTCGAACTTTGCGGCTTTTGGCAAAACCATTCGTCCCCCCTTTACCGTAAGTCTGGTTAGGGCAGACTTTTCATGAATTCCTATTCCCCTATTCCTTTTGCATTCCCTTTCAAAACGATGGCCGTTCGTTTCCTGTCGAAGAAGAGGAATTCGTTTTTTTGGCCCCGAGAAACGAACCCCCCCTTGTTACTCTCTTACCGCAACCCTGGCCCACTCCTTGTTGTCTAGGAAAGTAAATCAGCGGGAATTTCGATCGCACCTGACGCCTCCCCCCCCCCCCCCCACCAACCCCCCCCCCCCCCCCCCCCCCCCCCCCTCCTTTTTTTCACTCTGATAATGAGACGAACCCCCCTGTTGCTAAAATAGCACGCTGCCTTTTTGTAGGATGCTAGTTCTTTACCCCTCGGGCTGAATCTTTTCCCCCCTTTCCCAAAGAAACGGCATTGGCTTGATTAGAGGGGAGCCTTCAGAGAAAGATTCTCCCCTTCCATCAGGTGACACTTCCGTCCTTTCTCATCGAGCCCCCCCCCCATCTTCAGCCTGTCACTTTCGACAGGAAGATTACCCTCTTTAATAGTGCGTTGCGGCTTTCATCCTCTCTTTTTCCCCGCTGAGAATGAATCAAATACGTTTTTTCTCCCCTGTTTTCGCCTGCAACGGTTTCAGTCCCTCTTTTTTCTTTTCCCGTCCGCCTCCTTTAAAGAAATTGGATGTGTGAAATTTGGCCTCCCTCCCGAAGTCACTTTTTCCCCCCTTGATGATGGGACGCCTCCCCCCTTTCTCCCCCCCAAAGTGATTGCGTTTTTTTTACCCTCTTTGGTTTAGTCACAGTGGACCTCAAAGTATGCCCATCAATCGAGCCCTCTTAGACGTTTCCACTTCCCCCCCTTGGATTCTTTTTGGTCACCTTTTTTCTTTTCCCTCCCACTTTTTACCACCCCTTCAGAATTCCGCTCCTGTGCCTCGCTATGGACTCCTTTTCTGGCATCCGTCTTCATTTCCTCCTGTGGGTTTTTTCGATCGCTCCTGATGCACATCCTAATTCAAGGTACATCGAGCACCCCCCCCCACTTTTCTTTTTTCGAGACGGCTGGTTTTCGGTCAATTTTTTCCCATAAAATAGCTTCCAACGAATTACATGGCTCCTCCTTTGGGCATTTCTGTCCTCCCTAATCCTTCTATTGATCATCTTTGATCTTCCCAGAAACCCTGACCAACGCCTCAATTTGAGTTTCTTTTTTTTCCCCATCATCCCAGATTGTTTATCTTGTTCTAGACATATGAAGTAGCTCTCCTCCCCTCCAAAGGCCTCCACTTTTTTGAGAGGGCCAGCTTTTACCCTTTTTTCTCCCCTCCCTTTTTTCTTCTTTTAAAAATCCCCCGAAAGATGTTCTGTTTTTAGGAAAGACTCCCCTTTTTTCAGCTCACGGTAACTTTCCTTCAGAGAAGATCAATCTCAAGCGAGCTGATCCACACAGCCCTTTTTTTGATACCCACGACGGTTTCAGCAGCTCCCCCCTTTTTGGCTACAATCGTTCTTTCTCCCTAACAGCGATCGCGACTCCAATAGCTTTCCTTTCTGTCACCTTTTACCAGTTTTCCCTCCCCCCAACTCCGTTCTCGCCTGATAGTAAGACACTTTTCCATAAGATTGACAACAATCTTCTTTCCGATTCATCTTCAAGCCTTCCCCCCCCTACTTCGACACCCGCTTCCCCTCTGGTCAACATAAGTTTTTCCGGGTGCATTCCCCCCGCGTCTACGTGTACAACTCCCCAGCTCCCTCTAAGCCACCCCCCAGAGCTCAAAGAATTCCCTAAGTCTAATGTACGGACACTTTTCGATTGCCCTTTTTTCCCCGCATTCAAGACACCCCTTCGCAGAATTCAGGGATCCCTCTGATCAACGGTTCCATTTATCATTCAGCTTTTCTTACCTGGAAGAATGGATTTTCCAGCACCGACAAGAAGCCCCCCTCTCCCCCCCCCCCCCTAATCCCAACCCATCCCCCCCCTTTTAGGAGTCCCAGTTCCCCCCGGTCTCTTTTTCCTATAAATCAATGCACCTTTTTTTCCCTCGGTTGGACATTCCCCAGTAGACGCGTCTTCTTAAATTTGGATCATACCTAACTTTAGTACCGAGAGTAGGCACCGCATTTGTGCTGAAATATCCTATTCGACGATCCCCCCCATGGTGGTGGTGCACCTCCCCTCCCCAACATTGTTTCCGAACCTTGCACGAGCTTTTTTTTCTTTCTGCGGTCTTTAACTTCCGACCTTTCTCTCGAATGCGATGGGGAAACTAGGACAGAGAAGGTTCTTCCCCCATGCAAGACCCCGGTTTTTCTCAAGTTTTTTTTCTCCCCTTCTCGACAAGCACCCCCCCCCATGTTCATATTTCCCTCGTTTACATCCCTCCCTGCCTTTTCTCTCCCCTTCGATAAGCATTTTCCAAGACACCTCCGACCCCACGAGTTTAGACTTCTTACCCAACAAATGTTATGGTTATCTTTATAAGCCTCCGGCTTTTCTGGTTTATAACACCCCGGTTTATAAGTTAGCAATTTCCCGCGTGTCCCCCCCCCCCACGGGAACAAGCCCCTCTTGAAATTCTGGGTCACCCTTGGCCTTTCTTTTCCACACCCGATCCCCCGTTAGTAAAAACTTTTTTTTTTTCTCCTCCTGGGAACCCCCCCCTCGAATCGTATAACCCGCCATACCCCACAGTGCTAACTCCTCGCAATACCCTTGACCACCTCAAGCTCGTTCCCCCTCTAACCATCGCACATGTTTCCAAAACACTCAAGTTAAATCAACCCTCGCCCTTCCGTGTGACCTACTACACGACAGGTAAGAGAAAGATCATTCCACTTGGGTTCAAATTTCCCATCACATCACCGCGAGAAGATCTTAAGAAAAGGGTACTCCTTTCTTTTTTTACAAACTCTCCCCCCCCCAGGCACACCTCCCCCTCTCCCCCCGATCCTCCCCCCCGCAACAGCCCCTTATTTGAAAGATAGGCGGTCTTCTACGTAAGCCCTCTGGTTCCAAGACTGAATTGTACTCCGGAATGCCCCCCCAATTTTTTCAACCAGCGGAGTTGGAAGCCCCCAAATTTGCTAAGCTTCCCTCCTGCGGGAATGTGCTTTTCACCAAGATTCCTCCTTGTGACCCCCCCCCCCCATCTTCACTGTTCTTCGTCCACTTGAACCCCCCCCTTTCTTTTTCCCCAAACTGGGTTTCTAGCGTTTGCCTAGCTTTCCTACTGGCCCTCACTTTTTTTCAAAAAAGTTTTTCTCCGGCGCCCATCCCTTCCCCGATCTCTTCCCAAAAGTCTCCCCCCCTTTCCGTTAAGTGGCATCCACACCTTTCCCTCTTGTTCGCCTTTGATTTCTAATTGTTCCCCTAATTAAAAAAATACAGCTCCCCTTGAGTTTCCCCATTATTTCACATACCTAACTTTCAACTCTTTTGCTCCCCCCCCTTCCCCTCTTTGATCGGTAAATTTCTTCCCACGGTGGACTTCCAACTCCCTGGACCTCCTACCTATTTCCCTTGTGACCTCCAAACTCCCTGATCCCCCGAGGGGCGAGTTTTTTTCCCCCTACTCGTCTTTCACCCCTTCAGTTTTCCATAACCCTCCCTTTTTCTTGCAATGGTTATGATAATAAACTTTTGAATCAAACCTCCTCCTCCCCCCCTGGCTTCGCTGAATTCCTTCGCTATAAACGTGATTTCTTTTTCGTCATCTTTGCAAAGTCCCCGATGAGCCTGAGGAGATCTTCCAAGACTCCTCCAAACCAACAATTCTTCTCCCCTTTCACCCTCCGGGCAGTTTCCCAAATCGGACCCCCTTCATCCTTCCCCAAAACACTCCTTTTTCGAGGAGAACGTCATGGATTAAATTTTTCCTCCTGGTCCCCCCCAGCCCCCTATCTAGGCACAATCCGGCTATCCTTCCCCCCGCAGGCGGCTTAACCAATGTCCCCCCCCTTTCTTCCTGGTTTTATAGAATTTCACGAGGAGGCCCTTTCATATTCTTCATTGCCTCCGTAACCCACTTTCCCCAATGGGTGAACTTCCCAATAAACAAATTCGGAAGCGATTCCTTTTTTTTCCTTTCAGCGATTCTCTTGGCCCGTCGGTTCGAGATTTTTTCTCTTTCTCCTAAGGCCCTTCCCTCCAAGTTGTTGAGTTTTTCCCAGATAGAGTTCATATGATTGTTTCTACAGTTACTAACTCTCGAAGTCTCTTCGGTCATCCCTTTTATCCGGAAAGAGTCTTCCGAAAGGCGTCTCTCCCCCCGGCATCACTCAATCCTTATTGACCTTTTCGTCGTCCCTTCTTTTTCGACGCCTCAGTTCCCACAATCACAATTTTTTATATAGAACCCCCCCCCTAGCGTTTGTCCTTACCAAAGGTGCCTGAAGCTGTTGTTTGCCTACTCGCCCCCGTGGGTAGAGGAGTCAGCGACCTTTTTCCCCCTTTTTTTTTTTTCTGTTTCCCCCCCCTCCTATTTCGTCGACCTCCCTTTCCCATTACCGCACCCCGACAACCCCAACTTATCAACCCCTCGAAACTCTCTTCCCCTCACCCCTGCCCTCCTCCAAAAAGCATTTTTTTGATAATAACCCTTCCATGAGAGAGTCTCCCCCTGTCCTTCAACGATTCTTTCCCACCCCCCTTTCCCCAAATGTTTCCTTATTTTGAGAGCACTTAAAACCTTAGGCCTCGAGGTTTTTTCCGGGCGAAATTCTGATCATTCTTGAAATTGGTCGCAAAAAGATCTCTTCCCGCTTCGGCCCTCCCTGAAATTCTCACTCTGCTTTTAGTTTCTCCTTCTTTGAACCCCATCTTTCTTTCAAATCAAAATTTGCGAACCCCGTCCTTGCTTGATTTTCCTCTTTCCCCCCCTTCCACTGCCAATTTGGTCCCTTTGTAAAAGGATCTTTTTTTCAAATGCCCCTCAGACCCCTTTATTCCAGTATAGTACCTCTTCTCCCTCACAAAATTGTCTCCTCCCAGATAGGCAGAGGTTGACCTGAACATGGTCATTCCTCTTCTGTGTAACCCCTTTTTAACCCCCTGATCTGGTTCCCACCCCAACCGAGAAATTACCTAGCACAAATTTTCCTTCCCCCCCCTTACAAATCCTCCGATTTAACCTTTTTCCGTCAGTCATTGCAGTAATGGTCTTGTAAAACATTGAGTCCCCAGAAGGGTCCCATCTGGACCCCTACAATTATCGTCTCTTCCCCCCTTGGTTCTTTTGACCTCTATCTTTATCCTCATGTTAATGCCGGGATGTGCAACACACTTCCGAGAAAATATTTTTTTTTTCCAAGAGTAGCGTCCTCTCTCCACTGTTTCTGAACAGACCCGTGTTCTCTTCTACTGAACCTGCCTTCCGACGTCTTTACCTTTCTAGTTTCTCTCTCTTCAACATTTAGTACCGTACCTCTTCTGATACGGTTAACGCTTCTTGAGTTGGATCCCCTATATTGAAACCAATGTTGTTTCCACCTTCGGTTTAAGTTCTCTTACGCTTAACAGGCCTCCAGAGAAAACTTTTTGGGGACGATCGGATAGTTCTTGTCCGGACTCACTGTGGACCCGCAGATTTACAGAATTTTTTCCTCATCCCCGGCTTTTTCCAGGGTTTTTTCCCCACTTCCTCTAGGCGACTTCTTCCAAAAAAGGGGTATTTCCATTAAAAACAGGTTATCCCCGAAGTTTTCATCCTCTAAGTATAAAGCTCCCCCCCTATTGTCCTGCGCCCCCCCTTTCCTCTCACAAGTCCTTACGGTTTTTGCTATGGCCTTTCTTAAACTTTCCCTCGTAGCGAAGAATGCTATCCCCTCCCCTTGCAAGGAGGGATTTCCCCTCGGAGAAGAGGAAAAGTTTTTTCTATTCGCCAAACCTTCAAGTCACCATTTTAGATTTGTCATCTACCTTTCCTTCCTCGGCCTTCCCAGCGCAGCGACCCGGTTAAAGGTAAGTTTTGCAATCTCACTTTAGTAGTCCTGTCCCCCCCCCCCCCTTATTAAGCCCTTCAAAATGTTCTTTCTGCCTCCTCTTTTTATCCACCGACATTGAACACCATTGGGCACCTTCTCAGATCCTCGTCCAGCAAAAACTCCGGTTCCGTTCTTGGCTGCTGCTCCAAATTCAAGCCGCAGCGCGACAAGACGCGATCCCCCCCTTTCCTTTTGCAGTGACCCCCCTGGAAAACCCTCCGGTTTTCTTCTCCTTGATTTCGTGTCTTCATTTCCTATGGCAAATCAATTCTTAGGGACTTAATCAGCCTCCCCTTTCTCTCAGACCGCCTGGATCCTTTCCCCCTGAATTCCTCCCTGGAATGACTGTTTGATGGCAACCTTTTCCCCCCCCTCTCTTCCGTAGCCTTCTCCCTTCCTTTCGGAGAACGGTACTTCGCCTCTTTTCCCCCCTGTTAAATTCCATGGCCCCCCTTTTCCACCTTCCCTTTAAAGTCCCTCCTTTTTTCGCATCGCGACTTTGAATAACATGACTTAGTCTAAACTGATCATGCGCTTTCCCCGTTGTCAACTCGTTTTCGACATCCTTTCTCTTCTTTTTTTAATCTCGGGTGTCCCTGATCAGGGAAACGGTCTCTCCAAAGAAGAAACGGAACTTAGTCATCCGATTCGCGTTTTTTTTCAGGACCCCTGTGAAATCCTCTGTTCAATTTTTCTAAAGATCAGAACAACCCCTTTTCTTGAGGTAAGACCATGTTAAAGGGATCATGACCTCCCCCGGCATCCTAGTTTTTTTCTCGATTAGATTCTCCTGATTCATCCCCGGTGAAGTCCATTTTGGTTTTCAGACACGCCCCAAGCCAAGTCGCAGGAAATCCTTCTCTTTCTTTGCTCCCCTGGAAACCCTTTTGCTTTTCTTGCCACGCCCGTATTCTCCAAGATAAAAATCTTTTTTCTCTTTTATGGGACGAACGTCCCAAAACCACCTTGATGGTTGTTTTCTTTTTTTTCTCCCCCGTGCGACCTCCGTATTCCCCTCAATAGCGTCCATCTCGCAAGAAATCCCTCTTTCCATGGAATTCGTTTCCCACTTTTATGGTTGCCTTCCCCCTCAATTTCCCCAAGCCCTGCTTGAATACCTGGATGGGATCGGGCTTTCCCCTTAATAATAATACGATGTCTTTTTGAGAGAGATACATGCTTCTCCCCCCAGGTCCTGCATCTCAGGTCCTCCCTTTCTTTTTTTCATTTTTTGAACACATCAAATTTCCCAAAGAATTCCATTTAAGCCTTTTTTTTTAATTTCTGCGCAAAGAAAAGGCTGCATCTGATCCCCCCTTTTGGATCCACCAACACTCCCTCCAACTTTTTTTTCTCGAGTTTCCCATCCACAAGATGTTTATCTTTTTTCTTGGAGAATATGGAATTCCTTGGCGCATTCGACAAAAGCCCCCCTTTTTCCCCCCCCATTCGCTTCACCTCCTCAGCTTTTCCCCCCCCCCCCCTTGTGAAACAGCACCCCTTTGGAAGACTCCCTCTCTGCAGCACATTATGGATCCTTCCCACCCTAGGAAGGTAACTGCCGGGCAGGCCTCCCTTTCTGCCGCAAACTCTTCCTGTTCCTCCGCAGGTCCTTCCCCTTTTTCAATGGGCTACCCCCTGACAAGCCTCCCTCTCCTGGATTTCCCCGTTTCTTTCTCCCCCTGTCTTTCCTCCCAAATTCCGGTGAATCCCCCCCCCCCCTCCGCCCCCCCCCCTCCATGAGAAGTCATCCTCTATCTCTGTGACAAAAATTTTTTCTTGGTCTCAGATTTTCTTTACTTCGACCCCCTTCCCTGACTTCGTCCCTTAGGCTGACCGTTTTGGCCAGTGTGCGCGTACTTCCTCTGCCCCTTGCAGTCAGAGAAGTTTTCACAATGTCTTCTTGATATCCCTTCTTTATTTTTCTTCCAAATCCCCACCCCCTTTCAGGAATTCAGGAGTACCTTTCCCCGTATGATCCGGCAATTGTCTTTCTGCTACACTTAGCCATCCTTTTCCCTTACTTCCTTTTTAGTTCTTTTCACGAACAGCTCCCCCTCCCCCCCAATTCTCAGAACCCTCCCCCCTCCACGGAGCGAAAAAAGTTTCAGGGCTTTCTCATATCAATCACTGCAATTTCCATAGGTTCCGTGTCGATTTTCTCAATTTGGTGCCTACTCTACCCGACTTTGTTTTCCAAATGAGGACTTTTTTTCTGAATACTATTTCCGACAGTTTCCCAATGGTGTAGGTCCCTTTTTTGTGGAAACCTTCCACCCTTCTCTTCTCACGACTCTTATTTTGCTCCTCAAGTGACTTAAACTTGACCTTCACCTCCTGCGATGGAGAAATATTCGGCCATGCTTCCCTCTGCGGATGACAAGAAAGAACAATTTCTTCCTTTTCTAGGGCTTTCCTCTAGCCTCCCCCCCCCCCCCTCTTTCTCCTCATACCACGATTTTACTTTCCTTCCAGGGAGAGGCAAGTTTTTTCCCTAAATAGCCGATTAAGGAATTGACCCCTCTCTTCGGAATTGGATTAACCCCCCCCCCCCACTCTGTGTGTCTTTTCCCCCTTTTCTCCGGAGTCTTCCTGTGATCGTTCTCTCCCGCCCGATTTTAACCGTTCGCCCATCCCTCTCTTTTTTTCAACAAACAAAGGGCCGGGGACCAATATTTATCCCCTCCTTTCACTATGGAACTTTTTCAAACCCTCTTTTCCCCCCCCCTGATCGTCTAGTCCCTTTTCCGACAAATTTCACTCTTTCCTTTTCCACTAAAATTTCTCCCTCACAAAAACCTTTCCCCTTCTGTCCCTTTTAACTGCCTATGGACCCTCCTTTTATTTTTAAATGTACCTTCTGGCAAAACATGTTTTACCCCAGCAAAGTTAAATAAATCACCCTCCCCCAATAAGAACCCCCCAAGTCCCCCTCCTCCCCCTTTCATTCCTCCTCCTGGATCCCACACTATCTTCCTTCCCAATGATGACCTCTTTTCCGAACAGGTGTTCAGCCATCCTCCATGAAATTCCCCCCATACCCCCCCCCCCCCCCCCCCAAACCTCCCCTAACTGTTGATCTTGTATCTTCTCAGCGGGCGCCGCTCTTTCTTTTCTTTGGAATCAAGTGAATACCAGTACTGAGTCACCTCACAATCCTCCCTCACATCTTCTCTTTTTACCCATCGGCTCCATGGGTCGGTCCCTTGGATAGGGGATTTTTACCAGATCCACTTTTTTTTTCTCCAGCCTCCCCGTCCTACACTTTCCCCGACATCCGATTAAACCCCTGCCCGATCTGGCGAGACTTCTTTTTGTCAGCCCAATGGTGTTCGGGCTTTCCTCCTCTGTAAGACCCTTGACCTCCCCCCTTTCCCCCACCATTTCAGACCTTTTTTTTTTTCTTGCACACATCTTACCCCATGGAAGAAGCTTGGACAAAGGATTCCTCCTCTTGCTTCTCCCTTTCACCCTTTCAGTTCCACCCCTGCCCGGGCGGTCTCCCCTTTGATTCACCGAACCCACTTCAGTCTAAGAAAGGACAAACTTCCCCCACCCCGTGAAACGACAAAATCAGGCCTCCCTTTTTTCTCTTTCCCTTACCCCTTTTCAAGTTTGTTCCCCTCCCTTTACTCAGCGTGTATTCCTGTTCTTGTAACTCCCCAGCGGGACTGCTGTTGAAAAGGTTGCAAGTGGCCTCGTTCCTTTTTCTCCTTTTCAAAAAGAGGTTGTTTCTCCCTCGTCCGTTGCTTCAAAGTTCCGTCCCAACACGCCTTTTTTGATGATCTTCCCTGATTTTTGATATAACCCCCCCCCACTCCTTCCCCCCCCCTCCAACTATTAAGCGCCAGTCTCTGTTTTGCCTTTTTCTTAAAGCGATCTATCCCCCGCTTGATTGGAAGTTGGTTTTTCCCGATCCCTTTTTCCCCCTGCCTCTGACTCTTTAAACGACCTTCTCCACAAAAACAGGTACAGAATGCCCCCCTCTAAAGGGAGGGCCCCACTAACTTATTCTGACCACACTCTTTTTTTTTCCCTTTTCCATTTTGGTATACGGTCCCAATAATGTGAGTTTACGCTTATCACCCCCCCCCCCCCTCCCCCCCCCCTTTTCTCCCCCTTCTTCTTTCTCCCCCCTCTTCCAGAATGAGTTTCCTCCCTTATTTTCTTTTTTCCCGACCACCCCTTCTATAGTCATCCTCCCCCTTTCTTCTTGCGCCTTATCCCCTCCCCCCCCTCCCAATCTGTCATTTTCCTGAGAGATAAAACCCCATGTGTTCTTTTTTCCACAGACCACTCAGCTGGCTCCTTCAATATTTCGAAGAGTCTTTTTTTAACTACGACCCCCGCTAACGATTTCCCCCTTTTCTCCCCCTATCAGTGTCCCCCCTCCATTTTTTTTTTTTTCCATTCATACCTACAACACTAACTGTACTGTGTTCTTACTTAGCGAGCACAAAATATATCTCTTTTTCCATAATACTTTTCTTTTTTTCTCTGATTGTCTTTTTTCCCTTGAATTTTGCCCGTCAGGTCCCTTTTCCTTCCCCCGAGATTGTGATTTTCTTAAGTTGATGGTCTTATAGGTAAATCCCCCCCTCCTGAGACTTGTGTTCCTTTTTTTCTGTACCTTCCTCAACGGATTCTCCTTTGTGGTTTTTTCACGACGAATCTTTGTCCTCTGCGATGGATACTCCCTTTCGATATTTCCTCGTTCTCTTTAGCTGTTTTTTTTTTTTTCATATTAGTTTTATCTCACTCAATTCGTTTTCTTTTTTCCCAATTAGGTTTTCTCCCCCTTCCTTTGTGTTGCCCTCGAGTCTCTGTGACAGAAAACTTCTGGTCTGCGGTCAGCCTTTAGTCTGGAACCTTTTTTGTGTCTTCGAAGATGTTCCGATCCTGCATCTCACTACATTTTTCTCCCTTTTCCACCCCTACTTCCCCACTTCTCGAATCCCTTTAGAGCTGCTCATACCAGACGGAAATACTTTTCTGGTTTGACCCTCCATTCTTTTATCTTGCCCCATTATCGTACGAACTTCTGGGGTGAAATGAAATTCACCCAACGAGGCGCCCTCTCCTCCACGTTTCTCCCCATTTTTTTCCCCGCTCCGACTTTCTTCTTTTCTGCGCGGCGTTTTCCTCCCCGGGCGCCTTTTTTCTCTTTCCCCTTTCTTTTCAAAGATGTCTGCTTGTTCGGTTATTGTGTTGTTTCCGCTGCTTTTAAAGTATCACAGACCTTTTCTTCTGTTTTTTTTGTTGCCTCTTGAACATTTTGCCATCTCCAATTGGCGATATTTTTTTTCCCCGGCGTATTTGTGGTTTTCCCCCCAAGACTTTGCGCTTTTTTGACCCATCTTTTGAGACAATCGTTTCCTCTTTTTCTAGTCTGTGGTTTTTTTTTTTAACTTTCCGACTTCCCCCAGCAAAATGTTTTTTTTTCCGTGAGTTCCCCCGCTTTTTTCTTCCCTTTTCCCTGACCCCCATTATTTCGTAGCAACCCAGCTCTTTGGTTTAAACTGGGACATGGGATGTAATTTTCCCCGTCCTTTAATCTCCGCTTCTCCCCCGCTCTTCTGTTTCCAAGCCTCCGATCATTCCCGGAAAAGTTTTTATTGCCTTTTCTCCCCACTCCATATTGTACTCCCCTCATTTTTTTCTGTAATTTCAATTAGATGAGTAGTCACCATATTGAGTCCCCTCTTTTGCCACCAGTCCTTTCCTTCGCAATCTCCAGTCCTCCTCATCTCTTTCGCTTCGTTGCACTTGACCTCAGTTTACACTTTTCAGGACCGTGTCTGAACACATGTTAGTTCTTTCCTTGGGCAGTTTTCTTTTTTTTGTCGTAAGCGTTTGACTTGTAGTCCATTGTTCGGCGATAACTGCGGTATATGGCGTTTCTTGAACTGAGTGTTCCCCCGGTTCTCTTCATTCTTTTTCGATCCGTTTTGTGTTTCCTTTCCCCCCAGATGTACCCGTTTCCTATTCCCTTCTCAGAGTTTTGCTCCTGTGCTTGCATTTTCCTATCTCCCCTCTCGTTTTAACCGTCCTGTTTAGTGTCAGTTTTCTGCTGTTTCCCAGGCTCTCGAGACCAACCTTTCCGGTCGCTAAGTCGTACATTCAGTGGTTCCCATTCACGCTAAGATTCTTTGACACCTTGTCCGATTTTTTTGGTTTTTTCCCCCCCCTTTTTTTTTTTTAATCAGAGATCTTTTCTCTTTTATGGATCTTCCTCCCAGCTAAAAGCCTCCCCAAGTAGAAACTTCCGATCACCGCATCGAACCCCTTTTTTTTTTTTCTGGTTCCCAGAAGACTTTTTTCCCACCTTAAGAGTTTCCTTTTCCACATCTCCCTCCAGTGGATCCCGCCACCTCATTCGGATGAAACGAGGTATGACTACTTCCCCATTTTTTGCTTTGTCTCTCCCCCCTCTTCGATTTCTTTCTTTTATCCCTTCCCCTCTGCCTTCGTGTATCCCCTAATGCACTCTTTTCCCAGCGAAGGCCGTCTTTAACGGGAAGTGTTGCATTCACTTTAACAGTAGTCCTGTCTCCCCCCAAATATTTCTTAACTTCTCTTCTTCCCTCTGGTACCCGACATTGCGATCCCCTTGGGGCCCAAAGAAAGCCCGAGTCAGCAAAAATTTCCCTCCTCCTTTCCCTTCCTTTATGCCGGTCTTTCTTCCCCCCCACCTCAGGTTCCGTCCAAAGACCGGATCCCCCCAAATGAAGTAGTGAGTTACTCTTTCCATCCTACATTGAAACTTTTCTTGTCTTTTTTTTTCTCGGATTTTTCCTTTCTGGATTTCCCCCCCTTCCCTGCCCCTTAGTAAATGTCCTTTCGCTAAGGGTAGGAAGACGCTTCAAGGGGATAATAGGGCATTCCCTTCCCCTTCTTGATTTTTTCCGACCTTTCCCTGGCCAATTCGGAATTTGCTTTTGGTCCCATGGTTGGATTTCCTTGAAACGAATGGACTCCTCTGACTGCCTTTTCCAGGATCTGTCTTCCTTTTTTTACAAACCTCTGTTGCCTCAGTCAGCGGAATTGTTCCTCGCTTGGAAGAAATGACCTTCTCGAAAATATTGATTTATTTTTTTCCCCATTTGTAAAATCTTGCTGCCTACATCGTTTTGATTCCGTTTGTGGTGATTCCTGTTTTTCCTAAGTCTAATATTTTTAGAGTCCCATCTCCAACGGCATTGGATGTGTTCCCCCCGATTCGAGGGGAGATGATTAATCCTCTCCTTTCCCAGGCTTGAACCCTCCTTGTTTCTTTTTTCCTACCTTATCCCCCCCCACCACTTTTCTGATTCTTCCCAATTTTTTTTCCTTCTTATGCCCTTTGTGACAGGCAGAGTGGGTTCGTTCCCCAGAAAAGCTGAGCTTTCCTTTTCCTCTCCCAAGTCCTTCTTTTTTTTTCTAATCTCTGCCGTTCGCTGGACAACCTTTCTGGTGTGTAGCAGCTGGCCTTTTTTTCGGAACTTTCTTTCTTTGGAGACCTCTTCCCTCACGGTCATCACACATTCATTTGTTATGTCTTTCTTTTGGTCCGTCCCTCAGAAAATAAAATGATGCAGCTGTTGGTTTATTTTCTTTCCTTATCCACCCTTCTCTTTTTCCCAAGATTTCTCCTTTCCCCCATTGACCCCCCCCCCCCCGATTCCCTTGAATTTCGTTTTGGTACAGCTTTTCTTTTGGACACCAATGATCCACCTCCCTTCCGAATTCAGCGCTTTTTTCCTTTTCTTGTCTGGACACTTTCTTTTTCCCCTTCTATTATTTTTCCTTCCCTCTTGATCTCTCTTCACGTTCTCTTTGATGCTCTTCTGAAAGCTCAGAGCGGAATTTTCTCTGTCTGGTGGAGCAGTTTGGTTCCTTCAACCATAAATCGCCCCCCCCGAATTCCTTTTATTTCTTTTCCCTCCCCCGCTCCTTCTTACTGTATCCTTCCCCGTTCCTTCAAAAACAGATGACATGTGCTCCTAATTTGGTTTTCGGAGGGATTTAAGATCTTTTTTTTTTTCTCCCTGTTGTTTCGTATATTTCGGCCTTTTTTTATACACCGGCACCCAAGCGTACGAAAGAGTTTGAGCGGGCAACTTCCCCCCCCCCCCCGACTTTTTTCCAACCCCCCCACCCCAACGATGTTCTTTTTTCTTTAATTCCTGCGACTTCTGATCCAGCAATCAAATTCCGGTAACTGAGGGAATTCTTTCCTTTTCGGTCTGAAAGACCCTTTTTCTAGTGTCCCCTCTTTCCTTCCAACTCCTTATGAGCCCATTTTTCTTCCTTCTACAAATCGTTACTGACCCTTTCTCCATAGTTCAGTTCTTTTTTCTTTTCTCCCCCCTTGACCCTCCTAGATTCGGAATACCCCAAACACTCTTTAAAATGTCCTTACTACCCCTAGTAAGCACTGTGATATACGAGAAACACTTTTTCGGAGCCTCCCTTTAGGTAAGCCCCTATGCGACCCTCCCTTTCCCTTTCCCTCCCCTCAGTTTTTGCTGTTTTGTCAATGCCCACTTGCAGTCCTTGTCTCATTAGTTTAGCAAAAAAATTGCCTTAATTACGTTCGGCTCCCTTTCCCATATCGTTTTATTCTCCTTTCCCAACTCCTACCAATTCTCCCTACCCCCCCCCCCTGACTAATGTTATTTTTCCCTTCTCTGAGGTATGCCTACCCTTTCATCAGCGGATTTCTTATTCTCTTTAATGGATTGGCGCATTCTTCCAAAGCCCTCCCATCCTCCACATCACAAAGACTCACTGTGGGTGTCACTCCCCTTTTGAACAGTTTCATAGGTTCTAATTCAATCAATGCCCCCCTCCTGGTTGGATTTCCGGATGGTCTTTTTTTGATCCCTCTTTGGATGGGCATTCTTCTCCTGACCGCGTTCCTTGGGAACGTGGCACCCCTGCTTGTTTTTTGCTGTGGATATACTTCTATTTCGACGGTGCCCCTTTTCTTTATTTGTCGGTTGTTTTATCTCGCCTTTTTCTCCGGCCTTCCGGGCGTATTTTTCATTGACCTTGTTTTCCTTTCAAAACTTTTTGTTCTAACCTCGGCCTGAGCGGTACCTCTTTGCCAGCGCATGAGGAGGATGACCCCTTTTCCCCTTTTTTCTTCAAGGTCCTATCCTTCTTCATATCTCCCCCACATGATCTTTCTCTGTCGTTTTTTGTAATCCCTTCTCCTTGGAAGGGAGCACTTCTTCGGGCTGCGGCAGTGCTCCCCCCCTTTACGGGAATTTCTTTCTAACCTTTCCCCATATCCCTTTTCGGTCTTTTTTTCCTCTTTTCCAGGAGCTATTGGCCCCTTTGTGGATATATCTACCCCTTTAACTATCAGTTAGAAATCAATCTTTTTTTGGGCACACACCAATCATTTTTTCTTCATCATTTATGCTTTCCCTAGGCATCCCCCCCCCTCTTTTTTCCCGTCTTCTAAAAATTCGAAGTCCCAACTTGTCGAGAGCCTGGACCAGAATTTAACTTTTTCCCCCCCACCTGAATATTTTTTTAAAGGCTCTTTTTCCCTTTGATCATCACAAGCGTGGCTTCTTTATCCTAGGGAACAGGTACTCCCTGTTGAACATCACAGCAGTTCCGTTCTTTCCCTCTCAACCTTCTTCTCCCTTATTCTCTCCCTTTCCCGCCTTTCCCACTTTGGACCCCGATAACCGAGGCCCGCTTACTAACCCTGAGGACCTTCGTGGCCTCTTCCCGGATCCTGATTGTTCCCCTCCATTTTTTCCCCCCCCTCCCCCCCCCCAAGCTTGAAATTTGTGCGCCGCGTGTTTTTCTTTGGACTAAAGGGTTGCCCCGTACTGCTGGCAATGACGTACCTTTAAGCAAGTCTTCCCTTTTCAAAATTGGTAAGTTCTTTTCCTTTATTATCTGGCTTTCCTTTGAGGGAGTGAGGCATCTTCTCTTTTAATTTTATTGGGTAAGGCCCTTTCCCCTTTAACTCTCCCTTTCCCCCTAGCGATCTTTGTTTTCTCTTTTTTCGTTGCCATGGGTTTTTTGGCAGACTCCTGAACAATTACCTGCCCGCACAGGAACCCCCCCCCTTCCTGAATCTCGTTCCCCCTCCCGCTTTCCCAAACTTCTTTCCCCTGGGCCGTTGCACCACGCACGCCTTTTTTGGTTAGACCTTGGGAGTGCTCATTTGGATCAAGATTGCCAAACTTCTTCCAATCGTGTTTTCTCTACAGCTTCCCCCCCTACAACTTCTTTTTTCCAAGGATTTCCCATGATAAGGTAAATTTCTCCCCCGTTATTAACGAAAACCCTTTTTTCATTTTTCCTTTTCAATTTTTTTTTCCTTCTCTCTTTCACCTTTTGGAGGTATTTCGTTTGCATGTGCTTCGGAAAGTTAGCCAAAAAGGCCCCCTCCAGGTCCAATGCTTCACCCCCCCCCCCCCTCAACGATCTCGCTGTTTTCCCCTTCTTAAGGGGTATGCTTATTGGAAGGTGGGTAGGTGCGGAAGTTTTTCTTTATGTTTCCTCCTTCCCTTGCAAAATCTCACGATCCCCACACAGGTTCCAGACGGCGATGATTTCTCTACCGGGCGGGCAACCTCCCAACCCCCCCTTCCCGCCCTTTTTCCTCAACCCCCCCTTGGTCCTATCTTTCTTTGATTAACCTATCCTTTTCGTGGGTACGAGCCCCAGTGCCACTCTGTTTTTTTTCTTTCGTATTCCCTTTTTTTTTGTCTCGCCCCCCCCTTGTACTTTTCTTGCCGGTTGCATCGTCTCACGAGGAGGAATTCAATTTTCTTCGCGAGTACTTTTCTTTTTCCAACTCCTCCCCTTTTCCATTTCTTTTTCTTCCATAGTATTCAACTCAACCCCTTCCGGGAACTGAGCCTATCCTTGAAGATTTCTCCCCCAATATCTTCACTCCTTTGTTGTTTTTTGTCTTTTTTTCCTATTTTTTTTCAATACTTGTGGAATCGCTTCCTTTTTTTTCTCGAAGGAGCGATCTAGATTGTGATTGGAATCGTACTTTGCGTTTCCTAATAAACGCTTTCTTAACTTTTTCTGTCGCTTTTTGCCCCCTTGCACCTTTATTTTTTTTTCCCCGGGTTGTACGCGCATAAGGCTAGATTTCTCCCTGCTCATTGGCTTTTTTTTCTTCTTTCCCCCTTTCGACCGTTTTTGTTGATTCGCTGAACCCACTTTTTAATTAGAATATAGTCTTTTTTGGTTGTGGTTCTTATATTTTCCTCTCGTGTCCCCCTTTTCTTTCTGGGTCTCTTTTTCCGAGCAGGATTGTCAAGCCCAGCACTTTCCTTCCAAATCCCAAGCAAACCTCACTCCAGTAACCGGCGACCCCCTCCCTCTCAGCTCGAATAACCTCTTCTTCTGGGCTGATGATTTGTTTGATTCAAAACTTCCTTTCCCACCTCCCCCCCCGGAGTTTTTTTTCCTCCCCCCTTTTTGTCCCCCCACCTGGGGCTTAACACCCCTATGTTTACCCCCTCAATTGAGAGCCACTTGACCTGCAGGGCTGTGTTTGCGGGACTTTTTCAAGTCTCTTCTATTCACTTCCCCTTTTCTAGACTTCTCTTGGCAATAGTTTCTGGTTTCTTTAAAGAAACTCGAAACGCCCCAGATTGGTAGTTTTTCCCTTTTTAATTTTCTTTTCCCTCGGCCCTCCCCTGGCTCCCCTGGATTGTGGTCCCCAACTCTTTTGCCAACTTTGGCAAGAGTATTCACAGGATAGTCTTCAAATGCTCTCCCTTTCGCCGCTTTTTTTCCCCCTTATTTTTTTTGATCTTGTCCCCCCCGTTTTAACACCCTTGTTTTTTCCCCCTCCTGTTATACGCATTCTTTTCTTTTCAAAACAGATTTCTTTTGATGTTACCGGGGATTCCTTCCGTGAATCTTTCTTTTCCTCTACGCCTATGATTTTTCCCTCCCCCTTTTTCTCCTCTCACGGCATCTTTCCTCCTTATCCAAGTGGACTGCTTAAATAAGACTTGCGTGAACAACTTGGACGTCATTGCCGCTTTTTCCCCCTTTGATCCGCCGGCGTTCTTTTTTTCTTCTCCTCCTTGAATGCTTGTCGGTTTGGCCCTCTTGTAGTTTACAAGAGGCAGTGGATGAACACATGTTCGTTTCTATGGCCCTTTTTCCGAGTCTCATACGATGTAGTCTTTCTTTAAAGTGAGGTCGAGGAAATGAGTTTCGTATTCCCGGGAGGCTCTCTTTCTTTTTTCTGTTGATCCCTTTACATTGTTACCGTTATCTTTTTTTTACTCTCTTTTTCATTGCTTTTGAGTTTTGAATTGCATTTGGCCCCGATCTCCCAAAGGTTGGGTTCTTCTCAGTTTTAGTGTTACCTTCCCTTCCCAGTCTTTTTTTTCCCCTTTCGCTTGATCGGGGGTGAAAGGACAGGCAATCTTTCTTGGCCGAATTTACTTTTCCCCTGATTGGCATCTTTTTTTTGTTTCTGTTTCCCTTTGCCTTTATCTTTCGTTAATGTTTTCTTTGCGATTTCACAACCCCGGTTCTCCCCGCCCAGAAGTAGACAATCTCTCCCTTGTGAAAAACACCGCTTTTTTTCCGCCGACGCGTGTTTTTTTTTGCGTCTCGCGTCCCCGTTTTTTTTTTTGATTTATTTTCTTTCTGTTTTTTGCGTGGTTTTGATTTGATATTTCTTTTTTTTTTCCTTTTTTTTTTTTTCCCGTACAAATCAATGTGATCTTCTTAACTCCCCCTTTCTTCAGTTTTTGATCTTGTCGCCCCGAGTTAAACAACTTTTTGGTAGCGGAAAGGGATGCAAAGTGGATTGATTGTTTTCTCTGGATTTTCCCCAGAGACTCCCTCTTCCGCTCTCCTTCTTTTTGCTTTTTCCCACGCCCCATAACAACTTTCTTCTGTTAGAGACTACCGATTCTTCCCTCCTTCCAACCCATTTTTCACCGTCTCTTTTTCCCAGCCTGCAACAACTTTTTTAGCAGTGAAAACGCCGGGTCTCCGTTCGGGATGAATTTTCTCCCCCAGTTTAACGTCTCGTCCCCCCCCTTTGACCCCCCGTCCCACCTTAGTGATGATCCAAATATAAACTTGGTCCACTTGCGCTCCGTGAGCTTTGTTGAGGTTTTTTCTTCCCTTACTTGTCTCTTTGTTTTTCCGGTTGGAAATTTCACCGGTCTACCCCAGGGACTTCCTTGCTGTGATGATAAGGGTAGGAAGCCCGCCCCTTTTATCTCGGAATACCTTCCTTTGAATTGTACCCCCTTGTGTTATTGGGCACATATTCCCCCCCTCTTGTTTCAGATAGCACTTTTCTGTAGATCGAATGCTGAATTCGTTGAGATGTTTTTTTTTTTCTTTTCCTTTTCCTCCCTTGAATTTTCAGGATCTGTTTTTTTTGGCCAAAACTTCTGTTCCTCAGGCAGTAAAATTCGGAATTTTCGCATCGATGTTTCCAAACCCCCCCCCCCCCCTTTGATAATGTCTCCTACACCTCCCCTTTCACCTTCTTCTCCTACCGTGATAAATCATAGGTTTTTCCCCAGGTTAAGAGCGTAGTTGTTGGTGATCCCTCTGTTTCTTCTAAGGGAAAATGTTCGAGCAAATCATCTCCATGGTACAATCCTTTTTTTCAGGAAGATTAGTTTGTCTTCCAGTTTTCCCCCTTCACTGCCTGCCGACCTTAACGTTTGCAGCCTCTATCAGAGCAACCATTTCCAACATGGTTGCTGTTGCTGGTAAAGAACCTTTTTTGGTAACCCCAGAGCATTCTGCTGTACCGGCCTATGGTTCTAGCTGCCCGATCTTCCTTTTTTTCATCCCAGAACACCCTTGTCTTTGATTTTTTCGCCTCGAAAGCACGGTCCTCTTCCTCTTGTCTTTGTCCCAATGTTATGTGACACTCCTTCTTGGATTTTCCCTTCCCTTTTTTTTGGCGACCCCACTCAAGTCGCCAAATAACCCCTTGATTGACCTGGTTTTTTTCCAGCCCGCGAAAAAAAAAATTGATCTTTTTCGCTGTGGTGTCTAACCACAAGTATGCATTTTTTTGTCATTTCTCCTCGCCTCCCCCCTCGATTTTTCTTCGTTTTTGAATCTTCTTTGATGGTTGCATTGACCCCCCAAAAGAAATTAAGAATTAGCTCGTTTTTGCTCGTCTTGACCTTTGAATTAAGTCTTTCTCCGGGATCTCTTTTTTTTTTTCGAGATGCTCTCTCTCCCCCCCCTTCCGATCTTTTCGCGATATGCGGAAAAGTTTTGTGTTCTAAAGGAAACAATCCTCCCCACGAATTACATGGTCCTTTCTGGCACGTCCTTCCTTTTTCCGGTCTTGAGGCATCTTGTCTCCCTTTTTGAATTTCCCCCACAGCCGCACCACAGAAATCAATTTTTTCAATCATACATGAAACACCCGTTTATCTTTTGAGAAGATGACGGGCGCCCCTTTCCCGCCAAATCCCCTCCTTCAAGCGTTCTCCCTTCTTCCAGATTCTTACCCTTGCTTTTTTTTGTAAAAGGCCCGCCACCGCGTTTTCTGCCTTCATAGCGCAGCTCTTCTTCAAGAAAAAAATAGGAAGGTAAAGGACGGGCCGTAGATCGTGCCATTGGCTGAACGCAAACCTTTTTGTGCGACGATCCCTCCCTAAGTGTTGTTCGCATGCATTGGGCCCTTCAGGTCTCCCAGCTCTTTTTATCTTTCTTGATTGAATCACAATGACTTTATGTGAGAGAAATTTTCCAGATCCCCCCACACCTAAGCGATTCCCCTCTTTTTCCCTTAGTAACTCCTCATTTATCCTATTTCAAAGCGTGATAAGCCCCATTTCGGCCGTCCTTTTTTCAAGCGCGATGCGACCTTTTCTTTTTGAATTTATGGGCAGGGCGACCCAAGTTTTGGCCAGTTGGGATTTCTCTTTTGAAACCCTCGTCTCTTTATCGTTCTCGTTCAACCCTCCCCCTTCTTCCCCCTTTTACGGATCTTCTTTTTTTTTTCAAAGGCATTCAAGCACTTCGGAATTAAGGGAAGTCCTCTCTTGTCCAAATCCCCCTTAGCCTTCTCTAAATTGTTTCTCCTGCCCTTTGTGCACCACGAACCCCAGAGAAAAAATCCAATTCTTTTCAAAACCTCACAAAAGACTCACCTTCTCCCCCTTTTCAAGGAGGATTGACATCATTTTCCCTGGTTTTTTTTTCCGACTCTTCCCTTTTTCCCCCACCCATTTCCCCCGCCTTTCCTCCTGTTTTTCTTTTCGGAGTGGCACTCTCTGGACTTTTGGATGACCTCCTCTCTCGACGGTGGCCCAATGTGATTCCCTGTCCCAGATCTTTTTTTCTAGTCCCCCTCGTTTTCCCCCGATTTCCTGATTTGGGATTATTGTGATCAGGCACCATGGTTTTTACTTCGTGTCCAAAACGACGTTTTCCCTAGGAATGAGCTTGGAATATCTTTTTTTCCTTGCCTGAGGCTTGATGAAAGCACCTCCCCCCTCCCGGTAATTTCCTCCCCCCGTTTCACCCATTCTCCTCCCTTACTTTCCCCCTTTTCCTATTTATAACATAGCTCTTGACCCCTCCTGATGGGACTTATCCAGGATCCCCCACTTTTCTGAAACCGCTTTTTTTCATAGCCTCCCCCCGTAGCCGCTTGGTTGTTTCCATTCCCCAGCTTTTTTTGGGACCAGCCCAGTTCTCTACGGCGCCTTGTTCTTGGTGGATAGTAACAGCAACAACGTCAATATCAGGCAGAATAAATCGCCCGTTCTCTTCCCCCCCAACGGGAAATGCCCGCCCTTAGTTTTCCTCCTTTCCACTCATGTTACCGTTTCTTGCCCTATGCGCGTATGTCTTTCCCACATATTTTTGAGCAGTCGGGGTCACAGCATTGAACACTTTTCCCCTAAACAATGCAAGACTTTTCCCTGAACGTCCCTTTTCCTCACTCCACTTCCAATCCCCCCTCCCTCCTGGATCCCAGGGAACGTTTCCCAAATGTTGTTTTATCTCAGCAAGTTGAAAGTCCTCCCGCACTACTGCCCCCCACGAAGTCTTCTCTTTCTCCTTCCATTTGACCTCTTGACATCCTACCATTTTCCTCTGCCTACAGAAAATGGGTTCAGCCACTAGGAACATGCGTGTAAACTGTACCCCTCTCTTGAGTGCACCCACCTTGTTTTATTCCTTTTTCTAAGTCCTCCCCCCCCTTCCCCAGAGACTATTTTTTCCCTGTTTCTGATATAAGTTGACTAAAACGTACTGAGGCTCCCGTCCCAATTGTGTTTTTCCTCCTCTTTTTAGTTTCGCCTTTCCCTTTTTAAGGCACAGCACTCTTTGCTTCCCTTTTGTCTCTTTTTCCTTTTCATAAGACTCATCTCGTCGGGCTTTTCCTTGAAGCAAGGACTGTCTACCAAGTCCGGACGTGCTTGACCCCTTCCTGTTTTTTCTTTGGTTTGATATGCTCGCCTGTATTTGTGACTTTTCCGCCTCCACATATGTTCAGGAAAAAAACCGTTCCCCCTGCGCTTTGAAAATAACACCGCATCTTCCCGACGATTGGATCCCTTTGGTGTCCCCCCTGTCACGCCCTCCTGCCCGCCCCAATTTTGATTTTCTTGGGAAAGAAATTCCAAACCGAACGGCACAATCTATTTTCGTTTGGCGAGTCCCTCTTCCCCCCTTTTGGTATTTACACCCACTTTTTTTTTTGCTTTCCCAAAATGATTTACCCAAGAATGTTTTCTTTGAAAATTTAGAACGATTTTAACCCGCGGGATTCCCGGCAGGTTGCTCTCAAGTTCTCCTTTTCCCGGGGGATTTTTTTGTTGTTCCCCTTTTTTTTTAATGAATAGTTCGGTATTGTTTGCATTTTCCACCGGAAAGTGGAGGCACCCCTTTCAAAGCTTTCCCTGTGCCGCTTTTCTCAAAATTCTCCCACTCCCCCCCCTTATTGTCATCACAGGGTTTTTTTTGAAGCGATCTTTCGGTTTCGCTTGGATGTTTGCCCCAGGGGGTTTTGTGCGGTACACTTCCCTTTTTGTTTTTTTTTTTCCCCCCCTTGCGTCGATTTCCCCATCCCGGTCCCCACATAAAATTCCCTTTGTTCCTGCGAGGAAAAAGCGACGGGCGGGCAAATTATGACTCCCCCTTTCCGCCTTTTCCCCTTCCCTTCCCCATTCCTTTTTAGGCCCTTCGCGATCCCCCCTCGTCCCCTGGCTAACTCTTTGCTTCTTTTAGTGTTTTTGCCCACGCCAAAGCAGATCTGGCCCGCAGTGCAATCGCCGATGCTCCCCCATCTTTCGGTTGCCTTTCGCGTTTAAGTCTTTCGCCCTTCGTTAGGTAACTCCGTCCCCGTCACGCTTGCAACAATAAAAATTTGAACTTCTAAATTAAACTCATTGACCGCGCCCCCCTTGCGGCGTCTCCCCCCCCCCCCCACCTTTTTTGTTTTGTTGTGGAGAGATTGATTTGTTCTCTCTTCAGTAATTCCTCCAGTTGTTTTTGCTCGATTTTCTTGTATTCATTGTACCAACCGCTTCTTGACTTCCGCCTCGGCCCCCCGCTCCACCGGAAAGATTGTTGTTCCCTCTGGGATTGATTCGTAATTGGGTTTCGGCTACCCAGCGCTCACCTTCATACCATCAATTCTTGGGACCCCCTTTAGGGTTGGACTTCCCCAGCTGAATGCTGTGGTTGTTTTCAGCTAGTGTTCCGCACCAGTCTTTTTTCGTCCACTCCCTCTCGGACCCTTTTTCCCAGACCCCCTCCTCTCATGAAATGACGCCCACAATCCATCAACCACCCCCCTACCACAGAGTCTCTCGCTTCCCTCTGGGCCCTGTTTTTCACCCCCAACCCGAATTTGAGGATACATTTTCCCCCTCCCATGAGCCGAGTCTTTCCGAAATGTCCGTGAATTCCCCCCTGAGGAGGGCACACCCCCTCTGTTTTCCCTCTCCTTAGCCCCCCCCCCCCCCTACTTTCCGGGGACTGTACACGTGGTTTTGTTTTCCCCTTTTTTTCAATTACCGGATCATTCTTGCATTGGGTCTCCCATAATTTTCTTTTTCAAAAGTTAGGTCCTCTCGTTTACCTCCCCCCGTCACCCTTTTTCCCCCATGACTTTTGGCCTTATTTGCCCTTCCCCCCCTCTCTCGAAATCAAACAAACTTTTTTAAACAAGGTAAGTGTGGCTTTTTTTGGGGTCCCCAACCTCCAGACCTTTTTCATGTCTCTTTTTCTCCCCTGTAACGCTTTTATTTTCTCTTTCCATTGGACAAATTGTTCTCGTAAGACTGTTTGTGTGCTTTGCGGCCATCAGCTTGTTCCCCTTTTCCGAACAAACATTCGTTTTAGCCCCTCCTTTGAAGTCGTTCCAATTCTACAGGCCCTTCCGTTAAAGGGTTGTTTAAGCTCCGTCAGGTTCTCCAACGGCCCTTCCTTCGCAATCACCCCCTTTTTGGTTCCCCACCCCCCCTTTTTCGGCACTCTTGCGTCATCCCCAATTTTTACAGCCGTTGCCTTGAACCCAAATGGGTTTTCCCCCTCTTTTTCCGACTTATGTACCCCTCCTGTCAAAATTGGAGCTGCTTTAGACCGTTCAACCAGCCTTCCTCACGCCGTATCTCTTCTCATTCCTTCCTTTTTGAGTTTCCTTTTTTTCTCTCTCCTTTTTAGTTTTTTACATTGCCTTTTAGCATGTGTGTTCCTCTTATGAAACAAATGTTCGAGTCCCAGATCGTTTTTTCCTCTGGTATGTCCTTTTCCCTCTAGTGTTTCTTCTTTCCCCCTGAGATTCCCCAGATCACCCCGGCGTCTTTGTCATGGTCGTGTGACTTTCCCTTTTTTCCAGTTTTTGGAGGAAGGAGTTTTTTTTTTCATGTTAACGTGTCTCCTTCCCCTTTTTTTTATGTCCGTCCTCCCCCCTCGGTGTCAAGGCCTGTTTCGGTCTACATTTTGTCCTCTCATCCTTCGTCCCTTTTTCCTCTGATATATTTACCTGTTATCCGGTCAGGTTGGTGATGCAGTTTTATGGGTTCCCCGAAATGCTGCCTTCCATTTTCTCGAACACACCCCACCTCTACCCCTCTTTTCAAGCTTTCTTCACCCCTTATTCGTTCCCTTTCGTGACCCGCCTCCCTGAAAAGTTTGCCTTATTGGCAGATTTTCCGTCCAGCCCTTTTCTCCCCCTCTTGGTTACCCCACATCCTGATTCCCCCGTGAGATATGATGCCGACGCGTTCCACGTCTTTTTTAAAACCGCGTTTCGTTTTCTATGGTTACGTTTCCAACCAGGTTTCTGGTCCTTCCCCCACCTCTTCCTTTTCCCGCTTGAGTCACCACACAAGCTTTCACAGTGGAGGTAAGTTCTGATCCTTTTTGGGAAATTGACCTCCCTTTATTGCTTACTTTTTTTCGTATCGCCTCTTCCCCTCCCCCCCGATAAGCCAAACCCCTCCCCTTCTTTCCAAGATGGAGAATTTGTCCCCCCATTTTGTTGATTGTCCTCTCCCTTCTAATATTGGAGCGAACCCCCCCCTTTTCGACAGGGATTTCTGTCAATCAGCCTCTGCGTGTTCTCCCTTTTTCCCTTTTTGCAGCAGGTAACCTGGTAAGTTTCTGTGTTCTGGCCAGGTAGTAATGAAAATACTTCCCAAAAATTTAAGACGATAGTTCGGTCCCCCTTCTTCCCTAGAAACGAGGTTGGTCCCTCCCCACACAATTGGTCATTCCTCCTTAGCAGGTTCCCTCCAATTCCCCACATTTTCACTGACCTTTCCACGCCTGGACTAAAGCCGTATCGGATGACACTCCTAAAAGAATCCCTCGACGTGTTTGTGTGCCCTTCCTTGGATGGAAATTTCCCGGGATTGACTTTTCGAATAAATCGTGAATATACTCGAGAGAGGTATCTCCCCAAACTTCGTTACCATTTTTCCAACCTCCTTCTTCTTGTCGTATGTTGATTTTGTCGTTTGGCGGCGTCCCTTTGCTTTGGCAAAATTTCCCCCTTCCCCCCCAGTAGCTTCCCTTCTTTCTTCCTTTTAGTCCTTTCATTTTTGATTAACTGAATTCCCTTTCCTTTCCGAATTTTGCTTGTCCTTCCTTGTTATTGTCCTCTTCTAATACAACCTATCCTGCTGCACACCTCCTCTAATTTTTTCGCTAAAGACTTCTTCGATGACTACGCCACTTTCCCTGGCTTTTTGTACCATTGACACGCAACGCAAAACTCTCCCTTAACATCCATTGTTCCTCTTGGAATCTACTCTCACTCCGTCCCTCTTAATTTGACTCTTTTGCCTCCCATTTCCCCTTTTTATATCACATAAGTTTTTTCTAATAATTCCTCCTTAGATTCAGTTTTTTTCCTTTCCCGCTGTGTCCCCCATTGGTTCGTCCATTTCCCTTTTCCTGTTTTTTTTTCCGAGCAAAGCCGCCCATTTTAACCCTTGCCCTTCTTTTAAATAAGATTGCAGCCCCCTGATTAATTGAAAGAGTGCCTTCCCCCCTCAATCCTTTGATGACACTTCTTTTTTTTTTTTTCTAAAAAGGTGACTTTTTCACTTTTTCTTTTGCCGGCTTAATCACACTTTTGTTTGCTTTTTTATGAACGTTTAACCATTTTTCTTTACCCCTGCTTCCTCTCTCCAGAATAGATGAGATACCGGATCCACTTTTCGCCTCTCTTTCCCAGAGCCCACCACCGTTTGCCCCCCCCCCCTTCCGGTCCCCCCTTCCCCCCCCCTCCCCTATTCCGCGCTCTCGTCTCTTCCCGTGTCATAAGCCCTGCTGGTCCCGTTTTCTCTCTTCGGAACCCCTCTTGGCGACTCTCCCTCCCTCTACCAGACTCCACACCCTTGTTTTCTTTATGTCCTTTTTTCCTTGACAACACCCCCCTTTCCTCTTTTTTGAAGTTATGTGGTTGATTTCACCTTTCCCTTCAGGATCCCCACAAGTACTGCCATTCTCCTTTTTCTTCCGCTTCCCCCCTGTACCCTTTCCACGCCACCGTTTTATTTTTCTTCCCCTTCCGCATTATCGTTAAGCGTGACAACCCCTTCCCTCAAATTCTGATCTCGCGTATGTTTCTTTTTTCCTAGTCTGTTGGCTTTCTGTCTTCCTGATGGCATCCGGGATCTCTCTTTCCCTTTTGTTGTTCCTTCCCCGCCCCGGAATTCAAGGTCCCACGACTTTTCTCCCCCCTCTCGTTTTGCTCTGGTTAGTCAGTTTTTTTTTTCCCGGCTTTTTTCTTTGCCCAAAGAAATACGGGTACTTATTACTTTACTTTGCAGAGAGTGGGGCCTTTCCCCTCCCTTTCACGCTAATTTTGTCTTTTCTGTCATAAGCCTGTTTGGTGACCTCCCTGAAGAAAAAAAAGCTGCAAACGTCCTATTTCTTTTTTTTTTGGGGCCCCGGTTCGCGCGCGGCTTTTGCCCCTTTTTCGGCGGCCTTTCCCCTCTCCCCAGTGATACAAGATGATTCTTTTGCCTCTGAAGCCGCGTCTCTTCCCCAAAGCATTCTCTTTCTCCTTTCCCTTTTTGAAATGAGGCCTTTATGTTTTGACTCCCTCCTGCGCTCTGTTGTCTGGCGAAAAACTCAACGCCCCACCCCGATGTGATGTTGGGAAGTTCTCCCTCCTTATTATGGATCCCCCTTCTTTCAGGCAGCTCCCCTCTTTCAAACACACCGTTTTTTTTTCCCTTTCCTCTTTTCTCCCGTTGACGGCAGTAAACTTTAACGATTTACCCTCAATCGTTCCTGAATCAGCTCCTCGAATCGGATTGAATCCATCAATGCCCTTTTCCTTTCCCTTATCCGCCTCTCCCAATACTGTCTTCTCCCCCCTCCGATGATAGTCAGACCCATTGTTAGCAACAATTTTTCGCGCAGCACCTGATTGTTAGTGCCTCTTTTCTAAAAGAGAGATGATTCCCCTTTCCCCCTCATAATTGAATGGACTGGTCCCTCAAATTCTCCTTTTTTTTTTTCCCGGTACCTTCTCCCCATTGCAGCCAGCTTTTTTCAATTCCGATTTGTTTCACCCCATACCATTTTTTCCCCAAAATGATAACAAGACTTCTATTCGGAGAAAGACCTTCCCTTGCCATCTTTTATTAGGCGTACGGCATTACCATTATGGAATCAGGTTCCCCTGTACGGTAATATGCGATCTGTATAATTAGAATAACGCGGACCTTCCCTGGTTTGACGAATGGATTTTCTCCTAACCGCCTTTTCTTCCAAAACCCCTCCCTCACAACGACGCACTTTCCCCCTTGGCTTGATTACAGTAGAAATCCCGCAATTTTGGATAAGGAGGTAGCTGTAGCCCCCTCTTAAATTGTTCTGTCCCTCTTTTTAACCCGCCTTCTCTGCTGATGCGCTTGAAGCGAGTTCAATGAAGGGCCTGATGATTTTTTTTCCCCCCCCCTTGTTTTTTTGGAACTTCTTCCTCCATCGTTAGTTACTATGTTCCCCTTTTTTCTCGTTGAGAAGATAACGATCCGGAAATATTTGGTTCTCTTTTCCATGCCGAATTTGTCCTTCCCAAATTACCTGTTTCCCGCGCTGCTTCCAGACTCTTCCCCTCGTCGCCCCCTTTTTTTTTCAGGCTTGCTTAGTTACACTCACCCTTTCTTCCCCCCCCCCCCCCCCTTCAAGACAGGGGGTTGTGTTTCCATATTGTCCTTTCCCACAAAATGGTCCTCCCCCACCCTCCTTTCTTTCTTGTTTCCGCTACCCCCCCCGCCAGAGTCTTGCCCCTTCCCCTCCTCCCAAGTCCTTTCTCCCAAACCGTTCTTCTTTCCCCCCTGAATTTGCTAATCCCCAAGTCTTTTTAGAGAGTTCCCCCCTTCCTTTAAGGCGCTTTTTTTGCTCTAACATCCCTTTTTTCCTACCCCTCCGTACGCCATCCATTATTCCCCATACCCGGAACTCGTTTGCCACTTCCGCTTCGTCCCTTCGGCATAGATGGAACGTTCATGTAGTAGTGCAACCCCCCCGCCCCCTTCCTTTATTAACTTTCATGAGTCTTCCCCCCGTCTTTTTACAATAAACTGTCTATCCCCCCCTGTTGGACGTCCACTTTGCACTTCTTCCCTAATCCCAAAACCTCCCCGCGTGACCGTCTATTACTCTTCCCTTTACCTGCCACTTCCCCCCAGCATCCCCGAGCACACTTTTCCCACCTCCTCCTTTAACCCCCCTGTGTCTAGTTTCATTATTCCTCACTTTTTCTTTTCTTTACTACATCCACAGAGACGGAGCACCCTCCCCACATGCGGACCCTAGTTCACCCCCTCCCTTTTTCCGCTTATCCCTGATACATTTTCTTTCGGATTTCCAATTTCAATGTCTTCCGCTCAGATAGTCGCCTTTTTACGTCAGCGTGCTCCTGGTTGCCCGTTTCTTGGAATACACCTTTGTTTCCTTTTCCCCTCCTGCGGCCCCAGTTTCACAGTTTTCTTTTCTTTCCCCGTTAAAATTGGTCCCTTCTTTCAGCAGTTTGGTATTTTCACCCATATCTAGGCGGCTGGCACGTGAGAAATTCTCATTGACAGGATTAAACCTTCCTCTCCCTGTTCTCCTGTTTCCCCTTTTCTATCCCCCCCATTTCTAAGCCGTACGCACCCACCCCCCCCGCACACCCACAGTTCTACGGCATCCTTCTTCATTTACAAATACCTCTGTACGACCGATCTGTCCCCCCCCTTTTTGTCCCTTGCCCCTACTTTCCGGCGCCTACCCCCTGCATTTCATTGTACCAATGACCAAACTTAAGAAACCAGCCCCCCCCTTTTGATTTTCGTGGCATTTCCAACCCCCCCCCCCCTCTTTTTCCCCCAGGACCTTTACAAGATTTCTTTCCCCTGCCTTTGAGACCAGGATCTCCACCAACCCCTCTTTTCTTTGAGTTCCCCTTTTCCCCTTTTTCTACTTTCCCCCTGAGTCCCCTAATCGTTGACCTCGCTCTTTCCTTTTTCTTCCAACCGCGCTCCCTTTAAGTGGTATTCCTCTCCTTTTTGCCCCAAAACATCCTTTCAGGGTTCCGTTGGGATGTGTCTGTTTTCGATTTTCTTTTTTCTGTAATTTTCTTCCCCTTTGCTGTTCGCAATCCGTTATCCTTTTTCTTTCTTCATGACCCATACCATGGTTTCTTTTTTTTTTTTTTCAGACGGCGCTGACACCCTTTTTTGGGTCATTTCCTCCCCACAATCCTGTTTTTTTTCTTCCCTGAAATCCCTATTATTTCCCCCCCGAATCCGTGATTGGTATTCCACCCTTGTTCGGGTTTTTCGTACCAAAAGGCCCTTCCTATATTTTGTCCACGCCTTGGTCTCTTCCCCCCACGCTTTCGACCCCTTTCTATTGAGTGTACCCCCCTTCCCCCGCCCCCCACTCCTCTTTTACTTTTTGCATCAGAATTTTTGAGCGGACGTACCCATATCTTCTCCCTCCGTGAGTTCCCCCCCCCCCCCCCGTACGATTCCCCCCCCCTTATCGCGTACGCCACTTCCCTACCCATTAATCAGCCGGACAGCGCTTCCATTAAGAGAGCACAA
>Ga0179593_1613110_pt1 | contig 36951 bp, 39 predicted proteins | sample CZODoug2_1_08_16_FD_185931 | JGI IMG/M metagenome (GOLD analysis project Ga0179593, IMG submission 185931) | Vadose zone soil fungal communities from Angelo Coast Range Reserve, California, USA - CZODoug2_1_08_16fungal (PacBio error correction) | ecosystem: Environmental > Terrestrial > Soil >... | reverse complement strand
GAGTTTTTTCCCCCACGGCCAAGAGTCTCTCGCGTAAAATACGGTTTCTTAGCTTTTTCCTCAAGCGCTGACCTCTTCCTCTTTATTTCCCTGAACCGCAAGGCGGGACGTTTTGGGGTCTTAATTATTCCCTCCTGGGAGTTGTTCCTTCCCCCCTTGGGTTTCTTTTTTTCGTTGTACCCTTTTTCCTCCTCCAGACAAGGGATAGATCCTTTTTCTCAAAGTAGTCATAGTCGCACTTTTATTTCCTTCAAACTTTTCCTCTCCTCACAATCTCGCTCCGAGTCCCTTCCCCTGTCCCCACCCCACACCCACAATTCCCTGGATCGTGGAGGCCAAAAACTTTTCAACCTTCTTCTTTGAACCTGCGTTTCGAGTTCCTCTTTTCACAACAAAGGACCTTCCCTGGTCTCCAGGCTTTCCGTCCGAGACTTTTCACCGAGCTCTCATTTTTCCGATCGCCCAAACATGTCAATCCCACAGCGAGTAGAAAATGAGTCGCGTCCTCTCGGCAACCAAGCTCTCTTCAAGACTTCCTTAACAAAGTCTTGATCTTCCTATTTTTTCTTCCCTGACCTTTTTTTTCAGGAGAGTCGGACCTTTTTCCTTGTTGTAGAGGAAAGAAAGTTAGACCCCCCTTCCCGTGAACGGGCATTCCTCCCCCCAAAGAAACCTCGCACGTTTTCCCCGCAAGACTATCCCCCTCCATACGTCTGGCCTTTCTTGTTTCGAAGGAAAGACCCGGATCTTTCGAGGAATTTTCAGGTTGCCGTCTCCCCCCAAAGTCGGTTCATCTCCCCCCCAATAAGCCTTCGCAGACCTTGATGTTACATCAGCTAGACCAGCCCTAAGAGGAAGAGCATGGCTTTTTACCCTCTCCGTTCGTTCGTGCCCTTCCCCCTAGGGCCTTGCGACGTTTTTCTGTAACAGTGCGGTTTTTTTTTTTCCTTGCTTCTCAATCGAATCGCTGAAGAAGTAGGACGCTCTTTCCTCCAGAGGTGGATTTCTCGTTAGGTTTTTTCACCCTTTTAGGGCGTGAGCGGCTTTGACCAGTGGCCTCTTTGGCCCCTCATAAGAACCAGCTTTCACCCTTTTCTCCCAATCCCTTAGACTCCTCCCATTTCGGGATGACCCACCCCCCAGACCTTTTGCTCCGGGCCGGTCCCAAGCAGGAGAATCCCCCAAGGCAGACGGCATAGCAAGGGACCAGTCTGGCAGAGATCTCAGGCCGGAGGCTCCTTCGCGTGCAGGGGGGGAAGACGTTTTTCGCAGGGCAGCTTGAGACCTCTTCCCTTTTTTTTTTCGCGTGGATTCGAAAAAGTACTGGCGATTAGTCACCTTGAGGGCGCGGAGGCCCGACGCGACGTTCCTTTTAATTTTTTACTTAGTATTTTATATTCTCTTCCTGAGTCATCCGATTGTTACTCAATTTTCTCGATGACTAGACTTTGGAAGTTCCTTACCAGTGGATCGTCGATATAGGGCGGTCAGAGCCCTAATAATCGTAGAGGCCACTGTCCTCCAAGTGCCCCCGCCCTTTCCAGGGATTTTGCCTCCACTTCTATTTTCGTTCTGTCGTTCCCTGGAGTCCTACTGAGAGAGCAAGTCCCCGGATCGAACGCGAAGCGCCTTTCCCTGCCCCGCTCCGACGCCCAGACCCCTCCGTTTGTTTTTTCACGCCGCGTATTCCCAAAGGGTCCCTTCAAGGTTTTCTAATACCGGGCACTTTATGAAGAATCATCCCGTTTTTGTAGAGTTATAATGACTAGAGGATATTAATACACACGGAAGGCCCAATTGGCTTTTCCAGTGACGGAACCCACTGTTCTTTCCCCTTAGCTGGGGGGCTCTTCTTTACTTCGGTTCGAGGTTTTCTCCTCTGGTAATGGATCAGTGTTACGATCCCCCCGTTTCTTCCCTTCCTTGCTGGAGGGAAAAATACCCTTAACAGTAGTTTAAAGCTCCCGTCGGCCCGGAAGTCTTGCTCTTCGACCTGTGCCTACCCATTTTTTTCCAGTAAAGGCCCGTCCTTTTCTACGGCCGCCTTCCTGAACTTTCCGAGCCCTTGCCTCTCTACGCTTCCCCTTTCGAAATAAATAAAGGATTCCTCGGAGTTGACTCGATTTATACGCTCTGAACTCCCTACACTCCTCCTTCTCCCTTTCTTCGTTTCGACCTACACGCCCCCGCAGGTGAATAATATCTTTTCTTAGATTCACCTTCCCTCGTAGTCTCCTATAATTTTTTTTGGGGGATGGACACCGTCCTGTTCTCTTCGCATTTGCCCCCCCCCCCCCCCCACCCCTTGAGAAGGAAGCAGAGTCTTCCGACTTCTTCTGACTGGCTGGGTGGATGTTGCATTGGTTTTTCTTTTTTTGACCCGTTCGCCCTATCTTTGTGTTTTTTCCGACGGTTCTGTTACCCGCACTGTCCTCAGGGATTGGAGATGGTGAGCTTTTTCTCTGCGGCCAACGCGCCCTTCTTGCCACCTCACCGCCTGTTTCTTTTTGAACGATCCCCCGAGCGATTCCTTCGCTTTCTTGCGGCATGAGCTGGATTGAGCGGATTATTTGTGCCTTACAGCCCTCCCCTCTCAGGTCCCCTCTATTGATTTCCTACGAAGACGCTTTAAAGGAAATGAGATCCTCTTCTTCGAAGGCCGTTCTTCCTCTTGACCGATTCTGGTCCGGGCCGTCCCTTTTAGGCTTTTTTCCCTCCCGATTGGAGGGAAACTTTTGTCCGGCGCTTCAACCCGGAAATTCCACATTCGGAGTTGGTCTTGCCGCCTACGCCGGGCGTTTTTTTTGATCGTCGTCTCTTTGGGGTGTGGCCTCTTTGGCAGTTTCCCAAGACGGTTTGGGTTCGTGATTTCCCTCTTCTGGACTGGCCCCCGGAAACTCTTCGGCTCCCTTTCTACCCCACTTAGATCTCCCTAGTATTGAAGCACAGCCCCCGCTCGAATATCGTTTTAGCCGTTTCTATCACCCTGTTTGTTTCGCCTCCCCTCGATCGGCTTCGCGCTGTGGGAGTTGGCGGTTTGAAGATGGCCCTTTACGTTTTCATCTATCCTTTTTAAACCGGCCTTTTCCGCCCTCTTCCCTTCCATATGGATTTGAGTGAAGGGACCCTCCCCCGAGAGGAAAGAATCCCTCCACCTACTTAGTGCGGGTTCTTTGACGACGTGGTGGCCTTCTGGAATTGTTTTTGGTTCTGGACCCAGGTTGGCTAGGTTTTGCGAGCGAGATTTTTGCTTTTGGAACGGTCTTTTCTTCTTGACCTCAAGTCTTTGGACGCTCCTTTTCCCTTCTATCCGCACACATGGAGGGTTCTTTCTTTTCGGGTAATCCCTTTGGACAACTTCCCATCCCCTTCTGGTTCACCCCCCTAAGGGAACCCCCTTTGGGGGAGGGAATAATATCCCCCCAACCACTTAACACTTCCCCTGGGGGCTCCAAATCTTTTCGCTTCTTCCCTTTTTCCCCCCCCCCTTTTTTTTTTCTCCACTGGCTTTACTCCTCTCAATCTCCCCTAAGAAGATTGGCGTCTACTTTTTCATCACCCCTTTTTGTTTCAGGCTTGTTGGGTCCCCGATTGAGTGTTCCTCTTCAGAGCCCCCCCCTTTTTTTCCAGTTCAACCAGGCAACCTTTGTCTACCCCCTGTTACAGGCTGCTCTTCCTATCACCTGTTTGACCTTTTTTGTTTAGTCCCCGGTCCCTTTTTATATAAAGTCGGAACGCCCCCCTCTTCCTTAAACTGGCTCCTCCGGGATCGTGAGTTGATGCAGGCATACTCCCCCCCTCCCCCACTTCCCTCTGGAAGAGTTGTTACCCTCCACCTTCCTTTTCGCGGTCTTCTTCCCGGCCCGGCGGACCCTTTTTGTTTTTTTTTCCACTTTGTGCGACGCCTTGCGTTGAAACAGCTCGAAGAGGGCCCGTAAGGCTCCCAGCCCGGTCTTTTCGATTCCCTGTCAACCACAGTCCGGGTTCTTTCCCGCTCCTTTTCCCCCAAGCAAGGGCGCGGGCGTCCCCGACCGCGCGGCCGTAGATCCCTTTTTTCCTCCTATTCTTTTCTGTTTTCCCCTCGAGTTTTCGCCGCCACCACGTGACCGACCAGCGGGAAGACAGCCGTTGTGCCACCGTCTCTTTTTCTCCCCACTTTTTTAGATTTGTTCTTCCTCTCCCCCTTCCCTTTTGATGTCGCCTATCCGGAGTCCTTCGAGCTCTCCCTCCAGCAAGTCTAACACCACCACGTCAGATTTTTTATAAGCTTGGGTGTCCCCTTTTCTCTTGCTCTCCCAGCCTCCCCTCGCTCGTGCCTCCCCCTTTAAGTTCCATGTTTGTCTATCAGGTCCGCTCTTTCTCGGGAAGGGGGGACAGCGGGCCCGCCCGAGAAAGAATTTCTAACAGAAGTTTTCCCTTCCTTTGCCCGGACACAATTCTTTCAAGTCTTCTTTTTTTTTTTCTCCTCCTCCCCTTTTTTTTTGATTTTTTTTCCGTATTAGAAGGGTTGAAGGAATGGGGGTTTCCACCTAATGGAGGAAGAAACTGAGGGAGACCCCGTGCTTTTCCCCGATGAGACAAAAAGGCATCGATCCGTCCCTCGTCCCCTGTCAAGCAACAACCACTTTTTTTTTTTGGTTTTGTTTTTTTTTTTTTTTTTTTCTTTCTTTTTTCTTTTTTTTTTTTTTTTTTTTTTTTTTTTTTTTTTTTTTTTTTTTTTTCCCCCTGGGATTTCCCCCTCTTTCTATGTAGATTGGGTTTTCGGTCCTCACCGCCGAATTCTTACAGGACACAAAAGATCCTCGTCTTTGGGATGCGAAGGATGGTTCTTTAGTCTCCCTCGGCCCCTGCTTTCTTCGACATCCTTTTAACCGCCCTCCTCTGGAATCCCTTTTCTTTTTGCCCGCTTGCGTCGGCCTTTCCCTTTTTTTTCCAGGAGACACCAGGTCTGCGAAACTCCGGGATTTCCGCTTGTCGCTCGCCTGACGCTCGTCTTTTCGCTGCCTGGCTTTTCTGTCTCCGGAAGGGGCTCAAGGAAGTGCCTTTTTTCTTGGCAAGGGCTCTTTGGGTTTTTTTTCTGTTCGCTTCCCCGCTCGCATCTGTTCCTTTGGTCTTTTCCAATGCCGGGACCTCTTCAACTCGTCCTGACATGCGCAAGTTTTGGACGTTCCAGCGAAACTTTTTTTTTTGTACCACAAATTTTTCTGGGAATGGCCGCCTCTGCGCTCTTCCCCAGGAACGTTGGCGTTCCTTCAATCTTTTTTTTTTCTTATCCCCACCACACCTTGATCGGAGACGGACTCTCCCCCCCCCCCGACGAACTTCTCAGGCGGAAGTCTCCCCTGACCAGCCTCGAGCCTCCACTTAACTTGTGGCGGTGAAGTGACTCTTGAACATTTTCTTCAGATTTGGAGGGCTGAACCTGGGTGCCAGAACGACGCTTGCCGGTGACCGTGACAAAACCTCCTGGCTGAGCAGCTCTTTTTTCAATTCGGTTGGGAGCACAACAGGTGTTTTCTTATCAGAAGCGACGCCTTTCCCTCTTTTCGCGGGCCCCTTTCCCCCGCTCGATTTTTCCATCCCCCCATTCTTTTTTGTTCACCCCCCTTTGTTTTCTTTTTACTTGAGGTTAACTGGGGCTCCTTACCTAAAAGCATTCCTTTTTTTTTCCGAGATATCTTCCACTCAGAATTTCTGGGCACTCCCTCCAACAACTTCTTCTCCCCCCCCTTATAGAGAGCCCCCGCCGGCTACGAGCCCCACAAACCCATTCCAGGTCCTCCGATTTTCCCACTAGTCAAGTTCCTAAGTAGGTGACACTCTTAGTAAGATATTCTTTCCTCTTTTCCATCGTATCAAACCCTTTTCCGGTACTCCACGACCCAAGCGAAACCCCCGTCTTAGACCTCGAGAAAACGGCCTTCGATTCGCCAGTCGGGCCCCTCGTACTTCGAGGCGGTCACCTTTTGAGAGGGCAAGAAGCCCTCTTCTCCCACCTTGCTGTGTTATATTTCTTATGTCCCCGATTGCCTTGCGCAGGCTTGCGTTCTTTTCCCCTCTCCCCCCCTTTCACGAACGGGCAGAATACTAAACACAGAAATTTTTTTTTTGACCCGCATGGTCCCCTACGACATTCCCGCCCCCCTTTTACGTAACTCCAGGGTCTCAGTCCCCGCCTTTTCTCGTGGACGCATACAGCAAAAGGATTCGCTTTCGCCGGCGTGTTTTTCAGACCAAGTCGTTTCTTTTCCCCAGAAGCATCGGCACCCCATTCCAGAAGGCTTCCCTCTGACGGGTATCCCTCCTGTCAGCAAGCTACGAGAGTCCTTCCCCTATAGGGGTCCGTTAGAAGGGTGAAGGAGACGGCTCCCTATCTTCATTCCTGTGACCTTTTCCGCAACCTTCATCTTTATTTTTCAAGACCGTCCTGACCTGAAGGTGGACTTTCGGTAATGAAATCAGTTCCCCAGCCCGCAAGTTCATCCATTTCTTATCGGAATTTTCCTTTCCGGCGCCCCCTGGCTAAGCACCCTTTTCCACCAATACTCCCAGAAGTTCGCGGGAAAATCCAAGTACGGGACCCACCCCATATCAGGTCCCTCGATCCCCATACCCCCCTTCTTTCTAGACACAGCCCCCCTCGAGAGGCGACGCCCTCTTCTCAGGAGAGTGTCGTTTTTCAACTCCTTTCCCGCACCCCCCAGCGCGTGCTCGCGCCCCTTTTGGTTTTGAATGGGCTCGCTCCCTTGAGATTATTCACCGCGTGAGTTTTTTATTCTGGCCGCAACTCAAACGCCGCATGAAAGGACTCTCTGTCTTTTTTCAGATTCTTCCCTCTTTTTTACCCCTCCCTTAGAAGAGTAGTCTTTCTCCCCCCGAGTAGTGTGGAAGTTAGGACACCGTTCTGAGACGTATGTCAAGACGTAGGGCCGGGTCCGAAGTCTCTCGAAATCAACTCGGCTTCCTCGTGGTTGCCTACAGGGGATGTTTGCCCTCCGGTACAGCCCTTTTACGTTTCTTCCCTGTTGAGTTTCTTCGCGTCTCGCACTCTCTAGCCTGACCTCTTTAACCCTCCTTCCCAAGAACTCCCCGACCCAAAACCACTGGCGTGTTGGCTAGGCCATTTTTTTCTTTTGGACTCTATCGAATGACCGTCCTTTCTCTTTTTTTTTTGAGCTCTCTTCTTCGAGATTCTTCTAAGTCCCCCAATTTTCCTACTACGATTCCCCTTGACCGCCGCAAACACGCACTGGACATTTCCCCCTTTTTCGGCGCCTACGGACGCTTCTCTTTCTCTGTTTTCTGAGGTTTGTACAGGGGCCTCCCCCGTGGAAGAAACGGCTTTCTTACCGTGGAGGTTCCTTTACTGCGGTACCTTTGGACCCTTGGAAGTTCTCCTGTTTCCCGAGAAGCTCCGACTCCGGAGGGAAGTATGTCTTCTGAACGGTGCGCATTCCCCACACTACGAGTTTCTCCTCTGCTACGCTTCATAGGGTTTGCTTTCAGCTGCGCGCAGGACCCGTCCAATCTCCAAATAAAGAATGAATTATCTTTCTTTTCTTGGTCCTACCGCGCCTCTTCCTCTTTTGAATTTGGAATTATTCCCCCTCCACGCGTGAACTGCAGTACTCTTTCCTCCCTGGCCCCTTTCCCCCATTCGCAGGCGTTTTTCCAGGAAAAGCTCGGAGAAGACGGTTCCTCCCTCTTCTAGGAATGCGTCTGCCTTTTTCTGTGAGGCCGCGGTTCTTTGACCTGATTCCCTTTTTTTTAAAGGAAGGGGCCTTTCCCGGCCTTCTTTTCCCTCACGATTTTCCCTTTGATCCTGATGCCCCCCTCAATAAAGTTAAATACATCCGATCAAGAAATGAGAGTAGGTGCTGGTGCAACTGATCGGTTTCCCTCCCGATAAGTCCATTCATCTCCCAACGCTGCGCTTTTCGTTGCAACGGACAGACCCTCTTCCGATAGGTAACGTCGCATTCTCTCGTTCGCTGGCTCCCCCTCTCGAGCTTTCTTTAAATGCGTCTTGCTATAAGGCCGTTCCCCTTCTTTTGCTGAAAGAGTTCCACTTCCTCTAAGTTCTCCCCCCTTTGCTTATTTGGTCTTGATTTCCCGAATGTGTAAGGAGCTTCACTGCCTGCCCCCCCCTTGCCCTGCGAACGCTTTTTTTCCTGCGACACGCCTTTACGTTTGGCAGTTTTGGATTGAGGACTTCTCCTCTTTTGGGGTAGTTTTTGCGTCGGGCTTTTTGGACCCCCGAACTGAGGAAGTTCGGACTGGGTTTTGTGCTTGCTTTTCTTGGCTTTTCTAAGCGCAGCCGGCGCTCCCCTTAGAGAGCAGGCCCTTATTGAACAGCATCCCTCCTTAAGACTGTGTCTCCTTAGGGCGCCACAGCGATTCCCCGATCGATTTTCAGAGATGTGGGTTTCTTTTTGACGAGGCGATTTCTCGGGGCTAAAAACGCTTGTTCAGGGGGTTGGCCGGTTCGCTGCTGTTTTTGAGCAGTTTATTACTTCAGCCGACAATTTTTTCTCCTTCTCGGGTTCCCGGTTCCCCTCATGTTTGGTTGAACGATTTGGAGATTGATCTATTTGGGGCCGTTTTTTTGGACCAGTTCCGGCTCGTTTGCGCGCTCTGTTTCCTTTTCTGTGATTCAACGGGCACGGGTTTTGGCTTAACGAAAGTATGCGATAGGTGACGCTTGCCGTCTGACCCGCCGCAGGGCTTTTTTGGGGTTCTTCGGCCTTTTCCCCCCCCCCAACTCCGCCAGGGGTCTTCCTAAGGGAAAAATTAAAAAGCTTGGGGATGTGTAATAATTTAATCCCCCACTCTGCCGTTTCTGTTTCGTCCCAGAGCCTGTCAGTTGGGGGTCTTTCTGAACCCCCCTAAAGAGCCAGTAGTCCCGTTCTATACGCTTTACACCCTCATAAGTTTTCCGTGTATACTCCCTTTTGGTCAGCTCAACTTCTCCGCCCCTGGTTGCTGAAAGAAATCGAAGCACTCGTTTTCACGTTTCCACCCTTTCCCATGTTGGTCTTAAACTTTCCTCCTTTGAACACGCGTCCCCTTTGCGCTCGGGGTTGAAATTTCTTTTTTTCTAGGGGTAAGTATAATAATAAGAAGGTTCATTTCAACTTCGTCAAGCGATTCTTTAACTTGATCTTAGGGGATGGCGGATGGGGAACTGATGAAAATGTACTCCCCCCCTCCCTTTTCGCTGGTTCCTGTCCCCACATTAAGTTTCTCCACGAACCTTCCGACTTCCTTTAGTTGTAGAGGTTCTTCCCCCCTGCCCATTTCCAAGGAGGGTGAACAGATTTTTTGTGCCACGTCCCCTTCCCTCAGAACTTCCTCGACCCCCCCCCCCTCCCCCTTGACCCTGCAACCCACCTTATTGTAAATCGAGACTTTAGAAACGCCCGGTGTCTCGCACGCTCTACCCTCGAGTTTCTCACTCATTGGACGTTATGTTAGGCGGGAGGTTTAGTCAACCTCCGTGATTCTCTGTTTTTGTTCGACTTTCAACGTTTCTCTTATATCCTGTCTTGCGGTTTTTCCCAAGTTCTTCTTAGTAACTGTTAGTCGCCTGATCGCCAGCATCTTTGGGACTTAAGTTTTTTTTGCAATTTCCAAAAATCCCTTTTTTAAACTTGGTGATCCCCCTCCCCCTCGACGACACTCATCGCCTGTCACTTCCCCCCCGCTCATCAGAACGTCTGATGGGGTTTCTGTCCCCGCCATTTCTTGTCTCTAAGTTTCTCGAATTTTTTCTCATCATTCCTTTTGTCCGGAAAACCTTCCTTCCCCCCTTCCTCGGGATGGTCACTTTTTGTACTCTCCTATATTTTCCTTGTTGTGGAGATCTCTTCCGAGGAAGGTTCTTTACTTTTTTTTGGTAAAGGGCCTTATTCCTCCCCCCTGTTTGTTCGTCTTCCGCGGCGGCCGATGCGACCCCTTCTCTCCTTGCAGCCGTTTCAAGCCCACCTTTTTCCTTGGATTCTTGGGCTGCGGGTCCTGGTCTCCGGATCAGTTGACCGGCCAAGTCCCCCCTTCCCCGGAGTGGTGGATGTTAGACTTTTTTGTTTTTCAATTTTTCTCGGAGAGCCTCCTGCCTTAAAATCGCGATTTCAGAATTTTGCGCTACTCCTTTTCTGGCTTTTAGCGGTCCGCGACTCTTTTTGGAACGACACGCTTCCCTCGGTTCGGTTTTTTTCCCTCCTCGAAGGTGTCCGCCGTCCCTCCCGGACCTCCTCTCTTTGTTGCCTCGGGAGGAATCCGCCTACTGGAGGGGATGCGCCCTTTCGTCGGAAGGTTTCCATCCTTTCCCTCTGTGGTGCGTTCCATGGACGTCGTGTCGCTCCTGTCTTTTTTTCGATACTCGACGGTTGTCGCACGGTTCTGTTCCGAACCTGCTAAGCCTCCTCGTCTTGACCTTGACGCAAGTTGTTCCAGCGACCTTACACACTTTCCCTTCCATTGCGTGGGAAGGCCGGTCCGGGGATCAATCCTACCTACGCTCCTTCCTTTCGCGCGGGAAGGAATCGCGTTTTTCCTTTCCCCCCGTATGAGCTTGCGACGGTCCTCTGGCCGACGACCCCCCCCCTTACCTCCGCGGTTGCAAAGGTGCTAGTTTTCCCCCGCTGAGCGTCTCCCAACTTTTGCCGTTTCCCTTAAGACCTGGTGCTCGTCTTTTTTAACACCAAGCTGGTTTCTTCCCCCCGCCCGAGCCTCCCAAATTTTTTTTTTTTATCTTTGACCACAAGCTTTTTGAATGCGTTTGACCTCCCTTTTTCCCCCCGGTTGTCCAACAAAATTTTTCCGGTTGAGATGGATTTTGGCTTCTCAGTTTCCCGAGTTCTGGGGCCTTCCCAAAGCCCCTGCCGTGGACTCTGTTTTTCGTTAATATTCACCTAACCCCATTCTTTTGGTTACATTCTTGTACCCCCCCTTTTTTTTATGGTTTTGTTTGGGAGTGTAAATGCCTCCCAGTCCCTTTTCGAGCTATCTTTCTCGGTCCGTAGTTCCTTCGTCGCAGTCCCGTTCTCTTAAAAACCAACCCCCCCCCCCCCCCCCCCCCCCCCCCCCCCCCCCCCCCCCCCCCCCCCCCCCCCCCCCCCACCCTGCCTTTAACCGCAACCTCGCGCGCCCCCCCCCTGAAGCTGACGAGCCTGGTTTTTTCCGGACAACAACCTTCAAAACCCCCTTTGATTCATTTCCCTTTCCGAGGAAACCCCCTCTTCCAAACCTCTGTAGGTGAATCCAATTGTCGTCTGTCGACGCCTTCCCTCTTCTTAGTAATCTTAATTCCGCTCTCACCTTGAAATGACTTTCCCCCCCAGGAGTTTTTATCCCCTATAGATTGCAACTCCACTCTCCCACCACACAATCGCCACTCCCTTGTCCGACTTTTCTCCTCTTAGGCGAACACCCCCCCCCTTTTGATCGGCCTCCACCTCCCTTCGTCACATCGGTTGAAGATGTTTTGATTCCAGACTATGTCGGCTACGCGATTCTTCCTTCTGCCGGTCGGTTTTCTGGTAGATTTCGATTCACGCACGTGGCAGACCACAACTCCCCGAGTCGTCCTTTAAGTTAGGTCCCAGCTCTTTTCACAGACCAATAGAAGGCCTTAATGAAGGGAAGACCTCCTTTCTTAGTCGTGGAAAGGAACGCCCCCGTTATCGCGTTATTTTGCCGTTCTTTGCAGTAGGTATCCAAACAGCTCGGACCCCTACGAACCGCCGTCTTAAGTAAAGAGGAATTTTTTTCCCCTCTGTCAAGCACCTCTCCCCTTCCCTTGAAGACTGGAACCCTTTTGATGGTCGTGCCCCTTTACTATTTTCACTAGCGACCTTTCCCGATGCTTTCCCCGCTCACTCCAATCGCCATCGTTCCGCCCCTTGTCCTCCGCCAGAGGTGGACGTCTTGTTAGTCCAGTTTTGCAGGCACTGCCACTTTTTTGGCTGAGGTTCACCTCCTGCGGCTCGTTCTTGAGCATTCCAACTCCCCCTCCCCCATGGGAGGGCGAAAGATCCCTTCTCCTTTCACAACGAAAGTAAGGCCAGCACCCTTTCGACGTAAAAACAAGCCCGGAGCCTCCCCCCCTGTATACGGACCTAGCCTTTCCCCCCGACAGGCCTTCTGCTGCCTACTTTCTGAAAAGGCGAAGGTCGATTTTCCCACAGTTTCGGCGATAGTGCCCGCTGAACGGAGATCCGCGTTTTCCTTTTTGATAGAATGTCCCCTTTCCTCGATTATCTGGGCCTTTTTCTTGACAAAGAAAACGTCCTCAATTTATTTTTTTATATCTCTATTTTTTCCCTTTTTTCGATCTCCTCTTTCCCCCTCTGTGAATCCCTCTTTCTAAGCTTCTTTTAATAATCGTAGTTGTTCGTTTCACAATGATGACGTCTCATCTCTACGGGAGGTAGGCTGTCACCGAACCTCCCGGTTCTATTGTCACTTTTTTTTCTTTTAAGGTAGGAGTGCCTCGTCCCCCGTTTTTTTTCACCTCCACGGTCCCCTTTTGTCCGTGCCCGTCTTTTTTTATCTCCCCTGTCCTTCTCTCTTCCGCGGAAGCGCCGGTACCATGCAAGCCCATTTACCTTTTTTTTTTTTGCGTGAAATGTAGTAGACCCCCCCCCCTTTTTTCTTTTTCCTCGGGCCGGTTTGCTTCTCTAAGATTCCTCCGTTTTTTTTTGGGAGAATGACTTCTTCCCCCCATTCTCTCACCCGGCCTGAGGGAAAATTGGCCCCTTCCTTTGAACGCCTCCCCCTTGCCGTTTTTTCTCCCGGCGCTTCGGCTGTCCCCTCCTCGAGCCGATCCAGGGGAGTAAACAAGTGTGCTCCTTCCCAAGGGCTTTTTTTCTTGCAACATTTTTTCAAGCGTCCCCCCCTTGGCCGGCCGTCTGGGGTCTTCTCAAGTGGAAGTTAGCCTGCCGCTCTGATTTATTCGGTGACTTCTCTCTCCTTAGACGTTCTAGGCTTTATTTCGGTTTTTCCCGAACTCCCCACGGATTACGCCGAGCTACGCTTCCCATTTTTCACGAACTTCCCCCTTCTCCCACCGCGTCCTTTTCGAGTCCCTTTTCTCAGAGAGTCCCAGATCAATAAAGAATGACTTTTCTCGCATGCGTTTTTTCTGCGTCAGCGCGCTCTGTGTCTATCTTGGCACCTCCACGAGGATTTTTTCTCCTTTAATCGGGCTTTTCGCTGGGATTTTGAAACTGTATGACAGGCCCTCCCTCTTCAAGTAGAAGTTTCCTGAAGCCTCCTTCTTCTTCTTTTGGCACTCTTATGGTCTTCTCTGCTCGATTGGTTTTCTCTGCTCCGCGTCCTTTTCTCCCCCTTTTCTTGCTGGACTTCCGGGATCGTTTCCCCCTTGTTAGACAGGATTGGAGATTTCTCAAAGCTGGTTTTTCTCCCCTCGGGCCAATTCTCTCCCGGAAGCGATCCCCTCTGAGCGTGTTATGTGTGCCCCCGAATGAACTTGCTACTTCCACTGCTTTTTTTTCCCTATTAGTCCCCTCTTTTTTTCACGACAAACCCTTCAATTAACCCTATAGGTCATTTTTAGGGGGGGGGGGGTTCGTTTTCCCGGCCCTTCTTAGTCCCCAGAAACTACCTTCCTCCGAGGGTAGGCACCTGCGACACTTCGCAGTCCTCTTTATTAGAAGGCTTGTGCTCCCTTGGTACATAAAGTTCATGTATGCTCAGTTGGGCCTCTTCTCGTTCCTCTTCTTCCTGGAAAGAATTTGTCATGATCTTTCCCCGTCAACGCCCCTTCTCCCGACAACTTGGGCCTGCCGCCTTTTGAGGGAGGGAGGCCCTTTTTCTCTCGAGTTGTTTTTACCTGAATGGCTTCTGGTTTTCCCCCTTCGGGCACTCGTTTAGTGTGCCGGACTGTGAAACTGCGTTGCAGTCTGTCGACCACTGGCGGGTCCCTTACCTTCCCCTGCGCCTAACTCCCATCGCCGGTTTTTTTCTTTCTTGAAGCCCCCTTTTCCCTTCAGTCCCCCTGTGTTCGACTTTCTTGCCGCTTCAAACCTTTTGGTCGCGAAGTACGCGAGTCTCTTAGACGCGCTTTTTTGGGGTTCCTGGTGTTTCAGAGGTCTCGGGTATCTCAAAAAAAGGAAGTTTCCCTCTTTTGGGGTTTTTGGTTTTCCCGGCTTTTCAGTCGATGCCTTACATATTTTGTTTGGCTGCTCGTCTATGGATTTCTCCCCTTGACCTCTTCCCCCTCTCAACCTACTGCGCGGGCCCGACATCATGCGGCCTCGCACGATTTTTTCATCCTGGAATTGTGTGGGACTTTTTTTCTGGACCTTCAGGTCTGGCTTTTGGTGGCTTTCGATTTTGGACTCCCCATCCTTTCTGGACTTTTACTTACACTTTTTTTTCACGGACTTTGCCGTTTTCATTTTCCTGCCAATGGGGGTTTTGGGAAGGCTGTCTCTCAGGCGGCCCCAGGGACCCCTTTTCCCCCCCCCCCCTAACCCTCCCCGTCTGGAACCCTTCCTTTTTCCGACTGGGGGGGGGTCGTCCTAATTACTCCACAAAACTCCCATAGTCCCCTTGGGCTTTCGTTGGGCCCGCCTTTTCCTTTTGGGCCCTCATCAAAACCTTCTCCCGTAGTTGTTTTCCCCCTTTTATTACAAGCTGTCCATACAGCCTCGTGTAGAAGGTCTCACCCTCTTTTTCAGTCTTCACCGTTTATTGTCTTTTTTTCAGCCTACCTTCCAGTGCTTCCGGAGTCCCGTTCCCCTGCAAAAGTTTGATCACCGTGGAAAGTTGTTGTTCGGGACACCCGAGCCTTTATTCTCTTGAAGGGTTCCCTTTCTGTTCTTTTTTTTTCTCAAAGGGGGATCCGTCAGATTCCTTCCTAGCTCCAACGTTCTGATTTTCTTCTTCGCGAGCTACTTACGGCCCCCTTCCTGGTCAGAGTTTTTTTACCCCTTTTGCTTCCAAGGCCAGTTCCGGCACCCCCGGACTCGTGTTTTTTCTTTTTCTTGGCCCACCTTCCCTTCGCTTATTTTGATGAACAGATCTCCTTCGTCCGGCTCTTCCAAACCTTATTTTTCGAACCCCCTCCCCCGCTAAACCCGCGGAACTTAGCCCTTAAGCGCCGCCTCTCACCGCAGGGCGCCGTCTCCCTCCCCCAGGAAGTCCTCGCTCTTTTCTTTTAGCAGGGAGACGCTCTTTGCTTGTGTCATTAAAGTTTTCTTGGTGTAGCCGAACCCTCCAGTGACCCTGTCTTTTTTCAGATGGGAAAAAGTCCCCGCGCCTACATTCCCCAGGTCTTTCTTTTGAAATTCTTATCGTACTCTCCTTATTTTCTTTTTTTTGAAGGCTTTCTCCCCATTCCCCCCCCCCTTTTCAATAAACCACGCCTTTATAAGCTGGACTTTTACAAATTCGCCGTTCCTTTTCCAGGACAAGCAACCTCTCTCGCTCGGGACCCCCTTTCAAGTGCATAAGCTCTCGGATCTCTTCTTTTTCCTTGGAGGGGGCGCCATGGGCCAGACTTTTTTTTCTGTTTAATCTCCTTTTTGGCAAGGCCCACCCCCCTTACCATTACATCGGGAATTGCGTTACTTTCCCATCTCTATTATTTTCCTCTCCTCCCGGTGGTTCTTCCCGATCTTTCCCAATGGTGGCCGCGGCCAACCACCCTTTTTCTACCTGAGTTTCTGAAGTCTTTCTCTATTCCCCCCTCATTTCCCGCCCTCGCCAAGCAGTCTCCCCCCTTCCCTGCACAATGGGTTTTTTTTTTTTTTTTGATTCCTTTCGGGTTCTTTTTTTCACCGAACGACTTTGCCCCCCTTTTTATTAACTCTTGCGTGGGGATAGAATTGTTTTTTTTGGATAGGAGAGCTAGTTTTCCCCAAGAATCCATGTTTCCCCTCTCCCCTTTTTCACTTTCAACCTTCCCTAGCTCCCTCCTCCGAATCTAAATTTGTCTCGAGACCCTTTGCCCCGACTGCGCTTTCGTTTTTTTTGACACGATGGTCAGGTCCCTTGTTCGGCGCAAACGCCCCCCCCCCTCCCCTTTTGAGTGACTCTCAGTTTTTTTCTTTCCTGATCGACGGCCGCGATGGACGTTCGATCTCAATGGCAGGTTCCCTTCTCCTTTAGGCTCAAGGTTTTTTTCCTTTTTTTTCCCCCCCCCCCCCCCCCCCCCCCCCCCCCCCCCCCACCTGGGCAGTTGGGGTCGAGTTTTGACGGGCTGTCGTTTTACGTTTTCAGATTCGCTTTTTTTTTCCCCGCGGCCCTGCAGTTTCTTCCCTAAAAGGACGCGGTCTTCTCCTTTTGTTAACGCGACCAATGGTGTATTTCCCCCCTTGGTGGTGGGGGTTTTTCCCTCCTTAAAGTTTCTTTACCTTTTTCTCCCTTTCCTAACACTATCCTTCCCGTGGTCCTTGTGTTAAGGAACGAGTGACGACTTTTGATTAGGAGACTTCCTTCCTTTTTTACCCCTCAACTTGCACCTCCGCGCCTTTTCTTACAGACGCGAGCCTTTCCGGCCTTGTGATACCATTTTTTGCCGGGTTTCCCTTGGACTCCGGAGAAAGGTGTCCTTTTCTCCCCCAAGCTGTTGGCTCCTTCCCCTCTCCCGGTGACCTTGGTGATGCTAAAAGCGGCTGATGCCCTTTTTCTAGTCGTCGCGGGCTCAATTTTGAGATGGAGTTGGATTATCCAGAGCGCCAGAGACCCTTTTCCCCCCAAGACTTGTGAATCTTCTTTTTTTCATGCATTATCAATCCCCAAAAAAAACCCCTTTTCTTTTCGGTTTAACTTATTGTACTGGGGAGGGCTTTTTTTCTTTTAGGAGGACCCTTGGAAGCCTTCCCCTTACTTCCGAAAGGGGGTTCGAGAGTAACTTTCTTTTTTTTCCCCTCCGACTAGGAGTTCTTTTCCCCCTTACCTTTGTGTTGCAAAGATGCGTCTCCCACGCGCTTTTTTGTTCACCCCGCCTTCATCTCCCTGCAAGGTTCTCCCCCCCCCCACGCCCCCCCTCCCATTCCCTAAAAATCGTTTTCCCCAAATTCTTTCCCTTCCCCAAGACCGATTGTGTCCAATAAATTTTCTCGTAAGAGAGGGTCGCTTTCCCCTTTAACGTCCCCCCTCAATCGCCCCTTCTGCAAGCGACACCTTGACAAAGTCTCGCTTCAGGAAATATCTTCCCCCCCTTTTCAATCCCACTTCCCCCCTCTCTTTTTTGAACTCCCTACTAAGCGTTTTTTTTTTTTTTTCCCGAGGCCCGAACGCCCCTTAACATTCGGTTTAATCTCGCGCTGTGATGCCCTACCCTTGCCGGCTCCCTGACGGTTCTTTCCGGTAGTTCTTCTGTGCTTTTTTCCCTGACACATCCCCTTTGGTATCTTAAGTACCCCCCGAACAGCTTTTGCCTTTGCCGTTCGGTCCCCCCTCCGACCCCCACCTCCTTCTTTCCCTTGCCGACAGCCCGCCTCCTCGCTACATTACCCTCAGGACTAGAGTTAGCTTCGGTTAGGTGCCGTTTAAGCCTCCTTTTTTCCCCCCAAGTCTTTTACTGAGAGCCCTTTCTTTTTCCATAAATTGGCTCGTTCCTTTCTTGACCCGTAATCCTCTCCACGGCCTTCCTCTCTGAGGAAAGAGAATGGACTCCCGCTCCCTGCGAGTTCTTTCTTTGCTATCTTTCCCGTTGGCGTCCCCGTTTTGACTTTTCCGCGACCCTCGCCCCTCTCCTTCTCCCCCCCCCCGCACTCTAGTAGCTTTTGTCATAAGATCAGTTTGCCCCGCCCCGCGCCGCTCAGGTCTGAGCGGGATTGTCGGTTCACTTTAGCGCCCCTACGGCTTTCCTCATGTAACAATTCGCCCAACCCAGCTTGTGCATCCCCCTTGGCGGGAACGATACAGTCCGTTGTCCCCCACACAGAAAGAAGTCTTTCTTTTTGACGGTCTTTTCCCCCCCCCCTGCTTCCCGCCCCCAGACCAGCCCCCCTTTTTTTTTTCTGTAATACGACCGGCGGCCTCCTTGCATTTTCACGGCGACGGGTATAGCGAGTATCCCCCAGAGACGAGACTCCTGCGTTTTTGTGAGACCCTTCCCCAGTCATGAGCTTTCTCCCACCTCTTCTGTGGAGCTAGAACCTCCTTTTCCTTTTTTCCCTGAATTCATTCTTATTTTCTCCATCTACCCTTGTAACCCTTTTGAATCCTTTATTTCGCCCTTGAAGGTAGTTTTCCTTTTTTCCCTTTCGGCCTTTTCCTATTTTTTCCCGTCTCCTGTGAGTCACATAATAGAAAAAGTGTCTCCCCCCACATTGCATCAAATCTTCTTCCGGACGTCCCGTAACTTTTCCCTTCTTCCTCGAAGTGTAAGTGTCGTCCAGGTACCCGGCATAAGCAACGTCTTCTTGAAAATAGATAGCCCTCCTCTTCTAGGTTCACCCTCCAATTCCCTCGCTGTTTGCGTGTTATCTGCCCCCCTAGGAAGCACGTGTGAGGAATTATCTTTCTCTTCCTCCATCTCCCCCTTCCTCATACTTTTATTTCGAGATGGAGAATTCCCTTTTCTCTATTCCTCCCAGGCAGAGGACAAATTGGGTTCTCTTTTTTACAGGTGAATCTTCCCCTCCAAATGGTCCCTGGGTGGCGTATTAGCGGGCTGAGCCCTTGTTGGCCCGTTCAGGGGAAGATCAAATGGACGACACGTTTTTTCTGGGCCTTCCAAAACTCCCCTTTTTTTCTTCAAGCCGACCCCGTCCTGGCCGAGTGGATCAATTTTTTCCCTCCCTTGTGAAGCTACGATATTCTTTTAAGACTCGACTTTCCTTCCTCGGCCCGTTATGAACTCCAATTACACCATATCTTGATTACGCCGAGATCTCGGGAAATAAATAAAGGATTCCCTTGAGGGGACTCTTCTCTGAGCCCTCTTCTACCGAGCCTCCCCCTTATCCATTAGAGTGATTATGCGTTTCTCTTCAGTCCCGAGTGAATAATCCTTTTAACATGTTGATTTCTCCTGATTTAGTAGCCGTTCTTTTTTCGCATAATCGTACTGGCTTCATGATTCTCTTTTCGAAGTTTCCTTTTCTCAACCCCGGCGTCGATCTAGTTTCGACTCTGTTGGCTGTTTGCTAGGCCTTTTTGTTTTGGTATTTGCTAGAGTGGGGGGACATTTTTTTCATTCTTCCCCCTTTCCCTCGTTACGCCAGGGTCTGATGGCTCATGATGGTTTTAGATGGTGATGATCTGGAAAAAAGAGCGGGAAGTACCCTTTTCAAGACTTCCCTCTGCCTTTCCCCCATTTTGATCTTTTTTTTTCCTCCCTTATGTCAAATTCTTCCCTTCGTTCCTTTCCTCCGGAAGGCGTCCCCTGCTCTTACAAACGGCTACACATTTTCCCCTCCTTTATCCCCCTGATAGTGAGCTTTCCCGGATCCTGCGGAAAAGGAACGGCTCCTTCTCGGATCGAAGCCTTTCCCCTTTGCTTGAACCCCTGCCTTTCAGTAGGCTTCTGTCTTTTTTTTTATTCTTCTAGGTTGCTTACTACTTTGTTCCTTTAGATGAACCCCCCTTCAACCCCTCCCCCCCCTCGACTCCGGGTTTTTTCCGAGCCAAAGCCGCCTCGGGCTGCGAGGACGGTTTCTTAGATGGTTGGTTTCTTTTCCCTTTTTTCTGGTTCCAGATGGAGGGCACTTCCGCCTCTTTTTGGGCAGGAATTATGCCTTTTGCCGGGATTTTCCCTCAACCCTCGATCAAACCTTTTGAAGGCGCGGGGGCTCTCCCTTCTCCCCCCCCCCTCCCGTTTTTTTTTTTCTTAAGCACCTTTCTCCCGGCAACAGACAGGCTTTTCTCAGATTTGAGTCTTGGTCTTAACCTTGGGAAATGAGAACCTCTCTTCGAAGAGCTTGGCGAGTGGGGTCCTTTTTCCAGAGCTTTCGGTGGGCGTTCCCTGCGGGTGGCGCCTGGCGTGTTTTCAGGGCTTTGTTGGGATGAGACTTTTTTTCCCCTCGTAAACTTTTCCTTCTCGCAAAACTTTTTCGGGTTTGCCGGTAAGGTGGTGCAGTGCTTCTGGACTGCCTTGGGTTTCATGTTGTGAGGTTGTGGCGTTTTTCTTCGGACTGCATTTTCCCTCCGGTGGTGATCACTCCCTTGTCTTCTTTGACGGACTTTGCCGCGTTCCCTTTCCTCGCTAGCCCCCTTTTTTCCGGGCTTCCCCAAACTCCCCCCCACACACCCCCCATCCCGGGGGGTGAGAGGACAAGACGGGAACCCTCCCAGCATGGGGGTCTTGGAACTCCTCCCCTCGTACCCCTTTTCGGGTTGGTGTGGCCCCGCCCCCCCGCCTGGGCACCTGCTTTGATAATCCCACAGAGCCACTTAGTGGTTTCCCCTGTGCGACGCTTTCTCTGCTTTTTTAGACGTTTTTTCCTTGTGGTGTCTCCTTCTGTTGGGGGGCACAGGCTTGGTGTCGGAAATCGAGCACCCCTCGTCCGTTTCACCCGTCCCCCTTTTTCTCCTGGACATTTGACCAACCAGCATTTTTTGGCCCTCGGCGGTTGCCCAGTTTGTGGTTCCACTCACGGTTTTCCGGCGGAAGACGATGCAGGGTCCCCTCCTGCCCGCGAGTCCTCCCCCCTTAGTGGCTCTCATTGTTAAATGTACAGGCAATTCCCGAATGGTACGAGTTCTCCCCCCCCATGATATTTTCCCCTACCCTCTTTTTTCATTCAGCTCTGATTTGAGGCAGGGTTGCCTTCAAGGGCGAGCCTCCCCCCAGTCGAATCTGCCTATGGCTAGAAACAGTGCCCGTACTCTTCACGAAATTGCTCCCACAAACAGCTTCACGTACATTTAGCCTTATTTTTCTCCGAAAAGCCTTTTTTCCCCGGCGAACTTTCCCCTTTCCTCTTGCCGGTTTCCGCTTTCTCCTTCTCCCGTGATGGTCCTCCAGCTTGTTGACGAACAAGCCGTGAGAACCTCGTTTGGGGCCCTCACCCCCTTTTTTTCCCGACCCCCCTGCTTAACGCGTTTTTCTTTCATTACATTATAGTACCATCTGATGTCCTTTCACGATCGCACCTTTTTTTTTGAAGGCTCTAGTCCCTTTTCCCTCACCACTCCGCTTATTTCCGACACTTATACGGCTGCAGAAGAAAGAAGACAGCCCGACCCCCCTTTGAAATCACATCCTTAATCCCATTGTCTCCTTTCTGAGGGGCGATTTTGCGGGGCCTTGCAGTTTTTCGGGGGTTGGTGTCAATTTTTGACTTTCTCCAGCAGTTTGCTTCATCCCCTTTGTTGGCCCTGGCCACCATTCCTTCCTCCTTTCTTGAGGCCCCTTCCTCCTTTTTTTTTTTTTCTCTTACCGAATTCCGAGTCAAGTTTGTGCCTTTTCTTTGCCACAGGAGGGAAGCAACGCGTTATTCAGAGGAATGGAACGAGAGACCCTTTCCCTCTGACCGCTCCCTCTGGGGCTGACTTTCTCCGAGGATTTTCTTTTTTTCTGCTAACAGCCGAGCCTTTCCTTCTCACCCTCTGCGTGGTTGAAGGGCTGGGTGAAAGGTCTCTTCCTTTTCGGCACCTTCCTCACTGATGGCCGCTTCAATGGACCCTTTCCTTTTCTCAAGACGCGTATTTTTCTGTGTGGAAAGCTCGATTTCTTTGAAAAGATGGTCCTGTCCCCTTAGGGTTTGCCCCCCGCTAGACCACATCTTCAGCTTAGCCCCCCCGGCGCTCTAGTGTTCCCATTTACAGTCTTCTTTCGCCGCACCCTTCAGCTTCGTGAAGGGAATACAAGTCCTTTTGTGAATGGCAAGGGCGACATGTTGAGATGTACGAGTTGTTGAGCCGTCCTTTCCCCCCTTCGTATTCCGCGTTCCCCCTTTTTCCGACCAGATCAACGTCCGTTTTTTTCCAGCCGCCTGTCTTGGCGTCCCGCGGATCATGTGTATGTGAAACCTTCCCTTTACAGCGTGGGACACCTTTTTTCCAGCCCCCCATCCTCCCTCCTGATTTTGGGGAGCGCGTAAGTTTCCCTTTTTCGTTTTATAAGTAGGCTTCGGACGATGAGAAGAACCTTTCCTTCCACCCCTTCCGCGAGGTCCCTCTTCCTTTTCTTTTCCCGACCTCCTTTTGCCACCTTCTTGACTAAGGAAGAAATGGTTGCCCCTCTTGACCGACAGTCCTCGCCGGTGCCGCTGACGTGGTGGATGACTCTTACCCAAGGCCCCTTTCTGCTGGCGTTTTTTCCTTCCAGGTGGAGACTCCCCCTCTTGAGTTTTCCTACAGCCCCGACGTTACAGATTTCGCTTTCCCACGAACCCGCCAAGGTTGTCTCTTTGTGGGTGTATTACCCCAGGAGGTTCCCCTTGTTTTTTATGTCTTTTTGGGTTTTCCCTGGTGGCCCAAATCTTACCGAAGGGGGCTCCCGAGGTATCCTTTTTGCAAGCTCACTAGTCGCCTTTCTCCAACCCTTTTCCCTCCCTACTGCTGCGTCCTCCCCATCTCGAGAGCCACCCAGTTTTCGGCCCCCTTGCAAGAACCACACCTCCCCAAATCCGGTCCTTTCGCCAAAGCGGGGTCTTTTCCTACCTTTTCTCCTTCACCTTATAGTCGTTCCTACCCATTGAGTCCGCTGGGGAGAGTCCACCCAGACGTCTCACCCCCCAAGGACGGCCTAGAAAGTGGAAGGAACCAGCTCCCAAAGTCTTTGACCGAGAGATTTAAGTGCACTAGATCGTCAAATTCTCAAAAATACAAAAGAGCGTCTTCTTCCCTCGTACTTCTCCTTTCCCCAAGTCCAGAAAACGCCACTCTCTCCCCCAAGTGATGGTTGTCCTTCTTTGAGATATCTTTGATGATCTTTTGGGGGTTGTGACGGGTCGCGACCTTTTTGGGTAGTCGGTCAAGGGCGTTGTGTAGAGCTAGTTTCCCCTTTACGGCCCCCATACTTCCCCCCCAAAATTTTCACGTCCCACCAGCCTTTAAGCATTCCATCCCCGACGGAGAAGCCCTCCCTTAGGAGTAGGTCTTCCCCTCACCCTTTTCGTTCGCTTTTACTTTGCCTTCCTATCAGGAAAACAGTCGCTTCATCCCTCTCCCTAATACTACGCCCAGCCCTTCTTTAAGAGGGCCGGGTATGGTACCGCAGTCCCCGGTTTAAAGAAGCTGCCTTAATTTAATGGAAGACTCCCTGCTCTGTTCGTTCCCCCCTTTTTTTTTTTTTCCCCTGAAGGGTGTCCCCTTCTTTTCCAGTCGTGCTCCCAGTGCGGGTCGGCCCGGTTTCTTTTCCCCGCTCGACCGCGCGACGCAGTCGGACGCCCTGTCCGAAAGAAGGTGTATCTTTTATTCATGCCCCTTTTTCTCCCCCAGCTCCCTTCGGGCGTTCTTTTTGAGGTTAACTTTTCTTCAGTTGCCCGAAGGATCAGCACCATCTCCCCCCTTCGTCCCCCCCCCTCTCCAGTTTTTTTTTTCACTCTTTTTTTATTCCCCCTTTTCCCGGTCCAGAATAAGGTCTCCCTCCAAAGCGGTGATCATCCCCAAGGGCAGACTTCCCCCCTCTCGCACCCCTTTAGAGTCCTTCCCTTCTTCGGCCGGAGTTTTTTCGGCAATGGCGAGGTGGCTTTTTCCGGCGCAGAACTTTTCTTCCCGAGCCCGCTTTTTCCCACGAGTTCCCCACACCCCCAAAACCTTTTTCTATAACTTAATTCTTCTGAGTCCCCTGAGGGTTGTAGGACGCCAGCACATCGAAGAACGGAATTCCATCTTATTTCTATCTTTCCTTATTTCCGCCTTCTTTTCCCTTATTTATTCGTTTTTCCGAGTAGCTTCTTTCCTTGGTTACGTTCTCACAGTAAAGCGGCGTCGAAGCCGCCTATTTCCCCGAATAATATTGGCAGGGAGAATTTCGACTAAAATACTTTTTTCCCGCCGGTCGGTCCTTCCCTCTTCCCCTTTCTTTTGTTCACTCCCCCCTAAGTGATTGAGATTTGTAAAATGGAGTTGGTGACAATACCATGACCCTTTTTCCGCGAAGCGTTTTTTCCCCCCCGCGCTCTTTTTGGGTTTCCGGCGTTCCCCACTCGGAGTAGGCCTAGGTTGTTGTTTTCAGATCTCGAACGCTCTCGCATAATATATTTTAATAAGAAGACTTTCTTGAGGTTGGAGAATGAATTCCCCTTCTCAACCCCTTGGCCACCGAGTCCATTTTTGACCGCCGCAAACACGTCCCCTTTTCTTTTCTTTCGCGCGTTCCTGGGCTCGCCTTTCGAGCGCCGTGCGGCTCCATTTTTTCGCCAGTGCTTCACGACAAGGGAGGCCCTTTCGGGCAAAATAACCTCGGCGTTCCCCCAGCCGACCCCCCCCCCCTTCCGGGCTTTTGACTCTCGTTTCGCCCTTTGCAGTCTGATTTTTTGCCCGATCGACCGACCGGAGACGTCTTCGAAGGACGCTGATTTTGACGCCCAATACTATTCTAGCTACGCTTCCCTTCCCCTTTCGCAACATAAACGAAAAGGGAGGAAGAGGATTCTCTTCTTCCAGACAGCTCTCCCCTACCCTCCTGAATTATCTTCTTTTTTTTCGTCTCCTCCACTCGTAACCTATCTGAAGTTGGCACAGCTAACAATTCTTTTTCGCCGTCAGATTCCATGGTTTTTTTTTTTTTCCCAGTTGCCCCCCCTCCATTCTTGCCGGAGTCCTCTCGTGGTGGTTTGGGTATGGTAGGGTCCTTGTTGGTATTTGCTAAGTTGTGACACTTTTCTCTTTTTCACTATTTTTTTTTACCTTCCTTTACCTCCCCTGGGTTGAGGGCGAGGCTTTTTTCTTTTTTGAAGCGGTGCGATCATTTTCCCCGGAAGCCGTGATGAACTACCTTTCCCCTCCACTGCTTTTTTTTTCCTGCTTTTATATCGGGAATGACCCTTAGAATTGCACGAGTTCTGTTTCCGGCGCCAGGCTGACGATTTTTGTCTCTCCTGGAAGAACACTTTTACCCTTATTAGATCACCTTATGCGCCTTTTAAGAAAGAGACGGCGCTTTTTTCTTCGCATGAGTTGTCTTATGCCGAGTCTTTCGCGGCTTGATGTCCAGAGTGTCCATACCCTTGCGGGAAGTTAGCAATAGGCAGTATTTGGGTACTATTTCTCTTCCTCAAGTCTTCCCCTTTAGATTTTTCCCCTCCACCTGCAACCAACGAGATAAGGGTTCTTTGGGCCTTTCCGCAACGACTTTCCTCCCGGGCGGTGACTGTCTCTGGGTGAGTGAATTTTTTGCGTAGGGATGTGGGTCTCGGCTCCCCTCTCCCCGTCCCCCCCGTTGTTGTTTGTAGGAATTCGCCCTGCGTGCCGGGATGGTACTCCCTTTTTGGCATCGCCCCCTCCCACTTTCTCCAGGCGCTTCCCCTCCTTCGTCTACCTGCTTTAGCACGCGGACATCAGATCTCCCCTTACGGTGTTCGACCGATTTCTCTAGTTTCCTTGTTTTTCGTTCGAAAGTACGCTTCTCGTTACTTCTGTGGCGATTTTTTTTTTTGTACAGGTTTTTTTCCAGTTTCCTTTTGAAACACCTCCTTTGGTGGCGTGGTCCCTGCTGTGTCCCGCCACTTTTGTTGATTCCCCGTTTTAACTTAGACTCCTCCCGCCCCTCTGCGCGGTTTCTGACCTGTTTATTTTTCAACGATTTAGGAGTTGGCATTGTGTGGGTTTTTGGTTCGGGAACCAGTTTTGTTCGACGGTCTGTGCGTTGATTTTGGAGGACCGCAGCGTTTGTTTCCCCCCTGGTTGGCTTTTTTTCCGGACCCTGTGCACCTGGCTCCTCAATGGAACGGTTTTTGCTCCTTTGGTAGGGGCCCAGGACAATCCCAAAACTAACAAGACCAGACTTTTTTTTTTCACAAGGACCCTTTCCCCCTCACCCTTTTTTTCCCATTCCTCCCCCCCCCCCCCCATAGTAAACTTTTGGTATTTGGACCGCTGAAGGGCCGAGGGAGCAGCTTTGCTAATCCCCTAGTTTTCCCCTGGGCTACGTCCAGGACTGTGCATCCCTCGTTTCCGAAGCCCCACGCGGTGGTTCCCTTCCACCGGCTCGGTAGGGGCCACCAGCTGGTTTCTTTCTCGTTTTCGTCACGTTTCCCAAAGTTGGTATTACACGTTTCTTCCTGGGCTGGAGCAAATGTTGCGCTTAGGCGGAAGAGGGGTTGCCCCTTCGGTTCGTCGGCATTTCCCTCTTCAGAAAGGTTTTTCCTTTTCTTTCCGTCCCTCCCCTAGGGGTAAGGATCGTGATTGATTTTTAGAGCGACCGCTTTCAACGGTACTGGCATTTCACGATTTCCCCGTTCCGAGTTGTCCCCTCTATTCTCTTGATCCGCCAGGCTTGCTTCCATTGATTTTGATGAAGGTAGTGCCAGATGAGCCTTCTTTGGGTGCAACACTCCCTTTCCTTTCCCGGCGTTACCTCTTCCCCCGCAATGTAGCCCTTTCCACGAAAGTACTTGATCCCTTCTGCAGCGAAGAACTCTTTGGCGCGGTCCCCCCCCCTGAAGTCTTTTCAGATCTTTTTCAGGGCGAAGCGACTTCTCCTCCTTCGAGGGATGTTTCCTACAGTGACCGACCAGTTTACGCCTCGTTTTTTCTTCGCGAACTCCCGCATTCATGCTTCTTCGTCTCCCTTCCAGTTTATGAGGCAGATAGAAAGCAGGAGAAGCCGGGCCGAGCTCTAGCATGCACCCACCTCCCCCCTTCCGAGGGTCTTCATTTTTTGGTAGCAGCCCTGGCCGCTCCCCCCTCCCGCTTGAACCCCGGCAAGACCTACAATTGTGCTTGGGAAAGTTTCGGCTGCGGGGCGAGTGCTTTTTCCTTCCAGAATCCCCTTATCCCTTTGGTTCTTCCCCTTCCTCCAGGGAGTTTTTTCTTTTTTTTCCTCCTAGCTTTTTTGTTGTGAGCGCGCTGGCCTTCTCAGGACTTCCGTTTTTTGTGCAGGAATGGTGGCTGGGCCCCCAAAGGACCCAACTGCGGGGAGAAAGTCCCCCGGCCCTCTCCTCTTTCCGAGGACGGTCAAGCACCCATTTCTGCCCCTTTCACTAGAGGAGTGCGTCGGTTTGTCTGGCTGCTTAAAAGCGAGATGGGACGGCCCGTCTTATCCTTGTTGGATGATCTCTGGCTAGCTTTTTTCAAAGAATCCAATCTTTCTCAAAATTGACGTTGTCCTGAAGTCTAGCAGTGAAGCAATACGATGGGTACCTCTACAAGTTTTTTTCCCTTCCCGTCCTTCCGCCCCCTTTTTTCACGGATGTCCCCAAGCCCGAAGCGGGAGGCTCACGTCCGCCGTATGCCCTGTTTCGGCCATCTCCCGGGCCATTTGGTCCTTTTGCTCCCTGGCGAGTTTTTTTGGCTCGTCAATGCTAAAGGACGTGCCCCTTTGGGAAAGGGCAGAAATGGAGGGCGCTGTACGCCGGGTTCCCCTGCGTTTTCTGCTGTGGCACCTTCGTCGCAATGGATCGACCCTCTCCCAGTCCGCAGCTGAAATGACGAAAGAAATGGCCCCCTTTTCGTTCCCGCTATCTTTGATGTGAACCCCCCTTTCCCTAAATCGTTGGCCACTTCCCAGTTGCAGCCTTTCCCCACACTAACGTATCCGGACCTTTGCGCGTTAAGGAACGTGTTTGATTATCAACCTTTCCTTTCACAGAATGTTCTCCCCACACCCCCTTTTAAGAGCCAACTTTCCCAGTACCTGAGTTAGCTTCCACGGTGTACCCCAACCTTTTTGCCTTCCCCCCTTGACCTTGTGGACTTTTGAAAACCTTTCCCTCACGAACGAGCCGAAGCTGAAAACTTTTTTTGTTGAGGAACTTTTCTTTCAAGATTCTTTTTCCTTTCCTTTCGCAAAGGTGGAGAACCACTCTTGATTGGAGTTGGATTATCCCCAGCGAAGACCTCGTGCTCCCCTCTGCGCCCCACCTTCCGGGAAAGTCCCTGGTTTTTTTTAAACCATAAAACCATTCGGGAGTGCCTTTCTTGTCTCACCCCCTTTCGTGTTAGTGCCGCCCTTCCCCCTTCACCAGCAGGGTCCTTGTCCGATCCAGTGGCACGTTTTAAGTCGTAATAGTGCCGTCGGGCTTCAAACTTCCTCCCCGCTGAGTCTCCCGCGTCGGCCGGCGATCTGTTCTCCAAACCCCACCACATCCCCCCCAATGCAAAGTTCACTCTAAACTCGAGGCCCCCTTAATCAAAAGGATCTGCCAACAAAGAGACCCAGAAGCGCTTCCAACCGCATTTTCCGTGGTACTGCGGGCTAGGAACTCCCTTTATGACTCTTTTTTAAGCCAACTCAACACACCGTAGGAGCTTGAATCACTTGAGCCGGAAAAGCAGGAACAATCCTACCGTTCTGGCTTCTTCTCCCAGCGCTGCAACACAGGTGAGCTTTCCCACTTCTTTCCCTCGCACCCCCCGTTGCAAGCTTGAGTACTTCTGTCCTTGAGGGCCCCACGTGCGGCCGCCACGTCGTCGAACCCTTTCGGTTGATCTAGTCGCCTTCTGAACTTTTTTCGCGGCCTAGAAGGTAGGGAGCCTTTTCCTACTTTTTCTTACCATCTCAAGCACCGGAAGAATCGCACAAACACTCCAAACAGTTCCGTTTTTTCGCCCAAGAACTATACCCCGACACAACCCTCCTTCTTTCCGCACCGTTTCCCCCAATCTTTTTTAGGCCCCGCAACCGGACCCCTTTTTTTTTGTTTTTTCCTCTCGACAAAGTCCTGTCCTCCTTCTAAGAGGAGGCCCCCCTTCCAGCCAGAATGCTTTCCCGCGGTCGGGCCCGCTTCACGCGATAACTTGTCAGCAGCGCTTGAATGGTCTGTTCGGCACCCGCCCGAGTCTTTCTCCCCAGAACTATAGTGAGTTAACGGGACCTCCGGTAACATTAGGGTAGCCCCCCTTTTTGATAAGAAGCATAGCCTAATGCGCCTCAGAAAGAAGCCCTACAGACGGTGGATTAGATCTTATTAGGCCTTATGTTCCAATAATTAAGGAAACTTTCTAAGTTTGGAGGTTGAACCCCGGAGAGGTTTAAAGCATGGATTAATCCCAATAATCGCCAATCAGGACCATGGTGGGAACGCCTCCGGGATCCCCCAACATTCCCCCTTTCCTTGTTCGGTCACTAAAATAAAAAAAACCCTACAGACGGAATAGACAACCCCCACACACAGACAGCTCTCCCCCCGAACCGGCCCCTATTTTGGAACCGGCGACGGCTTAGAAGGGAAGCCTTTCCAGTCGCGTTTCCGCGACTCTTTCTTTTTTTTCTCGAATGCCACTCATTGAGTCCGTGACCGCACAGAGAACCCGCAGTCTTTCTCTTCCTTTCATTTTTCTCTTTTTCCTATAAGAGTCTCCCGGCTGATTTCGCAAGATGACTCTTTCCCTCTCTGCGATCCCCTTCTTGGTGGCCTTTTTCCCCCCGGCGGCTCTTTCCCGAAGTCTCCTTTTCGACGAATACTAGTAGAGGAACAGGTACTTCCAAGTGATTTCGGCGGCCCTTCCTTCTGACTTTCTGTGCCCTCCACGGCCCTCCCTGGAAGTGTCGTCCCCTTTTTGGAGCGTGGCGCCTCAATGCCCTCGGCTAGCCGCGCCTTCTTTATGCCTTCCCCTTCTATTCCACATTTCCAGTTTGCGTTCACCGAAACGTAGTAGGCCCACTCGGCCGGTTGAGGAATTCTTTTTAAAGAGTCTCTCTTTTCCTCTTGTTTTTTCTCTTCTCATGAAGTCTTCTCGATCCCCATTAAGGGACCACTCCGAATAAGATTTCGTGAAAGCCTCCCCCCGCAACGTTCTTTCAGTTTTCCTGGGGGGCCTCCTTACGGCGATTAGAGGGCGTCGCTTGGAATGTTTTTCAGTGCCTCTTTCACAGTTTCCTATGGATTCCCTTTTCCCCAAAATCCCCTGGACGGTCTCCCCCTAATGTCTGCGTCGGAAGAGGGGAGGTCCTTTTACCTGTGCACGCATCCTCCCCGTGACTCTTTTGAGACGTATTCTTTTCCGGGCCCTCCCCCAATACGAGGATTACGGACGAATTCTTGCAAATCATAAAGGATCAAAAGCGGAGGAAGGTTTCCGGAGAAAGTTAAAAATCCTCCTCTAATTTTTTTCTTTTTCCAGAGAACTCCTCTTTCCCCATTTGTGTTGGCATGCGATCCTCAACTTGATTTTTCGCGGGTCTTTCCTTTTTTTTTCTTGGTTTTTAAGAGGCTGCAATGCACGGACAGTGTAGCTCACTCCCTTCCCGCATCCGTGATATCTGGGTTGGGGCGGTTCTGGATGCTGCCTCTTCGTTCTCAGCTGCCTTTTTTTTTCCTTTCTGGTGTGTTGTCCCCGTGCTTCGTTCCCGGCACTGGGTTCTAAGGGACCTTCTCATGGTGACGTGTGTATTTTCCGACGCTCTGGCAGTTCAAGACGCTCTTTATTGTCTTGCAGGGGGAGGGAAACTTTTCCAGGAAAGACTTTTCAGGAAACGGCCTTTTCCGACTATGCTCCATGTCCGCCAAGGAGAGGGAGCCTCTGGGAAGACCCTAGGTTAACTGGGCAACTGTCCGGCAAAAAGGCTAGTGAGGTTTTTAACGTCGACGTAGGCGTCTGCCCAGGGACGCTTTAGAGCGGACTAGTTCGGGGTTTACTTGTTAAATAGCGTCGCTTAGATGTACTGCGTGATTGGGCATTCTTATGCTCTTTGGCTTTACACTTTGTCCTTTCCTTTCCCGGACGCGACCCTCTCAGGGGTTGCGCCCCCCAAGCTACGACGGCGGGCGGGCACTGGTCCGTCTTCGAATTTGGTTATGCGTCGTCTGGCGCGGGCAAGACCTCACTGTTTGTGCGAATAGGCCGTTCTTTCAGGGCTGTGATGGTCGACCTTAGGCAGCGCTTCACCTGACCGGCGAACACCGTCGAGTTTTCCCCGTCTAGCCTCCCCCTATCTTCCACTGTGTTCGAGACAGTGGCGGTTAGGGATCAATGGTTGCCGAAGAGGAACCTGTCTGTTTTTTTGTGGCGGCCCTTTCCCTGAGAGAGATGCCATCTCAGGGGTTTAACCGCCCGTGGGTGGTTTCCTTAGTACTTCTTTCAATGCAGTTGGATGAGGGTTATGGGACTTTTCCCGCATGGATCATCGAGGGTTGGAGGGGACAGTTGGTTTGCCTCGCTTTTTTTTTGTTTTGGATTTTTCTTTTTGGTGTTGGTTCTGGGACCTTTCTCGTCGCCTTCGTTCGCAGAGAGCTGACTGGAACCGGCCCCCCTTTTGCCATACAGTCTGCTACTGATTTTCCCCCTCGTGCCCTTAACTCGCTCGCCCCTGGGTGGGGAAGGCTGGGAGGTATCTTTCAAACCCCCCCCCGCAAGGGGTGTCCCCTGAAGGGAACATTACCCTCCTCGGGTGAGGGAATAATTAAGACCCCCAACCCTAAAAGGTGCCGGTGGGCGGGTTCTTTTCTCCAGCCTTTGGCGACGATGAGGATAACTCGCACTAGTGTTCTTACAACTGGGCGGGTGCTCCTCTTTTCCCCAGCTGAATGCCCCTTGGCTTCACTTTTGTCATCCTTCCCCTGGGTCGGGAACCAGTTTTTTTTTCCTCTCGAGTCATTTTATTACGGAAGTTCCGTTCAACACGCCCCCATTTTATACACCTTTTTTTCTTTCGGGCATTTCTTGCGCTCGCGTCATTTTACTTTTAGGTTCGTCGGCAATCTGTTCCTTCTCAGGTGAACCGGCAACGCGATCTTCCCCGCTCCCACCGGTCAGGATAGTGCGGTAGTATTGGCCTTTGCCATATTCCAACTCTTTTCTCTTTTTTGTTAAAATACACCCCATCTTGCGGGAACGCCTAGGCTTGCGGCCGCTGGCGGAAGTTTCCATGACATCCTTTGTCCAAAGATTCGACGTTCAGTAAGGCCCTCCAGTTTTCCCAAAGCGAGACCCCTTCGCCCTTTTGAAATGAACGCGTTCCCCTTCCGCTCCGCGGCCGCCTTAGGGGCAGACCCTGCCCTCGTGCTTGACGTCGAGTCTGTTCCGATCCTGGAGAAGCGATAGCTTCGAGTTTTCATCCGTTCCCTTGCGTGTAGGGACGGACGCCCGGGCCCCCCATCGCGACTCCCCCCACAAGTGTAGCACCTGCTTTTCTGCTGCCTTTCAGTTTGAGCCCTGGATTCTTTCCTTTTCTTTCTCTTATGCAAATTTTAACCCACTTCACCCCCTAGGGTGATAAGATTGCGGACCCTTCTCGGCGTTCACCCTGACCCCTGCAGCAAGACGTTTCATCACAGGTTTTTTTTTGACCTTCTCCGTTTCGCTCTTGAAGGGGACATCGGGCCAGCTCTCTCCCTGCAGTTTCTTTCATCTTACTTTGTTTGAGCCCCATCCTTCCCACCTTAATAAGGGAAGTCTCCTTCTCTTTTCCGCATCAGTTGTTGTTTTTCTCTTCTTCCTCCCCCACTTCCCTTAAAGAGGAAGGGGAAGGCCTTTTGTGGTCTATGTTGACGACCCGCGAAGTCTTCCGCGGTGTCCTTGCGCCCCGGCCCTCGCAAACGCTCCCTTAGACGAGTAAATTCTGCGGGAATGTCCGGAGGGAGTCGGGTCTGGGTCTTCCGACGAGAAGGTGGAGTCTTCTTGCTTTGGATAAGGCTGGGTGACCCTGCTAGCTCGAAAGGCATTAAACTTTCCCTTCTTCTCTCGGGCCAAGGAAGTTCCTCTGAATTTCCTTTTTTCTTCTTCCCACCCCCGCGAGGACGTCCTTCTTTGCAGGGGGTCGGACGAAACCGACTTTTTTGAAAATAAAGTCCCTCCTCCCTGATCAGGCCACCCGAGATTTTTCCTGCCCTTCTTTGCTTTTTTGCGGGGAAGGTTCTTGTTGTGGAATTTCGACATGGCGGCGTGGTTTCGCTGTAGAAGGGCCCCCCCCCTTACGTGGGCCCCCCTTTTTTTGTGCAGGGTCCTCCAAGTAAGCCGCGTACTTTCCCGCCTTCTCTTGGCCTTTGTTCCCGCGACTCCTTTTTTTATGTTGAAAAACTCGGTCCCGGTGGGTTTCCCTGCGATCCCTTCCTCCTACCTCCCCTTTCCCCTTTTGGGAGAGAGTTACTTCCTTCTCTTTAACACTTTGCTCGCGACCTATGGAACTCCCCTTGCAACCGCTCCAAGTGCCTCCCTTTTTTTCAGAATTTCCACTTGCAACTTTTGACGGGGAAGTGACTCCCTTTACTTTTCTTATTCTGACAAACCAAGCTTTTTGCGTTCTCGTCCCCTCGACGGTGAGCTGCCCCCCCTCGTTTTGATGATTCAGTTTTTTCGCATTAGCGTAGTCGCCAGGTTTTCTCCCACTCGTGGAGAGAGTGGATTATCAGCTTTCCGAGGACCGATTTACGCGGGCCGACCCGCAACGGCCGGGGCTTTTGGGGGGGTCCAGGTTTTTTTTTCTTGTTCCCCCTTCCCCCTTGATCGGGGGTACCACTTTTCCTTCCTATCCTCCCCCTGTATCCCCTCCTCACTCCCCTCCCCCCCTGTCGCTCTTCATCTAGACTGCTCCGTTGGGTGGGGTGAGTTTGGCACTGGGGCGCATACTACTTCCCCAGCCAGGGGTGAGTCCTTCTCCAGGGGAACCTAGTCTCCTCTGGAACTTCACCCTTCCCATAAACGATTCCCATCTTTCGCAGCCAACCCCCGGCCGACGAGCCGGACCATTTCCATCCCCAAACACCCCAAGTCCCCCCCTTGAAGAGGCCATTCCCGTCGGACCCCCTCAGAAGCTCAACTCGACCTTTACCGACCTTCTAACACACCTAACTTACAGCATAGCAATTTTCGGCAGCGAAAACCTTCTTTTTTTCGTTTTTCCCTGCCCTCCTCCTCATGTCCAGCCCCACCCCTTCACCTCGAACGAGCATCGCTTTTTTCTCGGCCGGTCAAACCTGCTGGCCAGATTGAACATTTTCTGATCTCTCTTGCCTGACGATGAAGGCTCGCGTCGGCGGGTCCTGTGCCGGGAGGCCGGTTCCCTCCCGCCCCTTCTAAAATCACGGCGCAGAATTAAAAAGACCTCGTTCCCCCCAGCCGCTTCCTTCACAGACCCCCCATGTGCCCTCCAGGGAAGCCGTCGGTAGGCGTGGCTCCTAATTTCTGCGGCCTTTAGGTGCCGTTCCTCTCCTACCCTACGGTCATCAATTTCGAAGAAGAGGCCAAAATCCCCCCCCCCCCCCCCCACCCCCCCCCCCCCCCACCCCCCCCCCAACCCCACCCCACCCCCCCCCCACCCCCCCCCCCCCCCACCCCCCACCCCCCCCCCCCCCCCCCCCCCCCCCCCCCCCCCCCCCCCCACCCCCTGGGCTAAGTCACGATTCCGGGCCGACGCGTTCAGCACGCGAGAACGTTTCTCCGTTTCAGCGCATGGCCTGCGGAGCCTTGTGTTTCGAAATCGCAGTTTTTTTGGGATGACCGAGCGTGTCCCTGTAACGGTAGTGTGGCGGTAGCGCGCCCAATAGAATCGCCTGCAGCAGCTCCCCCCCCTCCCTGTCCGCAAGCATGGTAGGCCTTTCTCACACAGAAGCTTTCTTTTAGGGAGTGAGCGTTCTTATTCTCGTTGGCGCGGTGGCCGCAGATAATCTCGCCCCATAGACATTTTTTTCCCCATTTCTTTCTTGAATCCCGTACGGCCCACCCCAGCCCAGCATCCCTTCTACTTTCCCAAGTCCCGGCTCCCATACAAACCAGAATTTTTGCCAGACCCCTCCAAAAAGACAGGCCGCCCCATTTTTCGAGGAGGCGGACTGGCGGGGGTGTGAAGCGCGGGTTTTCCTGAAGGTGGCAGAAGTTTCCCCTTTTTCTCTCCCGCTGAACGGCGTAGCGAATGGCCCCCCCTTCAAGCGGAGGCTCTTTTTTCAGAAAAGACACGCAGAACGACCTCTTCTCCTCTTTACTCGCTCTCCGCGTCCTCTCTGTGTCCATTTCTTTATTTTCTCCTCCTTAGCTCGGATTTGAAGTCTTCCCCCCCTTCTCCCTTCAGAATACGTCTCCTTTTTTTCGAGAGTAACAGAACATTTTGAACTTACGATCACATCGGGAAGGACTTTCCGCCCGAAGACAGGGTTTCCTCCCATGTCCACTTTCCGCTGTCGTCCGCTTTTTCTGGCGTTAACGGAGCCTTCCATTCCGGCTCGCCCTCCTTTTCTCTGACTTCAATACATTCGTGTTTGAGGCGTTCACCTTTGCACACCTTTGTCCTCTCGGTGTGAGGTCCCCCCTCTCGAAGAAGTCATTATCACCCCTCCGTTGGCATATCCTTCTAGACAAAAGGCCGATGCCTTTGCACCTCTCTTTCCTCCAGAGTTTCCTCCTCCCCCCTGCAAATGGAACTCGCTTTTTTTTTTCCGGCGCCTGAGAGACGCTGTCTGGCCGTGCGGCTCCAGGGGCACAAGGTTGGGACGGAAACGTCCCTGGGACCGTGTCTTTTTCCCTTTCCTTCGGCCGGCCGCGTTGGTCTTCTTTGGAAGTTCTCCCCTCCTTCCTCTCTTTCGGTGACGCTTCCTCCCCTGAGACGTCTTCGACTCTTGACGGTCCGAGGTCTCTCTTTCGCAAAATAACTCTTCTTTACGCGGCGGCTCTAGTCTTCGACCCCGACAGAGAGAAAACCCTGAATGAACTTTTTTTTCTTTTCTTTGCGTTTTGAATAACCCTCTAGAAAACCCTAGTAGAAGTTATCTTTTTTACTGGTGAAATGGAGAACTTATTCCCTCTACCGTAGTGAGTCCCCTTAACTCCTCTTCCCCGCCGGCCGACCTCGGCCTGGCGGTGGGTGTTCTTCCTTCTGCATTGGTTTGTATTTTCTTTTCCCGTCGCCCTGATGCATATTATGAGTGTGATTTTGCTACTGGGTATGCTGGCACTTTATTCCCCTTGGTGACTTCTTTGACCCCTCTTCAAGTGAACCATCAAAGCCTCTTTCCTAGAGTGCCGGGCCTTTTTGGTTAAATTTTCTTCATCTCTCTACCGTCCAACTGCTGTTTTGAGTTAGTAAGAATGCGGAATCCCTCCTCCCCAGGATTTGATGGCTTACCTTCCCCAATGGGTCCTCCCTCCTTCAAAAGTCCCCCTTCTCCTCCCTTTAGGCGCTTTTTCGAAGAAAAGAGCTTTTTTTAGAAAGGCCATGCTCTTGCTTCGCTCGTCTTCCTTCCTCCAGACCCGGCCTCTTTCTCATTATGTAGGGGCGTGATTCTTCTTATTTGTATGACAGACTTTCCTTAGTTTCCCCTTCCAACCGCCCCCCCTCGATTCTTCGACCTCTTTTCTTGCGGCCTTTTCCGTATAATTGAGGTGTTTTTCCGGAACTCCGTCGGGTTTTTTTTCCAGAACCTTTTTCCCTCCGACGACGGCCCTTTGAGTCCTTTCCTTTTTCTTTAGGGGGCCTCAAGGCAAAGACCCTTTTTTTTTCCGCCTTCGCGAGCACGGCTTTTTCCAGCAAAAAGATTCCCTCAAGGTTCCTACTTCTCTCCGGGCAGAGTGAAAAATGGGGTTTGCTTTTCCTCTTCAACCAGAGGAGTTTGTCCTGTTACCCCCCCTCGTGTGGCGAGTGTTCTTGACCTGATCTGTGAGTTCACTTGGCGAGAAACCACCCCCACGACGGTTGATCCCGATGGGACGGCTTTTCGATGAGGCCTCCCCCCCCTGCTTTTTTCTGTAGATTCCCCAGCGCGTTCCTAAATGATTAACCCTTTGAGGTTTCTTTGGACGACCCCCTTTTTACCCTCTTTTTCTCCTCTTTGTGTGGAGTGTGTTTTTCCCCAGGGAAGGATAGGGGGCGGTTCTGCGCTTCTTTTGGAGGAATGAGTTGAGGGAACTTTTTTTTTAAGGCCTCCCAGTCTGCGCTATGAAGGCCTAGCTTTCCCATGGATAATTCTTTTGGTTCTTCTTCCTTCCGCCTGG
>Ga0179593_1636593_pt1 | contig 36957 bp, 88 predicted proteins | sample CZODoug2_1_08_16_FD_185931 | JGI IMG/M metagenome (GOLD analysis project Ga0179593, IMG submission 185931) | Vadose zone soil fungal communities from Angelo Coast Range Reserve, California, USA - CZODoug2_1_08_16fungal (PacBio error correction) | ecosystem: Environmental > Terrestrial > Soil >... | reverse complement strand
ACCCAGCGCGCAAAGCTCCCCCACAACTAACAACACTTAAACAAATAAACACAAGAAAGAAGTACAAAAAATCAAAAATCGTCACCAACTAAAAAAACAAAACCTAAAAAGAGCACCCCCGGAAAGGCAAACACAAATTTAAACAGATCCCTGTTTTCTATCATGTTGAGAAAACCGTGTTACTAAAACACCACGGTTAACACAAAAAAAAAAACAAAACCCAAAAAAAAAAAAACAAAAACATCAAAAACATTACCCAAAAACACCCATCACCCTCAACACAACATCAAACCCTCTAGATTCGGACAAATTACTTTGTGTATCTAGCCGGCATCCATTTAACTCCACATTTCGCGAATCAGCCTTTTAAACCAACCGGATTCATTTTCACGAACCAATATAATGTATAATACAACACAAACATTGCATAAAAGGCGGATAAAAAAAAAAAAACCTTCCACAATCAAAACCATGAATGACTACAAAAAAAAAACCATTTAATACAGGGAATAAAACAAAACCAAAACAGATGTAACACCCGACTGCAAATGTTCCCCAAAGGCAAACGTACCATAATACACATCCTCTAGGGCAGATCTATAAAACCGCAGGGCTCGTTAATACCCCCCAACAACAATAACCCCACCCCCCCCCCCCCCGACCCACCCCCCACCACCCACCCCCCCACCACCCCCCACGACGCCAAGCCCATTATTCCCCCACCCCCACCCCCCGCTACCCACCGCCCGCACCCCCCCCCCCACCCCCCCGGCCCTGACCCATCCCCACCCGTACCCCATACGGCATCGTTTCCCCCCCGACCCATTCCAGAAAGCCCCCCCCACCCGGACGCAACTCATTCCCCCCACCACCTGGTAATTCGAACACCCCCCAAAGCACAAAACCCCCCCCCCCCCCCCAACCACCCCCCCCCCCCCCCCCCCTCCCCCCCCCCCCCCCGTCCGACCCTAAACCATCCCCTTCCCCCCCCCGTACCCCCGCCAACAGTCCCCCGCCTCCCGATAATTCCTCCACAGCGACGCACCCCCACCTTTCCCCCCCCCCCCCCCCGTTCGACGTTAACCGACCCCCCCCCGAAGGAAAACCATTCACCCCCCCCAACCATCCACCACCCCCCTCCATCCAAAGCCCCCCCCCCCCCCACCCCCCACACCCCCCCACCCCCCCCCCCCCACACGCCCCACCCCCCCACCCGCCCCCCACCCCCCCAACCCCCCCCCCCAGAGGTTCCCACACAGCTACACCCAACCCCCATGCCCCCCGCGCCAAGCACCCCCGAACAGACTCCCCCACCCCCCAGGTACCCCCCCCCCTCAATGACCACCAACCCATACCCCCCAAACTCCAACCCCCCCCCCTCTCTCCCAAACACACCCCCCCCCCCCCCTACCGCCACCCCCCCCCCCCCCCGCCCCCCCCGCTCCCCCCCCCCCTCCCTCCCTGTCCCTAGGTGCCCGGGCCCCACCCCGCGCCCCACTGGAGCCCCCCACACCTTCGCGCCCCCCCCCCCCACGGTGTGGACCCCCCCCCCCAACACCCCCCCCCCCCCCCCCAATCCCCCCCCCCCAACCCCCCCCCCCCCCCCCCCCCCCACCAACCCAAATCCCCCCACACCACCAAACCCACCCCCCCCCCCCCCTGTCCACCCCCCCCCCCCCCAACCACTAGGAAAGGGAAAAGGCAATAAGCGCAACTAAAAAATATTAAGCGGCCCCCAAAAAGCCGGGACCTTAAAAACGGCAAGCCACACCCCAAATCCAAAAAAAAACCCTGCAAAATGACCAAAACACCCTATTACAAACACCAGAACTTAACCTTACCCAATACCCGAACATACCGCACGTCCGGCCGCCATATTCCCCATGACGTCCCACTATCCACAAGCATCGTGCAAAAACGCACGATGTCTTTCCCTTGCACAAATCGATTGAGTTTTATGGACTTTCAACCAGACGCGCGGATACCCAACAAAACTGAAAAAAAACTAACCCCAAAAGTTTCAAACAAAAAAATAAATATAACATACTTTACCTATCATAAATACACAAAACAAACGACAGGTCACAAACACAAAAAATTAACCTAGAGCCACCTCAAAAACGGATTCTCAGGTGCGCCCCAACTGACGGAACCCATAGTTATCACCATTCTCATTAGACACTTACATCCATACAAACCTTACACACCCTAAAAAACCTAACCTCAAACACTTATAAAACACACAAACTAACCCCGAACTAAAAAAAACATCAACCCTCAGTCAGAATCCAAAAACACGAACAACCACTTCCTCCACAGAAAGCCACCACTATACTGTCACTCGGTGTTGCCCCACACCTCGTTCCAGCAAAAAAGCAGGTGTTCTTACTAAACCAACACCCGAAAAAAAAAACACAGACACACCTTTCACACCCAAATACCCACCTAACGATGTCCACTAAAATTCATCCAATCATTACATACCCCACCACCAAAAGAAGAAGCAGTAAACACAAACACCAACCCAGGTTTCGATCACCCGCTTGCATTGACCCAAAAACACACCTGATACTCCTTAACCACCGAGTGGGATTATAAAAGACACAAAATAATGATACCATCCAACACAAAAAAAAACAAAAAACACACAAACAAAAGTCACATACTAAAAACAACTATCCTATAATCTGAAGGCCACAAACTAACCGCGCGGCAAATTAAAATACATCTGTAAGATTTATATACCCTAACAAAACCAATAAAAGGATGGGGCCAGGGGGACACACTTTCAGAACTACCCAAGTATAAACCACCACAAATACAAAAAAAAAAGGAAAACGCAGCACCCCCAAAAAAACACCAACCACAATCAGCCCCCCTCAAAACAATAACAACGAAATGAAAAACTGACAAACACATTAAACAACGAACCAATGTTAGAGACTAAAATGCTCCTTGTGTCGCCCCTCGGCTATGCGCCCACAACAATGAACCACCCCACCAACACAAACCAAAAAACATATTAATCACAAAACTTGATAAAGCTAAGACCCTTTACAAACACCACCTCATAAAACAAAAAACCCAAAAAAACCCCAAGGAAAAAAAATCAAAAACGGGCATGCCATCTCTCCTTCGCGACGATCACGACGCAACTAAAACATGGCTGCGCCGCTGATTTAACCAAAATAGTTCCAGACAACAAAAAAAATCAAAAATACAGCTACATGATCCCCAAAATAACCCCACCAAAATCCCAAACAAACCCTCTATCAAAACACTATACCACCCACACATCTAACAAAACAAACTAGTCTAGATCAAACCCACGACTGCGACAGCCCTCACAACCTTGCGGACGCCTTGTACAAAACCCGGCGAACAGCAGCCGAAGGAATCGTAAACACCACACACAACGAACACATAAAACCCAACAAAAAAAACTATCCCAATACTCAGACAATCAATAACCCCATTACACAAAAACCACAAAATTCTATGGCTTGCCAAGAGCGAACGCTCTACGGTCTTTGTGATGAGCCGACCCCTCCAATTGCCCTCGGCGCCTTCACAACCGGCGAGAGAGTCGTGATAACTCACAACCAAAGTACACCACCAAAAGCCTACCCGAAAAACACCCCAAAAAAAAAAAACAACACCCAACCCGAAACCCTTAAACAATCCACCCACGAACGTTTTCCCCCCTGCACATACACTGCTACAAAAGCACACACGAACTTAGTCAAAAACGGCACGAAATCGCCAAAACACGGCTACGGACACACATCCAAAAAAGCAATCGGAGCAAACCCAACATCAAAATCCTTTCTTATAAACCGGAAAAGAAAATTCAAAAAAAAAAAAAAAAACAACAAAAAAACCACCCTATCAAAAAAAAAACCGCCAACACCAAATAACCACACAACCCTCTCAATCCGACAACACAACTGAAAATGCCATCCTATACAGCACGGGCGTAACTCACCCCAAAAAAACCAAAAACAACAAAAAAAACCGTCAACGAACTTACAAAAAAAAAAAACAAAAAAACAACAGCAACCGCCCATCCCAACCCACAGCGCCCCCAATCACCGCAAAACAAACCAACCAAAAAAAAACACAGCCATAGCCGCTGATGCCTATAAAACCTAACTACGCCCGATAATCTAAAACCTACCAAACAAAAAACACCAACCCAGACCCACGAAACACAACCAACTCACAAACAACAACCCATCTAACGACCCAACAAAAAACAAATACAACCCCATAGCCCACGACACAAACCACCGTGCCCTACGGCATCTAAAGGGGAAAAACCTACAAAGTTTATGCAGCCTGGGCTTTCACAACCGAAAATTCTGGGCCCCTAGACACCCAAAAAAACCCCCTCCTCCGACCAACCCATCCTCAAAAAACCGACCCCAAAAACACACTGTTAACACAAACAATAATCCCTTAACCCCACCCATTTCACCAACCATAACAAAAAAAACCTAAACCAAAACAACACTCACCAAAAACACTACCACTCCCCGCTCGTGAAGATACAAATACGTGCCGCAGATGGTCTCCCCCACAAAAAGCACAAGCCCGCAGGTCCAAAAACAACAAAATCTCCCGACAAAAAAAATATCAAACAACAAAGGCAGCCCGATAAAAAACTAAACCAATTCAATAACATTTTTACTTCTGACAGGTGGCAAAAACAAAAAACTCCTAGGAATAACAAAACACCAAACACCCCCCGACCCCGACCGAACTCAACGCAAACTTAACGAAGACCGTTTACTCGTCTTGGGTACGGAAAAATCCTATCGACTCGTACCCAAAAACAATCCCAAATTAAAAAAACTAAACAAACGCAAGCTCACAAAAAAAAATATTCTATCTCTCCAAAATACCAAAACACAAGCCGCACTTAAAAACAAAACACAACCACCAGCACCAGCTGAATCGTAGAATACCCACAGGTTGGCTATTGATAAAATAGATCCCCCACTCCACGATGCGAGGCCTCCCCCCCCCCCCTGTTGACCCCCCCTTCCCCCAACACTACCTTATCACAAACTGACCCCCCCCCCCCCCCACCACCCCACCCCCCCCCACCTAACTTTGACCCCCCCCCCCCCCCCCCCCACCCCCACCCCCCCCCCCCACCCGCCTCTATTATATCTTCGTCCCCACCCGGGATGGTCACGTGTGGGGGCCCACTCCAACCAGGCGACGAGAGTCTCCCCCCTATTACCCAAATCTCCTCCCCCTCCAATCGCCTTCTGCGCCCAAATCCCCCACCTCCTAAAGAGCAACCCAACACACCATACCCCCGCCGTACCGACCAACCCGACTACCCCCCCCCACCCCACCCACCTACCCCCCCCGCACCAAAACACCCCTTAGCACCCCCCCCCCGCCCCTCCAATTTCACTCCCACCCTCCCAATCCCCTTGGCCCCTCCTAGTAAGGTACGGCCTCACCCCCACTAGAACCTCGCTTGAGGCCACCAACGACCTGGTTCGGCTTTCACCCCAAATCAATCAGGAACATAGTCTCCCCCCCCCACCAAAGTTAGTATCCACCCACAACCACCCCCAGACACACCCATCCCCCCCCCCCCCCCCTCCCACCAACCCCGCGACCACCCAACAAACCCCCCACCCCCTCACACCACTTCCAAGCCCCCCAACCCCACCTACAAACACCCCACCCTCACAATTCCCCCTAAAGGACGTGCAACCACCCCCATGCAAAGACCTCCCCACCCCCCCACCCCTTCATAGCCATGCATTCCCCCAAAGCGCAAATTTGCCAACACCCGTCACCCACCCCCCACAAACACCCCCCCCACCCACCCCCCCCCCCCCCCCAACCACACCCCCCCCCACCCCCCAGTCATAACCAGGTCCCCCCCCCCACACCACACAAACCCCACCGACAAACCCCCCCCCCCGGCCCCCACACCATATCGGTGTCCCCTAGAACACACCCCCCCCCCCCCTAGAAATTCTTCCCCCCCACCGGATGGGCCGAATTTACATGCCCCCCCCCACCCCCCCGCAGAATTTAGACGTCTCCCACCCCCTACTACTCATAAAATAACCCCACCCCGCGCCCCCGGCAACCGCCCCCCCCAACCAACCCCCATCCCCCCCCCGAAAAGTAACCCACCACCCCACCCCCCCCCACCACACATCCTCTACGCCCCCCCACCTATCCTCACCCCAAATCAACCCCCCCACCAGGGCTCCCAAGCAAGCCCCACACCCGCGGCCTAGAAAGCTCCCCCAACCAACGATGAGCAACTCAACTTCCCCACCACCCAGACGTGACCCCTCCCCCCCCAGAACCCCCACCACCAACCCACCCCCCCCCCATTACTCCCCAACGCACGAGCCCCTACCACACCCCCCCCCCCCCCCCAACCCACCCCAACCCCCCACCACCCCCCCCACCAAACTGGACCCCAAAAATGCCCGCCATTGCCCCCACCCTATTATAGTCTAAAAAGATGTACCACCCCCCTCCTTACCCGGCCTATACGGCCCACCCCACCCCAATTTACCGAAGACCACAACACCCCACCCCCCCACAAGCCCCTAAAACAACCATCACTCTCCTGCCCTTTACCCCCCTGCCCCCCCCCAGTCCCTCACCCACCCCATTCACTCCCCCGGCCCCCCCCAACAACCCCACACCCCCAACCCAACCAAACAATTCCCCCCCCCCCCACCACCATCGGGCACCCCCGGGCCCCACACCTACCCCCCCTCAACCCCCCATAGTGAGTGCGGCAAATAAAAGAAGGACCAACCAAAAAAGTCAATGCGACGCTCAAAACTCATCTCCCACCCCTCCACAAAACACTTACAAAAACAACTGCAAAACATGACAAAAAAAAAACAAAAAACGTTAGACACAACCCCACACTTACACATCCTCGAACCACATATGTACCTTCAACCGTCACCTGCGGCCGACCGCATGAAAAACAAACATCCACCAATTACCCGAGCACCGGCCACCAAACCAGTCTCGAACCCTCCCCATACCCCACCAAATCGCCCCCGATTCCACAAACCCAACTTTACTCAAGTTTTCTAATATCAAAACACAAAAACAACAATCTAATAAAATATCAAATGAGATCCCTCAACAAACACAATTAATTATAATCCAACATAAAACATCATAAAAAGCTTTAGCAGGGACTGCCCACTGGTGAGGGCAGTGCCTTGTGTTCATGAAATTCCGCTTTTATGAGTCGGCCCAATTAATGAATTTTACCCAACTGACAGGAGTTGATTTCAGTGGGAAAAAATCTAGACACAAACAAAAATGAAATAATGAATGCAAAATTTTAAGAGAACTAATTTGCGCTCCAAAAAAAAACAAAACACTTAACAACGTCCGCCAAAACAAAACTTACAGATGCCCACCACGTAAGGAAATTTTGGCCTCCAAAATTGGTCCGCCCAAGGTTAAAAAAAAATGCCTGGTATTCATCTAAAGCACAAAAAACCCGCTTAATGGAGCAGGAAACTAACAAAACAAATTGCGTCAAAAACCAAAAGTCATTAAGCAATGTGCGCACAACAAACAAATACAACCACAACTATGGGACATAGTTCACACCCTATCACTTACAACACGATTCCAGCCTACAAACCATCAAAAGTCGCAAAGTAATGTTGTTAACAAATATGGCGCTGTGCAAGTACTCGCCCAACGCCGCGGCATGTGAAGCTCCCTACAAAATAGCCGTTTGCACTGCACAAAAACACACTTCTTCCTGATGCCCAAACAATCTGATGCACAAAATACTATCAAACAGGAAGTTTATTTATTCTAAACCCCCTCTTAAATTACGCAAGATCTTAACACATACATCAAACTAATGCTTGTCTTGCGTCTTGGTTCAAACAAAAAAATCGCTCGCGCCAAAGAGTGCGCACCCCCTATACGAAATTACAAATTGGAGACCCAAAGAGGCGGCCCATCTCATAACATAATGGCTATGTTTACTTTAAAATAACAGCCAAAACCAAGGGTGATCCAAAATTTCAGAACAAACACAATTTAACTAGTCCCAAAACAACAAAAAATACTAATATCAACCCCCCGCCCACCTTTTGCGGTGTCTGGCCCCACCTTCCTGAGTCGATTCAGGCTACATTCAGCTTGATAATTGGATCACAACATGTTGCCCTCCTTTACAAAAACATTAACGAGTTGCGTCTATCACTCAACCTGGAATAAATAAAACACATATTTACCAACAACCCACCATTCAACACTAATTAACTATATCAGTTCCTTCAACAAAAATTTTATATTCACAAAAACATTTCAACCAAAACCCAAAAAAACACGCCACAGACACAACTCCCACCAAACACCCCTAACAAAAACCTCAACCACGATTGGAAAAAATGCAAACAAAAAAAAAACTAACAAAAAAAAAACCACCCACCTACACCCAAAAACCGCAAAGCAAAACCCAAAAATCAAACAACCAGTCCCCCATCCCAATTCCCACCCCACAACCACCCCCCACCCCCTAACACCAACGACGCACCACTGCCGAGCCAGAATCCCCCCCCCAGTAGGAAGAGACGACCCACCCACCCGGGACTTTCCCCATAGCACCGCCCACAAAAACCAACCCGGATACCCTCCCCGCCACTCCTCCCCCCCCAAACCCCCCCCCCCCTACCCGATTTCATATGCCCACCCCCCCCCCACACACCCACCCATCACACCTTTCCTCCCCACCCCCCCACACCCCCCCCCCACCCCACTCAGCCCGCCCCCAAACCCTCCCGTACTGGACACCTCGACTACGACCCCCCAAACCCCCCCACTCCCCTAGAAAAGCTGAGCACACCCCCCCCCCACCCCCCCCCCCCACCCCCACTACCCCACACCCACCCCCCCCCCCCCCCCCCCCCCCCACCCCATATATATACCCCCCCCCCCCCCACCCACCCCCCCCCCCCCCCCCCCCCCCCCCCCCCCCCCCCCCCCCCCCCCCCCCCCCCCCCCCGGGGGTTCCCACCCATAGCCACCCGCCCCCCCCGCACCGTGGGGATCGATTCCTCCCACCCTCAGCCAACTGTGTATGCTACCCCCCCCACAATGTCTACATATCACACACACCCTCCCGGTCCATATTTGACCAGCCCTCACCCCCCCACCCCCCCCCCCCCACTCCCCCACCCCCACCACCCTACACCCTACCCCCCCCACCCACAACACTGTCCCCCAACCACGAACCCCTCTCCCCCCACCAACCCTACGCTACCACAAGCCCCCACCCCGCAACACCAACAGACTCCCCCCATCCCCTCCGGTAGGCATCTCGGTCCCCCACCGGTATCGTAGCTCCCCCACCCATCTAATGAATATCCAACCACTCCCCAACACACAGCAACCACAACAAACCCCGCCCCCGGCATGCCCACCCCCCCCAACCACCCCCCCCACACCCCCGCACCTCTCCCCACCCCCCAACCCAGACCCCCCCCCGAATCTTGCCCCCCCCCCCCCCACTAAACCCGCCACCCTTCGACACCCCGACCCCCGCCCCCACCCGCACGGCTAGCCCCACCACAAAATCCCCCCCCCTGTTGGATCGAATTTTGTTCTCCACCAAGAGAGGGCGACCCCCCCACCCACCCATCTCCCACACTACCCAACACCCCCGAGTCCACCCTCCTCCTTCCCACCATTTCACCCTATCCCCTCCCACCCCCAGAAGTCCCCCAACCAACTACCACCCCACCCACACCCTGACTCCCACCCCCGCCGACCCGACCCCCAGAATTCTTCTCCCCCAACCACGCCACACATCCCCAAGCCCAAACAGCCCACACCCCCACCCCCAACCCCCCCCCCCCCCCCCCCACCCCCCCCCCCCACCCCCACCCCCACCCCACCCCCCCCCCCCCCCCCCCCCCCACCACCCCCCCACCACCACACACCCCCCCCCCCCCCCCCCCCCCCACCCCCCCCCCCCCCACCCCCCCCCCCCCCCCCACCCCCCCCCCCCCCCCCACCCCACCCCCCCCCCCCAACCCACCCCACCCCCCCCCCCCCCCCCCCCCCCCCCCCCCCAAAAAAAAAAAAAACCCCCCCCCCAAAAAAAAAAAAAAAAAAACCACCCAAAAAAAAAAATAAAATTCTTGTAGAAAGAAACTCACCCGCCCGGCCACAAATGTTTCGTGCCCAAAAACCCTGGCCCCAAAAACCCTCCCCCCCCCCAAAAAACCCAAAAAAAAAACAGATAGAAAATCCCGCACAACAGAAAAAAAAAAAAAAAAAAAAAAACCTTAGCCCTTTTACAAAAAAAAAAAAACAATAACACAGCGGCAAAAAAAAAAAAAGCCACGCAGAATCACCCCCAGCGCACCACCCGCACGGCGAGCCGTGCAAAAAACGATGGCGGCGCCCACACCCCCCATCGGCCGCGTTGCCCACTAAATACAATTTTGTCTGGCGATTCCGCAAAATATTACAACAGAAAAAAAAAAAAAAATCTGAACCTGGAAGCAATCAAAAAAAAAAAAAAAAAAATACAAATTGTCGAAATAAAAAACAACATGAACGCACCACAAAAAAAAAAAAAAGCCCCCCCAGCCCCAAAACCTCCACCAACGGCAGCGTACGCCGATAATGCGTGGACGCCGCCCAAAAGATTCCGCCTACGCCGGGTATCAAACAATCCCATGTCAGCCTCACAAAAAAAAACATAAAAAAAAAAAAAAACCCAAACCTAGACCAAGAAAAAAACAAAACAAAGCCATAAAATGCCGCAAAAAAAAAAAAAAAACCCACAAGCAGACAAAACCCCGCATACCTACTCTAATTCACTTGCAGTCAAAAAAAAAAGATCAGGGTATCCACCAACGAAGCCCCGCTCGTTGCTTCAAAACGCACGGGGAAATCTGCGTTAGCGTTCAAAACCACCTGGAGCGAAGCGTTTTCGCCCAAAAAAATAGAGCACAAAATCAAACACCAACTGCCACAACATCCAAAAGATAAAAAAAAAAAAAAATCTTTAAATACAGTTCGCGAATGACAAAAAAAAATTAGACAGCCCGCCGCTCATAGACGCACCGCACCCAAAGACCTATGAGACCCAAATAAACTAGAAAAAGGATTTCTCAACCCCCCTACGAAGAGGGCCCTGATCCTAAAAAAAACAGCCGCCCCACCGAGCCCACCTAGGTGCTGACCCCCCAAAAAAAAGCAAAAAAAAATACTTATCCAAAAAAGAAGAACCATCTAACAGCTATAATAAAAAAAAAGATAACCCCATAAAACAAAAACAAAAAAAGGCCCGCCACCGGCCAAAAAAAAAAAAACCCCCAAACCCCCAACAACACGATGTTGCCCGCCCGTCGTTACACCCACATGAACGCTCGACCCACAACCAGCACCGCCCCCAGACTCCAACAGGGACGGCCCCCCCCAACGAAACAGAAAACAGAAAAAAGAAAAAAATGGACCAGTAAACACAAAAAAAAAAAAAATAAAAAAAACACCACCCCCCAAAAAAAAAAAAGCCACGCCATTCAAGCCCTACCCCCCAAACAGCACCCGCAAACCCCACACGCACTACACCCGAATCCCCACAACGCCGCGCCTCCCACGACGCAATAAGCACCCAATCGATGCCCAAAAAACCCCGCCCCCACCTCGCCCCCCAACTTAAGCCCCGCCCCCCCCAAAAACAAAAAAAAAAAACACGCCAAAGACACAATAAAAAAAAAAAAAAAAAAAAACCCCAAAACCCCCGCCCAAAAAACAAAAAAAAAAAACCACCCAAAAAAAAAAAAAGCCCCCCAACTCACCCGTTCTCACCGTCGTGCAAACCCCTGATCATTGGGACCAACCCCCCCCCAAAACAGATCCCCCCGGTGCTGTTCCAAAAAAAACAAAAAAAAACTTACAAAACCTAAAACCAAAAACCCATAACACACTTATCCAAAAACCACAAAAAAATAAACAGTGTGGCACCAAAAAAAAACAAAACTAACACCATGCCCAACCAAAAAAAAATAAACCTACAGGACGGCCCACAAGGTGACGTCAACTGACACAGGACGAAAACAACCCCTAACCCCCCGGTTTTTAACAAAACACACACCATGACTCCATAAAATATCACCCCAAACCAACACAAAATAAAAACTCAACCAAAAACCACACCCCCACAAAAAAAAAAACCCCCCCCAAAAAAAAAAAAACCAAAAACCGCCCAAAAAAAAAAAAAAAACACCAGCCCGCCCCCAAAGCGTACCGTCGTGCATTTTCCCCAGAAATAAAAGAACCCACAACCACTGACTACGGGAACCCCCTAAAAAAAATGCCAGTAAAAAAAAAAAAAGAACTTGCCGCAAAAACAAAAAAAAAAAAACTATATAAACCAAAAAAAAAAAAACAACCGAAACGCACTCCAAAAAAAAAAAAAACCATAGACAGCTGTTCCAATCGGGCGTCGTGTTCTAAGTGTGCAAAAACCCCCATCCACAGACCAAAAAAACCCCAGGGACGTCCCCCCAAAAAAACATTCCGCGGTCCCAATACCAAAATTACCCCACCAGCAAAAACAAAAAAACAACCCAACAATAAGTATTAAAAAAAAAAACCTTACATAGCACTACACCCCCCAAAAAAAAAAAAAAACAAAACTCGACCCGCCAACCAAAAAAAAAAAAAAAACCTTTCGGCCACAAAAACAAAAACCGAAATCCATTCGGCCAACCCCATCCACCCCCGGAATGATCCAACACATAAACAAACCCCCTACCCCCCCCCCCAAAAACCCCCACCACCCACAAAAAAAAACAAAAAAAAAAAAAAAAACCACCAATCGCACATAGAAATAAAAAAACTACCATACAATAAAACCCTTCACAAAAAAAAAAAAAAAAAACATACACCACCCCTCAAAAAAAAAAAACAAAACACCGCCGGCTTTGGTCTACCGACCCCAAGCACATCGCCAATCATGGCGCCTAGTTAACAAAGAGGACGCCCCCCTAAAAAAAAACCGGATCCGCCTCTACCAAAAACCCCTCAACGTTCGACCAACAAAACATACCCAAAAACCAAACAAAAAGCATCAAAAAAAACAAAAAAAACCCATGGCCCGCAAAAAAAAAAAAACACACAAAACCCGCACCCCCCCAAAAAAACAACGGTAACCCAAATAAAACCCCGCGGGCCAAATCCGAACACTGGCCCCAAACCCGAGCCCCCCCCCAAAAAAAATCAAAAAAAAAATACAAAAAAAAAAAATATTACCACCAAAACAACCCAAAAAAAAAAATTAAAAACCGCCGCTGAAAAAAAAAAAAACACGCAAAACAAACAACCCACCCCAACCCCCACCCACCCTTCCACCGCGCCGGCCCCAAACCACATAAATACCCGCACACAGCCCAACTTTCACCACCACCATCCCATAAACCCAAATGGCAGCCCCCCAAAAACTCGCCCGCGCCCCCCAAAAAAAACAAAAAAAATAAAAAAAGCAATAATAACCCATCAAAACAAAAAAAAAAAAAACACCAACCGACAAACCCCCCAAACACCCAACCCCCCCCACCCCCCCAAACACCCCCAAACCCCCCCAACCCCCCGCCAAAAAGCCGGCCACCCCTCAGCGCCCCCAAACACGGAGAGCTTAGATCAACCCCAGGTCCCTCAAATCCCAAAAACTAAACCAAACACAAACAAAAATCAAGCACACCACCAAACAAAAAAAAAAAATGTAAAAAACCGTGAAAAAAAAAAAAAAAAAAACCACCAACCGTCCAAACACCGCCGCATATCAACAAAACCCCCTGACCAACCTCCCCCCAAGTGGCGTACCGGACAAAAACTCGCTTCTCGCTCCACATAACGCACGTAGATACCCAAAAAAAAACCAAAATATAAAAAAAACCTACAAAAAGCCAAAAAAAAAAAATAACACATAACACACCCCCCAAAAAAAAAAAAACCCAGCATACCACGCCGCCCAAAAAAAAAAGCAAGGCAGCCCCCCCCCCCGCCCAAACCCGATGCCCCCAAAACCATGCAACGGAACCTAAAACGCCACGAGAATTGATCGGCCATAAAAAAAACGTGCGTGCCCGCCCCGTTACACAAAAAGTTAAATAAAAAACCCACGACATTTATAAAGACCAATTCGAAACCACAAAACCGACCTAAAAGGAACCGACCTCGTAAAAACAAAAAAAAAAAACACCCCCACCCGAATCCAAAAAAAAAAACCCCCCCCACGTTGCCCCAATACTTCACCAACCAAACACCACGCGACACACCAGCCCCAAAAAAATGACGCCAGCCCCCAAAACCCACTCTTCCCCAAAAACCCAAACACAAAAGCAAATGCAAAAAAAACAAAAAAAACAAAACAAAAAAAAACAAAACAGTTGTACACCCTACAAAAAAAAATCCCTACCCCACGCGGCGCTAAACAAAAAACGCAAAAACGAACAACCAAAGCGCCGCCTGCACAACAGCGAATGATCCACCAAAACCACCTTGCCACCCACAGTCCTCCAAGAAGTCCCCACAACACGAATGGCCACCCGCCAAAAAGCAATAAAACACTAAAAAAAAACCAAAGATCGCCTAAGCCCCAAAAAAAAAAAAATACAAACCACCGCTGCTCCCCCAACAAATAAAAAAACACTTGCAGCCCCCTAAAAAAAAAAATAAACCACACCGACTACCCCACAAGACCCCCCCAACCCCAAAAAAAACCCCCCCCCCCAACACCCCCGAGCCCATCCAACACGCCTGATACAACAACAAAAATTAATAAAAAAATTCAATATCAAGAGAGTCAAAAAAAAAAAAAAAAAAACATAACACCCCCTAAAAAAAAAAAAAAACCCGCATCCGCACGAAAAAAAAAAAAACAAACGCACTCGAAATCCAAAATGCAACCGGCATTATCAACCGCAAAAAATCTCCCCAACTTCCGTTTTCCAGATTCCCCATACATAAACAGTGTTACACCCAAATACGAAAAAAACAACAAAACAAAAAAAAAAACCAAAAAAAAACAACCCCCCCAAAAAAAAAAAAAAAATCACCCCTCCAAAAACAAAAAAAAACCAAAACCCCTAAAAAAAAAACTACATCAAACTGCCCCCCCAAAAACCCCCCCCTCCCCATAAAAAACCTGACTCAAAACCCAAAAAACAGGCAAAAAAAAAAATTACACCCCACGCGCATAACTAAAAAAAAAAACCAAACAAAAAAATCCCTTACACCCAAAAAAACAAAAAAAGCAAACATACACACCGCACAAAAAAAAAACAAAAAACTATCACCAGCGCTGTCCACATAAACTATAGAGGCCAACCAACACCGGTCATGAACCCCAAAAGATGCCACCACCTCAAGTAACATTCAAAAACGCGCTCGGCCAAAAAAAAACGTAAAAAAACCTAAACCCTACCAACAAACGAAAGACAACAAAAACAACCAACAATTTAATACAAACACCTCACCCCCAAAAACAATACCCTTATGTCCCACAAAAAAGACCCCACCCGCACACCCAAAACCCCCCTACGCCATTACCTCCCCCTCTGGTACAATAGCTCAGACGCTGCCCCCAATAGCCAACGCCACAGATATCAAGTCCCCCCCCAAAAACCGTGACCAAAAAACCAAAAACAAAACCAACACAAACCCACCAAAAAAATATATACCCTTTTTTGCCGCCCTTCCCTTATAAACAATATCACCCCACGCCTAACACTATGACCCCATATTTCGAAACCGTCGTGACACGACGCCCCCTATCACCGCGACCAACGCCACCTAGACCAACACGGTGGATTACCCAACCCAAAAAACCAATATAAAACCGACACCAAGCCAAAAAACTCACCCAACAACAAAACACAGCCACAACAAAAAAATACAAAAACGTCCCCAAAAAAAACAATGACAGCCACCCCCTCCCACCCCCCCCCCCGCATCCACTGCCCCCCTCAAAAAGCCCCCAACACCTACCCCAAAAACCCCGTGGCTAAACCAAAAAAAAAAATACAAATAACAATTAAAAAGACCCACCGCAAAAAAAAACAAAACAAAAAACGCCGAAAAAAAAAAAACAACACACCCCCCCCCAAAAAAAAAACCCCCCCCCCAAAAAACAAGCCTCGACAAACCCCGCACCAAAAACACCCCACGCCTGCCAAAAAATGTCACAATTTCCAACAAAAAAACGAAAAAAAAAAAGAGAAAAAGAATAAAAAAAAAAAAAAAATAACATCAAAAACGGCCAAAAAAAAAAAACCAAAACAACCACAGCCAAAAAAAAACACACCAACCGCATCCCGCACAAATGCCCCACACCCACATACCGGCCGATGCACTACCACCCACCGCCCCGCCAGAAGCGCGCCAAAAATCACCGAATATTAAGCGGTACCCAAAAAGGCCGGAAAGCCACCCCCCAAAAAACACAAAAAAAAGCCCCAAAACCCAATAAAAAAAAAAACACAAACCCCTGTGGGGAAAAAAAACCAAATAAAACCCCCACGCACAAAGCTCCCCCAACCAAAAATCAAGGCGCTCCACCAAACCGCCCATCACCCACACAAAGGCTCCACCTCCTGCCCAGAACAGAACACAGAACAAACCGCGGACCTACACAACCAAACCACCCGCACGCAAAAAAATCCTGAAACAAAATACAATAGCAAATGACCCCACCCAAACCAACACCCTATAAACCACACCGCCCGTCCCAAAAAAAAACCGCAGCCCTCTTCCTTCCCAAAAAAAAAAAAAAAAACCCTACCGCCCATAGGTCCCCGTCACTTCCGGGATGGAAAAATTACCACACCCCCGGACAGACCCCCCCAAGCGAATCTAGACCTAAAACCCTTCCCACCAACAAAAATTTAAGACACAACAAAAAAACCCAAAAAAAAATAATAAGCTTCACCCCCAAACCCACAACCGAGACCAAAAAAAACCAAATCCAAGCCAACCCCACCCATCAGAACCTAAAGAACACGAACGGACCCAAAAATGAACGACATCGTACCAGCACCCAAAAAACGAAAACATGCAATAAAAAACAAACGCAAATAAAACCCCCCCACAATCAAAAAAAAAAAAAAAAAAAGAAGCCCCCCAAAAAAAAACAATCTCAACCCCTGAAAAAAAAAAAAATCCTCAACCGACCCCCCCCCCCACATAAACTCAAACGCAAATGCCAACCCCGACGCGCCCGAGATTACACCAAAAAGCATGTGTCCCGCCGGAACAAAACCCCCTATTGATAAGCCGAGAAAACCAAAAAAAACAAAAAAAAACCCCCCCAAACCCAACCAAACCAACAAAAAAAAAAAAAAACCCCCTTCACAAAAAAAAAAAAAAACAAACCCACTGTCCCAAATCACACACGCAAACCTGCCCCTTGCATTTAAATCACAAACCAGATCCATGCCTCACCGACAGAAAACACAAAACCGACAGCGGATCCCCAAAACGTCATACATAGGCTGCCCGCTGCGTTATAAAACCCAGACGAAACCAACAAAAACCCCCAAAAAAATAACCCACAACACAAAAAAAAAAAAAACAAAAAAAATAAGTCAAAAAAAAAAAAAAAAAACCACAACCACACCCGGCAAAAAAAAAAAACAACAACAAATACCCTAAAACCACGCACGCAACACACCAGAAATATCCGAAACTCATAAAACCGCAACAGCCACAGCCGAAAAAACGCGCATGAAGTTATGATCCATGTCGAAAAAACACAAAAAAAACAATCTGAGTATACGACAAAGGTCCAATCAAAAAAAAAAATAAAAAAAAATCACCCCCCCAAACAAAAAAAAACAACCCACCACCCGTAACCCTAAAAAAAAAGCCCCTGCTAACCAAGATAAAGCACAAATGCCATTCGCCTTACCACGATCCGCCATCCAAAAACTGGAGAGGGGCAGATCACCAAAAATATTGAGGGTACAGCCAAAAATAAGGCAACCCCCACGCAACAAAAGAAAACAAAAAAAAAACTCCACCCCCCCCCCCCCCCCCTATATTCCCTCCAACTACCCTCCCCACCTTCGATCCAACCCCCCCCCCACCCTAAGTACCCACCCCCGCCCCTCCCCTCCCCAACACCCCAACGGCAGGCGCACCCCACACCGGCGATGTCTCCCCTAAGACAGATGGCGCCCTCCACCCCACCCCCGAGAAGCAGGGCTCGGCTCCCCCCCCTAAACCCACAAGCCCCCCTCCACAAGCCGTAACACAGTCCCAAGCCCAACCTTTTACACCCCCATACTCCCCCCCCCCACCTCACGTCCACCCCCCCAACCCACCCCCCCCCCCCCCCCCCCCCCCCCCTCGCCGACCCGACTGCTTAACCCTCCCGTATGCACCGAGGCGACCCTCCTTCGGTCTCAAGATGAGAAGAAATCCAGTCCTCCCAAGGCGACGCCCGTCTCCTTTCCACCCAACGCCATTATGATACAGCCCGCTCTGCCACCCCCCCCAACACCAACCCCCCCCACTTCAAGATAATTTGACCCCACCCCCCCCCCCCCCCCCCCCCCACCCCTCATACCCCCCCATGCTCCGAAGTTACCACCCCCCCCTACCCACCTACGCGACCCCCTCCGCTACCCCACGCGACACATCCCCTCCTCCCCCCCACCGGTACGACCACCCCCCCAAATACCAAGAGACCACCCCCGGAGCAAGCACCCCCCACCCAGGTGGCACCCTCCTCCACACCCCCACCACAAAATACCACCCCCCCCCCGATTCCCCACCCTCCCCCCCCCCCCCCCCCTCCCCCCGCCCCCAAAGACCCACCCCCCACACCCCCCCCCATGCCCCCCCACCCCCACCACCCCGCCACTCTAAGCCAGGCGTCCCCCCCTCACCCCTCGCCTCCCAACACCAAATAGCGCTCCCCCCACACCCACCGACGTGTTCCTCCCCCCAGGGCCCAGAAATCGTCCACACCCCCCCCCCCCATCCACCCCACACACCCCCCCATCGTCCCCCCCCACAAGTGTCCACCCACCCCCCCCCCCCACCCCCCCTCCCCCGCCGATTCCCCACCACCCCCCCCCCCCCCACCCCCACCGCCCCCCCCCCCCCCCCCCCCCCCCTACCGCTCCCACCCACTCACACGAAACCCAGCCCCCCCCTCTCCACTTGCACGCCCACCGACCCACACCACATTGCCCCCCCTCAACAGATTTATAAAAGGCAAACCACCCCCCCCCCCGACCACCCACCAAATCCCTCTTAATATGCCCCCCCCCCCCCCCCCCCCCCCCCCCACCATCCACTTCCAGCCCCCCCCCCACCTCCACACATTCACACCCGCACCCCCCCCCAACCCCCCCCCCCCCCCCCCGGCCCCTCTACCAGGGCCCCCCCTCCCCCACAGATCTCACTCCCACAGACCAAAAATTCCCCCCCTCCACCATAAAAAAAAGCCCACTCCCCCACACCAACCCCCCCACCCAACGAACCCCCACTCCATCCCCCCCCCCCCCCCCCCCCCTCTTCCCATGTCCCCCCCCCCCCCCCCCCCACCACCCACCTCCCCGCCCCCCCACCAATCCCCTTCAGACCCCCATCCCTATCCCCCGCCCCCCGTACGGGTGTTCCCTCCGTCAACTCGTCCGGATGTCCCGTTCCCTCAGTGAAAAAGTGTGGATAGGTCCCCCCCAATACAATTACCGATACGCCGCCCCAACCCAAACCAACAACCCCCACCCCCCAGACCCCCCTCCCCCCCCGTCTCCTATCATCCCACCCCCATCCCACCCACCAGCCCCACGCCTTCCCCACCCCCCCCCCCCCCGCCGCCCCCCCCCCCCCCCGACACACCCCTCCCGATGTATTTCCCCTCTCCCCGCAATGGCTTCCAGCGTCATCACCCCCCCCAAACCCCCCCACAGCAGACGCCCTTCTTTCCCCCCTAGCCTAACAGGTTGGATAGTGACTTCCCCCCCCCCCTAGATCAACACGCCCCCCCCCCTACCACTCGAACACACCCTACCCCACGCAAGCCCTAATGCCCCCCCCACCCCCCCCCCCACCCCCGTCCTATATTCCTCCCCCCCAAACCCCCCTCCCACCCGACCCTGATTCCCCCCCCCCCCCACTTGCCCCACCGGCACCAGGGTATTAGCCTCAACTCCCCCCACCCAAATTGATATGTCCCCACACGGCGCGGAGCATAACACCACACACCCTGCCTTATAGTAATAACGATCCCCCCCCCTCAACCCCCGCAGCCGCCTCCCTCCCTGCCCCCCCCCCGCGTACAAACCATCTCCCCAGTAACCATTGCCGACCCCCCCCCCCCCACCCCCATCCCCCACCACATATCCTCCCCCACCCCCCCCCCCCCCACCCCCCTCCCCATCTGGCACACCTCTCAACCTCGCCCCCCGCCCCATCACCTCCCCCCGAGTGAGGCCCATTGTGCTCCCCCTGTTATGTGGCACACCCACCCTTTCACCACGTGGTTCGGATCGCTGTACTCCCCCCACCCAACAACCAACCACACCAGCACCCCCCACCCCCTCCTCTCCACCCCCCCCACCCCCCTCACCCAATCATCCCCCACCCCCCCCCCCACCTCACCCCCCTCTTTACCCCCCCCCCACCCCCCACCAAGTCCCGCGCAACCCCCCTGAAACTAATCCCCCCCCCCTTAATACACCCGATGACCCTAAAAAACTAATCAGGAATTGCCCCCACACAAATTAATGGTGACAAAAACCCCTCCCCCAAAAAAAGCCAAAAAAAAAAACCACTCACAAACAAACACAAAAAAAAAAAAAAAAAAAATTGAAAAAAAAACAAAAACAAAAAACCCCCCCAAACCCCCCCCCAAACCCACCCCCCAAAACAAACCCCACCAAAACCACCTCCACCCCGGCACCCCTAAAAAACAGCGGCCTCCAGCCACCCCACAACCCAGAGCCATGCCCAATTAAAAAAAAAAAGGAAATATAAAACGCAACAAAAGGCAAACAAAACAAAAAAACCCAAAGGACCCGAACCTATTAAAAAAAAAACTGAACCCCCCGACCATACAAGCCAACCCCCCCCCCCCCAACCCCCCCCCCAATACTCCCACCAGCACCACCACACGCCCCCAACGTCACACACCTAAAATCCAACAGAAATTCGCGCCCCTCTCTTACCCCTTCCAAAAAGGCGCACAAGCAAGCCCACTCAAAAAATGACCACAACAAAAAAAACCAAAACAACTCACCGAAAAACAACAAACAAATACCAAACCACATGCCGCCTCAACGGCCCATGCTAAAAAAAAAACCCCCCCAAAAAAAAAACCCCCACCACGGCCCCCACCCCCCCATCACCTTCCACAACCTGCGCAACACGCCACGCCCCAGTCCTTCGAAAAAAATGCCATCCATGCCCAAACACCCCCAAAAAACACACAATCGCGCCAGCCAACCAAAAATCGTAAAAAAAAAAAAATAAACCACCACGTAACAAAAAAACAAAAACCAACTATATAAAACCCCCCAAACCATACCACCGCCACAACCCCCCCAGATAACCCATTCCACCACCACCCCACCCACACACATACTTATGCCGCCACGTAGCTCTATATAAATAATTGACGGACGAATTACAGCCCATTCGCCTCCATTGTCGGGTCCAGGGGCGACTAGCCCAACCAACCTACCTCCTAACAGTAGCCTGTGACAATAATAAAACCACGAAAAATATAATATAAAAGCGAGTACCCCCACCCCAAAAATACAAAAAAAAATACACAACAGCGCGCCACCTAACAAAAACCCAACCCCCCGTGCTAAGACATATACACCCCAGCCCACGAGCCACCCAACCCCCCCCAACACAAACCTCCGCCGCGCCAAAACCTCAACCCGATGGGCCCGACTCCCTTCAAAGAGCGAATCAATGGCCCACCTCACCCCCCAAAGCGCCATCACCAAGGCAAAAAAACCTGAATAAAAAAAAGCAACACCGCAACCCAACACACGAAAAACCAACAAATAAACAACCTATACAATAACCGCGCTTTCACTCCTCCCCCACAATACCAAACACTACACTCAAAAAAAAAAAAAACAGAGACCTGACGTCTCTACCCAAATTTTCATCGGGCCGGCAGATTTGACATACCTTATCACGACCCGCGACTGGCCTTGTCATCCAAAAGCCCGCCCCCCCACCCAGCTGCTCGTGTTCCAAAAAATGCCATTGCCTTTTACTGTAAACCAACAAAAAAATATCACACAACCCACTCCTCCCCAAAAAATAGTATGTTCCTCAAAAAAATCACTCCCCTAACCTCCAGGGCCCAAAAAAAAACCACCCCAAAGGCGCAGCACCCACCATCCCACACCGTGGCGCTCGTCTTTGCTTAACAAGAGCAGCCACGCGCGGCACGACTCCCAAAACACCCCACCCCCCTCCCCAGCAAAACACACCACCCACAAAAAAACCACCAACCACAAAAAAAACTCGCCCCAAGTCCCACCACAAAAAAAATTAAAATAAAACACACCACAAATTACACAGTCCAACCCACAACAAACCTTGACTATATAGCTTGCCCAAGCCTCGACCCCTAACCCAATCGTCTGCTGCAAGTTCGCCACAGATCAAAATGGCCTGGGAACCTAACAACACATAGTTGAGGCAGATAACTGACTAAAAGCCTCCCCCGCGGGACGCACGATGGTGCACCCCATGTTCATGATCATGGCGCCTCCCAAACAAACAAGAAATAATAAATACTAGCGGCAGCATCCATCGACCACCCAAAAAAAACCAACACTAATAAACTCCCAGCCCAAAAAAAAAAAAATCACACGCTGTAGCCCAAAGAAAAAAAAAAAAGACACATTTCACCCGCGGCCCCAAAACTCCCCCCTGTGCCCCTACTCCCCGTCTTGGCGCACAACAGCTCGACAGATCCCCTCCCACAAAATAATATACTTTGTACCCCCCAAAATTATTCTTGCCGTTGTAATAAAAAAAGGAAAAAAAAAACGTGCAAACCCCGGCCCCAAAAAAAAAATATAACCATACAGCAAAAAAAAAAAAAAATCGACCCCCACACCCCCCGCAGCAAAAGCGCCCCACCCCCAAAGGGCCCCTCCCAAAGCGGATATGTGGTTGGCCCGTCCAAAAAAACCCAGCACAGAAGGGTGAGGATCTTTTCAAAAATCGGGTGTGCCCCCCCTCCAAAAATGAAAAAATTTATAAAACTGTCCGTAAACAGGAAATTAATCAACCAATTAAAAAAATAATAAAAACAAAAACCCCCTCAAAAAAACAAAAAAAATCCTCAGCCATAAAAAAAAAAAAAAAGTCAACTTACCATTGCCCCAAACGTAGATTCCTCCATAAATCTAAGTAAAGCACGAGTGGAGTACTATCGACCGCGATTTCTCCCAAATACCATGTCAACGGCGTCTTTTCTTAAAAAAAAACCGCGCCGATACGAACAAAACCAGCACAATTTAAATCAAAAACCCCACAGGCAAACCCCAAAACCCCCAAAAAACACAAAAGACCGCCCCCGTGAGCTCACCCAAAAAAAAAACAACTACCACCCCACGCCCCCACCCAACTTCCCCCTTCCAAGACCCATACAGAACGTGTCCTCCCCACCACCCATACCAAAAGAAGCGCGGCGTCAAACCGCGAATCCGTCCTCCCAAAAACCACGACTTATTTGAAAAATTCCCACCAAACAAAAAAAAAAAAAATCAAAAATCAAACATAAAAAAAAACAACCAACAAAAAAATCGTGCTCACCTGCCAAACACAAAACAAAAACACCTCCCCAACCTTTGACCACAAACCATAAACGTAACCACCAGCCAACCGCACACACACCAAAATGCCACTCGCCCTACACCGCCCACAAAACAACAGCGCAAATCCGCCCCAGCACCCGAGAGTGCCTCTCAAAAAACCGCCACTTCTCGTACACCAACTTAAACACAAAAAAAAACCCCAAACCCACAAAATAACAAACAACAACAAACCCAAGGCGAAAAAAAAAAAAAAACTCAATATACTACTGACAACAAAACAAACAAAAACATGCCTGCCGGCCCCCAAACCCCTCCACCAATATCCCGAACGGGATCCCCATAAGAAGCCTGCAGGATCCCACCCAACAACCCGGGAAACCAACGCCCCCAAAAATTGCCTCTTTCGGGAAGTACCCTTCAAAAAAGCTGCAAACAAAAAATAATCGCACAAAACGCCGACCAAAAAAAACAAAAACCCACAAACACACCCCTAAAAAAAAAAAAAAAACGACACCTCCAAAATAAATCAAAACCCCCCCCCACAAAATTCAAAGAACCCGAGGCACCAAGTATAGAAGCACCTCTCTCTTTCAAAAAGCACGGGCCCCTAAAATAAGCGCTTGACACCAACCCGCCAAATTAACACACAAAAAAAAAACCCCTAAAAAACGCCCCGAAAAAAACAAAATACAAACCTTCCTCGTGACAAAAAAAAAAAAAAAAAAACAGAGAACCCATTCCAACCAAAAAAAAACACCCCGACACGATCCTTCATTGTCTCCCTGCCCCGCACCCACCACCGGTCAAAAATTATATGCCTGCGGACGCACCCCAAAAGAACCGTTCATCGAGCCCAAAAACATAAGCGGCCGCAACCACAATACAAAAAAAAACAAAAACAAACAACACCAAAAACTCAATTTACATTAACCAACCATAAACGGCAATCCAAATAACCTTCCTCCCACACCCAGACCCCGGAACTAAAAAAACAACCCAAAGGGCGGTAATTTCGGGACCACGAGCGCAAAAGACGCCTCCGAACTTTTCCCCAAACACCCATCGAAGAGGAAGCTGCCCAATAAACCCCGTGGTGAGGTGCCACCTCACAAAAGAAAAAATATAAATGCAAATTGACAGCGCCCCCCTACAAACAAAAAAAAACAAATAACCAACCCGAACAAAAAAAAAAAAAGCCTCCCATTCCGCCCCCCAAAAAAACCCACAAAGTTCCCCGCTCTCCAATACGCGCACACCGCGCCCGAGAGTTTCCAAAGTCGCTGCCCACCCCCGTACAGCCAAAAACCCCAGAGCTCCGCCTACTAAAACCGCGACAGCCGATCATGGTCCCCCTTCCCAAAAAAAGATAATAAAAAAAACCCAACCTCGCCCAAATATAGAAAAGCTCCAACCCAACTAACAAAAAAAAACTCCGTAACGTGACCGCAAAAACAGTCAAAATAACAAATAACAGGCAAGCTAAAAAAAAAAAAAAAAAACACGTACCAGACCCAAAACCGACTCCCCAAGTTTTTCTCAACCAAACCCCAACGTCGAAACCATTATGGTCCCGATCCCAAATACTGTATAAAGACCCCCAAAATAAAAACGCCGACCTCCCCAAAAAAAACCGAAAAAAAATCCCACAAAACAAAAAACAACCAATAAACCAAAAAACATGCTGCAAAAAAAAAACAAAAAAAAAAAACACGTCCGTCCCCAAAAACAACCCGCGCCCCCGACAATCCCACAACCGCCACACCCCCACGCATGGCACAACACTACCAGACCACAACCGGCCCTCCCCAAAAGCGTGCTGGTACTGCCAAAAAATTTCCGGGCCCAAAACAAAAAGCAAAAAAAAACCCATCCGACCAGCCAATATAAAAACCCCACACCCCCCCCCACCCACAAAAAAAAAAAACCACCAAAATGCACTCGAAAAAAGACCCCACCAGCGGGCCCAAACTCCCAGCCCAGCCTCACGAGCGTCAGCCCAAAAAACGACCTGGCGTATGGAGGCTAATCAAATGACCGAGCTCGCCGCGCCCAAAATACTGCGGACGATCCCCCCCTAACCCCAAAAAAAAAAAAAAATTAAACACACAAACCCACCAAGCCACCCCACAACCCACAAACCAATAACCGTCACCGGGAAAAAAAAAAAAAACATACGCCACCAACGATAAAAAAAAACAACCTACCCCCTTGCCTCCGCCCAGGCCTATATACACCCGACCCCGCGGAAAAGCCATGCAGAGTCACGCCACTTGACTTTAAAAACCAGCCGGCCGCCATCAGGTCCAAAATACCCGGCGCGCCAGCAACCAACAACACCAAAAATTACCACCAATCAAAGAAAAACAACCAACAAAAACCATATAAACAACAAACCCCCATCCCCAAAAACCAACAAAAAACCACTGCTAGCTCCAAACCCCGCACCACAAAAGCAAGGCTCCTAGGGATCCCCACCATATTCGTCTCACCTTCTGCCCCACCTTCTAACACCCCAGTCCGTGACACCCCTCCCCCCAAAAGCCGTGATGTTCACTTTCCTCCTAAGGAAATGCTCAAACCAGTCCCCCAACAAAACCAAAAAACTAGACATAAGATGAAGATACCACACACAACAACAAAAAAACAAACCAACCCCCCACAAAACACCAAGTTTCAAGCCTCCACCACCCACAACCTCCACCATCCATAACCAGTCGACTCCCGGCTGAAAAATATTTTAAACAAGGCAACAACGGTAGCAGGTCTCCCCCCGAAACAACCAACTCGCAACCCCAACCCACAACACAGCAAAAAAAAAAAAACCACCAAATCAAAAAAACACAAAACTAATAAAATCCACCCCCAAAAACACACGCACACACCCGCTATCACCAAACCCCCCCACCCCCCAACCCCCCCCCCCCAAAAAAACCCCCCCCCCCCCCAAACCCCCCACACCCCCAACACCAACCACACCCCCTCCCTCAAAAGTGCCGCGTCGCGCACTACAACATAAACCAAAAACACCGCCATGAAAAACAAACCAAAAAAATAACAAAAACGCAGGAAACACTAAAAAAAAAAAACCCCAACGCAGTCAAAAAACATGCAGACCCCCCCTGCCGTCCCAAAAAATAAAACAACCATCTCAAAAAGTGACTCCCTGACGACCCCAAAACCCCCCCCATCCAAAACGACGTCGTCGTATCCCCAAAAAAAGCCTAAAAATAAAATCATGCGCTAAAGAAGAAAACACCCCCAAAACAAAAATCCCGCGCCGCCCAAAAATAAAACTCGACAAACACTACGCAGTCCGCCCCCACAAACTTCGCCCAAAAACTGACGCAATCTCCGCAGACTACCGCGCTATCCGGCCATCCCCTTCACACAACGGACCCCCACATCCCGGCCTCAAAAACCCGACCTACCCACCCCCCCACAACACAAAAAAAAAAAACACACCAAAAAACCCCCCCCCCCTAACCACCCACCCCACAAAAACCCCCAGCCTGATATGCGTGACCACACTCCCTCTACGAATTACCCCCTTGTCCCCCCAAACCCAAAACCAAAATACCACCCACACACACAACACACCCACCCCGAAAAGCAAGCCCTTCCCAATTCATCGGTTCACCGCCTTCCCTAATCGCCTCGCTGGCGCCGGCCAACTCCAAAACACGAAAAAAAACCATCCGCACCCTGATAATATAAAACCCCCCCCCCAAACCAAACCCCACCACGCCTGAAACCAACAAACCACAACCACCGGGATCCTTCCTCCTCCCCCAAAACCCCGCCAAGGGCCTTCCCAACCCACGCCACTAGCCAGCCCTCAGCCACACCCATGATAAGGCTTAAACGCCGGCTGGTGACAAAATCGCGCCCCCACCAAATCAAAAAAACCCCCACCCCCCCCCCCCAACCCCAAACCAAACAACAACGGCAAACAAACCCAACCCCCACCTCCCCCACCACACCCAGCACCACACTTCCAAGGACGATCACCGGCTAACCAAGACCCCCCCCGACCCAAAAAACCCCCCAAAAACACGTCGAGTTGGCCCCCAAAACAAAAAAAAACCCCCACAACCAAACCAAAAACACAACAACAACAACCCCGAAAAAAAAAAAAAACAAAAGCACCAAACGCCCGCACACACGAAGCAAAACTTATTACATCAACCCCCCCTGCCACAACCGGCAAATTCGACGCTTCCCGACCCCCAAAAAAAAAACACCCCCCTCCCCCAAAATCCCGCGCCAGGTCAATCTCAAAACTAAAACAAATAACCAGGCCCCCCCAGTAAAACCACGGCAAATACACACCATGAAAAAATATACCCCAAACTCAACAAAAAAAAAAAACGTCACCACCACCCTAAAAAAAAAAAAAAAACACCCCCCCCCCTCTCGCGTCAAAAAACCCCCCCCCCCGTGTCCGAAAAAAAGCCAAACACCCTCCCAATATTAAATGAAAAAAAAACAAGCATCAAAAAAAACCAACAAAAAAACACATTAACCCCAACCGAAAAAAAAATCCAAAAAAACAACCTATCCCCCCAAAACAAAAAAAACCCCTTCGACCTCCAAGTCCCCATCCCTCCCAAAACAACCTACCCCGGGCTAAAAGATACCCCGCATCGGTGCCCCAACATCCAAAAGCCTAAAAAACAGAAATAAAAAAAAAACCGCCAAGACCTAAAACTAAACACACCAACTAAACCAACATAAACCCAAAAAAAAAAAACAATACACACACAAACCCCGCCGCACCTATGCCACTACCTCACACACTCCGTTACCCCAAAAATCGGGAAATAACGAGCCCCCCAAACCAGACGCCCACGCTAGCCCCCCACCCCTAGTCCCGAGCCCCCCCCCAAAAAAAGTGATGCAAATACCCAAACACATATATGCCAAAAAAAAAAACTTTCAACATCCAAACCCCAAAAAAAACAAAAAAAATAAACAAATGACAAAAAAAAAAAAAACAAGAACCCAAGTCATTACGCTCAAAAACAAAAAAAACACACCTTTAAGGCAACAAACACGACACGGCCAAAACCAACGCCCCCACCAAATATCAACACCCATGCACCAACAATGTCCAAACGCATATTTCTTGTCCCCCAAAAAAAACCCGTCAAACAGTAACCCCCCCCCCAACACAACCCCAACACCACCCCCGCACCAACCTGACCCCCCCCCCCCCCCCCCCCCCCCCCCCCCCCACCCCCCCCCACCCCCCCCCCCCCCCCCCACAACCCTCCAACCCCCCCCCACACCCACAACCCCCCCCCCCCCCCCCCACCCCCCCTCACAACACCCCCCACCCACCCCCCACCACCCCCCCCCCACACACACCAACAACAAAACCCCCCCCCCCCCGCCACCCTCCCCCCCCCCCCCCCCCCCCCATCTCAAATGTAGATTCCCACCCCCACCCCCCCCCCAACCCCCGGCCACTCACCCCCCCACCCCCCCCCCCCTTTCCCCCCGCCCCCCGTCCCCCCCCTGAACGCTTGCGAGCTTCCCACCATATATCTTTTCCCCACCAACAATACATCAGTTGTTGTCCCCACCGTCACGAGAGATCAGCGCCCCCCCAAACCCCACACCACCCAAAACCATCACACAACGCCCACCCCACCCCAACCCACACCCCCCTACCCCCGATATCCCACACCCCCACCCCCCCCCCACCCCCTCCCCCCCCATGCTTCCCCCCCCCCCCCCCCCCCCAAATAGACCCCCCCGCACTTACTCGGTGACCCTTCGTGAGCCCCCCCGCTGCGTAATTACGTGTTCCCCATCCACCATAAAAAACACATCCCCCACAAGTTGGCAATTAAGTGGCTTCCCTTCAAACCCCGCGCCCATATATTAACAAAAACCAAACTAACCACACCCCCCACCCCCACCCCACACAACCCCCCCCCCCCCCCCCCCCTCCCCCCACCCCCACCCCCCCCCCCCCAGTTCCCCCCACCCCCCCCCCCCCCCCCCCCCCCCCCCCCCCCCTTACATTTTAAGCCCACCCTCCGGGGTCAACTTGGATTACCCACATGAATGAACCCCCCACCCCCGTATAGTATTTGTCCCCCCCCCCCACAAACCCACCCCACAACCCTACCCCGAACCCCCCGGCCCCCCCCACCAGCCAACCCCCACCCAATCACAAACCCACCCACCCCCACCACAACCCACCCACCCCCCCTGACCCCCCACCCCATCCCCCCACCCACACACGCCCCACACCCCCCCGCCGCCCAAAACCGCAAGAACATCCCCACCCACATGGTAGATTCCCACACCCGAACAGAATCCTAACATCCACACCCCCTCGCTATATCTGCCCCCCAAACCCCAACCAACCCCCTGCCAAACGGTCCCAACCCACCACCCACCCCAACCCCACACCCCCCCCCCCACCACCTCACCCCCCCTTCCCCCATCATCCCCCCCCTACACCTGCCGGCCCCCACCCCCCATTCCCCCCCTACCCCCCCCCCAACCCCAGGCACCCCTAGTGCACTGAGTCCCCCCCCCCCCGAGAGACGGCCCCAAAACCAATAGAACTGCCCCCCCACACACACCACCCCCCACCCACAAAACAGTTCAACCCTCACCCCCCCCCCCCCCCCCCACCCCCCCACCCCCCCCCCCCCCCCCCATCACACCTCACACACACCCCCCCCGCCTCCCCCCAGTCCACCGCACAGCCCCAACGCAGATCCCCACACCACCGCCTCAACAGCCCCAAGGTATTCTTCCCAGTCGGTGACCACATTCCTTCCCCCAAAATCCAGGCCCCCCCACCACACACCCCCCCCCTGCCCCCACCCCCCCACCCCCAAACCCCAACCACCCCACCCTTAACCCCCCCCCCCCCACCCCCCCCTTCTCCACCGGACCACCCCCCCCCCCCCACCCCCCCCTCCGTACATCACCCGCCACGCCGCCACAAGCCCCCCCCTACCCCCCCCTCGTATCTCCCCCCCGGTCAATGAGAGTACCCAACACCCCCCCAAGAAAGAGGCCTTCCCCTCCCCATATGCACAAACCCCCCACCCAGACCTCCCCCCCACACCCACCCCCCCCCCCCCAACCCTCCCCCCCTACCCCACCCCCCCCCCCCCACCCACCCCCCCCACCCCCCCATCCCGGACCCCCCACCCCCCCCCCCACCCCCCCCCCCACCGCGCCCCAAAACCCCCCCCCCGCCGCCTGCTGGACCCACCCACAGGAAAGATCACCCCACCCACCCCGCGCCCCCCAATGAACACATGATAATGGCTCCCCCCCACAACCCAACCTTTAAACCACCCACCCCCCCCACGCCCCCAACACCCCCCCCCCCCATACCATCCCCGAGGCCCCCCCCCCCCCTGCCCACCTCCACCCCGAGATCCACCCCCCCCACCCCCCCCCCCCTGCTGGGGAGCCCCCCCTGCATAGAAAGCCTTACGCAGCACCCCCCTACATAAGAGGTTCCCATCCGCGCCAGATTAAGGCCCCCCCCCATGCACAAGAAGGCGGCCCACCCCAAAAAACAACCAACAACCCCACCCCGCCGGCCCCTTTTAGCCCACCACCCACACCTACCCACACACACCCAAGAATCCCCCCCCCACTCCACCCACCCTCCTTCCCCTGCAGCTCCCCCACTATACACATCCCGACCCCTCGCCATCCCCTGGTAGTCCCTTTCAGGGATGCGTCCCAAGCCCCCCCCCAGGAAAAAGACCCACCAAACAGCACCACCCCACCCCACAACCCCCCCCCACACAAAAAAAAACCCCCCCCCCCCCCCCCCCCCCCCACAACCACACCCACCCCCAATTATCCTCCCCCCCCCACCCCCCCATACCACGGCACCAACCCCCCCCCCCCCCTTTCGACACCACCAAAAATACCCCACACATAGACCCTGATTCGACCAGCCCAACCCCAAAGGCCAAACCCCAATGACCTCCCCCCCCCCAATAAGAAACCCCCAACCCACAACACCAAACCCAAACCACCCCCCCCCCCCCCCCCCCCCCCCCCCCCCCCCCCCCCCCCCCCCCCCCCCCCCCCCCCCCCCCCCCCCCCCCCCCCCCACCACTGAACCCAGCCTACTCCACACCCCCCCCACCGACGACCCCCCCCCACGCGCCACAGACCCCCCATAAGTAAGGGCCCCCCCCCCACCACCACCCCCCCCGCCCCCTCACACAACGACCCCACCCCCACAAACCGACCGCGCCCCCCCCTCCCTTACCTACCCCCACCCCACACCCCCCCCCCCCCCCCCCCTGTACACACCCCCCCCCCCCCCCACCTCCCCCACCCCCCCCCCCCCCCCCACCGTCCATTGTATTCCCTTCCCCCCCGCACCCCGCCACCGCAGGCCCCCACCCTAGAGTTGCTGTTGTGTGAAACTATCTTCCCTCCAAGAGAGCAGTCTTCAACCCCCCAAACAACGGTTTCGATTAGCCTTGAACTTGACCCCCCCACAAAAACTACACACCCCCCGCCCTCCCCTCCAACCCCCCCCACCCCCCCCCCCCCCCCCCCACTGTCCCCCCCCCCCCCCCCCCCCCCCCCCGCTGATCCCTCCTGTACCCCCCCCCCCCCCCCCCCCCCGTCACACCGCAGCAACAGCCCTCCTCAGAGGCAGCAGGCTCCCCCCCAAATTAAAGCTTATATTCCCACACACACTTTATAAGTCAACCCCCCCCCCCACAAACAACCAACCCCACCCGACCACCCACCCCACCCCCCCAACCCCCCCCCAACAAGGCCCCCCCCCCCCCAAACCACACACCACCAGGACTACAACCCCCCCCCACCCCCCCCAACCCAACGCACACCCCCCGACATGACCCCCCCCCACGACAGGCGACACATAGACAAACCCGCGCAGTCTCCCCACACCCCTGAAGTTATGACTCAACAACCCCGGTCCCACACCACAACTAAAAAACACCAAACCACCATATCCGCCCCCCCCCCCCCACTCCACATCCCCACCAACACCCACCGAAACCCCCCCCCCCCCCACCCACCCCCCCCACCCCCGCCACCCCCCCCCCCACCCACCCCCCACCACCCACCCCCCCCCCACCCCCCTCCCACACCCCCCCCAACCCCCCCTCCCCCAAACACCAACCAACCCCCCCCACCCCCACCACCCCCCCCCCCCCCCCCCCCCCACCCCCCCCCTCCCCCACCCCCCCCCCCCCCCCCACTCCCCTGACCCCCCGCCATTCCCCCCCCGCGAGCATTGTCCCCAACCCCCCCCACTCTATACCCTCAATCCCCCTCTACACCCACCCCCCCCCCGACCGGGACTTCCCAAACTATATTTAGCTCCCACACCCCAGGCAAGAAGACAAAAGCCTCAATAACCCAGGCCCCCCCCATCCCCTACCCCACTCCTCCCCCCCTCCCCCACCCCCCCCCCCCAGCAGACCACCCCCACACCCACCCCCCCCCCACCCATCCCCCACCCCCCCACCCCCAACCACCACACCATAGGCCCCCCCCAGGAGAACCATACGGCCCCCACCCTGCCCCCCCTCCCCAGATAAGCCCCCCCGCAGAGAACAATACCCCCCACCCCTTGCGGACCCCCCCCCAATCAACAAAAAACCGAAAAACCCCAAAAAAACCCCACCCGTCCCCCCTGACCCCCCCCCCCACTCCCCCCCATCCGGTACTACCCCCAGACCCCCCCCCCACATAATACCCCCCTCAAGCCCCAGACCCCCCCCCGACCCGCACACCCCCACCCCCCCGTTCGAACGACTCGCCTGCCCTCCACCCACTGATTGTCATGAACCAGATCCCCCAAGGCAACCAGATTATTCCCCAAACAAGATGAGACGACAGAAGTATTCCACCAACCACCAAAAAAACCCCCACCTACCAAAGACACACCCCGATCCCTCCCCCCCCCCCCCCCTCCCCACCACAAAACCCCAGTCCCCCCCACCCCCCCCCCACCCTCCCACTCGTACCCCCCCCCCCCACCTTCTGACCACCGTTACCACCCCCCCCAACCCCCATGACACCACCAACCACCAGAGCTCTGCCCCCCATACAGCTACCCCAATTCTCCCCCTGACAAGGACCAGATCTTCCCCCCCAACACACCATAGCTCCCGGCTCCCACCACCAACACACAACCCCAACCCCAAACCAACCCACGAAACCCCCCCCCACCCCCCCCCCCCCCCCACCACCCCACACGCCAACCCCCCCCCCCCCCCCACCTCCAACCTGTCACCCCCACCCCCCCCACCCCCCCCCCCCCCCCCACGCTGTGAATTCACAAGACCAAATAACCCCCATTCACCTCGAGACCCCCACCCCCCCCCCCCGCAAATGACTCCCCCCCACCACCACTTCCAAACAATACATAACCCAACACCCCCTCCTCACCACTACCCCCCCCCCCCCCCCCCCCCCCCCCCCCCAACCACACCCCACACCCCCAACCCCCGTCCCAGATGTACCCCCCCCCCCCCCCACCCCCCACCCTCTCCCCGGGCTCCACACACCACCCCCCCCGCATCGAGATCCCCAGACAGACCCCCCCATCCCCCACCCCACCGATTAATAGTAGCTTTCAACCCACACAAACAGTTCGAGCCCCCCCTCCACCAAAACCCCCCACCCCCCCCCAACCCCCGAACCACCACCCGCCAACCCCCCCCCACATCACCACCCCATTCACCACGACCCACCCCCCCCCCCCCCCCCTCCCACCCCCACCCCCCCCCCCCCCCCCCCCCCCCCGCACCCACCCCCTCACCACTCTTATAAAAGGGACCCCTTTAACCCCCACCCCCACACGTTTTGCCTCACCCCCCCAAGCGAAAGAACAATTATGATAGACTCCCCAATATCAAATTAACCCCCGCCCCACCCACACTCCCACCCCCCCCCCCCGCCACCCGCACCCCCAACCCAACCCCCCCCCCCCAAAACCCCCATCCCCCAACCCCCCCCCAACCCCCCCCCCCCCACCCCCCCCCCAACCACCCCCCCCCACCTCACCTCCACGCACCCCTCCCCCCCTCCCGCAACTAGGGACGTGACCGTCCCCCCCAGCTGGTAAGGTCCCCTCCAACCCCCCCGCCCAGTCCACCATCACCCCAACCGACCGCATGCTCCCCCCCACACCCCCCCCACCCCCACCTTTGCCACAAACTAGTACCCCTCTCCACCCCCCCCCACCCCCCACCCCCCCCCTGAGGCCCCCCCCCCCCCCCCCCCCCCCCCCCCCCCCCCCCCCCCCCCCCCCATCCCAGAACATCCCACCAACCACACCCGGAATCCGCCCAAGAGACACATCACCCCCCCAAGAAATCTACAGACCAGAAGATCCCCCCCAAATGTCAGGATGACTTACCCCTCCCACCCCCACGGCCCACCAACACACACCCCCGTCGCCACCCTCCTGCCTCCACCACACCCCCACCCCCCCCACCCCACCCCCCCCGCCCAACTTCCCCCCCCCCCCCCCACACACCCCCCTACACCACTAAACCCCCCCACCCCCCCACAGACGGTTCCTCATACCCCCACACCCCCCACAAGTTGGCTACCCCCCATACGAGAATAGCACCCCCACCCAAAAATACCTAGATTTTACCCACCCCCGCCCGCCCCCACCCCCCCCCCCCCACCCCACCTCAACACCCACAGTTCCCCCCAGCCCCCCCCCCCCCCCCCCCCCCCCCCCCCCCCCCCAATACCCCCCCCCCCCCCCCCCCCCACCCCCACTATTCCACCCCACCCGACCCCCCTGAGCCCCCCGCCCGTTGGCACCCCTCCTAAGATTTGCACATCCCCCCCCCCGTACGCATGTGTACTCATTAACCCCCCATTGATATGTACATCTACCTCCCTCCCCCCCAAAGCCTAAACCAATCCCCCGTCCCCACCCCCCCACCAACACCCCCCACAACCAGTCCCCTCCCCCCCACCCCCCCACCCCCCCCCCACCGCGTCCCCCACCCCCACCTTCCCTTACCCCACTCCAATTCCCCCCCCCACCCCCCCCCCTCCCCTCCCGCCCGACCCCCCACCAAGTCGACATCCTCTCTTTGCCACCCTCCGCTTAACCTCGCTAGATAATCCCCCCACTTAGACCAACCCCCCGGTGAGGATTGTGACGTGTTCCCCCTGCACCCCACCATGACCCCCCACCACCCCCCCCCCGCACCCAGACCCCTCCCCATCCCACCCCCCCACCCCTATTTTATCCCCCCCCCCCACGACACACCCCCCCACCCCCCCCCTCTTACCCCTAGTTTTCCCCCCACCCCCCCCCCACCCCAGACCGAATATACGCCCCCCCCCACGCCCCTCCGTTTTTAACCCCCTTAAAGGAGCTCCCCCACACACCTCCCGCCACCCCCCCGAAATCAAGTCCACACCCCCCTCCCCCAAACTCACCACCAACCCAGTTCCGACCCACCCCCCCCCCCCCCCCCAACCCACCCCCCCCCCCCCCTCGACCCCTCCCCTCCACCCCCACACCAAATCCCCCCCCCCCCAACCCCCCCCCCAAGCCCCCCTCCCCCTCCCCCCCGGCTGGATCGCCCCCCCCCCCAACCTCGTCCATGATGCCCCCCCGGGGGCAGACATAAATTCCCCAACACAAAACCGATCAATCTCCCACCCAACGTCCCACCCCCCCCCCTGACCAACCCCCCATCCACCCCACCCCCCCCCCCCCCCCACCCCCCGCCAGCCCCCCCCCACCCCCCCTCCCCCAACCCACCCTCCCCCCCCCACTTTCTTCGGTCCCCACCCGAACCTTCCGCCCACACACGCACCCCCCCCAACGCCCTCGAGAAGGACCACCCCAGCTAAAAGTGCCCACAGCAAAAATCATGCCCCCCCCCCTCCCCACCAGTGGCCCCCAATCCCCCCACACCACCCCTACCACACCCCCCCCCCCCCCCCCCCCCCCCCCCCCCCACCATCCCCCCCCCCTACCCACCCCCCCCGCCCCCGTCCTCTTCCCCCCCCCACCCACCCACACCCAACAATCGCACTCCCCCCAACATACGCGCCCAAAAACCCCCCCCCGCTGACG
>Ga0179593_1465411_pt1 | contig 36991 bp, 39 predicted proteins | sample CZODoug2_1_08_16_FD_185931 | JGI IMG/M metagenome (GOLD analysis project Ga0179593, IMG submission 185931) | Vadose zone soil fungal communities from Angelo Coast Range Reserve, California, USA - CZODoug2_1_08_16fungal (PacBio error correction) | ecosystem: Environmental > Terrestrial > Soil >... | reverse complement strand
GGCCCGGCTCGGCCTTTGGCAGCGAGGTTGCGTTTCGTCTGGTATGATTTTGTCCGGACTATTTTTTTTTTCTTTGATCGAGTACGCCGTCTGACCTGTCGGCTAGAAGAATGGTCCGTGCCGCCTTTGGCCGGTCAGGTGTTCTTGTTCACCCATAGAGTGTTAATTCTTGTAGAGTCTTCCCCCCATTCCTGCAGGCCTAGTAGGCGCCTGTACCTTTCGTCAGGACAACGAAGGACTTTGTCACGCGTGCACATTCCTTTTCCCCTTTCGAAGACCAGTTTCTCCCCCTCCCTTTCCTACCGTACGGTCTCCTGCAGTCAGCTACCCTTCCGCTTACTTACATGTCTAGGGAGTGAACATGTTTCTAGAACGACCGCCTCTTTGTCCGCCCTCTTTCGTCGCCGCCTCTTGATGCGGAAGTAAACTCACGTTAGCATCTTGGCCCTCCTCGAGGATGCATGTTGGTCTTGCGTGGTGTTAGAGGTCTTAGCCTAAGTTGCCCGTTCTTCCAACAAAGAATTTTTTTCTGATTTTTCTCCTGTAGACGGCCATTCTTCCATCCTTCCCTCTGATCTCCAGGATAGATGCGTTGCCCTCGCTACCTTTCTTTTTCCCCTGCACTTGAGAGTAGATCCCCGCGCGCTTGCTATCACGAGGTCCGCGAATGTTCCCCCTGCTGCGTCACGAAGAATTTTGCGACTGGTAGATTATAGAAGACTTTCTCTGATTCGTCCCGTGCTAATCCCCTTCGCAGGATCCATGAGGAGCCGAGTGAGTTCCTGCCGCCTATGTAGAGAGGGTGAGGCGGCTATCGGTCCTCGTGAGCGACTGTGGTTTGATCCCCGCGATAGTTATTTCCTCTTCATTTTTCTCGCGCCGGTTCGCCGTGTCCTCTTGGCCGTTAAGCGGCCGGCTTTTTCTTCCCTTGGACGTTATAGAACGTTTACGGTAAACTTCAATTCGCGTCCAGGATGCTTCTCCTTTCTTGGTCGGACTTAAATAGGAGGACCCCCTCATCTCCTCATCATATACTTCCTTTGTCCATAGCAGATCGAGCGAGGGACTTTCATTCACGATTCTGCTTCCTCTTATAACCATGAGAGTCCCTATTGAGTCTTTCTCATCGAGACCCTCCGTTGCTCCTGGACCCCCAAAGTCATGCGCGGTGATGAGTTACCCACCGGTTTTCCAGAGTTATATTCCTTCTTGTTGTCCAAGAGTCGCCGGTCTGCCGTCCGAGATCTTCCCAGCCAATCGTGGTGTTTGGCCCGAAACCCGAATCGGACTTGAGCCCCTCCATGGTCCCAGTCTCCGAACCCCGTCACGTCTTATGGAGTCGGCCAGATAGGAAGAATGATAGACCTTTTGCGAACATACGTCTCTTCTTTGTGGCTTTCCCTGAGCTGCAGCACTGTGCTCCTTCGAGTGAAGATCGAAGTCACTTAATCACAACCCTCTCGTTTCGATGCTTTCATTTTTTCCAGGCGCGCCGTTTGGATTTAGAAACCCTGTTTCCAGGTCTTTTTCTACTTCCCTCTGCGTTCCCTCGCGCTTTTTTAGAATTCTCTCCCACAAAGCGTGGCGTCTTGCTTTTTTAACTTCCGATCGACCTTCCTTTCGAAAAGAATTTCCTTTGAACCGGCGTTTGGAGAACTTATACCGTCTGACTGCGGCCTTGTTTTTCTCTCCCCTCTGACAGAAGAGTGCCAGACCGGTCAGGTTCTTGTCTTCATCTGACTTGATGGCGGGTCTGCGCGCGGCACTTTCCAGATGGGGTTTACGAAGGGCCTCAGATCTTCCCCTTTTCAATTAATGAAGAAGGCTTCGCTTTTACTTTCCCTCCGTACTACTCGATACTTCTGGTCGTCCCCACGAATCGCCTTCGCAGCCAGGACTTTCCTTGCCAAGATGGAAGTCTCAAACTGGGGGCCCGGACTACGCCCGCGCGCCTACTCCTTTCGGTAGAAAATGTCCCAATCGTTGGGTGCGATGTATTAGGATAACGGAACATTCCTCTGATACGGTTGGATCTGCCCGGACTCCATCCGCTTTGGCTGCATGTCCTCTTTTGTTATTCGTCGACCTGTTAAGAGGGGCGCGCATCGTTTGAGCTTCGCGGCGCTTGATCGCCGCCGGTTTCCCGATATCAGTAGTCATTGCATCGACTATGGATCTTGTGCTCCTATCTGCGTGATTCAGAAAACCCTTCACTGACCCTGTCTTTAGCTTTACCGATGTTTCTTTGAACGTCCGGGCCACCCTTCCTATGCCTCGCGGTCGGCGAGGTTTCCTCCGGCATGTTTACTATACCCTTTCTCGTGGCCAGTCCCCTCGCTAACGTTTTCTCCTGGGACTCCCTACCCCCCTCCCCCATCCACCCCCCGGGCACGATTTGTGTTGACTTTCTTGCGCCGCTTGCCCCTGGAGCGGTAAGTGAATGAACCACGGGGCCCACGAAAGTTTCAAAGGGTTTTACCCTCACTGCGCTGATTCCGTCCCTCTAATTCTCAAGGCAATCAAGCCATGACAACCTACCTGCCTCTATTCACCTCTTTTTTTCGTTGGGACGGAGGTCTCTTCACAGGAGAGATCTTACCTCATGCTGTCGATTCTATTTACCTCCTTCCTTTGTTGGTTTATCTCACCTCTTGCGGTTTTCCGACTCCGCGCCGGTGAAGAAATCCCGCCTCTTCCCCTTTTCCCAACTGGCGTGGTTCGTAGCCCTTCCTCTATTGACTGTTCGAGGGCCCTCGGCGTCTCGACGGGATCAGTCGCGTGCGTGGAAGAATTGGTAAAACCGGTTTTACCGCTTTTCCTGTATGACCCCGATGGCTGTCGCGGCTTGGTGCGCATGCGGTCAGATCGGAGGGGTTCCGTGGCGTGGTTCTCTCGAGTTCCCAGTGACCCGATCGGGTGTGTCATTGGACTTCCCGAAAAGCAGAGCTAGGCTCGTCACGAATATTTGCCCCCGCGCAGCATTGTATTCGACGTGCCCGGCCCTATTTTATTCTTTTTTTTCCCTGTGCGTGATTTTTTCCTTTAACCTTTCCCGGAAGAGACCCCTACCTATTTTCACTTGAACAGGGAGTCCCAGGTCCCTGCGCCGCTATCTCGGAAAAGGAGATGCATATCCACTTTTTTCGCTTTTTTTTCCACCAGGAGACGTGTCGCAGGGCTGGACCCCTCTTCTCCTCTTCCCGTCGATTTCGACTTCCTCGGAAATAGTAGAGAATCCCACCAGTCAAATCGCGGCCTGCATACTGCGTTTCGTCCGCTTCACCGCCTCTTCTCTCAGCCCTTTTCTTTCTTTTACTGCCCTCGCAAAAGACGGAAGACCGCGTCTCCTTTCTTTATTTAGTCTCCGGGGCTTTCGTCTGAGTAAGATGTTTTAACGCTAGATTTTCTCTCTTCTCACTCCGATCGTTCGCTTCGCCCGCAGTCGACTAGTCCTCTTCGCGGCGGCGAATTAATCCCCTCCTTTCCTGAAAGACGGAGGCAGTTAATTGGTTTCCCTTCCTTCGCGTTCTGGACGCTTTCCAAGCAAGCCCGCCCGCGCCTGTCTTGTGCAGGCTGAAGTGCATGCACAATTGCCGGGTCCTGTTGCTCTTGCAATGGTATCATGCAATTCGTCCCTGCCTGGTTCGTCTGATTCTTTTCGCAACCCCCCCCCCCCCCCCCCCCCCCCCCCCCCAAAACCCCCTGCCCCATCCGACTTTTCTGTGCCCCCTTCTTCTTCGAGGAAATCTTCCCTCCTTTGTCTTCGTTTTAGCCACGAGAGTGCACCTTCCGATTTCCGTATACCACCCTCAAAGCGTTAGTGTCTCCTACTGCAGTGCAGTTCAGCGGAAGGCTCGTTCATTTATCTTTGTCCTCATGAGAGTTTTTAGATTATATCTGATCTCAAGCCGGCTCGTGTATGCCCGAATTTCCTCCATTGTCATTTGGCCATCCCCCCTTTCCATTCAGACCGTGTGTGTTGTCCAAAGGGCCGTTTTCCGATATGGGCTGTATCCTTTCGGGTGCTTCTGATAAAATCCGTCGCGAGGAAGTCTTGCAAAGGGAGACTGCAAGCTCTGCGGGTTTCGGGTTGTCCCCCCCTACCCCCCCCTCTACAAAGTCCTCGCGTCCGGTAGACCCCTTTGGCCAACTCAATCGGAAAGATAGCGAATAGGTTGCTTCCTCAGCACATTCGCCTTGAAGGGGTGGCATTCTCCAACGGGATCTGCTGATTTTCCTATTCTAACCCCCCCTGATCGATATTCTAGTCATCAGCTTGCAACCGTATCCCCCGCCTTCTCCTCGCGCCCTGGACCCCCTTTTTTAAAAAGGCGGGCCGTAGCGGTCAGTATTTATGATCCATACCTTGAGAATAGGATCCTGTAAGTTGCATGGAGTCACGAACGTTCATATTGACTTCCACTCTTCTTTCGCAGACAATACGGAAGCTTCCACTGACAAGCCCCCTCAAGCCCCGCCGTTGCATCTACACCGCCAACACGATCACGGCCTCTTCTTATGATACGAAATTACGATGTCCTGATAATTCTGCAGTTGCTAAGGGCCCTGCGGCGAACGCACGATTCTTCATGGATCCTTTGGGAACCTTTCTATCCTCGATTAACAAGGCCCACTCGCAGTATAGACTGAGGCTCTGAGACGTTTGTCACATTAGGACCTTTCTGCCCAGCGCAACCTTCGCCTCAAGGCTGTATGAAGGGGATTACTTGTGAGCTCCGAGCTTATCAACCCCTTCGGATCCGGAGAGCGTACTCTCTCAGGAGGAACCGTAGCAACTCAGATAAGGACATCACAAGTAGTGTGAACTGCGGTGCCCCCGACCGGCTTTTGCCCAGCTTCGGCCCAGCGCCACTCCCGACAACTTACCTTCCTCCTAGAGGACCTTAAAAGTTCTATGAGAGAACGTGTGTTCTCCCCTCGAACGCAGGATTGAGAATAGGAAATTACTTATGGCGAATTAAAAAGGTTACCCAGAAGCTACGACATGTCAGTCTGGTCTGGCTTGGAAATATTACATCAGCGTTACGGTTTCAGTGCATGCCGGATTTTGGTATCTATTCCGTAAAATTTTTCACACAGCGTCTAAGGAATAGCCCTGCCTCCCACTGCCAATAAGATGGCGTCTCGTCCCTTTTTCAAGGAATATCCTAAAGAAAATTCCCTCCCTGCCTTCCGTGCCCGATTTTAAGGTCTCAAGATCCAAGGCCCCGATCGGTTGATGCGTAACCCCCTGTTAGAGGACTGACGGATCTCTATTCACAAAATATTATTCCGCCTTTCTCTAGGGAGCGCCCTCTCCGAGAACCCAGTTTTTTTCTGGGGGAGGCAATCCTGTGTGGTGTTTTTCCCCCTCTGTGTGGCCAGAGGGTGTAGTCTCTTCCTTGCAGGTCGGGCCCTCCCCGAGCAGGGTGTCGTGCTAGGTGCTACTCCAGGTATTTTGGTGGTTTACGTAAATGTTCGTTGCCTCGGCCTGCATTGGTAAGAATAACGAGGTAGTTATCAATGGGGAAATTAACCGTTCCCTTTCGTGTAGGACCGTTCCTTTTAGGATTATCGAACCGACTCCCATCATTGGGCCTTGACCCCTGAGGCTGAATACTGAGCCTGTTTAGCGCGGTGTAAATCTCCCTCGCAGACACCATAAATTGTACTTTTTCCTCGAAGTCACATCTCCTTCCCCGAACCATTTTTCATTCTTAAGGAACTGGGCTGCGCACTCTTTCGTTGCAGCCCTCGTGCCCCGATTGAGCTACTCAATTGATGCATGTGGCGCTTCCCTGAGTATGGCCGATTTGTTCGTGCTTTTCGTGGGGTAGCGGCCCTGATAGAACGCGCAACTCGTACCCGCCGTTGATTTTCTTTCGGCGAATGGTAGATTCGTCCTTCCCTTAATCCTGAGTTTTTTTTCTGTCCTGCGCTAAATCCATTCCTTGACCCCCTTTTCTTTGAGCCCGAGTCTGAGGTAAACGGCTTCCAAGAGGAGATACACTCTGCTTACGGACGTCTCGACCTTTATGTCAAGTCTGCGTTCTCGGCCAGCGGCACCCCACAACCGCGTTCATCGCTTCAGGAATCTTTGGCGCTTTTTTTCCTGACCTGCTTTGAGAGGTGCCCTGACGGCGCGTCTTTTCCTCAGTCATCTTCGTGACATCGAATTTGAGAGATGCCGCTTTGAGATTCCTGATTTCATGAGTCTGCCTGCTCGGTTCTTTCTCATTGGGCAGTGTGAAGAGGCAGGTAAGGGCAGATTGGCTAGGCTTTATAGTTAACCTTTTTCTCACGTATGCGCTAACTCCCTTCCCTCGTATATTTAGATGATTCACAATGGGAGCCTATGCTGCAGACCTGATACGTACTTTTTGCAAGATCTATAGGTCCGATACGTCAGGACCTCGCTTCTTTACTCTACCCAGTCCTTGAGCGCGCATCGCCGGATCGGTTCTCCCTGGCCCACTCAGGTCCTGACGTTTCTTATGAGGTCTCCCCCGTCGTGGCGCGCGAGCGTTTCTTGAGGGTGCGCCAAGGCGGTGCCGTGTGTGGCGCGCGAGCCACTCCCCTCTCCTCTATTTTTTTTTTCACAACCGAAACAAAGGTCGCTAGGCGCACCTTTTTTTTCTTTTTTGCCGCGCCTACGTTCTCCCGCCATGAATTATCTGGCGAATTCTTTGCCAGATGAGGCAGAATTCAGATACGACGTTTTTTTCTTTTTTCCCACTAATTCGATTGGCAGACTGGAGACGTGCACTTCTGCACGAGAATGATCTTTTCCGCTCCCCCTCAAACAACCGGCGAATGGTGGCTTCCCGCACTTTCTAAGCGTCCCCTCAGAAGCTTTCATGGTTCTGCTCGCACCTTCGATGATTCCTTTTTTTCTACTGGTCCTTTTATCCTTTCCTTTATAAGCTTGGCTCGACGCTTCACCCCGCGGACAGCTTTTTTCCCGGCTTTTTTTAGAGGATCCTGCTACGAAAGGCATCGCGGTCAGAAAAAGTCGAGGATGGCACGGCGTTTGGGTTTCCTCCTTTCGACGGCCCTTCCTTGTCAAAGGCGTGGCCTCTATGCATGATTCACTTTACGCTTTTTCTCCGAGTCCCACGTCCCTGGATAAGACCTGGCATCTAAGTCTCAAGCAAGTCTTCGGCGCCCTGGGCGAGGCGCGGTCTTCAAGAAATCTTTGGGGAACTCAGGTTCTCTTCCCGATACCATCGGTCCTCCTGTCCCGCCCTGTCCTGAGCTTAGCATTTTCCAACAGCTTTCCCATACGCGAGAGACATTTCTCCCCGACAGCGCCCCCTCATCCGCGGCAGCGTGCCGTTCTTGAAGTACCTTCGAAGATCTACGAGGGCCCCCGCCCGGACGACACTGCTCCTATCGCACGCGCCCGTCGTTTATTACGTGCCAATCGACCGGGTTTTTCCTCTTTGAAATTTCGTAAAATGAAGTTCTTTTTTCTTTTCCTTAGTTTATTCGACATAGAGCTGCGTGCGGGGGCTGGTCGGTGCGTTTCGAGCCCTTTCCTCCTATTTTCTTCCCTACCCTCCTCTGCCCGAGAAGATCGCCGCCGGCGCCCTGCCCCCCGTCCTCTTTTCTCCTTGTGACGAGTGACTCATCTTTGTCACAAGTGATCCGGCGCATTTTTGGCCGTCAACACTGCTTTGTTCCGTTCCCCGTCGACCTCCCGGGGTATGCTGCCTTCCTCCTTTTTCCTGCTCACCCTCAATCGACGAATTTGAGGCGTTTCGTGGCCGGTCCAGGTGCGATGTCGGTGCTCTCTTTTGATGCAGTCTCTTTCCCAATCGCAGGAAATGCGCGGGAGTCCTTCTTTAGTCTTTCTGCTCCCTAATACCCCTGGAACATCGCATTAGTGTGAGCGCTCCCGGGCCTCGAACCCGCCTGAAGTTCCCTTCCTTTAAAAGTTTCTTTCCCCAACCTTTTTCCAAGGTGCGAACTCCGATATCTCATGTTCTTCCACTCTGCAATCCGGTATTGCCCTCAGCCCCCCACCGACTAATGCCCTATCCACGCCTTGGGCCTTCGGGCGCGTGCATGTCTTTGTCAACTTTTTCCCCGTCGACGTTCCCCCCCCGTTTCTTTACTATGATGAGCTTTCTTCTCTCTGACGAGAATTTTAGCTCCTCAGAGGCACACGGCGTTCCGTAGGTTTTCGTTTTGGTGGCCATGAAGGTTTGTTATGGCCTTTCGGACAGCGCTTTCCGTTCGCCCTCTTTTTTAAACGGGTGCTCCATGATTCTTTTTTAGGTATGGGAGCAGGCAAATTGTTTTGGTTCGGAGAGCTCGGCACAGTCCCGGTTCCCGCTTTTTTTCTTCCCTAGAGATCAGCAGAGGTCTCTTTTCCCTCCACTCCATACTAGTTCACCCGGGCCCATCGCAGGAGTGTCGTTCCCGGAATATCTTTGGTGATGACTGCTGTCGGCCTTACGCCCAGTGAACTCTCTTTTTTGAGTGAAAGAACCTCGGGACGGATTCTCCTCGCCGATTTCCGGAGATGACTATTTTGTCGTTTGTCCATTCGACTTGATATCCGGGTTCAGCGGCGATCACGAGACCTAGCAGATCGATGAAGAAGAACCTCGACGTATCTCTCTACCTCCTCACACCACTGCCCCTTCTTTGCATGATCTTCTACGCGATGCCTGATGCAGATCAGCTCATGGTCTTTCTCCTAACTAACCCAGGAGAGGGACACTGGACACCCCCCTTTCTTTTTTTTTTTTCCTGTAGTAGTTTACTCCTTTTAGGGCTCCGGGAGATAAGCCTTAATTTTTAACTTTCACGATTTTGCCACGGACTGCGAAGTCTTTACGATTTCATGTTCGAGCGCGATTTTTCTTTTTTCCTTTTTCCTTGATCTGTTCTCCCGAAGCCGCGCTCTTAGTCAGGTAGGAAAGCTGTTACAGGGACTTCAACTTCCGTTACCCCCAATTTCGGAGACGGCACATTTTGTCTTCCTCGACCAGGTGAAGTCGCGAAAGTGTGTCGGTTGCCGCGCTTTCTCCGCGTCTTTCTGCCTAGTTTTTCCCTCCAACGCAGACTTGATGGGAGGCTAGTTCCGTCCCTGCCCCCCCCTGCCCTGAAGTCATTTAGTCCATTCGAGGGTCCGAGTTAAGTTTCTCGCGAAAAATCCCACGACATTGTTCGCGTTGTTTCCAAGGCGATGCACTTCGATTTCCTTTCTCCCCCTCAATCCCGAGGCTTCAGAATCAATGTTGCCTTCAGTCGCTCCTCGCATAGCCACCGTAGTTTCAAAGCATTGCTCCACCATGATTTTTTGAGATATTGCATTGCTCTTCCTATCCTTCATTAGCGTTGCCCTTTAGAGCCTGCATTTGCCAGGCAACCCCAATCATGTCAGTTCTTTTCAAAGCTGTCAAAGGGCGGCGATATGTGATCCTCTTCTTTACGGACCCCCTGACTCTAGTTAGTGGGAAACTACCGCGTGCGGTCAAGCTTAAGGTAGCGAACCCGACTATTCAGGGCTTTTTTCAAGGACTGCATGGTAGGCTGTCCCCCCGCTTCTCCGGTTGCCAGACCTAATTGGACCCTCAGTACACGATTTTGCGGCCACGACGTCTTCCTTTTTAATCAGCACTGACTGACTTTGAGTTCCCTAAACCGGGACGGCGTTCTGGTTTCGCGCTCCCCTGAATCCACTCGCCGGGGGTTTTAGATAGTCCTCTTCAGGATAGGCCCGACCTTAGACGTTTTCTCCCCCCTTCCCCCTTTCCCCGTGACGCATTTCCAAGTGAAGGCCGCGGGTGCATTTGTTGTATGATCCTCCCCCTAATGTACCCACTCGAATCTTTTCCCTTAGGATACTTTGACGAAACGTAACGATTCCGTTCCAAGTGTCTTTTCCTCTCCCCTCACTTGTTTCAAGGCCATAGTCCTTCATACCCCGGCGCATAACGCCGAATCTCCGCTTTTTCTTCGCGAGCTCCCGAAACCCCCCTCCTTTTATACTTTGAGGTCATGCCTCTCCCACATGGCCGCTTTGCCTGAACCGGCTCTTCCTATTGCTCGAACTCCGGTTATAAGATCTTCGTGCAAGGTTTGCCTTTCCTCTTCCGAGTTTGATTAAATCTACCCCAACTCCTTCAAGCAGTCTCTTCTTGCCGCAGCATGTGCCTATCTTCTCGAGCTGAACCCTGCTCCCTCTACCACGCTCCACCCCTGATCTTTCCCTTAAGTCGGTCCTTCCGGAGGGCCAACCCTGTCAGCCCTTATTGATCTCTCTCCTTGCGGAAAGCATTCAGGTAACGCTTATTAATACAATTCGTTACTGTTTTTTTCTCTTCCTTTGGACAAAGGGTGTGACTCCACTGAACCCTCAATGCCCCCTCTAGGACCCCACCTCGGCTTCTTGACGTGCTTGTTCGTAAATCGATGCTTCTACCTACTCGTGCGGCACCCCTCCTTTCCAACTTACGAAAAGGACCATTAACCGCTACCTTAAGTGCCGTTTGGAACTGGAATTCTTTCCTGGGTTACCGGGCTTTCCGCTGACGGGTTGCCACGATGAATAACACAGAGTCTTACCTTTTTCTCCCGATGATTCCGGATCGGACGGCGCTGTACTCGTTTGTTCCTCCCCTCTCGGACAAGATCGCCTACGGCCTTTCCTTTTTCCGATTTCTTCCGAAACGCTCAATTCTCGGAATTGCGTAAAAGGGTTCCCGCGCCGACTTTTGATTTACTCCCTTCCCAGTCACCCCATTCCTATACCTAAGGAGCCACCTCCGACGCTGAATCCTTCTTCTTCCTATGACTTCCCTGGCTCTTTTAAACATATTCTTCCTTCTGGTGTTGTTGGGAGAGATGTGCGACCGGCCTTAGCCTAAAGAGGTTGCTGATTAGTTGTATCGCGGCGGAGTTGCGATTTGTGGGCGTGATCAGGATTCCTCCCCCGTTGAATGCGGTCGACCGACGATGGTAGGGGTGGGGTTCAGGCACGTTCTCAAGATTCCCCTTCCCCCTTCTGAGTTTGCCGGTCCTGAGCGTTTTCCCCTCAGAGAAGCAACTGAAGGCGCTGGAATACTATCTAATTCCTTTTTGAGTCACGAGTTTAAACATTTATGCAGGCTCTCCCCCCCCCTTATCGTTCGCCGGTACGCGGACTCGGGCTTTCACAGCGGTCCAGCGCTTCACGGAACATGGAGTATTGTGCTGTGAGACTCTTTTTTGGGAGAACGACCTGTTCCGTTTTTGCCCTATTTCTTTTTTCTCTTTCTCCCCCAGGAACTGCAGAGGCGGCTTACTGTTGCCCTGGAATGGTTTGGTCGTCTTTAGTAATGGTATCAGTTCGTTCCCCCTCGTAGTTTGACCTAACCTCCCCGTTGAGGTCTCTGAATTAAATCTTTCCTCCTTTTTTCTTTCCGGATTTCCCACCGACCCTTTTTTTAGGCCGGCGCTCAATGGGCTACACATTCCCTCATTGATGTGTGATCGAGAGAGTTAGATAGACTGATGTGGACTACTTTTTTCACAGCTCGCGCATCTGCAATCGTTGATTATTCCCTGTCTACTTCCCCCTACTATTCTAGCGGATAGGTCGCCCCTTTTCCTCTGATAAATTTTTTTTACGCCGAGTCGCAATCCTGACTGGGCTCGTGTCGTTGGGATGGCTCATCCTCGTCGTCAGAAGCGCCGTGGACGGATGAGAGCACTGTTTAGGCTTCTGTAGTATTCTCGCTGGGCTGGAATCTTTCTGTTGGCGGAGGGGTTTTTTGGAAATTGACGTTGTACTTAAGTTTCCCCCTAACCGTCAATTCCAGCCCCCTTTCTGGCAAGAATGTCGGTCTTCCTCAACTTAGCGACCATTCCGGAATCCAGCGCTTCTTTTCCCCCGTCTTTTTTGACCGTTTGTTTTCCTTGCCCGAGATTGCTGCTGATCTTCTTCTACCCCTACTTTGAGAAGACATCGGCGAAGATCCGGCAGAATGACCCCCCTGAAAGTCGCATCGTTCGGGACAGTTGGGCGAGTTGATTGGCATCTGCTTTCTGTGAGGCCTCTCCTGGAACCTCCCCCAACCCTTTCCCCTTATTGATTGTGTCGGGGCCAAACCTTCCCCTCCATTTTTCAGCATTTACGAAAGAGGGACCGCGCGCGCTGGTGGTGTCTCTGCAAGCCTCGAACCCCCTGAATTCGAAGAAGGCGGCCTACCAAGAAGCGCGCAACTTTTGGAAACCTTCGGCACTACTTTTTTTCTTGCCCATCATGCCAGCGTTTCGGGCGGTCTCTTCCCTCCTAAGAATGTGACTCAGCTCCCCATTAATTCCCTCATCCGAAAATTCTTGCATGGTGCGCCATTTTGTTCCCCCGGTTATAAGACCCCCCCCACCTTTCTGGGAGGACTGCATGTTTCTCTGGCTTCTGGTCCCGTGAGTTCTCCGACATCGACTGCCTATCCGCTTTGGTTCCTCCTCCCCCTGAACCAGTTTCCTCGAGAGCTTCCTGATTTTCGCATTGTCGCGAACAGGCATGGGTCCCGGCCCCCCAGAAAATGTCGGATGGCACTGGTCTTTTGTGAATCGCCGGCCACGCGACGCGTTTTTTCCTCGTTTGGTTTTTCGATTTCCGATTGAATACGGGCAGAGCGCTGCACAGCCCTTTTCCATGAATGCGAGTCCATCCTGTCCTTTCTGTTTCGATACGATTGCTTCTTTGCTCACGTGAAAAGAGTGTCTGGACCGGGCGAAGGCCGATACCTGGTCTTACTCCCGACCTCTCCTCCCTTCTTTCTTAGACCTTCCCTTCCACGAAAAGCGGACGACTCTGACCCTTTTCCTGACCCATAGGAGGAGTTAAGTGCGCAGCGATCCTGACGTTCACGCTGATAAGGTTATCAAAGCGGGGCGAGGGACGAGCTCACTCTCCTCAACTGCTTCTTTCCTCTGTGGTGCGAGGCATGGACTTAAGGGTGATGATCGGTTGATTTATCTGGCGGCAAGATGTTCCTTCCCGCCAGCTTCTTCTCTGCCCTTCCCGAGGTTAGTGACTTCGGGTCTCTTCTAATCGGGCTTCGGCTAGCACGTCGGCATGGTGTCCCCCAGCGCGCTTTCTCATTTTCTCCTTCCTCTCGGCGTCCCATTTGCCGATGGTTTGTTCCACGCGTCTTATGTTGGCTCGAGACCTTTTTCTTTGATAAGCATTCTCAGTTCCTTTATTCTAAGAAGACTAGGCAGTCCGTTTTCCTTTCCTTCGCTTCTTGGATCTAGTCGTTAGGAGTTATCGGCCCAGCGCGCGGGACTTTCGCGCTAGCCAAGAACCCCCGGCTAAAGTCGATCGTTTGAACGAATCCTGAATTCCTTCTCCCCCTCAGACGAAGGTAAGGCCATCGGGCAAACCGGTTTTTCAACCAGTTGCGAAGCACTCTAGAGCAATGTCGAAGGAACGCAGCTGGATGGAATAACGCCCAGACATCTTGAAATACCTGCCGATTTCCAAGCCTTTTTCAATGGTATTTTCCTTGACTTAGTTTAATGCGCGCGCGGTGCTTGTCCTCTCTTTCTTACTTCCCTCTAGTGGGTTTGTTTTATCTTCTCAGCTGAGGTCCACTATCTCGCTTAGTTGACCACCCCCACGCCCCCGCATAAGAAAGGCCAACAAGTTTTTAAAGTAAGGTATTTTCGGCTTTTGTTTTTTTTTTTTCTTAACAGGGAAGGACATTGGGATTCTTGTTTTCCCCACGCCCTTTGACGCTGTAAATTTGATGAAGGTTGTTTGCTGCGTTCAGGCGGTCCCCCCGATCGGAGTGTTACGGGGACTGGTCTCCCTTCCCCGAGAGTCTTAAGTCTCCTTTCCCTCCGGGGTTAGGCCGAGCAGGTACGGCCTGCAGCCTAGTTTTCATGCGCCCCCGAAATCGCCGGATGCTTTCTTCTACTGCTTCGCCGACCTCCGGCTGTCCGTTCCCTTAAGATTGTGTGTTTTGATCAAGTTGAAAAACGCTGCCCGTTCCTCTTATACCCCTTACGCTTTTTTTCACGTCCCTGCGCGTGACGGCAGGAGATGAAGACCCTAGAGCATTTTGTTGTTAACCTGGATCGGGGGCGATCCCCAGCGAGCGCTCTTTCGCTTGCCCGCACCCTCTTTTTGTCCGAACGAACGCTTTTACCGCAGGCGGGCCACTCCTTCCGCCAGATCGCCGAAGGAAGACCGCCCACTATGGCCTTATGACTCCTTCCCTCCCCCCAACGGACACTGTGTAAGAACTTTAGGATTTAGTCGGGCGCCCTGAAGCCTCGCGCGGACGTCCTCTATCGTGCTGCCGCACCTTGAGACGCTTCTCTTTTTTCCCCCTGTTTCGCTCGCTTAGAGATTGTAGAGCGACGAGCAGCCCCATGCGGGAAGGAAGGATTTGTTTCCCTTCGACTTTTAAGCATGTTCGGAAGAGCAGCCCGGTGACAGCTCCTCTTCTTTATGTAAGTTTCCCAGTGAAGTTGCGCCGCGATTCCACTCGCGGCAACGCCCAAGTCGTTCTGGTTTCTTTCGGCCCGACCAAATTCCCTAAGAAGTTGGGCAGACTTTTTTCGGTTCGCGTAATTTTTCCACAGAGTCGCGGCGGCTTCGAGTTCGCCATTTCGTAGCCCAATTCAGCTGGAGTCCAAATCCCTCCCCCGAGGAGCGCAACCATGGCTGCGTTCCTTTTTTTTTCCGGTTGCCTGATTCTAACTTAGCTTGAGAAATGCGACGTTGTTTTGAGGTGACCTGGTCGCTCATCTAAAGAGGTTCCTGGAGTTTTTCCTTCCTTAACAGTGCAGAGGCCAGCCCCCCCTTTTCAATCATCGAAGTTCTGTAAAGGGGGCGGCATCTGTGCTTCTGCCCTCTCCTGACTTATCCGATATTTTTTGTCTCCTTCCGTTGTCTGTCTAAACCCCTCTTGTAGCGCAAGGTTAGCCATTTCTTTTTTTGCGGGTTTGAAAACAAGCTAGGCGAGTTTTGGCCTGCGCCGACGACCGGCGGACTCCCCTTTTTTCACCTTCGCCCCCTCCCGCGACAGAGAATGACCTTCATTCCTCACCTTTCTCCTACCCCCCGGTGGAGAACCTGGGATAGTGTTTTTCGCCTCACGTGACTAGCTGAGATGAGACGATCATCTTCTTTTTCTGATATGCCCTAACGGCGCGCTGGGACGCGCGGACACGCCTTCCCTTGATAAGGTGGATTAGGTGCTCCTCTGCTTTCTCTCCCCCATTTGGCATGCGTCGGCTTTGATTTACTTGGCCCAAATTCCAACATTCCCAAGATGTACGCGCACCCGTCTCTTCAATCCCCATGTCCCCAGCAAGTCTCCAACAGCCGTCCAGCCGCCCCCCACCGCACCCCCACTCACCCCCCCCGACTTTTTCGATTCTTCAACTCAAACATGCTTCGTGAGGTCATGCCGCGCTTTTCTGGACCCTTCATTAAGTTTTTTACGCACGTCTTTTCCTTGCCTGGCCAGCGGTGTCTTTCTCCTATCTAGCTTCGACCTCGGGATGCCCCCACCGGCCTTTCCCATCAAGACTTTTCTTCCTCGGCGAGTGCACATCGTTTCCCCTCTTTTCCTCAAGCCCCCCTTTCTACAGCATACTTTAGTTTAACGGATTCAGACCCATGTTTTCTGGCCGTCTCTGCCTCCCCTTAGGTGTCCGTGCTATCTTCTGAGTACTAGTCGTCTACTCCGCGAATCCCTCAACTTCGTTGACGATTTCTTCGGACCAGGAGAGTCAGTTTTTGCGCAACTTTGTGTCAAGACACAATTAAAGGCCCTCCTCGGTTCAGTGGCCGAGGCTGAGAACGTTATTTCTCTCTTACCTTTCTTTTTCGGGCTTCCAGAGCGTAGTTCTGACCAAAAGGCTGAGTCCCTCTAGACCCCGCTTGCAGGCGGCTGCGGGACCTGATAAAGAGTCTTTCGGACTGGAATGGGAGACGGGCTCCTCCCCCAATGTGAATTACCCGTACCAGAAAACCGCTGTATTTCAGGTCAGTCACGGCGCAGCTTCCGATGTCGTCCCCTTGGTTCGATCTTCCAGGCCGCAAGATCGCGACGGCAGCGGAATTGGAAAGATTTTGACTGCCACCTTCCCCCCCCCTGCGGCACGTAGGGCTACCTGCTAGTTACTCCTTCGACACGACCCAAACCCGTTGAGCACGACTGCCGTCACCTTCCCCCTTTTCCCCCGCCCTGACTTTCACCCCTTTTTTAGAATCCCATACCCTTTTTTTTTTTTTCCGAGATTTTTATTCGGAAGGGTCCAGGATGCCGCTTTTTCGCCGGTTAGCGACTGTTGCGTTCGATCGACTGATGCGGTCGTCTTTCTTCTTTCAGATGGTTTTTCTCCCTGGGCCCATGCACTCCTTCCAGCGCCCTTCCGGCGAGCGGTCAGGTTTTTCTTCCTTCTGAGCTTAAACCATCTTATCTCTGTAACTGAGCTTGGACGCCCGTGACCTCGGACTTGTGACATATTCGAAGGCTGGGTATTGAAAATGTCCGCGAGATCCACAGTTTCTGTGTATGTGGCTGCGTCTCTTTCTTGCTTTTGCCACAAACAGGTCACGTCAAGCCGCCGTCATGTCACTGTCGTAGATTGAATTGTCATACCCTTTTCAGCTGCGGCAAAATTACTCCTTTCTCGTATTGTGACCTCTCTTTTTGATCTTAGCGGAAACGCAGGGCATTCCATCTCGTTGACCTAACCCTTTCGGGCCTGTATTTTAGGTGGAATGGTATTAGCCGGAATGTTCCCCTTGTAACTCGATCTTCCCCGACGTTGTCGTATAGAGTGTACTTCTTCTTCCTCTTTCGCTCCTCCTCCCTCCCCCATGTCTGAGCCCTGACATGGTTCTCTTCTGCTATTGACGCGTCGACTATACTTTTCCTCCTTGAGATATTCTCTGCGATGGGTTTTCTCCCTCTTTCGCCCTGAAGATCGGCTCCTTATTCGTAAATGACCTTTGAGCTCTTCGAGACTCGTCCAGTCTGCTCCTTTTCCCAACCTAAATGAGCGCCGCGGGCTTTCGCCTAGATTTATGTTCCCGGCATGACCTTAGCCGTCCCTATTAATAATTTATCCTGTCCTTTTTTGCGCCCCCGCGTCGCAGGGGCTAGTTTTCCGGCTCTTCCGTATATGCGTCTTTTCCGGAGATGCCGTTCTTCTTTTCTTTCCTTGAGGCTCGTACTGCCTGTATATATTCCCTAGTCCATCCCATCCTAGCTCTCTTTCCCGCTGGACATGATTGTCACCTTTTAATCTTTCCGTATCCACCTTGAAGACCCCATGGACTCATTTTTCCCCGTCTCTTCCTGGGGCGCGCACGCGAGTTAAGGGTTCTACTATGATGAGCAACGTTCCTTTCTACTATTCCTTTCCGACTCTCCCGTTCGAAAGGCGGCAAGGAGCAGGTTTGCGAGGTCCCGGGCAACTTAGTTTTGTGAGTTCTGTGCATTCTTGTTCTTTGTGGTCCCCGCATTTTCGAGCCCACTCGATGTTTTCCCCACCGAACCCGCCATCGTTCCGTTCCTTCTCCCCCCCCTCAAGCTGTACCGAGGACGCTACAGACCCCAAACCCTTCCACTACCTGACTGAGAATAATCAGATGGCCCGTCCCCCCCCGTCGCAGCCTTATCTTTTGAGAACCCCATATTTTCTTTAGGGGGGGGTTATTTCTGGTTATGTCCCCTGGATGGAGATGTCGGTTTTTTTCCTCAATCATCTGACCGCGATCCGACGAGACAATTTCCCCACTAGAACATGCTTTTCTCTCCGCTTGTGCGAGAGGCTGCCATGTCAGCGACGCATCTTCCATGGCCTTGAACCTCTCCGTTTGAGGTGATCTCTTTTTCATTTATCCGAACACGACACAGCAGCTTTTTCCCGGTTTTTCGCGGAAACTTCTTTTTCCGGCCATCTTTTTTTGTCCTCCTCAAGGAGTTTTGTGCCTCCCTCCTCTCCTTCACCCTCTGCTCTATTCGTGGCCCATGCATGACTTTGCATCTTTTGCCAGTACCGCAATGGCTTTGGGAGGACCTGTCCGTCTTTCCTAACTCCGTCCTTTTGAATTTTTTTTTTTCTTCTTGAGACAGATCGGTGTTTCCCCCTTAATTCGCCTGTCCCGGTTCTCCAGGTGGCGGCTTCCGTCGCTTCGACCAAGGAAACTCTACGTATAGAGAGATCGTTCATTTTTTTTTGCGAATCGTTTTTCCTCTTAGAAAGATCTTCAAGCTGCCGTATCTCAAACCGTCGCTTGACCTCTCTTTTCCTACGCCCTTATCCGAGGTTATCCTCTTTTTTTTTCTCTTCCGTTCGGCCCGTCCCCTTTATTGAAGGCACGTCGCTGATCTGGCGAATCGTCCTTTTCGTCAGAGAGGTGCTGGTATGTCGTTCCCCCCCTTCTTATTTTTCTTTTCTAATAGTTTAGTCTTAGCCTGGGTCCAGTTCCCCTTTCTCCCTGGTTTTCCCCCGAGAGAGGGATATCATGCCGTCGTAGATCGTCGTTCGTGCGATCAACCGCTTTTTTTTTTCCGCGACCTATCGTCTTGCAGTTCTTTTGGAAAGACGGTTCCTCAGCCTATTTACTTACCTTTACTTTTTGAGGTCAGTGATCTGTTGCCGCCGGCGTGTCGTGCGTTGGTCCTTTCTGGCTCCTCTGCTGCTTTTCTGATGTGTCAGACCCGCTTCTTTACTTACTGGCCTGAGACGTATCACTCCTCTCTTTTGTGCCCCCGGCCTCGACCCAGCGCTCCCGGCCTCAGTCCGTTTTGCACAACCGGTTTCCCCTTTTTCCGTTTGATGAAGAAAGCGCTGATCCTCAACTGTCGAGGACTCTTTTCCTTTTCTCCCCCCAAAACTGACCATGACCATTGAAAAGATTTCGTTTGGCGCGGATGTGTCGTTGGTACCTGTTCTCTCCGGCCTCGGGACCCGCAGTCGGACTTACCTCCTACTCCTGGTTGTTTATTAAGATGGGTAAATGCTTCTTCCTCGTGACCGGTGACCCCCCCTTCCCCCTCCATCATCCTTCCATCATGTTAGTTCTTCCCGTGTCGTTTTTGTTTCCTGGGAAGGCGTTTCTCCTCTTCCCCTCGCGTTCCTTTTTAAATCTTTTCAAACCGTGTTCCCGATGTACATTTTTTTTTTCTTTTCTCTGATGGTCTTCCCTGGTTTGCAGGTCACACGAGCGTTTGTGCTGCGTAGGCGCCGATGAACCTTAGTTTATACTGGAAGGGTTTCAGCTTTCCTCTTCCGAGATCTTCTTCTCCCGACATAGAGGGGCCTGCAAATAGCCTCCCGACTGCGGTTTTCCCTTAACTATCGTTTCGCTCCTTCCCCCCTCTTTTATGTCGGACTTAGGTTCAGAGTGAACTTAGTGTATCCCTTCCCTCTCCCTCTCAGATTTTCCATGAAGCTCCTCGGTGTGTTTCTTCCCCGGTCGTGCTCTCCTTTTTGGTCCCTCTTCGATCCAGAGCTGACTCTTCGATGGAGCAACTAGCTTTTTCTTTCTCAGCGCCTTTCCCAAGCAACTGCGGCCCCAGATTTCTTCCCAGAGCTTCGATTTCGTTATCCTCTGGACGTGATAAGTTTCCCCCCCAACCCGGCTCTGGTTTTTCCAGAAGTTTTCCAAGGATAGATCGGAGTATCAGGTCTTCTTTTTCCCCCCCCTTCTTCTTCCTCCCATTCCCTGCAAGAATCGTGATGCCTCACGCCTGCGTTCCTATTTTCAAAGCGCCTTTTTCTTTCCCTCTAGTGGTTGTTCGATAGGAAGAGCTTCTCCTCGACGCTTTTCCTTTTCCTCCCTGAGGGTCCCCCTGTGACGACTCTCGGCCCTCCCCTGCGTCCTGCCTCGCTTCTGCGCCCGGTCGGACGTTTTCAGTTTTAAGCAAGCTTTTTTTTTATGCCCCGTGGCACATCGCGCGGTTTCGCGCGTGCTCTTCGATTTTTCGGCCCGCCAATTTCCTTTCCATAGTCATTTTTTTGCGGCTCGCTCGTTAGAGTCGTTTTTTTAACAAGCCCGGAACATCTGTAGGTTTTTTTTTTAGTTCGCCAAGCGCGATTTCCCCATTTCAGATTTTTTATTTCCATCCTCACTCTAGGTGGAGCGCTTGATTCCTTTTTTTCTTTGCTCGACCTTCTATTGTGAAGCGCCCTGTTAGATTTGTTTTTTTTCCTTTTTTCTCCGCTTTCACGCTTTTCCGTTGTTTTGCCCGCTCACGACATTTGACTCTTTGCAACCCCCTCGTTTTCTTTTTTTTCTTACAAGGCGGCCTTTGATTGTTTCCTCTGTTCTTGTAAGGCCGTTCGGTTTACGGTGTGCTGAGCAAGCTTTTTTGCAGCTTTCAATTCTCTTTCCCTCGCTCTTCTTTTCGTTGTTTCATCTAAAGGCTGCGGACTCGTCTTCCAGACCGTTCTTACCTACCCATAAAGCCTTCCTCTACGGCTTCTTTCCACCTCCCTCCCATAGCACTTATTTCTCTGGTTCCAGGGCTTTTCAAAATTTTCCGGCGGCCTGTGAGCTCCCCGAGCTCCGCCGCTTTTCCTAGTCCCGTCAGTCTACCGCTGCCTGAATTCCGTCTCGCTCTGGTGCGACAAATGGACCGCACTGTACCGGTATCGGCATTGATTGGATTTTGAGACCTACCCCCTCTGCATTGCGACGTTCCGTAACTTCCCTTGACACCAGCGTCTTCCCTCCTCCCCTTATTTAGGAAGATTCCCCCCCCAAGACCCCAGACTCGCCCAATTTTCGAGCTCTAATTCCATCTTTTGCAGATCTCGCTTCACAGTTAAGCCCTCTGACTTTTCCTCCTCAGCCCTCTTGCATTGCAGTCTTTTCCCCCTCATCTTCTCATTCGCGTTCCTTTTTGCTTTTTTTTTTTTTTCTTAGATTCATTCTTCTCGCACCGTTTCCTCTTTTCTAGACTCACGTACCTGTCTGCAAGCTATGTCCGGACGCCCCTACATACGTCTTCCCAGTGCCATGGAGAAAAAGGCTGAGGCGATGCTTGCGCCCACCGTTTTATTTTCCCTCTCCTTTTGATCTTAAAGAGGAGTTTGGCCTTTACAAGGCTTCCTTACTTTCAATTGGTTCCCCTCTTTATACTTTTACGTGCCTCTTTACAGCTCTTTCCCCCCCGGCGCATGCCCCGCACATACTAGGGTCGACCCGGCAAACCGTGAGATTTTTTTTCGCTCACAAGGATTCTCCCCCCCAGTCCTCCTGGAGTCCCCCTGTCGTGCGAACGCCCCAAGGGATTACGACTTTCAAAGGTCTCCTCGGAAGATGACCTTTCTTCCCTATTTCCCCTTGAGGACCTGGCTCGGTGGGTCTGCGCCTGTTCCTCCCCAAAAAGGTTCTCACTTCCTTTCCTCTCGTTCGAATCAGCGCTTCTAGCTTTTTGTCGCGTCTTGGTCTGCGTCCCCCCCCCAGAAGTATCAAGAGCGACGTGCCGCTTCCCCTTTTTCCCTGTGTATGGTGCGGATACCGGCATGTCTACGGTCTTTCCAGTTGACGACTTTTTTCCAACGGCCCCCAAACCCCTTCTCCTCCCGCCCTATCCTATTGAGAACAGCGCCTAGTGCTGGCCCGCCGTTTGTCTCGGTTCACATCTCTTCTTTTACGTTTTTTTCTTCTAGTATGTTTTTATTTTTAGAGTATTTTTTTTTCATTAATATTTTTTTTTCCCTTCCTTTTTCGTCTATTTATGATCGCCGTCCTGATTTTTTCAATCTTTTGGATCGTGTTCCCCTTGCCGTCTTCACTGAGGATATTCCCCTCCGATACTTCATTCCCTTTTTCTGTCACACATTTCCCCGCTTTTTATTATTTTCCTCCCTTCTACTTCTCTTTCCCCCCCTTTCCTCTCCCCGGGTCCTTTTCGAGTGAAGGTTTTTTCTCATCGTCCTGGACGGGTAACCCTCGTCTTCTCCTGACCACCAATTTCAGAGGCAGTTAATAACATCATAGTTTCAGAAGTACATCCGTTACCCAGCCTCCCCCTAGTCTGTAGGGACTGCTCACTTGGCCTTTTCCGACCGAAGTTTTTTTGACTCCCTACTTCGTCCTCTTTCTTTAGATTATCTTTTTTCCTTGAACAATCCCCGTTTGCCGATTACTCGAGTGGGTTTCGTTCGTTTCTGGTAGTTCCAGAGTTCCTAGTACTAAAATAGCCCCTATTTGATTCTTCTCCCTCTAATTGATGTTATTATAAGCTCTTCAAGGCTCTTCCACCTCCTGGTTTTCATCTTCCCTGGTTTCCTTTTTCCCCAATGTCAGTATATATCTGTGCGCTTTTCTTTTTCGATTGTGTCACCGGGACATGCGGAGCCCCCTTTTTTTGCAGGACTTTTTTTTCTAACCGGTCTCTTTTCTCTCCTCTTTTCTATAGGCCAGGCTACTCCCCCCTAGTGAATGATTCTCGTTTTTCGTCCTTTCCGCCTTGCGATTCTTTTTTGTTTCCATTAATTGATTTTTTCCTTTTCTTTCTTCGGCCCCCCAGTCTAATTCTTGCGCGGCTTTTCTTAAACTGCGGTCTTAGGCAGAACTTCTCCCTGCCCCCTTTTTTTGCTCGACTAGAATGTATTTTTTCGGTGTTTTTATGATTTAATTCTTGAACTTCCCTTTTTTACGCCCTTCCTGCCTCTTACTCGGCTGCTCTTCTCTGTTTTTTACCTCGGTGGTCATAATGTCTGAAGACCTTTATTTTCATTTGTATTTTCTTGCCCCCCCTTTTCGACGCCTCTCTTTGATTTTATTGAGCTTCTACCCATTCGCGATCCTGTCATTTATGCCATCCCATCAAAGACTTCCTGACAAGCGTCAAGTCAGAAGGTTTCTTATCTTTTTCCAGGTTCTGGATGCGGGAGGGGGACTGGCTGTTTCTAATGTATGAAGGCGCTCGACTCTTCCCTCAGAGTCATGATGGTAGGTCGGCACCCCTCTTCCCTTTCTTTTTCTTTCCTGGCCCCTTTGGACAGTTTTGTTCCCCTCCTCTAACCCCGAAATCTTTCCCCGTTTTCGACATTTTGTTCGAACAGATTGCTTCCTTGGACCCCTCTTTTCTCCCCCCGGTTATTTACATAAGCCCGTTGAGGCGGTTTCCCCTTTCCCACCTTCCGCCCTTTGACTATTCGGTATACAACTACTAACCTCCTCCCTTTGTTCCTCCCGCTTTCCCGCCCTTTTCTTAATGCGCTGTTTTCTTCCCTCCCTGGGATTGTTTCGATGCCTTGAATATGCGTGGCACCACTCCGCAGATCTGGTCCCCGGTGTTTCCCCTCTGCCCCTGAACCCTTTTTGGACCTCCCTACTTCTGGGATGGCCCCGTTTTTTTTGTGGCGGGCCTCCCAAGCTGCCATCCCCTTTGACTTTTTCTTATGCTTCCCTCCTTTTCTCAGAGTTCACAATGCGCGGACCTCATTCTTCCTGGGTCAAGCCGTCCGTTTCTGCAGGGGCTTCGATTCGTTTTTTTCCCGATTTGGGATCGGACCCCTTCCTCCCTGCCACTTTTTTTTTCTTATTTATTTTTCGAGCGTGACTTATTTTCCTCCGCTTCTTTATGGACTCTCCGATTTGCTCAGAACCTTTTTTACGTTTTTTCTTCGGCTTATCTCACCTTTTCGCCGGCCTCCCTAAAGCGACCTAACTCCTTTTTTTTCTTCTTCCCCCTTTTCATCGCGGTTTTGCAGTGAGGACTTCCCTTATATCGGCATCGTTTTTTTCTTTTCGGACGACACGGTCCGACTTCCTTTTCAGAGTTGCGGTTGTTAGATAGACTTTTTCTTTTCTTTCGCATCTCTGCTTTTTTTTTTATGCCAAGTTATTCCAGCCTGCTCACACAGCGACGCTTTCATCCTTTGGCCGTCCCTCATGTTCTCGCTAGTTCGCCCCGGTTGGTCAGCTTTCTTTTTTTGCTTCCAGTTCGCATTGATTTTTTTCCGATACTTCCTTACTACCTATTTTTTTTTTTCATTGGCCTGGCTTTTCGATGTCGCTTCCCGCTTGAATGCGGAGCGTCATCCGTAACCTTTTTCTTTCCCCCCCCCTTTCGGTTTTCTTTTACGCCCTCCACCCGATCTTGTACCGCCTTTTCTTCTTTATCTCCCCCGTTCCCGCTTCCTTCACATTCCCCGGTCACAACCGTTTAGCTTTGTTTTTCTTCTCGCTTTCTCCCCCCTTTTCTTTTCCCCTTGATAGCATCACGACCAGACACTTCCCTTCAGCTTTTCCAAGCCGGTGTTTCCGTTCCCGTGGATGTCGTGTACTCGGCAGCTCGTTCCCCCAGCTTAGTCCTCCATCCTCCGTGGTTTTTTTTTTTTTCTCTCGACCTCGGAGTTTCCCCGATTTTTTCCTAGGTTTTGACAAAGTCCAAAGGCCAATCGGTTTTTCGTTTTCTGATCGTTTTGTTTTTTTGTTTGATGGCATCCTGGAGGCTGTTTTTGAGTATCCGGCGCGTGATCCCCCTCCCCTTTTTTTTACCCGGTTTTCTTTTCCTTTAAGCGTTCTCTTCTGCCTTTTGGAGCCTTCCTTCTAGTTGTTTCTTCTTTCCCCTTTGCGAGAGGCCATCTCTGCCCTAGAGGGTTTCCCAGCTGAATTGATCTTTTTTTCCGATTTCCCGACTCTTCTTACCGACCTCCGGAAAAGTTCCATGGGCGTAGTTCTGGTTCCCCTTTACGATTGATCTTTCCACATCTGTTTTGACAGAACCTCTTTCCGTGCTTTCCTTTTTTTTTGTTGATCCCCCCCCTTTTCAGAGTTTCGTCGGTTTTTCCAGTTTTTCTCTGAGATCCCAGCTTTTTTTTCCTCAGGCGCAGCGTCCTGCTTATCAGCTTTTTTTTTTTCCCGTTTTCTTTTCCCCATTCCGGTCGTCTTCGCTCGACGCACCGCCCCCCTACCCCCTCTCTTTTTTCAGTTTCGATTTCGTCCGCCCTTCTCCTCCGGACCCGACTCGTTAAGCCTTCATTTCGGCCTTCGCACCAATTTCCTTTTTTTCACTTTGAATCCCACCTCTTTGGGGTTTCCTTTACGGGCTACGTTTCTCATTATCGCCGTAAGTCACTTAGGATTTTTTCCCTGAAGACCTATTTCCGACAGGACTTTCCTCGCTCGTCTCCTCCTTCTTTCCTCTCTTACGAAAGCCTGCACAGTTTTGCAGGTACTTTGGACTTTGGGTATCGGCCTTCTGTCCCCCCCATCTTTTTTTTTATCTTTTTTCTCCGCCGTGTTAATACTCAATCTGTTAGTGACAAGCCCTTTTTCGTTTTCGTCTTCTTGTCCCTATTCAGCATCGCTCGCGCCCTTTTCGCGGTTGAGAGGTCTGCAAAAGAAAGCCTTCCCCCTAACTTTTTTCCTTTTCTTTTTTCCTTAGTAGATTTCTAAGCCTTTCTAGCCTGTTCCTTTCCCTTTTTTTCGCCAAGTGGTATTCCATTAAGTCTTGGAGTTGCCTAATTTATCTTTTTCGTCTCAGTATTCTTCCCGATTGCTTTGACCTTCTCGTAGCCCACCTTGCGTTCCCTCTTCGCGAAAATTCTGTGATTTTTGGAACTTGTCTGCTCCTATTCCCTTTCCGTTTCCCCGAAGTGCCGCCATTTCTTGGTCCCCCAAACAGAAATCTTTTTTTTCGAAAGGGTCAGTTCTTTGGGCTTTTTCTTAATGGAGGGTGTCCCTTTGTCGGTTTTTTCCTTTCTTTTTACTGGACCAGATTGAGGTTCTCCTGTTCACCTACTATTCAGGTAGTTTGGCCCCTGCCAGGAAGGTCTGTTTTTATAGTGCGGCCTCCTTCTTTTCCCAACAGACCCTTCACTTCAGACGCGGCAACTCTTCCTCTCATCAACTTGACGTGCCCTTGATTTTCCCCAAATTTCTCTTCCTTTTCTTCTGACAGACTCCCGATCTCGATTGGTATTTAGAGGTCTCCCCCATCCCTCTTTGAAATCGATCGATTTTTCCGCCCCCTGACAATTGTTATTGGTTCGGATGATGTCCTGATTCTCTCCTCTACCATTGGAGGTGGCTAATTTTTCATACCACCCACTAGTCCCTTCCATTTTCAGTCCCTTTTGCAACTGCATTTCTTCTCCCCCGAGCCCGCCATTTTTTTCCTGAAGGATCTTTGAGGTCCGATCACTCGTTCTGCCATTTCTTTCTCTCCCCAGGGTTTGGGGTCCCCCAACCAAACACCCCCCCCCACCCCACCCCCACTTTTCCATTCAGTCCTGGCTCCTTTTTAGGCCCTTACAGAATCTTTTCAATAATGGCTTTCCCTTTTGGGATTCTAGTAGCCTTAGCATACCCCCTTCCCGCTCTTCTTTCCCTTTTAAGTTTCTTATCTCCAGCACTTTGTCCCTTTTCCTCATTCGAGAAGCGACCTTTCTTATTGACGCGCACCACCTTAGCGGGAAGTGGAGACATTCAGAATAGTCCCCACGCTTCTTTTCATTCCTTCACTGGCCCTTGTAAGTCCTGTTTTCCGTGAAGGCTCATTGAAGAGTTTTTGTTTTTTTCTTTCCCTCTTTTCCCCACCTTTTTTTTCATCCCCTTCTTTCCAATCCGTTCCCAAGAGCCCGCCCCCCTTTATGCGATCCTTTTGTTCTCTCCCCCCTCTTTCGTCAGTTTGCTATCAGACTAACTGGTTTTTGCACGCACAAGACCGTTTCATCCTAACTCATCTACTCTGGTGACTTCCCTTCCCTCCTTGAGGTCGTTGCCTTCCTTCTTCTTTTTTTTTTTTTGTATTGTCTCTGCATCCTCCCCCCTCCTTATCTCGATGTCATGTCACAGGCTTTCTTTTTCGCGTTGAAGCGAATCTCCCCCCCCCTTTCCTTGCAGCCTTCTCTTTTTCTTGGCCCCTTTTTCCTTTCTTTTACCTCCCATAGCATGCTGTCCCCCAAGTTTTCGCTTTTTCCCGGCAGTATTTCTTTAAAACAACTTTGCTGAGCACCCCCGTTCCGAGACTCGCACTTTACGCCTGCCTTTAAGTTTTTTTTTCTTCCCCCACTCTCCCTCCCCTACTTTTGTGTGTTAGTCGATGTGCGCCGCGTTCCTAAATAGTTTCTCTTTTCCTCGTTTCTTTGAAGGATTTTGAATTGTTTCGGTGATTTCGCACTTTTGGCCTCGGCTCGGCCCAGCAGATGCTGATTCTCATCCTTTTTTTCCCCTTCAGGCCAACCCCCCTTGCAGGTCGCGATTGCTGACCTCTTTTTTTCGCTTCTGACCCCTTTTTCCCCTCCTGCTCCCTCGTGCAATGATTTGCTTCCTACGCGAAGTCTTTTTTGACCGCTTGACTGCAGCGCCCCGCCGCCCCACTTTTTTTTCCCTGTTCCCCCCTTTCACGTTCTTCCTTTGATCCCCCTCCCCCCCGGTCCCAGCCTCCCACGGAACATTTGTAGTGCTCGCATCTTTTCTTTTTTCCCTCGCGCCCTCTTCTTTGCTCTCTCGTCGCTCCCTATTTTCCTCACGTTTCTTCCCCAGAGTTAGTTCCTTGTTTTGGTTGTGGCGTGTCCCCGGTCCTATTTTTCCTTTCCGAGCTCTTTCCCCTTCCAATAGTTCGGTACGCCTTTCCTTTCCTTCCTCGTCTTCGTTATTTCCCTCTTTGTGGTCGTCCTTTTTCCTTCCTTTTTCTAATCCTACGCGCGTCGTCCTTTCTTTATCTTCTAGAGTCCCATCGTGCAACCGGCGGTTTGTAGCACCTCGTTCAGTTGACCTTGTTTTTTTTTCTGACCTTTTTTCTCCTTTTTCTCTTGTATCTTTTTGCGGTTCTATGAAGCCTTTTTCAGGCTACAAAGCTAAGGGCGGTCGTAGACTCTTATAAGGCCGCGAGTTTGCTACTTTTCTCCTCCTCCTGTGCTAGTAGTATCTCTACCTTTTTGGTATATGCTGTATTTCATGTTGCTTTCCCGCCGGTGATGGAATATTTTGATCCGCGCTCTTGACGAGGCTTCTATTTTTTTAGCAAACGTTACTGCCCCCCCCCTCTTCTCCTTCTGAATTCTTTTCCTTTTGCCTTCTATCCTCTGGTTCACATTTTGCCTCCAGAGAAGGTTCTTTCCAGCTCTTCAACTGTTTTCTCGCGACTCATTCAGGGCATTTTTTGAATTTACCACTTTTTGATCCCGCGTCCCCTAGCTCGACTGCGGTTTTGCTTTCCCCCCCCTTACTTTCAGTTCTTTATTTTTTCCTTTTTTTCCCTGGCCGTCCGCAGCGGCCTTTTCTTTTTTTTTCTTTTTTTTCCTCGTTCTGCCGGTCGTGCCCGTGGTCACCGCAACCCCGACATGTTGATGTTTTTCTGGGCCCCCTGCAATGTGCTTCAGTCTCCTTTCCCCTTTTTTAGACTTATTTTCCAACCCGTTTTTTTTCCCCGCCTTCCCCCTCTTTCTGGCCAGCGGCCTTTAGTTTTTTTTTTGACAGTCTTTTTTCCCCCTCGGCCTATTCTTTTTTTTTTTGACAATCGGATTCTTTCTTTGGAAGCCTTATGAAGTCATAGATGTCCCCCCCCCACCCCCCCCTCCCCCCAAAAACCCCTTCCATGGGGCGCATTTTCCTTGTGCTCTTCGTCTTCTCTCATTTAGGCCACAGAATTTTTTCTCTCGACACCTTGTGAGGGATTTTTTTCCTGGCCCTATGTCCCTTTCCAGAGTTCGAAGACCCCCCTTTTCCTCCTTCTTTAAGGATTTTTGTCCCTCCCCCTCTTCGCTCGACCGGTTTCATATCGGCGGCTTTGGATGTCCTTCCTTTCTTTTTTCGTTTGCTCCTCCTCTTTTCTAGTGACTTGGCGCTTCTTATGAATACTTCCTTTGCTGCCCAGAACCTCCCTGGATTACGTTCGCCTGCCAAGCAGTGCTTGCTGCCTTTTTTTGAGCTCGTCTCTTTTCCTTTTTTTACCAATGAAGTGGATTCTAACTTTTTCCCTGACGTCTCGGATTACTGACAGGAAACTCGTCCTCCCCCTACGCGCTCTCAACCTCTCCTCTTTTTTCCCTACCCTCTCCTGTGAGTCAATTCTTACGTTCACTTTTTGTTATATCAACTTTGAGAAGCCCTAATCTCAGCACGAGCCGTGGGGTTAAGTTTCCCCCTTTTTTTGTTTCGATTCCCCTTAGCTCCCATTTTTTATTTGTCTTTTTCTGAACCTGAGTTTCTAATAAGGCGAGAGGGTTGTTTCGGTTTCCGATCTCGGTTTTAGCGTACCCTCTTTTTTTCCTTTGCTTCTTTCCTTTTTTCATTTTCCGAGCTCGCTGTGCCAACCCCGTCCTCTTTTCCTTCACCTGTCTATTATTCGGCGCATGCCACACCCGCGTTTCTCTACCGTTTTTTCGCCTTTAAATTCATCCCGATCCGCCGAATTCCCTCCCCCGATTTCTCTTTTCCTTACTAGTTGACGGTCCCCGAGTCAGTATTTTAGCTCTATGATTGAGGCGCGTGATTGATTCCCAGTACCCCCTACCGCTTTCTCGCCTGTCAGATCTTTTTAGGCCCACGTGGCCCGTCCTCCCCTTAATCTCACCCTCTCTTACTAACATGTAAATTTGGCCCTTTTGGGTCGTGGGTGCTGACTCTTCTTTTCCGCCTGCTCTTTCTTTTTTGAATTCCTCCCCTTTTGATACTTCTTTTTCACTTTTTTCTTTTTCTTCTTCCTTTTTTTTCGCAGTTTCCTTTCTTAGTTCCCGCCTCTTGTTCTACTCTTTTTCTCTTTCGTCCCTTTTGGTTCCTCCCTTCTCTTCCTTGACCCCCTCCCCTTGACCTGCAGGTTCTTTAGGATTTGTTCTTTTTTTCTTTCCCTCCCCCCTTTTTAAGGAGCGTTTAATCCTTTGAGATAAGCTTAGTCGCACCCTTGCAATGTTTCCTTCCCTGCGGCTTCTTCTCGGTGGGGGTTCTCTTCTTTTTTCGGAGGATTTTGTGCTTTCTTTGGTTCGATTTCCAGGTCTCTTTGACCGTTTGTGAATGGAAGATGAGTCTCCACGAGAAAGGCTTCTCCCTCTTTCCGCCCCCCGACCCACGGGGTTGTTGTGGGAGCGAGATAGTTTGGTAGTCGACGTCCGAACTCTCAGGAACCAGTTCTTCCCTGTCCATTTACCATAAGTAGCCTTTCCCTGTGTTTCGGCTCGACTTTGCGCCGATCTTATGGCGAATATCATCCCTAGGAGATGAAGTACACACTGCTTCTCTTCCTCTCCTTTTCCTCGTCGATAGCTCCCCGTTTTTCTGTCAGAGTTCTCTAAACCCGCCTCGCTTCCCCCCCCCTTCTTGAGTCTTTGATCTTTCTCAAGCCAAAGAAGGTCCTGATGCAGTAGATTCATGTAGTTGATACCTGTGCCTTCTAAACACCCTGTTTTTGACCGGAAGACCCCGACTTTTGGGTTTTTTTTTTACTGAGTTGATAGCCCTTTCCCCGCTCCTTTCCTACTTTATCTGTTGTTGCTACCAGAACTTCTTGAGTTATCCCCTTACAGTTCGAGAGCGTATCCCAGGAGGTCTTTCTTTGCTCCTTTTCATTTTTCCCTTTCCAAGCCGCGTCTTTCCCTTGAGAGGAAGTTTTTTTTTCACATGCACGTTTCCTCCCCCCTCTAGTACTGCCTTCATCCCAAGATCTACGACGAGACGGATTGCCGCCTCCTAGTACCTCCCACTCGCCGTTTCTTCTGACCTCTAGCTCGCCCCCCTCTACCTCCCAGTAGCTGAAGGTTTTATTTTCCTTTTGACACAAGCCAGCCGCTTCATCCTCTTTTCTGTTGCCCGCTATGCCGGTCGCAGGTTAGAGTTCCCTGAAGACCGTCTCTTTTTTTTTCCCTTTTTTTTTTGTTTGGAGCCACGGTCCGTGACAAAATTAGGTCCGTAGAAAATCCCTCAGGTCGTTTGCTTGGCTGCTGTGTCTTCTTCATTCTCTCTCTGCCCTTCCTTTCCTCACCCATGTTTTTTTTTTTCTTTTGAACTTATCGCTAGATCTCCTTTTGTCGCTTGAGCCTTGAACTCCCGACTGGAATGGGGACCCGCACACCGCCGTAGTGTGTCCCTGTGTCACCCAGTTCTTCTTCGGTTGGCTCTAGTGCGCCGAATGTTCGTTTCGCGGCTGTTCATCCCCCCGGTGCTTGCGGCAAGCTGTTTGTTCTTACGCGCCTTTCCCCTGTTTTCTTTTGTCCCTACACGACTCCTTCCTTCCGCTGTGCCCTTTTCCTGTAAGCCCCTTTTTCCCCCAAATCAGGCAAACCCCCAGGGCAATCGGACGCCGACGTTTCCTTCCTCCTCCTGCCCCGCCTTTGCCCGGCTGGGCCATTCAACCCCTTTTCCCTTTTTCCCTCTGGGGCTCCCGTCTTCTCTCTTGGGTAGCGCTTAGTCGTCCTGAAGCCCAGTTTCTTTCCATTTCGCGGCGTTCTTTTTTTCCTTCCTTCGTTCCCTCCCTTTGAGACCTTTCCTTCCTCTTCCTCCTTCCTTTTAAAGCAAAGTTAACTAAGCCCACTCAGGACGGCCTCTCTCACCTACCCCTCTCCTCCCTCCCCCCCGTCTTTTCCTTCACCCCTCTGATCCTTCCCCCTCCCGCTTGGGAGTAAGGACAAGAGGCATTGACTCGAGACCCGCCAAGCGTCATCCGCACACCCGCGTTGTTCGTCGCACCATTCTTTCTCGAGGATGAATTGTACCCTCCTCTCTTTCCCCGTTGTCTCCCGCTTCGTTTTTGAACGCCCGAGGCTATCAATGGATAGAGATGAAATCGGTTTTTGCCTCCTGCGTTCTCGACTGGTGATCGTTTGCATCAGATGCCGAAGAACTGTTCCCCTACTCCGAGCGCAAGCAGGATCGTACGAGCCCCCATTGAGTTCCCTATGAGCCCCAGGTAGCGTCCTGAGCCCCGCCAGGATTCCTGGAGTCTCGACTGAGGACGCGGAAAGAAGTTACAACGCGCTGGACATTCCCTTTCGGTTTAACGAATTGTGTTCTGAGTCTCGGTCCCGCGGCACTTTTCTTAAAGTTACCCTCCCTCCGACACCATCCAGGCCGAGGAGAGGCCAGATTGCCAAAGCGTTAGCGCTCAATCCCGCGGGATTCCCCTCCCTCTGAACCCGGCGTCGTGCGCACGGCCCACTGTCTAAGAATACGCCCTGCGGACCGTGATTCCGCGCTATCACGTCCCTTTCCCGTGGGCCGACTTTTTTCTTTTTCTCTGCTGAAATGTTCCCCTTTTCGAAACAGGATGAGAGTAAATTCCAGTCACGGCGCCTCCGGGTTTTTCGCGTCATGGTTCAGCCCTACAACTCATTCAACAATCTGACTGACGGTCTCTGGGTTATGTGAAGAAGAGTTGCTCCTCCCGGTCATGTCCTGACGACCAGGCCCTTGGCAGTTTCCTCGCCACCAAAATCAATAAGAATGATAATCAATAGAACCATTCTTGCCCCTCCTCGCCGGGCGGCTTTTTTCCACTACTCCTTTTTTTGGCAGCCCTGGTCGGAAGGGGCCAGCAGAGGTGATTTCTCGGAGATTGTCTGTTTTGATGAAGATTTTGCTTCGACCACTGCAGTCGCTCCTGATCTTTCGCATATTCCTCGGTCCGGTGCCCATGGTAAGTCGAATCGTGCGTCCCCAGTCGGCTTTCTTGTTGGCTAAGCTTTTTTGCCCATGTGAAGCCCCTCTCGTAGGCCCGTGACTGAGGGAGATAAACTCCCTCCTTCCCGGTTTTCGCGCGTTATCTTCCTCGTCCGCAAACCACCGCAGAGTCCTGTCTCGACTCGGATGAGGTAAACAGTCTGTTCATCATGCCGCGCTTACGTATTAGGCAGTGGCCCCCTTTTCGTGCACGACGATCAGTAGGGGTAAGCTATTCTAGACGCTGAGATTGGGGAACTGAAGTTCTTTTCCCGCTTTTTCCGTCCTGAGTAGGGCACGGTAGTGTTGTCCCCCTAGCCTGTTAGGTCGAAGTCGCCCCCTCGTTAAACCCAAGTTTGAGTCTCAGAGGCTTTTGCCCCTTGTAACGGCCGTTTCTTCCATTATCGGACCTCCTATGCGGTGATATCGCTTTCACCTGGGTCTCACTCCCTTACCCCTCTTTGATTGAGAGCGGCTGCTCTTCTCTGGTCCCGATGGTGCAACTTGACTTGCGGAGCAAGCGTTCGCGCAGCCTGCCGGGCTCATCGCCCTGGTAGATGTTTCCTTTCAGCTCTAGTGGCTCTAGAGCCCCCCCTGCCCCATCTCCTGAGCCGAGTGCGTCGCCGACTGGAGATGGTAAGGAGGCGCGCGGATCTCAGGCTTCACCTCGTTAGCAGCGAATGTTGCGCTTTGTGACGACCCTTGCGAGGCTGTGCGAGCGGGCTCGGTTGCTGGACTCTTTTTCATGGAAGAGGACGGAGTTGCCTTCGACGGAATTGTGATTTGTCATAGTCCAGGTTAACCTTCATTCCTTCTTCCTAGTTCTACGAAATGTAGATTAGCCCCATTTGGGGACTACATTAATGCCTGAATCCCGTTCCTTTTCCCTCGCCTGCTTTTTGTCCTTTTTGTTACGAGATGATTCTGTCTCCCGTAGCTATTCGAGTGAGTATCCCATCGCCGCAGATTCAATGTTTCGCCCTGGAACGAAGTTGTAAAGGCTTGGTTGATGAGGGCCATTCAATTTTTCACTCTTACTTCGAATGAGGGGGCTGTTGGCATTCCCGGCGCCGAGGACAGCCACTCTTTCTTCCAAGATATGGGGTAGGGTGCCAAAACCGAATCAAGTAGAGTTGTTTTTCTCCCCGTTCCCTTTTTCCTTTCCTTTTTTTTCCATAACAAGCACGAAAAGTTATCCCGGCGCATCCCTGGTCCCCTATATGGAAGAAACAAGCCCCAGATCGCGAATTGTGTTTTCTTCTCCCCCCCCTTCGCTCTTTTCTGGTTCTTTTGAAATACGCCAGGCTTGTAGGATTCCCCCCGCTGCCCGCGTGAAGATCTTGCGTGATCCATTAACAGCAATCCGAAAAGAGTGTTGAGCTTGTCAAGAATTTTGATTATTCCTTCCCTATCCCTTTCGGCACTCTCTTTTTTCTCTTTTCTTTCCACTCTTTTTACAGGACCATCTGATTCCTCCTCGCGCTTGGCCTTCCCCGAATGACAAAGAGACCTTTTTTGTTCTTTGCTTTCCTTTCGTCATAAGGACTTTTTCTTCTTCTTGCCCCGTCCCCCTTCCCCTTCTTTTCTTCTGGATTGAGTTATTCGGAAACTCGCCTGTACTTCTTTTCCCCTCGCCCTGAGTGGCGAGAGATGAATAAATCGGGTCCTTCCCCTCCCTTCCACGTTTTTTTCCATGCAGTAATACTGGCGTATTCTCGGCGCTACTCTTTGCTTCGCGCGCCCCCTTCCGCCAGATGGGGGAACGAAAGGAAGATACCCCTTTCCTCACTGCGCCTTCCTCTTTTTCGTTCAGTAATAGAGTCCTCCATTATCCGGAATATGATCGATTTTTCTCTTTCTTCCCCTTCCCTCAGGAGGCGTTCTTTCTCATACGCTCGTGATCCCCTTTTTCCTTGCTTTTTTCCCTTTTTTCTAGGAGATAAGACGCGACGTCGGGGTTTTCCCCCGTGTGTCCCTTGGGATGCATTGAGGATACTTCATGAATGTTTCGGATAGGCATGTAGCCCCGTTTCTGATTGGAGACATGCTTGCGCCTGAGCTTCTTTGCTTTTTTCAGTAGAGCTATATTTAGTTTTTTCGTTGGCGAGAATCAGTTTTTTTGTTTTTCCTTGCCTTTGTCCAGCCGGCTCGCTTAATTGTGGAATCCAGCTCGTGGATCTCTAACTTCTTCCGCCATCCTCTTTGGCGCCAGCCTTTTTCCTCTCCCACTCCTATCCCTGATTTATTGCAGTTCAGACAGCTGTTTTTCTTTTCCCTGCCCCGATCGTTTCCGGGCCTCTCTCCAGAGGTAGGCGTCCGTGAATTGCCTAATGCTCTTTCTTCCCTTTCTTCCTCCCCTCTTGTTTTTTGGCCATTTTTTGCAGCAAGATCCCTTTCCTTGAAATGGGCCTTTTTTTTAAACTTTCACGGCACCTACCGCTGTTTCCCTTTTCGCCCTCGGGCTAGACCTTTCTTTCCTCTTACCTGGACACCCCACGTAAGGGTGTTTCGATTTGTATGAGGTTCCTCCTTTTTTTTCACTCAACGTACCCTCTTTCAACATCTTCCACTCTTAGGGTCTGTTGCATGTCGTTTGTTTTCCCCTTTTCGGCCTCTCAGTTGACCCTTTTTTGTCTTCTCCCTATTTCAGCTCTTTGTTTTTTTCTCTCTCCTCGAAGCTGCTTTTTCACTTCCTTTCCGGTTGTTTACAAACGAATAACCTCCTCCCCCTTTCCTCCATGCGTGGATCGTCCGGTAGTTCAGGGCTTTTTTCCCGGATGTCACGGAAGAGCGTGCGTTCTCGACATGCGTACCTTTTTTTCGACCAACACGCAATGGAACTGTGTTCTCCTTTTTAATGATAAGACCCTTCCTCTTTGCTTTTCTCGGCGAGGTCGCTCCCCTCCTGCGAGGAGGTGCCTTTCCTTTTTGGCGTGAGGCCCAGTCCTCTTTCCCTAGCTTTTTCCGGCCTGCTCGTCCCGCGCCGCCCGAGATAGCAAGGCTTCCTCCCTGACGGTCGTCCCCTTCTCCCCGACCCTTCGTCCGGCTTAGATTTTCCAGGAACGACCCCGTGCGTGCTCAGGAACTTTTCGACTGCGCCCATCGAGAGGTCTCGAACGTCTTTGTTTCGGCCTTCCTTTTTTCCTTTGACGGCACCCCTGCTATGCCCTTTTTTTTCTGCCACAGCTCGTTCTCGCCCTGGCTGGGGATCCCGCGCCGAGCCGTCTTGGTCCGATGTCTTCCTCCCCCCTCTTTCTCTCGCGACGCACAGAAACCCCTGATGGACGCAGTTTCCTTAGTCTCCGCCATTATCGCCGACAGCGCCTTGGCTTAATACTCATGGTACGGCTCTTTCGCACACAGGCTTTTTGGCTCAATCCCAGACGTCTCTTGCTTCTAGCTCCTGGGCTTTCTCCGTTCTCCCGTTGCGATCAGTTCACCCCCCCTTCTTTAACGTCACTATAGTTTTGTGCCTGTCGCCCGATTTGTCCGAGAAAGGTTATCTTGATCTTCTCCTTTTCCTTTTTCTTTTGACGGCGACGAAGCCAGCGCGACCAGGGGCCAATTTCCTTGACCTTCTTGGTATCGGACCTTCGAACCGTCAGTTACCATTTTCGCGCCAGCACCCGCTCATCGCCGAGACTTTGCGCCCCTTTCCCCCCATGGATTCTTTACGCCAAGCCCTTTCTGAAGCGCTGCTCTTGTATTCATTTTACGCAGCAGCGTACTGGCTTGCCTCAGGTTCCGCCCGCCACACGCCTCGGGGCTTTTTTGCGTCCGCCGCTCTTCGGCGCGAGAAGTTCTCGCGAAAACCGGAAATCTTTTCGTTGCTTATTCTAGTCATTTAGTGACAATTTATTTTTTCGGAAATCCTCAAGCGACGAGAGGTGTTCGAGAATGCCAGTTCCTTTCTGCGTGCCGCGCAGCTCCTTCCTCGTAGGCACCCCGTGAAGCATGCGCACCATGCCAGAGGTAAGTCTTCTCAGGAGTGATGCTCGACCAGGGCCCTGGCATGATGGGCCAAAACCCAGAAGCTTAGTGTGTCGAGGCTGAAAGGGTCTGTTTCTTCTGCTGTACTCCCGAGGACCAGGGTGGAGGGCATTATCTCGAACCCTGAGTCGAGTCCACTTGAACTCCGCCTGCCCCACCGAGAACTCTTTTCTGTTTGGAAGACTAAATTCGAGTGTGCGATGAAGCAAGGCGTCTTCCCTTTCACCCCTTCCCATCTCGTCCCCCCTCTTCCCCCGTTGCCTTCCTCTAGCACCTGCGCAGTGTGGGTTTATGGGCGAAACGGGATTCCCCCAGCGTATGATTACCGGAATCGATCGCGCCGTGTGTATTCTCGTCCCCCCAGCAGCCAGCTATGAATTTAAAGTAGTTGTGTTTGCGACAAGATTGACT
>Ga0179593_1324568_pt1 | contig 37026 bp, 53 predicted proteins | sample CZODoug2_1_08_16_FD_185931 | JGI IMG/M metagenome (GOLD analysis project Ga0179593, IMG submission 185931) | Vadose zone soil fungal communities from Angelo Coast Range Reserve, California, USA - CZODoug2_1_08_16fungal (PacBio error correction) | ecosystem: Environmental > Terrestrial > Soil >... | reverse complement strand
CGACTTTTGGGCGCGAAGTCCGCTCGATATTTCAGTTTGCCAGACACTCCGTCATTCCTTGACAATTTTTCCCCCTTTCTAAGTTAGTCCAGATGCGTTCGACGCGTGCCCCGCTCACGACCTGTATTTGAGGCTGCCTTATTTTTGCATGGGCCCCCTCTTCCTTTCCGCCATCGCCCTCCGCATTTATCCGATTTTGCGTCGTCCCCTCCCTCCTCCCTTCCTGATGGCTCCAAAAGGAATTTTTACCCCCCGGAATAGCAACGTTTAACCTCCTATTTTTCGAATTGTACTGCGATTCGCCCCCGGACTCCGACGGTCTTCTCTTGACGCGATTCATTTTTCTTCTCATTAGCATCTCCCCACCTGCACCCCCGGTTTGTTCTTGATCAAATCCTTGTTTTATAGCTTATTCCCCTGGTTTCCTTTTTGGGAGGCGATGTCTCCCGCACCACCTTCCTCTCTTTTTTGCTCTTTCTTCAGGGAGTCTCATCTTAGCAGTTTCCCATAGATCATTTCCTTTCCCCGTGCTTTGGGTAGGTATTGGCATGTTTCCACCTCCCTGTGCATCACGTACCCTTCAGATTTCGCTGGCCCTTTGGAAATCTGAGTGCCTCGGCGGTGGACATTCACGTGAATCTGTGGTCTCACCCCTGCCTTCCCTCGTCCCGCAGATTCGGCGTCTTCTTGCTCCCGTCTTCGTTCTTGGGTGTTGATTTTTTTTTAGAATTTAGTTTTTTCTCCTCAAAGTTGCTCCTCTTCTCGGCCATGCTTCCCCCTCTCCCTCGATTCAAAGGACCTATGATTTGTCCCGGTTGAGGATATTCGTCCCTCTATCGAGGGGCGTGACCCAATGTGTGTCTCTCATCCTCTCATTCTTTCGGCTCTTTAGATTTCCTTTTAATGATTCCTCACCCTTTCGATTCCTCTCTTTTTCCTCTTTCCTCCCTCGCTCCATGGTACTGAGCTCCATATTGTCTTCCTTCGGAGTCAACTTTGACGCTTTTCCCCCCGGGCTCTTTTGATGCTGTTCCCCCCCTCTCTATTCGTCACGCCGCTTTCTCCCCATCTCCCCCTCATACTTCGTTTTTTTTTCGTGAGCAAATTTGCTGTATTCGTCGCTGCTTTTGTCACCTGCTGGTTGGGATCCTTCGCCGCTTTATAGGCGTTTGTTCTCCTAAATAGTCTAGCCCGCCCCCACCATTGTATATCCTCCCCCTTCCCCTCTGTTGAAAAAGGACCTTTTCCCCCCTTGCTCCTCTTTTTGTTTTTATCGTCAAATTTTTTTTCGTATTACTTTCTTGCCCCTACAGAAACTCCCCATCCAGCTACAATTGGGCCGTGCTCTTTCTCCTTCCCCCACTTTCGAGAGTTATACCCGCTCTTTTTAACTCCTGGGGCTCTACTCGTTTCTTTTGTTGGGCCTTGTTTTTATTCGCTGGCCCCCCGCCTCTGAAATTCGCCGACCTTTCACTTTCTGGCCCTTGTTATCCCTAAAGGGAAAAGCCTCTACACCTTCTACTTTCACCCTGCCCGTCGCAGTTCCTGAAACCGTGTTTCTTTGAGCAGCCTTCTCCTGTCTCTCTTCCTTGAGGATTGATATTCGCCTGAACTGGTGTTCGTTTTGCCCTATTCCTCTTCTGTTATTATTTTGACTGTTTCTCACTGCCCGGGCGTCTTCCGAACCCTTTGAAATGCCAATCCTTCACCCCTTTAAACCCCGCTTCGCTTCGGCAATCCCCTTCCTGTTAGCCTCCCGGTGGCCTCCAGGAAGACCTCGGAATCCTTCTGTCCCAAAACTGTCCTTCCACCCGACATTGTCCCGTTTCCCCTCCCTCTTCGTTTCACTTGTCTTTTCCAGTCGGGTGATAGCGCGTCGACCATCATCCGCTCCTTTTCCCCCCTTTCCTGCTCCATACTATTCTTTTACGCAAGATTCTGTTCGCTTTTTGTGCTGCGCATGTCCGCTGCCCTTTTGACCTTTCGCCTTTTTTTAATTTAAACCTCTCTCTCGCCCTGGGCCACCGCTCCCCCCTCAACGGTCGGTGGTCCTTTTCGAATCATCGATCTTCCCCTTCCCGCCGAAGACGGGTTTTTTTTTTCTCCATTTAGTCCGGGTCTTTTTTCCGGCTGCGGGTTTTTTTGCGGAAGCTATACTCGGCCCGTTTTTTTTGTAAACCACTCACTAGTCCTCTCCGGTCAGCTGATTGGATGGTCAATCGCGGCCCCCCTTTCCCTTTTCGCTCCTCGTCATGGGTTTTTCATAAATAAGAAGCCTCTTTTCGCCCTTCCTCCCCCCCGCGGATCGAGCTTTTTCCTTAAGAGGCTCTTTACATTTCTGTTTCGATCTCCCTTCCCCTGTCACGGGTTGAAGTTTTTCCTTGCCGTCTTCCTACTCAGTTGAAATGTCCCACTGGTTCCCGGTCCCTTCCGGTCCCTTGAGGCGTCGCCAAACTGTTCTTTACTGCAACTCTTCTCCCCTAAGTTGTGTTTTTTTTTCTTTCTCTTTCGTCGTTGTTGTTTCCCTTCCCTTTGCTTTCGTGATTCGTGGGCCATTGCACCTTTTTTCGCCGCTTTGGCTTTACCCCTTGCCCTTTTCCCTTGTACGATAGTGTCCACTGGGACAGGCCGTCGGATCTCCCGTTCTTCTCTCCGCCTTTTTTCATCCCTCCCCTTTTTTGATTGATTTTTTTTTTCATACATTCCTTCCCTTAAATTCCTTCTTAGTTTGGCGCCCAATTGCAGCTGGTTCCCTTCCTTCTCCCCCCCTTTTCTTTTCCCCCCCCTCTGACGTTATCTCCAACCTTCCGTCTTCATTGTCCTTCTCGGCAGTCGGAGGCGCTCTTTCAACTTTTTCTTGATCTTTTGTCTTTCGCTCTCTTTTTTTTCCGCCTTGTAGTTTTGTATGCGTCCCTGCCTTTTTTTCTTCTGTTTGACCCTTTTTCCTCTCCCCAGAAAGGTCCCGCAGCGGACAGGTCTCATGTTCCCCTTCTTCCCGTCGACGAGAATTTGTCAATGGCCAGCCTTCCTTTTTTTTGTTTGTTTTCTTTCTTCTTTTCTTCGCGTAAGATCAAGATCACAAAGTAATCCTTCTTTTTCCCTCCCCTGGAATCCGGTCCTCTCGCATGTTCCTGTTTCTTTCGTGTTTTAGTGTGAGATTTTTTATATCTTATTCCCCCCCTGATCTTCGTCCTCTTTCAGAAAGCTGCCTTCTTTTCGTTTTTTTTGTCTTGTTGCAGTCCTTTTCTCCCTCAATAGGGTTTTCCTGTCAGAACCTGGGCGACCCCTTCCTTTTCCTATCCCCGTTTTTTTTTTCTTCTATAGAACAGCGCGAACCACATTCCTTCCGACCCCTTCTGCTCGTCCCCGTCTGATAGCCACGGCCTTATGCCTCTCTTCAAGTTTTTCGTCCCTCTGCAGCGGCCCATTTCAATAATTGTCTACCTTTTTTTTCTTCTTGGTTTGGTGAAAACCAGAACCAGGGAACTTTCCGGCTTCAGTTTCGTGGTCTTGCCTCTTTTTTTCACAAAGTTCCCCCCCCCCCCTCACAGCGTCTCCCCCCTTCTTTCCAGAGCACCCTTCTTTCTTCGGAGTCGTTTTGTCCTTCTCCCATCTGCCTTCCAAAATCTCCAGTGTGGTCCCGAGGTTCTTCTGCCCTCATTGCCTCCTTCGAACCTTCCTTGACGTCTCTACCCCCCTCCCCTTCTCCCTTCCCTGCTTTAGGTAGGAGTGTTGGATTCAATAGCGGGAATATTGCGCGTTCCCATCTTTGTTCCTGTTGGCAATTCTATTGCTGGAGTTTTTTTTTTTCCTTGAGTTGATGCCTTTAGCCGCGATGCCGCACACCCCCTCCCCCTCCTCTGTGGTGCATGTCTCCGGCACCAACCTTGTTCGAACCTCTCTCTCTTTTTTCTAGTTCCTCCAGTAGATTCCGAATATTCGAAAATTCCAGATGCAGCATTCCTTCTCTTGGGTCCTTCGCACCTTCTCTTTGCAGAAAGCTTTCTTCCACCCTCTACGGTTCCGCTTCTTTTTATCGGAACAGCGCCCCGCCCCAGCCCAGCGCCCCTTTATACCTGACGCCATTTGTACCCCCTTTCTTCTTTCCCGGCAAGGAGGCCTAGGAGAGTCGGCGTTCCCTTTTTTTTCACCCATTTATTTGCCCCCTAGTCTTCCCTTTGATCCGTTATCGCGGCCCTTTTTCCATACAAGATGTCCTTTACGAGCGATCGTATCTTTTGCCTCAAGTTCGCGCTACCTTTCTTGGTTTCCCCGTGCACGCCGAAGGCGTCCTCCCCCCCCCCTTCTCTCCTCTTCCAGTTTTTCAGTAAGCGATTAAGTTTCTTCCGATTGGCCAGGTTCGATGTACGGCATGGTCGCCCCACTTCCCTTTCTTTTTCCCCGGCCCTCCGCGATTTCCCGACCTTCATGCCGTTTTAAATTTAGCCGTGACTTTGCCTCTTTTTGCCCCCATTGCCAATTGAGATACACATGAAGAGACGGTTCACCTTGTTGCTATAGTGTCCCCTGAAGCTTTTTTTTTTCCCTAGAAGAATTACTCTCCCTTTCGCTATTATTTTATTCGTTTCGACTTCCGCCCACCATCACCAGTGTGATCTCCCTTCTTTCCCTTTTCTCGTTTTTTTTCAGTCTCGTGTATGGGTGTCTTTTTCTACCACCCCGCACACCTTCATGCGTCTTTCCGCTTTTTCCGTTTTTCCCTTCGTAGGCAGTTATTAGGTCCCTTTTGCCTATCAGACTTAATTGTACCTGCTTTTCTCGCCCGGACCTTGGCGTTTTCCCCCCCCTTTTTCTTTTGATTCGTACGGTCCCGGTTTCTTCCAATCGACTGGCGATCCCTTTTCCCCCCTCAATTTTGGAATTTTTCCTCCCTGTTTAATTCCCTGTTTCGTCGGTCATCCAGTTTTTCTTTATCGTTCTATGTAGGTTGGTGATGTTTCCTTTCTTTCTCCTTCTTCGTTCTGGCCGCCGTTTTCAATTTCTTTCTGAGTGATTTTTTCTCCCCGTGATCTTCTCCCCTTTCCCCATCTTATTATTTTCCCCTTCGTGGCAGCGATTTACCTCACGATCGATTCTTGGGGTCAAGTTTTTTTCCCCTTCCTTTCCCTTTCGGACTCCTACCCTTTTCGGGAGCGGGCACCGCATACCTCCCTTTCATATGGCGCGTATTCCCCCACTTTGTGCGAGTTGGGTCGCGTTTTTTTCTTTTCCCTCCCCTCTTCTCTTGATCTTTCAGAAGAGGTTCATGCACTCGTCTCCTGCTGCGCTTTGCCTTTCTTCCCCTTCATTTTCTTGTTCTGGAGGTATTATTCTTCTCCTCCCTTTTTTTTTGACCTGCTTCCCAGGAATCCGCGGCGTTTGCCCAGCCCCTCGCAACCAATTTCCTTTGCCTGAAACCGTGAGTGTCTTTTTTGTGTTATCGCCTTTTTCCCTTCTCGGTTTTTCATCGGCGCTCTGTTTCCTGCCGCACCACATTTCTTCGGCCAATGTATCTTTCGTCATGTTTAATCCACCCCCAAAGGTTAACCCGACTGAAACCTAGTCTCCATTTCTCCTTGTGTGTCGTTTCCTGAAGGTCTCTTTCATCTTTTCGTGCCGCCGCAATTACTCCTATGCAAGTGTCGTCTTTTTTTTTCAATCTCCCTGCCCCCTTATGCCGGTGTGTCTACTTTCCCCCTGGTCGCTACTTTGTTTCTTTTTCCGAAGTTTTCCCCCTCTCTCGCGATCTCCCCCCGACACTTACCCCTACGAATGTATTCTTGGACTCCTTTTCCGCCGTTTCCCTTGATCTGAACCGGTTTCGCCTGCTGTCCTGTACACCGGTTTTCTGCTCTTTTCTCCTCACTTGCGGGTAGTAAGACTTTCTATAGCCTCCCTTCGCTTTCGGTTTTTCTCGTCCTTCCTCCTCAGATTTCTCTTTTTCGCCTTCGATCCCTTCACTTTTTGGTGAACTCCGTTTCGGCTTTTTTGCAAACCCTATTGCCAGGCCTCCTTCCCTTCCGACCCTTTCAGTGGTTTTTTCTGATCTTTGCAAGCACGTTTTTCAGCTGATCCTTAAAGTCACCCCCCCCTCCCTCCCCCGGAACTGCCTTTCTTCCGGATTCCCGCGTTGATGGCCGTTGTCCCCCATTCTCCTGATTCTTTTTTTCTTCTTTTCTTCGATCTTCCACAAGCATAATTCACTCTCATCTGAAGCCATACTCTTTCCTTTCTTACCCATTTCTTTTACTTTTGACGAGGCGTTTTTTTTTTGCACGTTCATTCTTTTTTGGCCACTTTACCTCTTCCGCGCCATGTTTCTTAGCCCCACGACTCCTTCCTTTCTTCCCCACCCTTTCTTTCGAGGAGGGAGGATTCATCAATCAAATCAAGGCGAAGTTTTTTTACCTTGCTCCCTCCGGACCAGCTCTTTGATGACAAGTTTTTTTTTTCCGGTGCCCCAGGTTTCCCTATTGATTTCCTCGGCTTCCCGTTCTTTTTTTCCCTTCCCAAAGTAGTCGTCTTTATCTCCTTATTTTGGCGTCTGTTCATGCATCCTCGCGAATTAGACCCCTCCCAGTCAAGTCACATCCCAACCTTTATTACCTCTCTTCTTGAGACTTTTCCCTTTCGCCCGAATTCTCGTTCCCCCTGTTTCCGACCTTCCAGTGGAAATGCGAAGTTTTCCACCTCTCTTCTCCCTTTGCCAACTGTCGAAGAGTGGGCGGTCGACCAATCTGGCCCCCCCTCTTTAATACCCTTTTTTTTTTTTTTTTTCTCATATTTTGAGCTTTCATGTTGTTCTCCCTCCCCCATAGTGACTTTCTCGAAGATGCCGTTGGCCCATTTCTTAGTTTGTTGTCTTTCCCTTTTTCCCCCCCTTCTTTTCCCTTAGTAGCGCCCCCTTCCTGTTCCCTAGGATCGTTAACCGTGACTCGGTTCCCTTGACATTTCTCATTTTTTCATTAGCTTCTTATTTTTCCACTCCGCGATATCCCAGGTCCCTTGAAGATATCGTTGCCCATCCAATTTTGGTCTTATTACCTCCCTTTTTCTTCCCCCCCTGACGCGCCGATGAGGGAACCAGCCCGTCCCTGGTCATTTTTGTCAGCGGTTCCCTGGCTGCGCTTGTACGGTATCTTTTTTGACTCTGCCGCGATCCGTCTTTTGAGCGACTTTTCTTTTTGGTATGCGTCCACTTCGCGTAGTTTTATATGTGTCCTTTCCCCCCGTCTCTAAAGTCATCGGCAAGGGTTTGATGCGGCGGGTCGAGACTCCTTGTATCATTGGTCATTAAAGTAGTTCTCGAGATTTTTTTTTTCTTTCCGTGATAGCGTCTTCTCTCCCCAATCTCCCCTTTCTCCTTTCCCCTCCATCGCTGTCATCCGGTTTCGAGTCCCCTTTTTTTCTTTTTTTTTTTTGTTTCTTCTACGAGGAGTTGCCCTTCCCGATGTCTCGCCAACCGATCATACTTCTTTTCTCAGAAGATTTTTTGTGACGGGTTTTTTCCTTAATGTATTCCGTCCATCCCCTGTGTTTAGAGTTAGCGCCGGTGCCTTGGCAACCAGCCTTCCCGATCCCTTACTCCTCTTTCGAATTTTGAAGGGGTGCCTCCCCTCCCCGTTTACCCCCCCCTTTCATGGTAAGAGTTTCTTTCTCCTATGACCCTGTCTCCTTATCCCATTCTGTCACGTTTGTAGGACAGCTATCGTTCCATGTTTTCCATTCTCACCTTTTTATCCCCGGTCTTTGCAAGGTTGGTGATACGCATCACATGTTTCTCCCTTCTTTCGGTTGAGTGTCTTAGAAATCGCCCCTCCCTTTCAAAATGTGCCACCTCCCCCTTCTGAGTAGATCTGATTTGAACCCGTCGTACCCCTGCCCCCTTTCGGTTTTTCTCTCCACGTTTGCCGTCCCAACACTGCAAGCTGTCTTTGCTTCGCTCCCTTCCTTAAGCCTCCCGAGCCCCCCCTTCTTGTAGCTCATACACCCGCTTCGACATGTTCTTTCTTTTCTTTTTTTTTTGAAATCTCATTTGAATTCCGTTCCCTTTTTTTTCCCTGCGCCCCCTTCTGTGCTTTTGCGCCACATGCCGATCGCGGGACGTCGACCTTTTTCCCCCCCTTTCCCATACGGACCTGTTTCATCCTCGCCTTCCCTCCCCCTCTGGACCCAACACCGAAGCGTATTCTTTCATTTTTTTCGCCCGGCGGCGGTCTTACGACGAACTTTTTTTTTCCCAGGGAAAAGGCTTTTCCCTTTTAGCGGGTCCACCTCTGACCGCGCACAATTCATGTCTCTGTTTTCAAGATACCCCTTTTCAGTCTCTTTTTTCGTTGGACAATGAAGAGGCTTTTCATACGTTTTTTTGGCATAGGAACCTTTCGTCTGCAGTACCCTTTTTTCCCCTCTAGGGTTCTTCCTTTTCCGGCCGGTCACCCCCTCCTGGAAACCGACAGCTCGCTCCGGGCTTCCATTCAGCTTCCACGCCTTTCCACCCTTTCACCGTCTGATAGAGAAGGCGATTTCGCGAATATTTTTGAATCCCCCTCCCCCGTCAGACGCCTTCGATACGGCATTCCCCTCTTTTTTTTTCGAGACTTCCGTATCCTCAACCGATCACGATGGATTCGACGATTCTTCAGGGCGATGTACGCCTTTTTCCCCCCCCTTTCCCCTTTTTGTTCCATTTCCTCATATTTTCCCGAACCTTCCGCCGAACTCTCTCCGTCCTCTCTTTGAGTGTGCAACCCTTCCTTCGGCTACACCCTTCTTTTTCGCACCTGTAAATTATTTTCGTCTAGGGCACTGTGAGATGATGGCGCTTTTCTCTGGCTTCAAAACTCACGCCTGAAAGTTTCTTTTTTTTTAGACCTCTCCTCCCCAGGGACCGGATGATGATCTCCTTTCTTCCCCCTCCTCTTTTTTTTCTTCTGCTTACATTTTCCTGGGGAGTCGGTCTACACGCCTCCTTTCACGCTTTTTCTTTTCCAGGACGGATTACTTGAGAGTCTCATTATTCGTAGTGCCCATACGATCATCTTTACCCGCTTGTTTTTCTTCGGACTTGCTTTCCACAACCCTTTCACGGCTAATCCCCGATTCTATTTCTTTCCTCTTCTGTTTTTTTCATGCGATTTTTTTTGATTTTGCCACCTCACTTGCCTCGTGGAGAACCTCCTACCTTTTCCCGCGATTTATACCAGGTCGTTCTATAGTTCTCTCGGCATACCGTCTCCCTTCTGGTTCAGTTTGTTTTGGATGGCCTTTTTTTCCTCTTCACGTTTCCTCGTCTTCGCGTCCCCCTTTTCAGCTTTCTTTCAACTCTTGATTAGGTTCCCGGCGTTGGCCGAGGATAATTCGTCCCCGCTTCTGGTCTTTCACCCAAAGGATTCCGCTCATCTGTCCTACTGGCGTTCCTTTAGACCTCCCTCCTATAGAGAACCCTTTTTTTTTTTGGATCGGGAGTTTAGTTTTTCCGCTTTCTTCTATCCATTCTTCAAGTTTCTGGGTCTCTCCCTCCTGGACCATGTAGTTGAGGTGACGGGTACTTTTGCTTTCTGTTGCATGAGGGGCCCTGTTCTTTCTTCTTCCCCCCTCCCATTTTCCCTTCCGAATACTGGCTTTTTCCCTTTTTCGGCCAAAATTTCTTTTTCAGCTGCTCTTCACAGCTTTTTTTTTTTCTTTTTCCTATCGCGAGATAGGTCTCGGTCAGATCTGTGGCAGCGCACCCGTCTCTTTCGCGCCCCATCTGTACCCGTGCGCCAATCCCCCCTTTCCTTGACTGTTAATCACCCCCCAAGCACCGACCGACGCGGTCGCCCATTTTCCCTTGTGTTCTTTATATTTCCCCCAGGTTCTAGTAGCATTCTTTTTTAGTTTTCCGCGCCCCCCCACTCGCAATAAGCGGCAATTTGGGGGGCATTCTAGAAACCTCTCCTTTGCTCATTTTTGTAACGCGCTGTGTTCACTCGGGTGTCCTCTCCCTTTTTTCTTTTTTTTGTCGGGCCGGTCGCTGAGGCCCCCACTTCTCCGACCCTTTCCCTGTTGGTGTTTTATACCTTCCCGGGTAACTCCTTTCCTGTTATTGTTTTAACTTCCCTTTTCCTTTGACCCCCGGTTTCTAGATTTGCCTTCTGCTTTTCCTAGTGGCCCTTTTTCCTCCTCTTCTCGCGCCTATTCCCTTCTCTGCTGATTTGCTGAATGCTAGCATCGATCGTTCCCCCTTCATGGTTTTTCCTCCTTCCGGGAGTTTATTTTACTCACCCCCTTCCCCCTTGAATAGCCCACTTCCAGCCCTACCACGTCCAACCCTCTGCATGGGCCCTCTTCTCGCCCCCGGTTTTGTCTCGTTTGGCATGTTTCCTCTTCGGAAATCCCTCTTTTCCACCCCCCCAACTAAAAGATTCCCTGATCGCCTTCTCCCCCCTTCTCCAGCGTACTGGGTTGTTCAAGGGCTTCTTTTTGTTTGTCGCTTTCCTCTTTTCGTCCTCCGCCAGTTCAATTCCTCAAATAGGAATCCGGTCTCCAAGATACTTCCCCCTTCTTCCACCTCCTTCGTCTCTTCCTCGTGGTCATTTTTTTTGAAGCGGGTGTTTCCATTAGGTTTTGCGCCGTGTACCTTCCCCCCTCCCTCCCTTTTCTCTAATTGAGAATAACAAGAACTGCACCTTCTTCTGCTTTTTTTTCCCCCAATTAATCGATCTTTTGGAGTTTTCCAAGACCCAACAATTTGCTCCTCCGGTTACTTTCTGCTCCCCGACATCCGTTTTAAGAATATTCCCTTCACTTCTGTTTTTTGGTGAGTTTGCTGCGGGGTAAGTTGGTCAACATCCAACTTTTTCTCCTGGGCCAAGCTGCCCCTCCCCCCCCCTTGTGCTTTTCTGCCCTTCAGCGGAATTATTTCTCTTAGAAATTTGAGGATGCCACCAGAAGCTCATCCAAATTGGCGTTCCCCCGGCCCCCTTCTCTCTCCTTTTTCCAGATTCGTCAACCTGTTATCCGTCTATCGTTTTCCAAGGAAATTTTCGTCCTTTTAAACCCCTTTCCGCCCCTAGTTTCCCTCCTCATCGTTGAAAGTTCCCTCTTCTTCCTACATGTCCTCCCAAAAATCTCTTTGTTTAAGTGTTTTTTTTTTCTAGCTGTTTTTTCTTTTCATGTTGTCCTACTCCTCCTTTGGATGACCAGTGGGTCCATTTCCGAGGAGTTTTCGTCTATGGTTTTTTTTTTTTTGATTCCCCCGACTTGTTTGACTTCTTGAGAACAGGTCACATTTTTTCTTCATGTACGTTGGCTAGACCCGGCCTCCCCCCCTCTTTCTTTCGTTGAAGTTCTTTCGGTTGGAAGGGTCCTCCCATTCGCGATATCTCCCAGGGTCAAGGCCCTCCATCCTGTTGGCCCCCATAATTGCAGCTTCCCTTTTATACTTTGTCGTGCAGGACCCAGATAGCTATTCTCCCTTTTTCCCCCTTCCCAGACCCGAAGAAGCGGCTTCTTTTTCGAATTTACATTTTCTTTTTCTTTCTTTCTCCGCTCCCCCCCGGCAGGCCTTCTTTTTCTGCTGAGGACGGTCTTTCTTTCTTTTTTTGCCCATTTACTTAGAGTTCTTCAATGTGGCCCCCCCCGGGCCGAAATGTCCCCGCTGCTCTTTGGCCCCGCGCGGTCTTTTGACTTGTTTTGTCATTTCATAAATTGGCCGATGCTTGAGCGTCCCTGAATATGGGCCTTGATCGACCTTTTCGTGGATCAACCAAGCATTCTTCAGCAATGACGTGAGCAGTTCTACCTCCTCCCGGTTTGTATGTTTACGTTTTTACTGGCGTTTCTTTTGTCTCTCTCATTCCTTCCCCCCCCAGATCGTTAAAGCTGCTCTCCTGCTTTTTTTTTGGTTCTCGTTCCTTGATGATTCCGACCTTGTCGTAAGACCTCCCTTTTTGGATTGCGCAAACCCCTTCCGCCCATCGGGCTACCCCTTCCAAGTCTTAGTTTTTTCATCCTCCTCCCAAACCTGGGCAGTTTAGAAGTAGTCGCTCTACTGCCCTTGACCCTCCTCCCGGCCTCTCTTTCGCTCCTTTTTCTCCACTTTTTTTTTCCTGACTTCCCCCCCTCTTTTTTCAATATACTGTGTAGTCGGCGTTTATATGCCCTTTCCTTCCTAACCCCCATGTTTTGAAGGAGTCTGTTCGTTGAGCTGCCCCCGCCGCCAGGAAATTCCATTCCCCAAAAGGCGAGCTTTTCCAGGAGTGACACCCCCCTTATCTACCCCACCCCTTTCCACAGGTAGGTTTGACATTGCCTCCCCCCCAACTTTCCATTTCTTTAAGATCCCTTTCTTAACCCGTCAACCTCTTAATACCCGTTGCACCCTTAATGACTATCAGCTCCCCCCCCGCTTAGTTTTTCGGTTTTTTTTTTTATGAACTTCTTTTAATCCGTGCTCTCTCCAGTCTGGAGACCCTTCAATTGAGGTCGGCCCCCTGAGGCGCCGCCCCCCCCATTCCGGTTGCTGCCCGACCAAGACTTCCCCTTGTTTCCTTCTTCTCTGTCCTGACGCAAATGCCGAACCGCTTTCTGTGTTCGCTTGTCGACCTTTTGATGACTCAGACACAGGCCGCATTGCCCCATAATGTCCAGTCTAGCTTTCCCCGCTGCCTTGACGCTGGCCTTCCCCTCTTCTGTTGGTGGGGAGAGATGGAAACGCTATCCCCCCAGGCCAAAGTTGCATACTCTCCCCCTATTGACAAGTTTTTTTTGCAAAGTGGAGTCTTTAGGGAACGCGCCAAAAATCTGGACAAAGCCCCTTCTTTTTCTGATTACATCGCGGACCCCCAACCGCTTCCCCCCTCCCCTCTTTTTGTCTCCCTCTCTAAGCTGTGGAGCGATTTAATAATTTAATTTGCCAGCACGGACAGGCTACCAGCCATGAAGTCTTCTTGGTTCCCCCCGCCTTGAGAACGCTTCTCTTCCCTTTTTTTTCAATCGTGTTTTCTCCGTCTCTGCCCCAGGGGATGTCCGGCTGGTCCCCCCCGCCATCCTTGATCTTTTCCCCCTCCCTTAGCCCAACATTTCAGCTTTTTCCGCCTCTGGCTTCGCCGTGCTTTTTTTCCCACTTCCCCCTTCGGTTGATCCCAGTAATATCACCGTGGTAAATGATGAGTCCTGTCTATGTCGCGCCGAATTCCTCCTTTGCTTTCTCTCGATTGTTTTGATTGAAGGGTTCTTGGGTTAGACTATCTCCCCACCCTCCAGGAACCAGGTGATCTTAGCTATTAATCGTTGGAGAGAGTCTTCCTCCCTGTTTCATGTGTTCGGCTATTGTTACCATTTCCACCTTCATGCCTTTCCCGCGAGGCTGAAGGATTTTTAGAATTCCTACCCTCATCATTTACCCGTTTATCATTCTTTTGTCTCTCTCCCTGTCCGTTTTTTTCCACCGCACTTCTCCTCCAGGAAGGAGATTTGTTTCGAGTGAAATCGCTGGGATTTCTTTTTTCTCCTTTAATGGGAATTTCAATGTCTTACCTTGATTTCTTTGTCATCCGGGTCGGGTGATTCCTTTTTCCCCTTCTTTCTTTTCTTTTGGGCCGCTGAATGCTGTTGTTGTAGCGCGTTCTTTTCTCCCACGTATCGAGTCTTCCTTGCGCCACGGCGTCGTTCTCGTAAAGACCTTTTCTTCTTGCGCTCTAATCGTCACCTGATCGAGCTGTTCTTTTTCCACCGATTGTGAGGCGTTTCCCTCGCCTTCGCTCTATGTTAGGAGAAGCACCGACAGTTTCTCTGGTTCTTATGCCCCCTTTTTCCGCTTGGGGCTGCGTTGCGCTTTCCCCCCCCAAACTCGGTATTTGATTCCCGCAGCTTCAGCCTTCGGCTCAATTGCTTCCGTCAGGATAAACTTCTTTCCTTTGGACTGTTTTCGCTTCCCTCATCGCCTCATTTGGTGGTCCCCTCCCTTCAAAGCATCTTGTTGTTTAATAGTTCCTCCCCCCCCCCATTTGGGGTGGGAGCGCCTCTACAGAGTTTTTCCCTTTTTTTTTTTTTTTTTTCCCCTCGCCTTCTGAGAGGCGTCTATGTGCCAGATCATCATGTCGATTGCCGCCTCCAAGTCTTCTTTTTTGTTCTTTCTTACTCTTTGGTGAACAACTTTCCCCCTTTACAGACCCCCCCCGAAGGTCCCCGAGGCGAAGCTGTTTCGTTTGATCCGTCAAGTTCCGGATTGCTGCCTTTCTTCATTCTTTTAAGACACTATGATTTCCATTTTTGGGCGGTATCGTTCGTCCTTCCCCCCCAATATATTTAGTTTTTCTTTTGTGTATACTCCTTTGTTCACTCCTGTTCAGATCAATCCGTTGTTGTTTCCTTTTGGACTTTTTCCCCCCCTTACTGAGGGATTCTTCTCCGAAACGGACGCCTCTTTCCCACTGGTTTCTTGACCCTGGTATCTACTTCCTTTCTTACAGACGTCTACTGGATATCCCTGGCCGTAGAAAGTTTTTTACACCTGGTGCAATGCGTTTTTTGCGCTTCGCGCGTTTTGAGTGTTTGTCTCCTCCCTTCGCATTCCTTTTTTTTCGCTGGACTGACCCCATGCCCCTAAGTTCTTTTCGAATTTTCCCCCCCCCAGTTTTTCCGAATTTCCTTTTTTCTCACTTTCTTGCGGGATGAACCAGTGATATTCCCCGCCCCTCCACCGTCCCCCCCCGCTGCATGGGACCTTTTTTTCCTTTGGTGGTTTTGCCTCTTTGGTTCTGGCCGATCTCCGAAATCCCGACATGTCCACAGGTCACACCCACCGTTACATGGTAAAGTTCCTTGAATGGCTGTTTTCCTATCCCTTTGATTCTTTTGTTGCCCTTACTCCCTCCTTTCCCTTTAAGAAAATTTTTTTTAATAGTCCTTCTTCCCCTTTATGACCATTCTTTACGCATTCTCGTGCTGCCGCTTTTCCTTCTTTTGAGCCCGACGGGGAAGGGAGCAGTGGCACTTTTTTCCCCTCCCTCTACGCGAACATGTGTTCCGTCCTACGAAACTGACGGCTTCTCCAACTAACTCCTCTGCTTTGCATCCAAGACACCCCTTTCGACCACGGTCCCTTCGTTTCCTCCTTCCCGTGACTCTTCGGATCTTTGCGGTAGTTTTGCCTCTATGACACTTTTGGTTCTTTCCCGGTGTGTCCCCAACCCCTTGTGCTGATGGTTTTTTCTTTGGCTCACTTAGCGTGTCCCCTACCGGTTTTTGATTCATCGCGAAATGGTTTCCCCGGCAATTCTATACCCAATCGCATTTTTCCTTTCCCCGGAGGACTTGTCCGGTGTTTCTTCTTTCTCCCCGGTATTTCCCCAACTTTGAAATCGTAGGAAAGTGCGAGTTACCACACGGTCGACCTGATCTTTGCCTGGCAACTGCCTCGCTCGATTCTATTCCTTTCCACTGATCCTCCCCCTCTCCTTTAATAATAATTTTGTTGGTTTAGTTTGTTTTCTTTTCATGTTTCTCCTCCTTCTTTTTCTTCTATTCGATTTTTTCCTTTTTTTCCCTTCCTGTTCGCGATGTGGACCCCTTTCTCAACAGATAGTAGCTCTGAGGAATTGGTGCCCGAGCCGTTGACTCTTCCCCCGGCGCCTCATGCTGCGTGTCATCCTCCCCCCCCCCCTTTGATTTTTCTTAAGGGGAAAAATTTTCCCCTTTAGGCCTTCTCGTTTGAGAATCCCCCCTTGCCGCTTCTTGGAGCAGACTTTTTCAAAGAACCTCCTTTTACATTGATTTCTAGTACCTTGCACTGACCCGCTCGTTCTCCCTCTTCAGGAGTCATCTGATGGGCGAATTTCTAGGGTGATTGCACTTAGCCCTCTTGAATTGAGAGTTGATGACTGACTCCTGGTCGTCTTGTTTTTCCCCCCTAACATTAGTTTTTCAGGGTCAGTTGGCCAATTCGTTTCCCTAACTCCCCCCCCGCTGCAGCGGTCCTGCTACTGATTGTTTGCTCTCCCTCTCCTGCGTGCTTCCTTATGGAGATTTGCGATGCACCCCTTCGCGGACTTCTTTCTTTCTTCCCTCCTGTAATCCTTTCCCCCCGACCGGAGCCCTTTCCCAGAAATCGCTGGCCTTTTGCTTCCTCGAGCTGTCCTTTTTTTCTTTTGTGGTCACAGTTTTCTTCCTTTCTCTTTCTGTTCCCCCCCCCTCCCAGAAACGATAGAAAGCTGGCCGCCCTCTCCTCTGGTTTTGCCTTTGCGTGTTGTTTCCCCCCCTTTGATCTTCAAATCGTGTCTTTCCCCAGACAGCCGCCGGGCCGTGTAGACCCGTCATTCCCCTCTCGTCTTCTGCGAAAGTTGTCCCAGCCTTAAACACAGTCATCCGTTAGTCCCTCTTGCCTTGATCCTCCACTTTCCTTTTTTCTCTCACACCTTTCCCATTAACACCGGTTCAGGTTTACGGCTTTTTCACATATCCGGTTTTTTTCTCGATAGACCTTTGTATCCGTCCCTCACCCCCTGTTTAATTTGTCCTCAGTTTTGATTTATCGCCTGCCGTTTTGGCCCCCCCACGTCCCCCTCCCCAACGGGATTAGCCGCTTTTTTCCCCTTCCTACCCCACCCAATGGTCGTGTTGATTTCAGATGCCGAACCACCATTCCCTTTCTTGTGTAGGGTGTTTTCCTTTTCCATCATGCTCCGTTCGCGCACAGTTCCCTTACGATCATCTTCCCTTCGCCAGGTTGCTCTTTTTCCCTTTGCTTCGTTCCCCTCTATTTATTTTTCCGGCAGTCACGCCATGATGGTGGCTTTCCCCCTGAGCTCCTCTTTGCCTTTCCTCTGCGTGGTTCACGCCCCACGACGGTCCCTCCGTGGAGCCAGTCCCCAGCGCGGCACTGCAATGTTTGGCCTGAACTTCTTGTCCCCCCTCGCTTAGAACGGGTTTACGAATCCTCTCAACAGGAGCCAAGCATTCCCATTCCAATTCCTTTTTTTTTTTTCAAAAAAAAAGAATTTTTTGCATCATTTGCGCCCCCCTCCTTAAGACCGCTTTCCTGGGTCCGCTTCGCTCTTCGCGAGTTTTAATCGTCAACCTCTCCCAACTCCTCTCAGAGCCACACTTTTTTCCCGCATAGGAACCTGCTGCGGTTCCGGTTCGCAGGCTTCTTTTTTCCGCTTACCCTTCCCTCACCAATCTTATGTTCAAGATGATTTTTAGATTCTTCTCTTCCCACGCCTTCCATCAAGCCCTCTCTTTTTGATACGCTTATTCGTCGCTTGGCCTTCAGTCCTTTCCCTTCAGGCGTCCCCCTCCACGACGAATCTACCAACCCCCCTTCCCCCTCTTACTTTACGGATGATTTCTTCACTCTCCCTCCCTTCTTGTCGAGCTGAAGTTTCTTGCATGGTAGAATCTTTATGGTCCCCTCCAGCGCAAGCCAGTGGATTTCTGACCTTTTTCCCCGGTCCCTTATGTCGCTTTCCTGTGGCACACATGACCCCCTTCCTTAACACAGGGCTCAATTTACCTGATGATCTGAAGTTCCCTCCCTAAGTATCTGCCTTCTCGGCTCCCTTTGTTCGATATCCTGTCCCCGAGAGTTTTATCTAGCCGAAACAGGAACCCTTTATGACCCTTTTCTTTCCTTCCCTTTGTTGTTGGTGTAGTCGAGGATCATCTCTTCATGGTGGCTTTTCTATGACTCCTTCTTCGCTTCGCCTTCCCCTCGCGCGCCGTCTCCTTTCCGCAGCTGCACTATAGATCCTCCTCCCCGTTATTAGTGATTAGAAGACTTTCTGTTCCCCCTCAGGGTACACACTTCCTGGTATTTTCGTCCCCCCCTTGAACTTTGACGCTGGTTTGATGGCGGTTTCTTCCTTTGCCTTTTTTTTTGCGACCTCCTTCCTTCCTGACTTCAGAAATTTCTTTCTCCGTGCGTCTGTCATCTTGGTCTTCCTGTTGGGTTTTTTCGGTTGCTTGTCCCTTTTTTAGTGAGTGGCCTCCACGTATTCGAGCTTTCACTGCGCCCCTTCCTTCCTCTTTCGCTTCCCGTCTATGAGCTTGAGTTGAGAATCTTCCTTTCCGATCGGAGTTGGTCGTTTTCCCCTCTCTTTCTTTTTTGAGGCATACTTCCCCCTTCTTGCGCCTGGACGACTACGAAATTTTTTCCTTTTTGGGCTTATGTGTGTTTCTCCCCCTTTTTTCGCTTTTCCCCCGGTGGGGTAATCGATTTCTCACACCTGTATTGTGCGCCCAGGCCTCTTTCTGCCTCTTTCCCCTCTTTGATGTTCATTTCTCCTGATGTGGTGCCTCGCCCTTTTCGGATTTTTATCGCTTTTTTGGTCTGAAAAGGCTTCCCTCCTCCCTTTGCTTGGTTATTTAAAAAATTTGCGTTGGCCCCTCTTGCTCCACAGCTTTCCCTTTCTGGTTCCCTTTTTCCTTTTTCGCCCAGATTGCCTTTTTGGTGCCTCCTTTTTCTCACCGCCCCCTTCTATCTATTCCGAGAGCATCAACATCCCCTCCCTACCCCTCATGGCAAGTGTTCTAAGCTAGCTGATTTTCGTCACCGGCCGGTGCCCCGCTTTTTTCCCTTATCATTTTTTCTTTTTTTTTTTGAGCCGCGACGAAACCCCTCTTCCCCCCATGTTTTGCGTCCATTGGATATTTCACACCTATCCCTCCCTTTTATGTCTCTGTTTCGAGGAGTGTCCACTCTGCCGTTTTGGCGGTTTCCCCCCTTTGGCCCTTACTACTCGTTCCCGAAGCCGGACTTCCCCACTGTTTGCGGTTATAACCTTCCTGGCTATCGCGTCTTACCCCCCTTCTACTTCCCCTTCGATCAATGCCGTGTCATGTCGATGGGCGGGCGAGCGCCGTTCTCTCAGAATGAGGATTTTCCCTAATTCGTCCTTTTTTTGGTTATTGCTTACCCTTTTAAGCGTCGATATAGCGGACTCCTTAATCATTAATGGGCTTTCCGATTTTTCGACTCACGCAATGCAGCCATCACACGGTTTTTATGACCCCCCCCTTCCCCTATGGCGACCTTTTGATCGGTTCGGGCCTCTTTTTTTCGGAATGGACCGCTCTTCGTTAACCCGACTGTCACAAAACCCCGTACCTAAGGAAAATTTTCTCTTGGATCCCCTGGATTCACTCTCTTTCGTGTACATTTTTGATCTATCTCCGTCCTCCCCCTCCACCTACCTCTTTCGCGCTCAATCCCATCGTAGCCCCACTTTTGCCCACAGACAGGCTTTAGGGGCCGCCCTGGTTCGGATGAGCCTGTGCCGCTTGCCGCTGTTTCCCCCTTTTTCTTTTCTCCGGGCCCCCTTTTCCCTTCTATAAGCAGAAATGGTTTTCCTATACAATCCCTGTCCCTGCGTCTTCTAACTTTCACGATTCCCTTTGCGGCCGAGATTGTGACCTTCTCCTCGCGTTAAGCCCTTCTGACCTGAAGGTCGTGCGGGGTCTGTTTCCCTTTACTTTGATGATAATCGGTCCGTGTATTTCTCAGCGTCTGCGCCGGCCATTTTTTCAATGGCTTGCGACCTGATTCGTTTTCCATTTACTGGGAGATATGCTCCTACTCCTTACCAACTGACTGCGCACGATTCTCCCCGCGATCTCTCCTTTGTCTGATCGACTTTCTTTCACCCCAATTTAATGTCTCTCTTCTTCTTTTCCACTTAAGTGCGATTCAATCCTCCCCTTCTTCGCCTCGTTTCATGTCCCACTGGCTGGCTTCGACAGGTCCACTAGGGCGTCGCAACTTCCTCTCCCCCTCCTCTCAGTCAAGTTTGTTGAGAGTGTTTTCGTTACTGTTGTGCGACCCCGGGGGGGGGGTGGGGGTCCCCCTTTCTTTTTACTTTCCTTCCCGATGAGGCAATTTCACCTTCCTTAGCCGATTTTGTATTTAATTCGCATTTCCTTGACCCAGATCTTCTTAGCAAGTCCCCTGTTACGAAGCCTTCGGATCGATACCCCCTTCTCCTCCCCGGAGGGCCGATTGAGATTATTTCGGTTGTTTCCATCCCCATTTCGCTCTGATCCCCTTTTCCCTTTCGCTCTTTTGAGCAATACTTGCAGTCTGGTTTCCCTTTCTCGACTCTTTCGTTTAACCGCCTCTGCTTCTTTTCTTTGTGACCCTAGAATCTTCGGCGGGCTTCTTCCCGAAGGTAACCGTCTTTTATCCTTCTTTTTCATGCCTCCTTTGCGAATGATGGGTTTTTTTTTTTAGTGCGTTCCTTTCGCCGACTTTCTTAGTTTGACAGTGGCCCCCGGCGCCCCGCCTCCTCTTCGCGTCACTGACCTAGTTATGCCTCGATGAATGATTGTCTTGGTCTACCCTTTCTTTGCTCCTCTTCTCTTGTTTTCTTTCCTCTTTGACCGACTGCTTTCCCACGCCTCCTTCTTGTCAGTTTAACGCCCTTCCCTTCCCTCATATCCGCGTCTTTGTCCCCTGGGTTTAGGTGAAAAGTTGTGAAAGGAGTTCCTTATCGCCCCGCATTCCACCCTCTTTGCGTCGTTAACCCCTTTCTCAGCTGTAAGCCTTTCTGGGGGTTCTTTTTTGTTCCCATTCTGACTTCCCCGTAACCTGGTGTTCTTCTCCTCCTCTTTCCAGTCCAGACCTGAACAGGTATCCCTTGCCATGCTTCCGTTTTGTTTCCTCCCCGTCATTTTTTTAAGTTGTCGCTCGCCGCATTTTTTTTTTTTTTGCTTCCGCACCCTTTCCCCCTTTTTTGTCCCCCTCGGCCAACTGTGTACTGGAAAGCTGCGGGAGGTCCCCCACGGGTGTCAGCCTTTCTTTATATAGCCCGTTTCTTTTCTTCCAGCTCACATCCCTTTTTTTCTAGTTTTCTGATTTTCGCCAGCCGTCCCTGCCCCCCCCGTCCCCCCCAGGCTGTTATTCCCCCGGAGTGTCACCCTCTTTCTCCAAAAGAGAATCCCAGGCTGGAGAGTTTTGTCATGATCCAGAGTGCGCCCCCCCCCACGTGACGATGGAGTTGTCATAGCCGAAAAGTACGAGTGCACCTTTCTCCTGCGCCACCTCTCGTTAGTTGTCTGCCTGTTTTGTTGGTTTGGTTTATTCCTTTTGTTTGTTCGCTGTAGACCTCTTGCCAATCTCGATGGCGGCGGGGTCACCTCTGATTGTCGATGCTTCTCTTTTTTGACCATCCAAGACGGTCCCTTGTGGGCTTTTCAGTTCGCAGCCCCGCCCCCCCCAGTCTCCCCTTCTTGCCCCCTTCGCGGATTTTTATCGGCTTGCGATGACGAATATCCCTCCAGTCCCCCCTCCCGGCCCGCGATTGTATTTTTGACATGCCCATTTGACGAATTGCATGACCGTTTCTTTGTCGCCATCAAACCGGTGTCTTCTTTTGTTCGTGACACGTCGAAAGTTGCCTACGCGCCATCGTAAACCTTTCGTTCTCCTTTTCCCCCCCCTCCCCTCCAGACAGTTGAGTGCGGTACCTGACGCAAAACTCTTATGTCCACTCCCGCTCGCTCTGGATACTCTTATCCTGCGGCCAACCGCTCCCCACGTAATTCGCCGGTGCGCTCATTCCCGTACTCGACTCCGTGAAGGTCCTGACGACATCAACGTTTTTCATTCCCGTTTTGGCAGTTGCGCCTCGATTCTCTCCAGCCCCTCTCACGACCTGCGCTCCCTCCTCTGTCTTAAGTGCTGTCGCCAATTCCCGTGATGGCCACCCTCATCTGCATCATCCTCTTTTTCCAGGCCGAGCGAAACCGGCATTCGTGCTTTTTGCACCCTTTCCAAAGTCTTCTCTCCCCTCACTAGTCCACTTGTCTCTTTACTGGTCTGACGGCGCCTTCTAGCTCTCCCTGTGTCCCCTTATGAGTGTTTTTTTACGACCGCCCCGCCCCAAGTGATCTCCCTCTCCTCTCCCTGTTTTTTTTTGATGATTTTTTCCAATCACCCCCTGGTTTCTGTTGGGCGCTGTCTAAAAGAACTCCCTATAGCGGTTCCGCTCCTCTCGGCTCCGGCTCCGTCGCATTATCGTCCCTTGAAAATTTATCATCCCTCCCCCCCGTTTGATCTGTGTTATTTCGAATCATTGTGCCGGTGTGCCACAACTCACTTTCCTCCTTATGTACGAACTTGGGTTATTACCTCCTCTGTTGGCGTGGCGTGACACTCTGTGAATCAGTTGCTCCTCAGTACCCCCCGTCAGCCCTCGTCTCCAGGTCGTGATCGGTTCCCCCTCTTCCTTTCCCCTCCGGGGAGCCCCTCTGAAGTGATTGTCTCCTTTCGTCTTTTTCTTTTCAGCCTTCATTCCAGCGGATCGCGCCAACTTTTTTCGTCGATCCCTTTCCCTGCTTCCCACTGCCCATTGTATATCACGGAGTGGTTCCTCTCCTTTTTACTTCCCTTTGGATTGGGACCTCAGATTTTAGTTCCTAGCAGAAGCTCCTACTGGCTTAGTCTTACCCTCACTCCTTTTCAGGTTGTATGTTTTCCCAACTTTGGAGTGGGCCCTTCCTTTTTTCGCTTTTTTCCCCTCTCTCCCACTCGCTCCCGTTTCTGCGAGCACAGGTGTCCCGCCATCGTCGCCCTTCCCTTCCGTCTTTCCCTGTAGAAATTTGTGGGTTGTTGTGCGGATTCTTTCGTTCCTCCTCCCCGCGGGGTCTTTACCAAAGCTTCCTCATACTGTAACGAAGTTCGGCACAATTGTTGTTTGGTGCCGGCGTGCCTGCTCCCGCCTTTCTTTTTTTTTTTTTCGCATCGCTCATCGTTCTTTTTTTCGTTCCCATCGTGCCGCTCCCTTTTCGTTCTATTCCCACCTCTCTTCGAAAAGACTGTTTTACGCACATTCGAGCTGGTGTCTCTTCTCGTAAGTCCCTTTTGCGTCGTATCTGACTCCCCCATATCCCCACCATCTGTCTTTTGTGTGCTTGCATTTAACCTCTCCCGCTCTCTCCCCCCCGCCTCTGGAATAGATACTCGCCTTTGTCGTGGGGCCCGTTGCCCTGTACGTCTCTTTTCGCCTAAACGAACACTTTCCTTTTCCGGTCTACCCTGGCTCTCCCTCTTTCCCCCGGAATTGACCCTGGCCGTCGCAGGTTTGACCCCCCCGTTTTCCAATTCTTGTCCTCCCGACTTCGTTTAAGTCGGCGTCTGAGTGATATTTCTGAATGTTTGTTTTTTTCTCAGTCTGCCCTCCTTTTTTTCTCTTACTTTCGAGGATCTATGAATTGATTTCTGCCCTGCACACCCCTCTTTCGGTAATCATTGCCCTTCAAGAAATACACACCCCGATTCTTTTTTTCTTTCTTATATTTTGTCTATTCCCCCCCGTTTTGTTAACATTTTTTCTTTTTCCTCCCGCTGTCCAACATGGAACCCTCCAGAATGCCCTGCCTCCGGGATTCCAGCCCTCTGGCGTTGTCCCCCTTGTAGGGTTTTGGTTTAGATTTCATCCCCCCTTACTCAGCGTCCCTCAATTCTAATCGTGAGCCCCCAATCTGTCTTATTTCTTTCATTCTTTTCTTCTCGTCCCGAGAGTAGGGTAAGTCCCTGCTCGTTTCCATTTCGGGCGCCCCCCTTTGGCAATTTTTCCCCCCCTCGCTCTAGCAAATTTAAGTAACCTCAAAAACGACCGGCTTTCGTCACCCACCCCTATCACTCGAGAGGAGATTCCGTCAGGTATCCCTCAAATCAAGGCGAAGTTTGGACGGTTCCCTTTCTGCCGCGTCCCCTTCCCTTTTCTGGCCGAAGGAGGCGTTTGAAGTTTTCCGATTTTTCGCGGCGTTTCCCCGTCTTCCTTTTGGTCCAACATCACCCGTTCCTTTCCCCCCATTTTGTCGAAAATTCTAGCAGGCCATTTACTGGAGGACACTCGAACTGGATGAACCGTGCCCTTTCCAGAAGATCAATCCCCAAGTGTGCGCTTCCGTACGCTTCCTGCGTTTTTTATCGATTCGAAGGCTTCCTTTGCCCCATTTTTTCTTGCGCATCTATTGCCCTTGAAAGGGCGTCCTCCCTCCCCACCCTTGGCGGGTGCCCCCTGGAAATGGCATCGGCGCGTAAAGGTTTCCCGGGGCGTCGCCCACATGAAGGCCCCTCCCACCTTTTTCCCCTTTTTCTTGGTGGTTGGCGCTCTTTGGCTAATGTGTCGACGCCCCTTTCCCTTTCGAGTTCTCCCCCTTGTGCTGCCCCCGTGTAGTGCCTGGTGAGATGTACCCTTCTCCCCCCTTTCCTTTTGACCCGATTCGGGTTCCCTTAATTCAGCGTCTGGACGAACGGCGCGCTTCGCCGGTTTCCTTTTGACTCTCCTTTTCTTGAGCTCTTAGACCTTCTGCGATATCTTCCCATGTACCTGTCCGCTATCTTGTTCCCCAAATGCAGCTTTCCTTTCGCATTCCCGGTTCCCCCTGAACCAAGCAGTATCCTCCCACTGCACAGCCCCGCTCCTCCGGTTCAGCCTTTTCCGCTTTTCGTCGGAGTTTTCACGGAACCGTCTAAGATTGCATTTCTTGCCGCCGGATTCGAGATTCTGTTGATCTCCTCCTTTAGAAATTTCTTGTATGCGGTAGCCTTTCGCCCCGTTCTTAAACCCCCGCCCGAAATCCCTTGAAGCGGACTGTTCTATTCCATACCGCGGCTGCCCTCTCAGAAGTATTTATTCTTGACCTTTTTATTTAGTCGCGTACTTTATGCTTGTCTATACCCGTTGCCCCCACCTCCATCCCTTGCACCCCCTCATTCTGAGGCCCTAGTCCTTTTCCGGGTTGTCTTTTCAGTGTTCCATCACGTCGGATCTTGCCATGAATTCCACCGATTCTTCCCTCCCCCCCTGCTCAGACCTCCTTACGCCTTCATTTTTGGGAAGCGTGCATTTTCTGATTCGAAATCGGTGTTTTTTCAGGAAATCCGCTGAGTTGATCACGAATTGCCTATCTCTTCCTCCCTCTTTTAAAGCTTCCCGTTTTTCCCCCACGTTCCCCGTCAGGCTCAGTTCTCTTATCCTACCTGTATGATAGCTTTTTTCTGCGCCATCTCATTACCCCCCCTTTTTCAGGAGCTTGACGGACAAATATCCTTTCTTTGTCCCCGGTATAGTTTGTAAGTTATACCCTATCTTGGGAAAGGTCGGTTTCCTTTTTCTTTGAATAGCCAGTCCTTTTTCAACCCGCCCCCCCCGGCGTATCCCAGGAGTTCCCCCCAGTCCTTCCCTTTTCCCATCCCAAAGCATCATTTGAGATTTTTTTCCTTCTCCCAGATCCGCCAACCAATTGTCTTTCTTTCGCGTTCCTTCCTGCCCCGAGTAGTCCAAGACGGTCCCTGCGACACAGCTTCTCCCTTTCCCGACCTGCTTGTCGGTTCTGTTTGATTCCAGAAATTGCATTATTTTTTCTTTTGCTTTTCCCTCCTGCCTTCTTTTCGAGTGCCACCCTCTTCCCCTCTGCCCGATTCAGTGCCTGTCAACGAACCAAGCCGGAACTCTTTTGAGAAGCCGCGCCTTCCCCTGCAACCTTTTTCATGATTTTGAAACCAGCTGTTCTGGTTCTTTCTTTACCGGTTCCTTTCCTCTTTCTACAGGCCCTTTCCCCCATCTTTTTTCATGGGAAAATCGCCGCAGTTTTAATGGATGACCGCTTCTTTTTCCTTTGCTCCCTTCCCCTTTCGCTCTTGTGATTTTCTCCCCTGCGAGCAGCGTCCCAAAGTTGTTCTACGCGTCATATTCCCTTTCTTCTTCCGTCCACGGTCGCCAGTAGGAAGCTTTTCTTGCACGGTCGGAAAACGCAAGTTTTTATCGGGATTACTTATCGCGTGCCACGCCGTGACATAAATCCCTCTGTCCTTGTACGATCGCGATCTCGCGGCGAGATGTTTAATCGTCAGGCCCCAATTTTTTTTTTTCGAGAATCTCCCCCCCCCAGCAACATTAGTTGCCACGTCGTCCTCCGAGACGCTCTTCACCGATCCACGACCTTTTGATTTACGAGCTGAAGGGATATTTGTTACGGTTCCATTTTTTACCACGTAACGTTTTTTTTCACCCATCTCCATCCATCCCTTTTCGAAAAGGAAGAGTACTCCCTTTTCCGTGTCTGTCGCTCACACATTCCAAAGTCGTTTCCTAACCCACTTCCTAGAAACGGTTTTGCGTAGTGCCACTTTCCAGAATGCGACGGAGTTGCTCTTTTTTTCAGGCGAGACCTGAACTTTCGAGGTGTGGTGTAGACATCGCGTCCCACCGGACCCATTTGCTGATCTCTCTCTATTCCTTTTTTTGGTTCGAGTCTCTCCCTGTTCTGCGTGGGCTCGTGTTCCCCCAAACGACTAACCTTAAGGAGGGGACGATCTACCTTTTCGGCGCCGTGCGCCTTCGCATTCTTCGAAGGGAAATCCCTGATCATTTCCCGTTGCTCTAATTGTTGTATCGCGACTTTTGCATGTGCCACAAGGCCCCGGCTACTCCCACATGGATTTTTTACGGGGAACTTTTTTCTTCAAAAGATGATGGAGTCTTTTTTTCCCCCCATTTTCGATGGACATTACGTAAAGCCCTGCAGCTCGGTCGACCAGTATAGTTCGCCGGCATCTTCTTTTTGGCAAGGAGTGGACAGGTTTTTTCTTGTCGCCTTTGCTGTTAAGACCTTACTGTATGAGGAACTTCGCGCCACGTTTTTTTTTCTCTTCGCGATCTCTTGACAGCTGATTTACCCTTTTGCCCCGCTTAATCTCCTTCTCCTCTTCTGGTTACTGGTTAAAAAGATTTTTTGGTTAAGATAGAAGTTTTTCCTAATATGCCTCCTGGACGTTTATAGCCCTGTTTCCTATGGCAGTATCCTTTTGGACGTGATTCAGTTTTGAATCTTCTCTTTCCCACTAGCACTTTGTAGGCCACCGCGTTTTTTTCTCCAATTGGGCCTCTTTTGCCTTCTATACATTCATGATGTTTGTTTTTCAGGATTTTACCTATCCCAGACCGCGACCGTCCCTCTAACTGCGTGTTTTGTCCAATCAGTTCTCACCCCCATTTGCGGTTCCTCCGTGCTCCCGCTGCTGCTCCACATTCCCTTCGTGGTGCACCCCTCCCTAGCAAGACTATAGCATGGCGCTTCTTTTTTTACCCCCATCATTTCTCTCCGCCGCCACTTTCCCGCGCAATCTTCACCGCGATTTCCATCAACAAGCCCCCGACCGACCAATACCTTGCCGACTTTTTCTCTGATCGTCCCATCGGTTATCTTCTTTTCCGACGCCCTTACGCCAGCCCAGCTTTAATTGTTGGGAGAGCATATGGAATTTCCCAAACCTCTCCCCCGGATGTTTCACGGTATCTTTTTTTTTTTTTCACTAATGTTTTGGGATCCGCGCCCGTTTGTTCGTGTTGCACTTTTTCCTTACGGCGAGTCGGATCTCACACTATCGGTGTGTTATCCTAAATTGGCTACCGCCCGTCACACACCCCAAACCCCGTGATAGTGAACCTTGTCGTGACCCGTGTTGTGTGGCCGCCTCCCCGAGCCCAGTGGAGTCTTACTTGCTGAGCCCTCTAGACTTCTTTGTTCTACCTCCTTGTCACAGCAATTTCCTGTGATTTTTAGCCCCTCTCTCCTGTGCAATTTCCCCGGTTTCATGCGGGCGGTTTTTTTCAAACCCCCCCGATTTTTTTTGCACTTTTTACCGCCCCTCACACGAACCCCCCATGAGGACGATGGATATTTTGTTGCTTGACCGCGTGGGGAATGCATGGCCTTTACTCGGAAATCCTCTGTCACAACGGGAACCCCATACCCCCTTCAATTCCTAACCGGGTCCACCGATGGTCCTTTTTACCTCCGGGTTTGATTCTTTTGATCTTAACGACCGTCGATATTCCTCAATTCGCGCTCCCCTTTTCCTTACACGAATTCTTGTTGTTAGCACGGTCGGCATGAGTTCCCTCTGCCTCCTTTTTTCCTTTTTGGCCTGTTCACGTTTTCTCCTTTTCCCCCGCGGTCAAATGGGCTTCCGATCCAAGCCCCCCTGCCCCCCGGCTCGTTATCAACTCTCGATCTTTTGTTTAAAGCTCGACCTGTTCCTTTTTCCGCCTGGAAAGGTTTTTCGCTGAAGCGTATGACATGATTAGTCGGGGCTGGTGCAGTTTACGTGCTCATGGCGGCAGGTTTCCTTTGTTTTTAACATCCCCATTCCCTCCTCGCCATTGGGCCCGATGGAAATTGTATCGGCACCTCCTTTCTTTCCCTGTGGAGTTTTTTCGCTTGGATGACCCGGCCATCGACGCTCAATCCCAACTTTTCCCGCTTTCCCGCCGCTTGCGGGTCTCGGATCCCCTGGGTCTTTCCCCCCAATTTCTTTCCGAACTATCTGTCCTTCATTGCCTAAGTTCCTCCCACATACGCTTGAACTCCTCGGTTTCCAATGGCCCTGGCCATCGGCGCTAAAGGCAACGAGGTTGCTTAGCACCCCCCCCCCCACCATCTCTAGGTTTGTTGTGTTCTTCAGCTTTTTTTGCTTGTTAATTGGATAACGCCACCTCGCTTCGCGGCCCCCTATGCCAGTGGGCCATCCACCGCTTCTTTTCGTCTCCTTGGTGGATTAATTAGCTTTCCGATAGTCGGAGAAGGTGACCATTGGTGCCCGCCCTTTTTCTCATACCGGCGACTATTTCCTTGAATAGCCCACTTCTTCTCTATTTTTTCGTTAAGTGTCATCCCCATCTTATCTCCTTTCCCCGTCCTCTAATCTTTTTAATGCTGCCCCCCTGAGCGACTCCTTTCAGGTTTCCCCCACCGGAACGAGCCGCCCATGCTTAAACCTACGCCTCTCTTTCCTTTAGCGGGCAGAGCGACGAAGTAAATTCGCCTTCCTCTTGAGCGTCGCCGTTTAGCCGATCGATTTGATATTTGATGCCGACGCCGGTGTTTTTCTTGTAGGCGTCCGCCAATTTGGGCAATTGGCCCCCGTCCCCCCTATGTACGCTCTTTCCCCACCGGCTCTCGTAAACGGTGCGCGATTCTAATTTGTTGTCGCCATGGTCCATAAGTTTTATGGCTCCAGATTCGATTTTTTGCTCCGGCTTTCCCCGCGCGTAAGATCAACCTCCTCCCCCCTTGAGCACTTCCCCCTACTCGCTGGAATGAGATTTTTTTGTTTTTCCTGGACCTTCCCAGGTCGTGATGCTCTTAGATCGCTGTTCCATTCCCCTCGGTCGACACCTTCCCAGTGTACCTCAGCGTGTTTTTGATTTGGGTTTGCATGCATGATCTCCCCCGGTGTTCGTCCTTTCCCAGCCCTGCCAGGAAGTGAGAAACCAGGTCATTGCGATGGTCTATCCCTTCAATAAGGGAGCTCCCGCTAACCCCCCTCCCGGTCCCCCTAGTCGTAGCTCGCGTTTCTGATCTCCCCCCTTGCTCTTCCTTTTCGCCGCCCATCGCATTGAACCCCCCGGTTGTCCGGACAGCTGCTACGGCTAATTAGACGGCGGCTCCGGGTAGTTAACGTCCCTCCCGGGACCGCGGCGTCTCGTGGAGATCCACCCCTTCCCCGTAATCAACGTTTCCCCTAACAAACGCGGAGCCCAGTCTGCCCCCCCCCTTTTCTAACACTTTTTTGCATAACGCGTTGAGAGTTGACGCTTTCCACCCCTTTTGCATCTTGATGCGATTGCGTCGGCACGAAATCGAAACGACGCGCATTCGATCAGCGCCGTCTCTCCCATGTGTGCTTTCCTGCCCTCGGGTCTTGACTGACTATTGCGCGTCTAGATTTGGCGGTCTTGCCGCCATCATGGAGGCAATGCGGCGATTTTGATTTCGCGGCGAAGGCGTTTTCCCACCTAACCGGGGGGGGTTGGGGTTTTCCCCTCCAGCTGTGGTCCCGCCCCCATTCTCGAGGCAACAGAACAAGTGCCGAACTGTTGACCCCTCCCCCTCCTGATTCCCGGGAAGGGTTCTTTTCCCGGCGGACGGCCCCTCCCCGAATGTGACACAGGCAAGCCGGTTCCCATCATGCATCAGTGGAAACATTTGAAGTACTTTCCCCCTCTTTGCCTTTCACCTTTTTCTGTCGATCCACATACAGGTGCGAGATCGCTTCCTTGCCCCCAACGCAGAGTCAGTTGAATGATAGGAACATGTCGAGGAGTCCCGTTGCCCTCAGTTGGAGAATCATTCCCCCCCCTTCTCCCCCAAATCTTGTCCCAGCCATGAGTGCGGATTAAGATATATGGCCATTGACTCAATCACTAGTCCGACCAGATCTCCCGACGACGCTTGGGTATAAGTCCGCTCGAATACGTTCCTTCGTGCCTCTGGCGACAGACTTCCTCTGGGCCAGGCCTTCGCTTCCCGATGCCTGATCGTCCCGAACTCATGCCGCTCTTGGTCCGTACCCAGGAATGGTCCAAGATTCCCGTGTTTAACCCCGCCCGACACTTCCGGTACGCTTGCCGGATTTGAGGATGTGGAACCAACTCTTATACCCCCTGAATAGCACGGGGTATGATGCTGCGTATAGGGCACTGCGAAATGCTAGCGCGGTTCCGTCAAAGGCTGTTAGTTGGACACCATTTTCCTTTCTCCCCCCTTGTAGCCATTTCTCCCCAGACAAAGGTGCTGATCTTTTCCTCCTCTCCCGTTTTTTTTTTGTCTTCCTTTTTTGGGAGTCTTGTATTAAAGTCCACACTTCATCGCTGTCAGCTAGCGTGCTCCGTTGCCCCTTTCTATTTTGCAGTCTCCTTAAAATTACATTCTATTCCTGGGCTTTCCGACTTTGGCACTTTTGCCACAATAATTCTCCTGCCGACGTCCCTTTCCGGTAGTAAAACGATGTCTGGCGCTGTGCTTGTGCCTCCCTTTTTTTCGACGTCCCTGCCTTTTTTGGCCCCAGGGCGTGATAGGTGTTTTCTTTTGCTTCCCCTCTCGTTTAACTTTTTCGGATTCGTTCTCTACTTTCTTTTCCTACCCCTTTCGTGGTTTCTTCGCCTGCACTAAGCGGACATTTCGCCCCCGGAGTCGTATCCTCTCCTGATTGATTATGTCCTTGCCGCTCTCGTAAGTTAGACAGACTGGGTTTCCCCCTCTTTTTTTTTTCTTCGTTACGCCTTTCAAGATACTACTGGAGGCTCCGGGAACGCGACATTTAATCTCCCCCAATTGGGCTTTGTCTTTTTTTTGCGCTGTTACTTCTCGAAAAGCCATCTTTTTGAGTTCCCTCCCCCCCTCCCTCCGGTCATGCCATTTTTTTGCCATGCGGCGCTTGCGGATCTATTACTATGTGGGCATGATTCTTTTTTCCGGATTTCCGAAGGTGTAGAAAATTTTCCTCATACGAGGGTGTTAAAGCAGTTCTGCCCCCCAATTTTGCGGGGTGCTTCGTTTTCTCCCCAAATCTTCCGTCTTGGTTCTGGTATAGCATTTCCAACGTTTTATCGTCAAAGTTCTTTTTTTTCCCGCCGAACCTGCCCGAATTTTTGCATTCCAATGTATGGCCTCCCCTCGTTCACCCCCCCCCCCCAAGCAACACGCAAAATCAGGTTCGTAATAGTTGACCTGTTGGTCCTGGTGTAGCTAGCAGGACAGGTGGCCCCTGCTTCATTCCAGGCTTTTTGACGCCGGCCATACGCCATCCATCTCTTTGACGTATAGGGTAACCTTCTCACTCCTTCTGATGCTCGGGGTATCCGCGCATGTTTCCAACTCCCTTTGCTCTTTTTTGGCGTTTTTTGGCAGTCTTTCATGGGATGAGAACCTGAGTCCCCCCCCCTACCCCTTTTTTTCCACGTTTTTTTGGATATACATTAAAGGGATACCCCGCATCTACCACCCCCCGTGATATTGAACCCGAATTCTATTCCCGAACTTTTGTGCCAGGCGCTCCCGGCGCGCCCGTTTTTCTTTTTATGGACGGTGCTCTCGCCTACTTCGCTACGTTCGGCCCCCTTGAGACGGATTCTCCAATCTTGTTTTTTCCCTTCCCGTTTTTTTTTTTGTTAAGCAAAGATGCGGAAATAATCAATGCATCCTACGGTCCCCCTGCCTTTGCTGGCAGCCTTTTCTGTTCTTTTTTTACGATAGGTTGAAGGATGGTTCTCCCGTCCTCCGACCTGTCACAACCCTAATCCACCGGCAAGTCTCGCGTTTTCCTCCTGTGTGGGCCCTTTCCCCCCCCTTCTCAGGGCTTTTTTTTTTAGAACTATAAGAAATAATCCTTCAATCGACTTTCCTTCTCCCCCCCCTTTTTTATGACCATGACCCCTTTCGTTTAGGGAGTTCTGGGAGGCAAGAATGTCCGCTCAGCCTTTTCTGTGGGCCTTCCCTATCCGCTTTTTCAAGCTAAGCCCAGCCCGTTGGTCGGCCCTTTCCCAACTACTCCAACCCCCCGGTCTAAGGCGGTTTTGCAGGTCCAGCAAATCAAGTTTCTGCCTTGTACTGGACCCTTCCACCTCTGATTGTTTCCTTCCTTAGGTTTTTTGTGTGAAGGGTAAGATCGGCGGTTCTTTTCGTTTTTCTTTGGTCAACAGACCTTTTCTTCTCCGTTGGACGCTTTGAATTGTTATGGCCCGATAGCGGCCCCCACCTTTGAGATCGCCGACTTTGATTTTCCTTCTTCCCCGAAGCACTCCCCCCCTGGCCCCGTCGGCCCCGCAATTAGATGGTCGATCAGTCTTTTCCCCCTGGCCCAATGTTTTTTACTATGTCCCTTTCCCGGCCGTTACACCCAATCGGCGCTTTTTCCCATGTGGTTATGGCCAATGGGGCTAAGCACGATTTTCGTAACATTGACGACCCGACAGATATATCCCCTCCGGGTTTTTTTTGTTTTCTGTCGAGATTGTTTCGTCGGTCATGGGGCGGCACTTCTTCGCGAACGACCATGGGCCATTGCAACAGAGGCTTTGGCGCCTGATGGTGGATTTAATTGCACCCTCACTTCCTCTTTACAGGAAATTTTTGCCCTTCTCCACATTTTTCGATTTTTAGGCCGTCCCTCGCCAATTTTGATTGAGCTTTCTTGATTGCTGTTGTTTCCCTTTCGCACTCTCCCAGGTCCGGCCTTATTGCAAATGAAGATTTTGCTCCTTTGATGTTTCACGGACCTCCCCGAAGACAGTCGTTCCCTGCACATACCCTCCCTTTTCAGTCAAGGTTCAGCGGTTTTCATGTCGAGTCACGGTAACATCTTCGACTTATGCTTTGAGCCGCCGCCGTTTTTCCCCTCTTTCCGATTGGCCGTCCGGTTAGTTCCTCTCTTCCCATTTCCTTTCGTGAACCTGTCCGCTAAAATACCCCCCCGCCCGCAGCGACTGTCATGCGCCGTAGTTCTACGCGACGAGAATGAGGTCATCCCGGTAATAAAGTATTTCCGCTCCCAGATTGATTTGATTTTGCCTGACGCGGTAACTCACCCGACCTCAGGTCAAACAACCCCGCCCCCCCTTTTCTCTGGAACCGGGCTCTCTAGCGTTAGGGTTGGGGTTACTGTTTTGTTCCACGTGCTTTTCCAGAGACTCCCCCCTTCCCCCCGCACCAAGCTAGACCTGTCCCTCCCTACGTCGCTTGGGGACGTATGAGTGGCGTGAAATTGCATGATTCCGCACCCCCGGTTGTTCGTCCCCCCTGCCGCCCAGTCCTTATGCCCATGCATTGATAGAGGCTCCTTCGCCCTCCTGCAGGGTATTTTTCGCCGCAAACAACGTAATGCGAAGTAGTCTTCTTGCCGCTGATACTCACACCGGTTTCGTCACTGCATTGACCAGGTGTAGTTTTCCCTCTCGACGGCCCCGGTTCACTACCGGTCGACGGCGGGATAGACCGTGAAGGATCCACCGTTCCAGCAAGTGGCCGTGCTTTCAGTTTCGTTCTTCTCGCCCCCTCCCCGTGTCCCCCTCCCCCCCCCCAACCTGTCTTCTTCCTGGAGTGCCGCGAGTATAAAAACGATAAGGGCGGCAGTTTGAATTCAGATCGACCCAATGCAGCTGTTGATTTGTTGCTCGAAACGAACTTTCTTTATACTAGCGCACCTTCCTTTTTTACGCTCGAGACACAGATTGTTGCGATTACGGTCTGTCGGTCTGGGTTTTTGAAAAATCGTGGTCTTGCGTTAATTGGCGGGCGGAAATCATGGAGGTCCTGGGAACAGAGCGGCCGTCTGCCGTATCGGGAGAGGGATGAAAACGAACAAAGCGTCAGCTGTGGTCTAGCCTGCCGCCGGCCCCCACCCCCCCCCTTCGCCGACATTTGAACCCTGCAGAGTATGAAAGCTTGTTTTCGCACCCCGGCTGTTATGACTTTCCGCAACGGCCAGCATGTCCCCAGCATCTCTTCTAGTGCCCCTTAGCCGCTCTGCCCGAGGCTGCTCAAGAAGGTGCGAGAGTGTGGATTGGTTTTCCTTTCGCACCCCAGTCCCCAATTGTGCCGAAGCGTTCCCCCCTTTTCCTTATGCGTCCCGGCGCGCCAGTGGCTGCGCGGGAACCCCCACAAAATCTCTTTGAAATGCCTTTCGATCGACTTTATCCCGCGGCCGCTGACATCATCTATTTTTTTACGATAGCGATCGACGCCGCGGTCTCGAATTTGCACCCGTTGAAGGGTGAGCATCCTCCTTTCGACCACCCACGCAACGTTTCATATCCAGGCAACCTGCCCCGAGAGACTTTTGTCCCTTGACTTCAACGATCCAGATCCGTTCAGCTGCAGGCTCGTCCTATTCCCTTGATGGTCCAGCGGCAGCCCCCCTCTCTTCCCTACCCTTTTTTCCTCATATCCCGGCCGTGCCGTGATGTGTTGGAAAAAAACCAAAGTTCGGCTGCCCACCATTAATTGTGGCTGATCTCTTTTGTACTGCGCATTTAAGGCTCTCCTCCTTTAGAGTTGCAACCTCAGAAGGGTGTTAGGCTTTCTTACCTCTAACCCCCATTGACCCTCTGTTCTCTATTGTCCTTTGTTGTTTGACTTAGGTAGACTGGTTTATTGTTTTGCTGCGTCTGTTACCTCCCCCCTTTTTTCCGTCGGTTCCTATAGAGAATTCGGAGTGCTCGTTATGCATTCTTCTCAGGGCCCTGAAGATTACTTTTTCTCTTCCTGGTTGTATTTTTCCCCTAACTTGAAATGCACGGATAAATCCTGGCCTGATCTTGTAGTTCTTTTTCTCGGTTTCTGCTTTCTGTGGAATCTTTTTTCCCCCCATGCTTCACATCGGCCCGTAAATGTTTTTGCTTTAAATTTTCCCGGATAGTCTTTGGATAGGATTCGGGCGTCCCCCTTTTGTTAATTTTCCCCCTCTTGCTTGTTTGTTCGGCCTTGAGGGACTTTTTTTTAGCCCCGGTTTGATCCCTCTTTCACTGCCATCTGTATAGTCGGCGTTGGTGGATATAGAATACCGCTATGGGCTTGTCATCATATGCGGCGGCGCAGACTACCTACTCCTCAGTTCCCTCCTTCCTCCAGGTTTCCTCTTCCGGTATGCCACTTTGGCGCTGGTCTTGCGTTTGAGATTTCCCCACATACTGTTATCATTTGCACTCCTCCTGTTATTGGCCCGCCATTCCTTCGCTCTTTTACAGGCGGCACCGTTCATGTGTTCGCTTGGTCCCGTTCTGGCTTTCTCCCGCCCTTTCCTCCCAGGCTTTAACGCTGATTGCTTCGGCCCCCAATTTTGTTTGTTTTCGTCGTCTCCCTTCCACAGCTCGTATTGGTTAGGATCGCCTTTTTTCTGTTTTTTTTTTTTTCTCTGTTTTAAGTTGAGCTCCCAATATGGACTCGAATAGTTCCACGCGCGTCCAACAAGCAACCCGACAAACACTGAATAGACCTTCGCCTTTTCTGGGTTTTTCTACAGGCCCCGTGCGCAGTTATGTCCTTTTCTTTCCTTTGCCGACCAATACCCCGCCCTAAAGACCATTGTTGGTCGTGTTTTCATCTTCTCCACCATCCCCTAGTATATTTGTTTTCTCCTCTCTGGGGTGTCGTTAAACTCCTGGGCACTCCCTCTACTTTTTGTCTGTGTTTTTTTTACGTTTTTGCCGCTTCCCCCCCGAGTCGATCTCACGAATTGACTTCCTTTTTTCTTGGACGGTTATTCCCACGGTATACGTTTTATACCCCGTGTATTGACACATTTCGTCGCTGTATGCTTTTAATTTATTGGTTTTCGAACTGAGATGAGGGATCGATGATTCCTCTCTGACTCCTTCGCCTTAGATTGTTTCGACCATGTTTCTTCACAGCCCCTTTGCGACTTCGCCTCGTTTCTTCTTATGACCGGTGATCAACTTTTGCGGATCTTCCCTCACACCTCCGGCACCCCCTCCCCTGCAGACTAACACGGAAAAAAACAACCCCCCCGCTGATCTTACAGCCTTTTGATCTTTGGGACGCATCGGTGGATGCCTTTCCGATATCCGGAAATACGCCTTTCCCCACCCCTGGAACCCTTTTTCTTTTTTTTTTTTTTTTCCCCCCCGGACCTTCTCGCGGATGGATTCCGCGCTTTGCTGTCTTTCCTCCCGTTTTGCTTTTTTTTTTGATCTCTCTTCACCCTCACTAATTTCCGCGCTCATAGACACTTTCCCTCCCTTTAGAGAACACGAATGATCCGCGGAAGCCGCGTCTTGCCTTTTTCTCAGTCTTGGTCTTGGTCGGGTTTTTCCCTCTCCGATCTACCCTGCGAAAGTGGACGCACCCTCCCTTTACGGTTTCCTTCTCAATCATCTCTCGGATACGCTGTCTTCCCCCCAAGCACCGGCTCTCCCTCGGCGCCTCCACAGGCTTGACTGAAGTTTTGAGGCGGGGGTGCCCGTGCTTCTTCCTCTTCGGCGTTTCTTTTCCTTTTGTCAACTCCCCGTTCTTGGAAGCTGTCAAATGGATTTTCGCCATTTTAGCTCCATTTTTTTTGATCTGGTTTTTTACCCGGCTCAAGAAGCAATTGCTCTTCCCTTCCCCCCCCGCTCCCTCTCCTTGTCTCCGATCCCGTTTCAGGGCACAAATTTATTCTAGATATCTGTCAAGGAAAGTGCCGACGTTTAAATCCCCCTTGCCGTACTCTCTTTTTTTCCCGGCACGACGGGAGCCCTCCCC
>Ga0179593_1501569_pt1 | contig 37043 bp, 39 predicted proteins | sample CZODoug2_1_08_16_FD_185931 | JGI IMG/M metagenome (GOLD analysis project Ga0179593, IMG submission 185931) | Vadose zone soil fungal communities from Angelo Coast Range Reserve, California, USA - CZODoug2_1_08_16fungal (PacBio error correction) | ecosystem: Environmental > Terrestrial > Soil >... | reverse complement strand
TCGTACAACAGGCCCCCCTTTTTTTTCTTTTCTTTTTTACGTTCCTGGCCTGGTCTGACGGGGTCCTTGCCCCGTTTGCGCATCTTCCGTTCATTCCAACGCCGTTTCAATCGCGAAGCATGCTTTCCTTCTTGATGTCCTTTCTCCCTCCCCTTTTAGAGACCCTTTTAGAGACTTCGGAATTCAGACACCGAGAGTGCCCCTTTCCGGTCATTGAAAGGCCGTCTCTCCGTTCTTTTGCCCTGAAGTTCGTGGCGCCTGCGGACTGTTTCCTGTCATCTATCGCCCCTCCTTATCTCGTCAGTTGCCCTTTTTGAGAGAGCTTTTCTCGCTCTCTGCGACCCACTCAGTCCCGCACTTCATGCTTCTCTTCATGAACGGCTGGCAATGCGCGCCCTCTTTGTTTTCCCTCTTGAGTTCTTTTTCCCTTTAAGCCGAAGTCACCTTTTCCCCCCTGAGCTTTTCCCAATCAAGAATTTTCTCCATTCTGACGCCCCACTTTCGGGCAGCTTGCGGCCCATTCCCCTTCGACCCCTCTTTAGAAACGTCCCTTTTTAACCCACTAAATTTCCGCCCGCTGAGGACGTTTCCCCCTCCAGAGTTTTTTGTCGAATTTTTTATCCCAGAAGGCTCTTTTAGAAGAGGTTACTGGTCGGACCTCCTGGTATTGAGTAAGCGCTATTTTTTTTGGGTGTTTTCTTTGTGTTTTTCTTTTTGTATTTGGGCATTGTGTTGGTTCTGGTTCCTCTCCCCGTTTTTTTTTTTTGTGTGTTTTTTTCTCTTTTCTCTTTTTTCTTTTTTTTGTTATTTTTTTTTTTTTTGCTTTTTTTTTTTTTTTTGCGCGTCCGATTTCTCCCACGCGTCACCAGTACGTATTATCGACTTGTTCCATTCAACTCCCCCTTCTTTCTCTTTCGGACGGTCCCCCCCCTCTAGCTTGTCCCTAAAACTTCAGGTCTTCTGAACCCCCCTTTTTTTCCAAGGATTTCCCTACTGAAGACTTACTGCCCCCTTTCCTCTTGACTTGACTGATCTTCTTCTTTTCTGTGAAATCCGAATTTTCCTTCCCTTTTCTTTACGACCGGGACCCCCCATTTTAGGTTTAACTCCCAACCCGTTCCTCTTCCTTGAGTAGGCTCCCCCCCCTTCTAACGTAGAACCTTAGTTTTCTTGGGGTTCACGGCCCGACTTCCTGATTCCCCCCTTTCCTAAGCGCAATCCCATGTAACCCCCACGTCGCTTTTTACGAGAGTGTTGCACAGGACCCCCTCAACCCGTTCTATCTAATCCTCCGATTTACCTCCAATACCCCTGAGAGGTTGTTGACAATCTTCAATTTCGCTTTTCTCCGCCACCCGGTGAGACATGAAGGTGACCTTGTTGGATTCCGACGTGTCTCCTTTTCCTGATCGTGCTATAGAGTGCTTTCCCCCCCCGTGAAAGACCTTTCTTCTCTTGGACGCCACCTCTTGGAGAACCCTTTTCTCTGTCGGTTCCTTTTTTGCGTTGCCTATCGACCTGTCTTTTGTCATCCCCAGGAGGCCCGATGTACGTCAATTCCTTCCCCACCTTAAATGCGGCCTTCTTCCCCCCCCCTGAGAAAGAGTTTCTTTTTTTTCCAGAACGCGCTTTCCTGGGTTCCTATCCTTCTCTTTCAGTAGCCCCCCCCCCCTGGCGATGGTCCCCCTACCGGCTTCGACCCTACTTCAGGGAGACCCCCCTTTATGAGCCTCCCCCCCAACTCCCCCCCACAGTTTTTTTTGGCCCTCCTCTCCCCCCCCCCTCCCGTCTCTTCTATCTAACTGTGCCAGCTCTTGCTCGACCCATGGATTTTTTTTTTACATTCAACCTTTTTGGCTGCAGAACCCCCTGCGGTTTTTCCTGAAGTCCTCTTTCTGGCCTTGAAGCTGTTGCCTCGGTGTTCGTGTGCACCCCCGATGGAAGCCTTTTTTTTTGTTTTTTTTTTGTTTTTTTTTTTTGTTTTTTTTTTTTTTTTGTTTTTTGGGGGATGGAAATTTTTATGGGGAGTGGGTTCTTCTTTTTTCAATTATACTTTCTTTTCCCCTGAAGATCCCCTCTCATGCACAACCAGGGTTTCCCGTCTCCTTACAACCAACGTAAGCCTGACCCCAGTGCGGCCTTCCCCCCCTGCATGGATGTCTTCCCCTTTTCCTGTGAATTCCCCTCTCCTTTTTCTATCCGCTTTCCTTGGGCGATCCTTTCGGTTATGATCCTTTGCCCCTTTTGCGATATCCACCTTGATCCCGATTCTCAGGCTTTCCCCCTCTTTTCTTTGCCGGTCTGTTGTGGAAATTTTTTGCACGCCGACCCCTTTCCGGCCATAATTTTCTCCATGAAGGGGTCTCTCCTTTTTTCCGCGTATCCTAGAATTGGCGCGTGCGGCGTTTTCCTCATGTTTCCCCCCGCCAGAAAGCTGGAAGGCTGCCCTTCCGAACCTTTAACCACCCCCCCGAACCCCTTCCCTTTTTCTCTTAGGTCCCCCCCACTTAAGGCATTTTCGACCGGGACCCACGCAGCTCTCCATATCAGAGCTTTTCCCGTAAATATTTCCCTTTGTTGTGACCCTCTTTCTCCTGCCGTCGGGGTTTCGAGCATGCTTGGTGTTTTTCCCCATAGTGTTATTTCCCGTGAAAAACTACGATTATCATTTTTCCCACATTGTTTTTTTTGGTGGTTTGTTCCCCCGCGAACCAAGATTTTTCATAAGGATTTCCCATTCTGGACCCCTTTCCCGTAAGAGACGTCTTCCCCGCTCCGCGACATACCCCTGAGCTCTCCAGAAGCTTGTTGCTTATTTTGACGGGTGTGTGGGATCCGATTTTCTTTCACCCCAGATTGACTGATCCCTCCTTTTGGGGTACCTCTCCTTCTTCCTCTTTGAAAAGCTTTCCCCCCCAAACCCTTTACTCCTTGTTACCGCAACGAGTAAATACCCCCCCCCTCAATATACGATATCCTATGCCGATTGTTTTTCTCCCTTCCGACATACCCTTTCCTGTTACAATGTCCACCCCCAAAAGGTGGCTTTTCCCTTTCCCTGTATTAGACTTTTCCTGCAGGTTTTTCAGTGTGAGTTTTTTTTACCCCTCATATCTGTCATCCAGCGCCCCCCAGAACCTCCTGGAAGACCACAGGATGCAGCTCCATCGGGCTCCCCCCCAAAGTGACTTCCTTTTTGTTCCAATATACTGTGTAGCGATATAGCCTCCCTTTCCTAAGAAGGTGCCACTCCGTTTTTTTGACGCAGAACAGTCATTAGTTTTTCTTTTCGTTAATTTTCCCCCCTCCCCCAGGGATGGAGCTTTCGATCTGCACTTTAGTTTTTCACTAGGGATTTCCCCCTGTAACTTTCCCCCGATGAATTTGCCGTGATAGGAGCCAGATTTTGTTCCTCTCACCCTTTTACGTCTTTTTTTGCCACCTAAGATCTATCATTTTTAAGTGAACCACTAAGTGCTGGCGCCTGCAGTGATGCCTTTTTCCTTCCACCAGTCCAGGTCTCTTTCTTTTTTCCCGAAGTCTTTGACGGCCTCTTCTGGAGTACCCCGCTCCGTCTGCAACGCAACTCCCTTCCCTTTCCAGGTAAAAAAGACCTCCCTATTGGAAGTTGATAATTCCAACAAGATCCCTTCACTCATAGTCCTCTTTTCCCCCCCCCTTTTCGTTTCTCCTTCTGCGGAAAGGGCGTCTTTTTTGGGCAAAGCCGATCACCGGGCGCGTCCCCTAGCCCCCCATGTCGGAATCCCAACAATGTAGCCCCTTTTTAGTAATAAAGCAGAGCCCCCTTGCTATCCGAACCCCCCGCGAATCCCCCATCCCCCCCACAGCTTTTCCACAGGGGTGGTGCTGGGTATCCTTTCTTTATTAGGACCTTTTTTTTCCCCTCCTAGATTTTCTTTTCTCCTTTTGGAGCGAGCCAACCAAGATAGTCCCTGAAAGATCCGTTAGTGGCTTGAAGTCGGAAGCAGCCAAGACCTCCCCGGTGCTTCCTAGACTTCCTACATGCCTTCCCCCCCTTTCTTTAGAAGGACCCAGCTACCTTCTCCCCTGGCTGGCAGTTTTTTTTAACCTAACATATTCACATTCCCTTCCCCCCGAACTTGCCAGGCTTCTCTCCAGTCCTTAATCAAGAACCCCCCCCCTTTTTGCCCGAGTACCCCCTTTCCAAGCTAGGATTATCCCTCCTTCTCCGAAGGAATTAGCGGATTCCTTCATCCCGCAACCTCTTGAAGGAGCCCTCCCTTAAAAGAGTTTCCCCCCTCCTGTCGCTTTTAATTAGCAATTTCCCATAACGACCGTAATTTGAGCTCCCGGATAGGTGGAGGATTCAAAACCTACCCAGAACTTCCCGCCCCTTTTCCCCGATGTGTAACTTCCCCTTCCGCGAACTCTTTTCGTCCGCTTTTTTTTGGCGTTATTTCCCCCCTTCCTGGAAAGAAAGTTTTTTTTCACCCCGGGACTCCTGTTCCTTCTCAGGGACCCCCTCGTTCGAGATTCACCCTCTGCCCTTTCCCCCCCTCGATCCTTTTCCCCTTTTCCGTTGAGAGGATATTTCCCCTTTTCGTTCTTAGCTTTTCCCCTTCTCCTGAAATCTGAGATGCCCCCTGACCTCAGATTCGCCCCTCGCGCTTTTCCTCTTTTTTTTCCCAGCAAGGCCGAGGTCCCCTCCCTTAGCAGGGAGGCGCCTTTTCGGTACCATGGAAGTCTCCCTTCTTCCGCCAGTTTTGAAAGAATCTCTCGTGTTGGTTCTCTCCCTCGGAGTTTTCTTTTTCCCCCCTGCCATGGTCCTTTTCTTTTCAGGGCTAAGATCTTGACTTCGACCCGGACGGCAAGGTCATCCTTCCGAGCGTTTTCCTGAGAGAAGTACAGTCCCCCCCTCGCGGAACTCCATCAGTCACCCCAATTCCCTTTGAAGAAATCCCGGTGCATGCTGACGCGATTTCCTTGGCAGGTCAGCTTGCCTTGCATTTCAATTCAGATCTTCCGATTTGCCTTTTAGTGAGGAACCTTCCCATAAGTCCGACCTCCCCAGCGTTTTTACAGACTCCCTCAAAGAGGACGTCTTATTCGTCCCCCCCCCCCCCCCCCCTCTTTCGTTTCGCCTGGTTAGGTTTTCTTTTTCTTTCTTGTTGTATTGATTTTCTTTTTTTTGGAAATCGCCCCTTTCTTCTCCCTCGACACTTTTCGTCCTTTATCCACCAGACGCCTCCCATGGCCACCACCTCTGCTTCTTGCAGGGTAAAAAATCTTCTTCTCCGTTACAACTCAGGTTTTCAGTTCTTGAACCTTCCCCTTGCCCCTCTTCTGAGAGCGGAATTAACGCCTTCCAGTTCAGTATGGCCTTCTCGACTGTTCCTTGCGATTCCCCGGTTTCCCTCTTGCCCTTGCGTCCGAATGATTAGGAAACGGGCCCACGGTATTGCAGTCCGCTTTTTACCTTCCCGAAGTCTTCTTTTCCCCCTATAGCGTTTTTCCCAAGCTTCTTTCGAAGCCATGGAGCTGTTGCTTTCCCATAAACCTTCTACAGATTTCTTTACCCCCCCCATTTCCCGATGCTCCTCCCCCCCCCCCTTTTTCGAGACTAGACGTGTTTGTAATGTAAGGAACCTCTTTTTTCGAATTTCGTCTACATGCCTCTTCGAAGAATTCTCTTTGCACGTTTATTGTGAATACCTTGCTGATTTCTTTATTTCACCTTTAAGTTTTTTTTTCGCGTCTAGAGTTTTTTGAAAACCCTTCCCCCCTTTTTTTCCGGCAGTCCCAGGATCCCCCCCCCTAGATCGTCCTTTTTTTTTCCCCTTATCGCTTCGTTCGGCACTATCCGACCTTCGTGTGTCCATTTGCGCCAGTACCAACTTCCCCCCCCCCCTTCCCAAGCCACTGCCCTTAACCACGACGTTTTTTAAGTGACTTTCCTTTTTTCCCCGAACGCGGGGTTCAACTGACGCCTGATAGGGAGAGGATTTTCTTGGCTGCAACCCCTTTTCTCGAAAGAACCTCTTCTGAGTATCTGCTATAATTTTTTTAAACATCGTACCCCCACTCGGGGTTAACCTGGTTAAAGTCCGTTCCCAATCAAGTTTTTCGAGGTCCTCCTATTCCCAGTTCCATGGTTCCTAGTCATTTTGCGACAGTCTTTTGGCTTTTCCCAGCAACTCAAAACTTTTTTTTCCCCGTTTCCCGGATTCCTATAAGTTTCCTTTAACCTTTCTTTTCCTAGGTTTCGGTGCCTCCGATGGACTCCTTTTTCCTGAAGCTTGTTAGGATTCTTTTTAGTGGTTTGGTGACCTCCTTTCAAACTACCCTTTAAAAAAGAAACACAGTTTTGCCCGTTAGAATTTTTTTTCCCCCCCTCCGACCTTTTTTTTTTCCCCATGGTTATTGGACCCCCCCCCAAATTGCGGACAACCGCAATGGCTTTTTATCAGTTCCATCGCGGCTTTTCTCCTTGAACTCCGAGCCCACACGTCTCCCCCTTGGTTGCCTGCCTACACGTTCCTAGCGTGAGATCCAGTTTTTCCATCGAGTGATTCGTCCCCCTTTTGTTGGAACTTCCCTCCGGTTATACCCTTCCTGTATCGTCGATGAAGTGCCCGTGTTGTCCAGAGGTCCTCGCATTTCCTGTAATTTTCGCTCGGTCTTGGCTCTCATTCATTCGTACATCTTGCCTGAGACCCGCCTTAAGATTCTTTTTCGCTAGACCCAACACCCCCTGCGCCACCCCTCCTTTCGGTCTCTTGAACCCCCCCAGCCCCTTCCCCTCGTAACACCTTCGATATTTCCCCCCCTCCCCTCTCCCTTCCCATCCCCTTATTTTTTAATGGTACTTGATTTGTCAGAGATCTTCTGGTACACGTTGATTCTGCCTTAAGTTTCCCCCCATAGAGGTCGCCCTTTAAAGTTTCCGGACGCTCTCGGTATTTGGTCCCCCTTTGATTTTAGAAGAGGCCCCCCCCTTTTTCCCAGATCGGTACACTCTCTTTGTCCTGAGCAGGCATTGTTTTATGAAACCTTCGTGACTCCCCCCCTACAGACCTCCTATTTATCTCTCAGTTTTGTAGGCGTTGCCCCGCCCTTTTCGAAGTCCCCCAATTTCCCCCAGCCCTTCCCGAGCTCCCTCCTCTTTTTTTTAAAGTCTTGACACATCCCACAGTTGTTTTGTCGCTTCCGGGTTTTTCCTCTAAAACAAGCCCTTATCCACCCCCCCCGATAACGAGATTGGAACTTCGTAAACGGATCGCCATACCCGTCCAGCAATACTTCTTCCCCACAAATCTTTGCTCTTCCGGTTTGCTTCCTCCGTTTAATATCTTTTTATGGTTTTTAACTGTGTTGCGGGTTCTGTATGTCAACCCCATACGTCCCCACGCACTTCCCCCCCCAAATTTTGCGCCCTTTTCCCCTCCCACGAGCAACACCCTTTTCCTTCTCTGATCTGTTTTACTTACCTATAACCGCACTTCGATTTTCCGCAGTTTTGACTGTTCTGAAGTCAAACCTGCCCCTTAGCCCCTTTACTTACCAACAATGGACCCCTTTATGGTAGTCCTCGGTTATTTGGTGAAGGCGAAAAGGTGTATCTTTTTCCATTTGACGTTATAGGTCGCTTATACTCTCGCTCCCAGGTTTCTCTCTTCGTACGCCATGAAGGTTTCCTTTTCCCCCATTGACTCCTTCGAGCAAGTTTTCATTTTTGCCTGTATCGGTTTTTGTTATCATTGCGCCCTAGTTCTGTTCCTTCTTGTCTGGAGTTCCCCTCCCTTTTGAGTTGATGATCGTTATATACTTCTTTCCCCAAGCTTCGACAGATCTACCCCTTTGTGGTTTTAGTACCTTTTGCCCAGCCAATGCGGCGCGCAGGGTTGTTTCTTTGTTCCCGAGCCCTTTCTTTGAACTCTGCTCGTTTCTTTTTCCCCCCTCAAACCCCCATGTATCCAATTCCACCCCTGGATTCCCCTCCCTTTTTAAGAGTTTATCCCTTTCCCCCTTCTGAAAGTCCCCCTTAATGGACTTGAAACATTCCGCGCCCGGAACCTTCTTAGGATTGATCCTTTCTTTTTCTGTTGCTTGGTAAACCCCTTTTATTGCTTCAGATCCTTAACCATTTCCCCGTACCCTCTATGATTTTCGACGCCGCGGTTCCGTGCTAAACTTTCTTCGTTTTTTCATACGTGGTTTCCGACCATTTTTTCTATCCAGGTTTTTGACTAAATATCAAGTTATTGCAACTTTCCCCCCTCCTAGCCTTTTTTTTCACTCCCCCGATTTCGTCCCATCTTCTCCCCCGCAGGGCAAGTCCACATCCATCCCTTTCTGCTATTTTTTCTCCTTCTGCAGTCCCTTTTTCGTAACCCGGGTTTCAGGAATATTTTTCCCCCCGTTTTCCCCCGTAACGATTTTGGGGCCATCTGAGCAGCCGTTCGTTGGAATTAGCAAATGGAAGAACCCCCCTGCCCTGCGGATTCCCGTTTTGGTGTCTTCTACAATTCTTCTTTTGAAATTTTCCCCGGCGAACTTCGTTTTGCTTTACGATATTAGTCCCTTTTGTCCTGGACGGATTATCTCCCTTTTTTGTCAGAACCTCCCCTAAAAGAAAATTTTCCCGGCCCGAGGGGGTAATTTCGCCCCGGGCAGAAATACTTCTTAAGTGGAACTTCCCTTGCGCTTCTTTCGTCTTCCCTTGTTCTTGCTTCTTATTCGGAAGCTTGGGATTTTCTCGCCCGTTGCTGAGGTACTTTTTCGGAATTCTGCAAACGCCCTTTTTTTTTTCCTGCGCGCTTTCCTCGTTTAGCCAGTTCTTCTCTTTTTCGGGAACCAGGCAGGGTTTAGAGGATCGAAACTCCTATCCTTCTCTCTTTTAAGTCGTTGTTCTAGAGATGATGTTCCTTCTCTGCGACTGATTCCCCCTTAAGACTTTTCTCCCAGGCTTCTTCCAGTTGCCCCCCCCCCCTCTTCTTTCACCGAAAGCGGAATCCAACTGACCCACTGTAGTCTTTCTGCAGGACTCTAAGCATTTCTTTTTCCGGATGCTTTCCCTTTTGGCCTCTTCCGTTTCTTTTTCGTCACCTCCATTCGTGCCCCAGGAAACTGCGCTGATGCAGTTTTTCACAAGAGTTTTCCTCGAATTTGCAGCGGTCCCTTTGTCCTTTCCGCGCCCTCTCTCTGGGTATTGAGTCCAGGATTTTCTTTTGCCTTAGCCGTTTACTGCGGCCCTGTTCCCAACTCTTCCGATGGCTTTTCTTTTCTTATGTCAACACTGACTGCTTTTTTTTTTTGTATCTTTTGCCCTTAGTACTGTTCCTTATTTTCTAGAGATCTGCCCCTCTGCGTTCGAGTGATTCTTATTTCTTCTACTGAGGACTCGCCGTTTTCCCTTCAGAGTCTCTTTCTCTCAGGGACCAGATTCAGGAGGTTCTTAGTGTGTTCTTCCGATTTTCCCGAGATCGGACTTTCTCGGCCCTCACGTTCTTGGGTTTTCTTCGAAGCCTCCCCCCGAGATGGTATTAGGAACCAAGCCTTCGAACTTCTGACTCTCCAACAACACTCCCCAGTTGTCGCTTTCCCCCGGATTCCAACATGGCCGTCCTCCTTTTCCTGTACCCCCCGACCCCATACTCTCACCCGTGAGGTGGTTTTCCTTTGCCGCATTTCAATCTGTCTCACTTACATCTGCGAAAGGCCCTTATATCTCCTCTGGATGAATACATTCCTTTGGTGTCGGTGGTCCTTCCTGAGATCCTCTTTGGTTTTTCTGGGTCCGCTGCGCAGTGCAGCCTTTTCCCTTCACCTCCATATTGCATCCTCCCCTCCTGCAAATAGTTCCTTATCTTGATTTCTTCACTTTCTGTGTTCTCGACGACATTCAATCCCCAGCAACCTCCCCAGAGACCGCGTTGAAGGTGTTAGTGCCGGGCCTTTTTTCGTGTCCTCCAGGGGTACCCCCCTCCCTTAAATTGATCGGTTTCGCCAAGGCTTTCTTCAGGGACGCTTCCCCCACGGTTTCCCCTCCTTTCACTTCTTCTCCACACCCTGCCCTCAGTTTTCCACCACCCCCCCGAACCCTCCCCAGACCTTTTGATGATATGGGTTGTTTTTTTTTTTTGTGTTTTTTTGTGTTGTTTTTTTATGGTGGGTTTTTTATTTTTTGTTGTACCCCCGGCTCCCCGATTTTAAGGCCTCGGACTTTTCGGTTTCACCCCCTTAAGTCGCCCTTCGGGTTTTTCGACCCCCCTTCTGGACCTTGGAAGCCCTGGATGTACCAGCAGTTGTTCCCTGTCGTTGTGCGTGGTTTTTTCTTTTGACATTTTAACCCCTTCGGGTCCCTTTCCCCGTTTTCGCAGTCGGACACCGCATCGACCCACCACACCTTCCGGCCCAAAGGGCCTTCATGGGCTTCTCCGGAATCGAGTGACTAGTCAACGGGTGGGAGCGACGCTGTTGCTTTTTTTTTTTTCCCCCACAATTTGCACCTCCCCGACTTTTTTCTTAAACCCTCCAGGGAGTTTGACCAGAAATCTTTTCCCCACTTACGGATTCCCCGCAACCCCTCAGCTAGACCTGCCCTTATACGTATTTCCGTGGCCTTCCCTTCCTCCTGGGCGAATCCCCCTCGGGTTCCCGCCCCCCCTTTTAACTAGCCCTTACCTCGCGATGACTGTCTCCGATTTTTCTTTGACCCCCCACCCCCCCTTCGCAACTTTTTGACCCCTGTTTGAACCCCTCACTAGGCCCTTTTGCGCGTGGAAAAATCCCGTGAAACTTTTTCTCTTTCAATGACAGCTCCGGTTTTTTTCCTGAAGCTGTTTTCTTTCGGAGAGTGGTCCTTTCGTATTTGTCCCCCCGCTGCATAGTGGACTTTTTAGTGGAAAGCCCCCTACTCTTTGGTAGGTTTTGACTTGGAGCCATGTTGTGTCGGGTCCCCTCAGAACTTTTTTCAGCCCCCTCCCGAGGGGATTGTAAGTTCGTTCTGAAACGCCGGTCACTGTCCGCACTCGCCCTGAAGCCCCGCCGGCCTAAGATTCCTTTACCTTTTTTTTTTGATAGTGTAATGGTCGAAAGTATCCCCCAACACCCCTTTTTCCCCCACGAAATGCTTTTCCAGCATGATCCTCTTAAGTCCCCCCCTTTCGCTATTTTCCTGGTGTCAACCCTTGAAACCTCCCAGACCCCCCTATCCCATTTAGACTCTTGTAATTCTTCGAAAATTCTTTTTAACCTCTTTCAAAGGACGTCGTCCCCAAAACCCGTTGTTGCGGTGTCGAACGGTTTTGTGGCTTTTGGTCGCGGTTGAAGCGCCCTTTTTTCTTTAAACACATCCGTCCCCCCCGTGCCTCCTTGCTTTCCCCTTCCCCCCCCCCCGAGGCCATGCCTGCGGTGTCGTAAATACTATCTACGCACTTTTTGTCTTTCCCACTTGGAGCCTCTCTTCCCACGTTTTTGCATCTAGTCCCCATCATGTCGATGCGATAGGGTTCTTGTTTCCCCCTTTCCCTGAAACGGTGTTCTTTTGATTCTGGCGACATCTTTCTTTCCGTCCTCCTTCGTTGTTTCTTTCCAGTTGGCCTTCTCTGAAGATCCCTTTTTTTTAACCCACCGGAAATTCCTCTTTTTTTTGTTTATTCATTTTTGAGCCCCAGTTGGATTTGACCTTTTCATGGTCGGGCTGATGGACTATATTTTTGACAACGCCCCCTCCTCCGATTCCCTCCAATAGTGTTCTCTTTTTTTTTCCCTTCAAGATGTCCCGTCACTTTTCTTTACTGGAGTTTCGCGAGGCCCTCACGGGGGTTCCTAGAATGTTCTTCTACGTTTTTCCCTCCCCCAATTTTCCCCCCCCCACAATGTCAAGCAGTACCTTCTACCAGAATTTGGGATTCTTTTCCCCCCTATGTTCATGGAGACTTTCAACGAGACAGGAAAACACCTCGAACCCCCCCGCCACCTTAGAAGAGTGTTCTGTATGACTTCTCGCGAGCCTTTTTTAAGGGTTTTCTCAGCAAGGTCCCCCCACACTCATCATTAGACCACGTAAACCTTTTTTCTTAGTTTTAGTTCACCCCTTTCCTGAGGGGGAGCGAATTACCATCAGTTTCTCTTCGTAGATTCCCTGACTTTTTTCCCACGTTCTGCCTTAAGCTAGACTGCTTCCCAGCTTTCGGTTCCTATCAGTCCTGAAGCGTTCGAGTGCCCTCCCGCGAAGACAAATTCATAACTGCGGTGTGTTCACTTCGAACTTTTCAACCCCTGTTTGCAATTCCCTTGTCTCCCCATTTCCTGCATTACCTCCACACTTCGGACTTTAGGCTAAATTCCATGAACCCCTGCGGCTCCCTTCCCCTCCCTAGATTCTTCTTTTTGGGATTTGCAAACTTCGACTTTTTCCACGTACCTGGCCGTACGGATGGTGGAGTACCCAATTCTTCCTTCTTTCCACTCTGTACAAGAGTCCCCACCTTAGCGTCGCGCAATGGACTATATTTCTTCCCTCTGTCTGTCTTTCATCCCGTCCCTCCCCTCAAGATTTCCTCCCCTGCGACGTCTTTTTTTCTTAAGCCTAAGGGGCCGTATCTTTTTCAGAGTTCCCCTCGCAAGCCATTTGCCTTCTCTTCGCATTGCCGTGACGGTTGATTTTCTTCATACGAGTTCTCAGTTTTTTAACGTTGAGATCAGCTTCTTTTCCCTTTTTGTAGTTTCCCTTTTCCAATAGCGCTTGGTATCCCATTGACCCCTTCCTCAGATATCGTTTTTGGTAATGCCCCTTGTCGGCACTGAGAGTGCCCTTCTCTCCTCTTTTTTTTTTGTTGAGTGAGAGTTTTTTTTGGCGACTTCCCGGAAGGCTCCCCCCTCCCCTGATTTTCATATTCCTTGCGGCAAGGATCCTTTGGAGTTGCCCCCTCTCCAGAATTCGCCAAGCCTCCCCGTCGTTTTTTTTCTGATTTTTTTTTTTCCCCCCTTTGCGACAATCAAAATAACCTTCCACTGCCTTCTGAACGATTTTCCAATGGATTTTACCCGTTCCTCATGCGCCCGGATTGGCCCAACGCTCTGCAGTGGGAAACCCCCCCCAACGTTCTTTCTCTTGTGTCGAAGAAGCTCTCCCTCTGAAGAATATCTCTTTTTTTCTAGTTTTCCCTATTTTTTGTAGTTTTCCCCTCCCCAAAACTTAAAGCTAAGTAGTGCGTAGATCCCCAACCCTAAGAGAGATCCCCCAGATTTTTTTTTTAGCCTTCGCTTTTGAACCCTTTTTCAGGTCTTCACTGCAGTTTCGCGAGTTAAAAGCATGTAGTTAGCCCTTTTTGAGGCGGAGCCGCTGGACTTGTCATTGAAACCTTCCAGATCCCTATTAACACGGGAAGGCCCCGGAGCGGAGGTCCTCCCGCCGGGATCTGGGCTCGTCAATTGCCATGAGTTTCCCAAGAATTTTTTCCACTTCCCCCTCCCAGTCCGCTTTTTGTCCTGATCTGGTCTTCTTCATCTCCCCCCCGGAATGCAGTCTGTCAACCCGTCTGTTTTGAGGTACCTTTTTTTTGGGTTTAAAGACCATACAACCCCCCCCCCCACCCCCAGTCTTCGAGCTTGTGAAATTTCCCCTTCACACTCGTGGAGAGTTCCTGCCGAATTCTAATTTATCTTTTTTTCCCTCCAGTCTCTTTTTTTGACAGCTCTGCACTGACTGACATTCTCCCCCGTTTTCCTCGTTGTCTTTGTTTTCGGAGAGCCCCTTGGGACCTTTTTTGCCTTTCCTTCCGCGCAGTGAACTCTACTGCAACTTGTGGCTAACAACAAAATGAGCCTCGATTTCGTGTTTACTGAGTTGCCTTGTGTCCCTCACCCTTCCCCCCCTGGTTTTTTTTCCCAATGATCACCCCGAGCAAAGCTCCCTTGGCCTGCAGCCACGCGGTATTCTTTTTTTCTCCCAAAAATGCAGGTTAATTCAAGTTTTTTCCAATCTGTTATAAGATCCCGTGTTTCAAATATTCTTTCGTTACAGGTCCCTCCCTTCCCTTCAAAGAATCTAAAGTCCCTCCTCTACCATCCCCGTACCCTTTCTTACTTTTGAGGGATGCACCCCAAACCCCACTGAAAACTTGTTTTCACCCGGATTCTTTTTAATTAGCCTCGGGAGATTTAGCTGCTGTTTTTTCCGATGTGTCCCTTCCAGAACGGTATTCTAAATCCTTCCCCATATTGGAGTGGGAGCCTTCCCCCCCCCCAATTCCCTAATAACTCCCCTGAGCTACCCCCCTCGGAAACCCCCACACACAAGGCAGTTTTAGTCCCGCCGATAAGACCCCTTTTCCGGATTTTTCCCCCCCCCACCTTATGGATGTCTTTCTTTACGACCCTCCCTCATGCTCCCTAGGGAAAGGGGGTTTCTTTGGTATAGTCCCAAAAGGACGTTGTTCACTTGTTTGTGATCCCTCTTTCGATTGCCTTTTCCTCCCGAAGTTTCTTTCAAGTCTTTTTTCTTGTTTCTTCGAGAGAGGTTCGCTTCACACGATCCCCTTCCAACCGTTAAGAAATTTAGTATGCATTCGGACGGAGATTGAGCTTTCCTGTAAATTCCTATTTTCCGAAATCCGAACTCTACCCGAAAATTCTTCTTTAGCTTAGCCCCCTGACTGATCCCCCCCTTCTTTCTGCCCCCCCCCAACACGGACTGAAGACCTCTGGACCCCAAGGCCCGCAAACCTTTCTCTCCGTATAGGAATTCAATCTCTAGGGTCCTTTGTGTTGAGAGAGAGTCCCCTTCCGCAAGATTTTCGTTTCTTAGTTGTCCAAATTCGATTGCTTCTTGATTAAACTGCTTTTTCACTTTTTCCCCCCTTGGCTTTCGTTTTACGGTGTCGAGCGACCCCTTTTTTCGGTCTTTTGTCGTTTTCTTCGGGCCATCCAGTTTCACCCTAGCCCTCGGCAGCCCTCCTGGCTTTCCCCTTTCATTTTCCAAATCCCTTCATCTCCCTTCTGTTATGTTACCTCCCAGTACGATTTTCGTGCTAGTCCGACCCCAAAACTTTCCCCTGCACCTGAGGTAGCGTCGCTTCTATTTACTTGCCCCAACATCCCCCCCGTATGGTCGCCAGGCCCAGTCGTCCCATCATCGTAACAGAGATGGATCCTTTAGAATGGAGTCCTTTTCTAGACCATTTTACAGAAACTCCCCATGTAAACACGTTTTGGTCGTCGGCTTTGGAGCGGTTGATTGTGAACTTTAAGAGCTTTCCTTGTAAATCCCCACTCCCTCATGGCCTTTAGACCCCCTCCAGTGTTCTCCCCCAAAGCCCTTTTCCTTCCCTTGGGCTCGCCAAATCGAGATTTTTTTCTTGATATTTCGACTTACCCAATCTGCATCCTCCCATTCCTGCCCCTCCCCAAGATTCCCTTTTTGGCAGGATACTTCCTTTTTCTTTTAGATACTCTCTTTTTTCTCGTGATTCCTTGAAAGTAAGCGTTGTCCCCCCCCTTGTCGTGACTTTTTTGCATTCTGCCCCCCTTCCCCTGAATCTCGAATAGTGTCTCCAAGGATCCCTGCAGTACCCATGTTTCCCCTTCAGTTCGTAATGGTCCCTTCTCGGGCTGTTCTTCCTTGGCGAAGCTTTTCTGCTTGGTTCTTTTCCTTGGTAGGATGAAAACCTTTCCCCTTTTATGTTGAACCCTCCCACCCCCCCCAGATTCCCCCTGACATATTTCCTCCCTCTTTTAAGACTTTTTTTTCTCTGGAGCGCTCTGATTTACTTTGTGCCGAAGTCACGCTCCGTCTGCTTCCCCCGCTTTTTAAATCTCCACGGAAACCTGTAGGCCCCCCCTTTTCTACCTTGCTTTTGTTTTTTCTCCGTTTTCTTCCCTGCCCCGATGTAAATTACCCGACCAGTTAATTCCCCTTTCTTCCAGGAAACAACCGGCTGTTTTTATTTGTAGCTTTCTGCTCTTCTAGACGAATTTGAACAGGTTTTGTCGATGCAACCTTTTTTGTACTGGGCGACCCGGCTTTTTATGGATTTGCTTCTGTACTGACTTTTCGTGGCTGAGGCTCCCCCTTCAACATTTCCAGTTCGAATCCATGTCCCCCTTTTACTCCATTTTCTAAAGCATGCGGAACTTACGATTCTATCTGAGGATTCGGGCGGTTCATACTCTCCCCGACCTTTTTTCGCGCTTCTTTTTCCGTTCTCCGACCCTCCCCTTAGCTCCTGCCGGGTTTCAGTTCTTTCCAAGAGTTGGTTAAAGCTAGCAGTCCCCCCTGTGTCTGCAGTTTTCTTGTCTCCTTGGTTCTTCCCCAACCCTGCCCCTGCTGATTCCTCCTTTGGTTTCCTCCCCTTGCAGACCCACGAATCTCGGAGAAAAGAGACTCTCCTTGAACTACCCTTTCCCCCTAGAAATTCTTCCTGTAATCCTGCTGTTCTTTTTCCCGGCCTTCCCTTGAAACCTTTCACGGGACATCATTACCTTTCCTGGATTTGTTCCTTCTTTAAGGGTTTCCCCTTCTCTCATTGGACCCGCCACCCCGAACTTTCCTTTCAATTTCTTTTTCTGATCCTTCACTCGAGGTTCAGTTGTTGTTAGAATTGCCTGATGGCTTCTTTTTTCAATTCCCCCCCTTTTTATCCTTTACGTTTCTATGAAAGTCTGGCGTTTTGCGCCTGCGTAAATTTTTTTTTAAGATCTAGCAAACAAGCTCCTTAGTTTTTTTGAGTTTTTTTTTTTTTTTTTTTAATTCTGGTATCCCTTTGAACCATGCATCGCCTAAGCTCATTATTTATACTAGTCTCTGAGGCCCCCTTTAGAGATGAAGTCCCCTCTGCCGACCTTTTTTCGAGACTTGCCGCCTTGATTTATGCAATCACCTAGATTAACTGACTCCTCGTATTCTTTCTGGTTGGAACTCTTCAGATAGAACTGCTGCCGGCTTAGAAGAAAGATCTTTTCCCTGCGTGGCCTCACCACCCCCCCGAGCTCCCTTTATTGTTGTGGTTCCTTCTAATACTTAAGACCCCTTAAACATCTCTCCCTTTTCTTAACTCAAGTAGATCGATCTCTTGGCCATCTCTTACCTCCAATTTACGGATTAAGTCCCCCCAAAAAGCCCGACCTGTCAGCCCCGTACCCAAACCTAACCCGGCCTCTGACAAACCCGAGCGCGGGCAGAGAAGCTCCCAGAAGGCCCCTCCTTTTGAATTTCCCAAGTTCCCCCCGGGGTGAACCAGTGAGCGACACTCGTGTTGAGTGCCCCAGCCTGGAGTCTCTACGGAGTTTTTATTTTTTCTTAGGGTTCTGAGATTCCCTCGAAGTCCACGCGTATGCTTTTTTTTTTTCCTCCCCAGGCCTTTACCTCCGGATACCCCCAAATGGATCTGTCCTTCTCTGGATTTGGCCTCTTATGAATTGACCTTTGTAGAACTTGCTATAGTTTTTTCTTTTTGGCTTCCCTTAAATCTTCCTCTTCTGAGTCAACCCGTTTGCAGGAGTCTAATTTTAAAGCCTTACTTTAGCTTTGTTTACACAGAAACTCCCTCGTAGCACTTTCCCCACACTCCCTCCCTCACACCTTTTTTTTTTTTTTTTTCCGCTCGTTTTTTTTTTCCTGTCCGTCCTCCCGAATCCATAGGAATCAAGTTTCTTTCTTCCAGTAGACATCTTTGGCCCCCCTCCTTTACGTCGCCCGCTGGTAGAAATTCCATTTTTCGGAGACCCTTCCCAGAACCTGCCGGGCGCACCCCCCTCTCTAAAACCCCATAGGCACATCTCGGTGTACTCTGACGACGTTTTCTCTATATTGGTAATGAAGACCCGTAACCCCCCCCCCTGAGATTAAATTTTCTTTCCCCCACTTGCAGTGACCTTCCTCCCTCTCCCGAAGCCTCTTTCTTTTCCCATGAAACCTCCTAGGGACTCCATTTTTCCCCCCCCCCTTAGTTTCCTTAATTCGTTTTTTACGTTCCCCCACCCTCCCGGCACACCTCGTTTAACCGTTAATCCCCTTACCGAGTTCTAGGCCCCCCCCGCGCGCCTAAATCCAGTTCCCTCTCCTTTTTTTCGGGCTTTTTCCTTGAACCGTCGGTCTCGTTTCCCCTCGATACTGGGTATCTTGCGCCCTGATGGTCTGTCCCCCTGTTCCTGGCCTTGTCTTGCGAAATCCCGTTTATGCTTTGCGTGGGGACTTTTTCAAATTTGGAATTTTTCTCAACTCCCCCTGCCCCTCCCCTTATTCGTCTCCCCGCCGCCATCAAACACCCCTTTTTTCCGGCAAGGGTTTCCTTGCAACCTTCCGATAATGGGCTTTTAACCTTTTTTTCCCTGTTGATTCTTACCCACTTGCGCCCCAACTCTTCCCCTGACTTTCCTCCGGCCTTTCTCTTCATCGAATTTCAAGCTGTTTACTAGTTTCCCTAGCACATTTCAGAGCCGTTTACTCATAAGTTCCCCCCCATTTAAGGGGTGTTGAACACAGACCTCCTGAGTTGGTTATCGTACCTGATTGGATTAAATCCAGTCTGGATCGAGTTTATCTAAACAAACCCCCTTGCCGCCGAACTGCTTGAGATCCCCTACGGACTGTCCCCCCTGAATTAGGTGCCCCACTCCCCCCCTTTTAACCCCCCCTCGAGGCGTGAAACCATCTTTTTTTTTACCTAATATTTTTGAATCCTTTGAAACTTGATGAGAGGGTGCATGCAGGACAGTTCGGTCGTTTTGTTCAAACGCTTCAATCGTTGGCTGCCGTCCCCGGTCCCCCTTACTTTGAAGTTCACAAGTTTTTTCCCCCTTTTGTTTCCTCTCATCGAAAGCCCCGGTTTCTTTAATTCCCCTTTGTTACTCTCTGTTGAAATCCTCTCATTTAATGACAGCCTTTTCAATTCTAATTGAGCCCCTTCCTTGACAAACGACACTTAATAGTCCCTTTATTTTTTGTCTCTCATACTACCCCCATGTGACTCCCTTAAGTATCCCCGTTTTGTTCTTCTTATTGTTTCCATCCTCTGAATTCTTCCAGAAACCCTTGGTCCTCACCCCTGAAGCTCTTTTTCGTCACTGACAGTACAACCAGCACTTACCTTCCCCGTGATTGACAGTATTTTGCCTTTTGAAAATCACTGAATTAGTTCCTACCCTTTTTGGTAAAGGACATTTCTGTGTTTTAGGTTTTTCTCTTCAGGAAGACCCAGGTTTGTGTTGCCAGTTTCCTCTCCTTGTGGTAGGTGTCCAAGGAATTCCCCGAGTGATGCCCTCAACGACCCCGAACCTCTTTGAGGGCTCACTTTCTTCAATGTTGCCCCCTAGGAACAGCTTTCTCTATCACGCTTCCGACTTTTAATCAGTTTTTTCCCCCCCCTTAAGTTTTCAAAACTGGCGCGAGCGTCCTTCCAAGATTTTAGCGGTCTTAGCTCTTTTTTTGGTCGCTATTGGTTATGCCCCCTTTCCTTCCCCGATTGACTATTGTGATTAGTGGTGTCTCTGCCCATTTGGCCTCCCTCACCCTGCAGTGACTTTGAAACCCCCTTCATCCTGTTCTCAAGTTTTTTGCACCGCAACCTTCTTTCTCGGGGTTCTGGAATCTTTTTGCCTGTTTTTTTCCTGGATGTTTTCCTCACAGCTTCGTGCCGAAACGTCCCCACACCTTCCCTCGGGATCTTTTTGAGCCCAAGTAGTCCCTTTTTGTCAAAAAGGTTTTTTCTTTTGTGCTTTCACAATTCCCCTCCCCTGGAGCTTATCAGCTCCAGAACTCCCCTCCCCCAAAAAACTTTTCCCCTTTTCAGGGTTAGCTCTCCTTCCCTCAGGGACCATTAGCGTTTTTTTTCAATGCAGGGCCATTGCGAGGAACATCCCCGCCTCAAGGCGACTTCTATATCTCGCCTCCTAGAGTTATTAGTTTTTTCTCTTAACGCGTCCACTGGGCTCAGGGTGTTCCCTTCCCCAACCCAACTTTCGCTGTAAGAACCTCCTAACTCCCTGTCATTCTTTCTTTTTAATTCTTTTCTAATGATTTTTCACCCCCCAAGACTTCCATTTTTGGACTCCCCGCTCCCAAGTTCCCCCCCTGCAGCCCATGTCCGCCAACCCTGATTTTTTTTTTTACCAACACTCCACCCAGGCCTCCTCTTTCCGACGCTCACGTCGAGCGGTCCTCTCCAGCTCCTCTCTTCCCTTCTGCAATCTCTCTTTCCCCGCAAAACCTATTTTAAGACCTTTTTCCAGGCCCCCAAGAATTACATGCGTCCCACTCTAGGTGGCTACAGAGCAGCGTCCGCCCTCTTTTTTCTTCTCTATCCCCTCCATTGTGCGAGTTTGCCCCCTTTTCTACTTTTTCAACCCCCCTCCTTTCCCTCCCCCCCCCCCGGATTCTGTAGCTGGCTCCTCTTTCCACTTCCTCCCCCTTCTTTTTGTAATCTTTCCTTTTTTAACACCACGCTGGTTCCCTTTTACATAAGTTTTCCCACCTGTCCTGTGTGGTGCGACTTTTTTATTTACTTCTGCCAAATTTCCCCTCATTCCCTTCCCTTTTTTTTTTGTCTGCCTTGATCTCCCTTCCCCTCCCGAGTGCATTTATTCCTTTTATGTACTGCTAATGCTTTCCCTTCAGATATCGTTCATTTCCCTAGCGCTAGACTCTTTTCCAAGTTTCCTTTCTCGGGCCCATGCTGCATACCTTGCTCTCTTGTGTTTTTTGTGACCGTCATTTTTTTCTTAGATTGTAGTCTTTTTACCCTGCCTTTTTCCTCCACTCCTTTCCCCCTCCCCCCCTCCCCCCCCTCTTCTTTACCTGTCCCCCCCTTTGTATAGACTCTGATTCTGCTCTTTCCTTTTCAAAGAGACGTTTTTTTTCCTTTTAAAGCCCTTCTCAGACTTCTTTCGTTCATTTTCTTTGCATCTCAGTTAATTGAGATGAGAAGATGTGATATTTGCCGATGTAGTTTCCTGATTTTTTGTTTTTTTTCAATTTACTTTTTCAGATATGATTTTTTCATTTTTTTTTTCCCCAAGTACCTACCCCCTACGTCAGCGCTGCAGGGTCACCAAACTTCCCAGGTATTTTTTTTTCCTGAGAAGTCGGAGCCCTCTCACTTCTTTGGCCTTTTTTAAGATCCTTTTTTATTGGGTTTTCCCTGTGTAGTTTTTACCAATAGTTCCCCTTCAGACTGTCTGATCTCCGTAAGCCCCTCCTTCCGAAGGATAAACTTCTAGGAGATTTTTCCCCTTTCCCGCTTTGATGTAACCCCTGGCGAGTCCCCTGTCCTGTGAAGTGCTGAATTTAGATTCTTTAGTTTCTCTCCCTTCCTTTTCCCTTTGATGTCCCTCTGTCTGCTTGCATCCCCCTCCCCTTTTTTCGCTTCTGCCTTGCGCTCAAATTTTACTGTTCTTTCAATCTTGTTCGTACTTTGTCTCCTTCTTCGCCTGAGCCTTCTCCGATCTCAGTTTTCTTTCATTCCTCCCCCCCTGTATGCATTCGCATACCTTAGTGATGATTCGGAACCTTTTTTTTTTTTCCCCTCTCAAAGTCTCATAAATCATATTACCCGAAGCTTTTCCCCACTTCAAGGTTACCTTCTTTTTGGTCCTTCCTCCCTTAGAACGTGAGAAATCCTATGTCCCCCCTTTTTACCAGTCATCCATGTTGTATTTCTGTTGGTACCCCCTTCTTCTGAATATTTGCGTTAGTTTTGTCAAACAAGGGAACGTTTTTCCGACAGTCCCATTGTTCTTCCATTTTAACCCCTTGGACGGGCCCTCTTTTAGAACTTGATCGTTTGCAAGAGATTTTTTCGACTCAGGAACTCAAAACTCCCCTTCCTTTTCCTTTTCACCCCTCATCTGGGACTTTTTTTTTCCCCCCCACCTTCCTTTAACTCTTAGGGACCTTTTCTTCTGGAGCCATGCTCTCCTTTAAGCCATTTCTCACTAACCCTCCCCCATGCGGGATATCTTCCCCCGAGGTCCCCTAAAGCTGATAACCCCTAGAGAGTGACCTCCTGTTGACTTCCCCTCTCCCCCTTAAAGTTTTTGGCAAAGTCCCTCGGCTATGTTTTTTTTATTATTTTTACATGGCGATGGGTCATTTTTCCTGATGAGGGCCCCTTTTTTCCCTTTTTGGGATGACTCCTACGCCTTTCAATTCTTGGCTAAGCTGGTTTTTTACCTTTTACTATCTTTTAACCAGTTCACTGCAACTCCCTCATAGTAGTTACACGCTCCCCCACAAATTTGTTTGTTCCTTCCCCCCCCCCCCCCATTGGATTCCTTGAATGTTTCCTTCTTAGACTTACTTTCGTCTCTTTTTCTCTATGTAGCCCCCCCCGTGACGGCGCCACACTTGTTCTTTACGAATTGCTCTCTTTTAAGGCTTTCCCCAAGCAATTCTCCCAAGAAGCCTAGTCCAATCAAACGTCGATAGCTCCCCTTCATATTTTTTTCTAACTTTTTTAAGGATGCTCATTCTCGTTTCACGGAGTCTCTCCGAGACATCTGATGACCCTAACTGAAGATCTGATGTTCGTACCACGCTTGAGGACCCTCCCGGTTTTCCCCCCCCCTTTACGGCAGCGACCCCAACAAGCACTTTTTTTCACACAAGCGAGTGTATTTTGCTTTTCTGAGTTCCGCCTGGTTTAGCGCGGCTTTCCTAGTGGAAACTTACCCCCCCTTAGGTCGTGCGAAACTGAGGCCTTAGCCCCAGACCTCCCCTCTTATGGGTCTTAGATCTTCCCCCATCCTTCCTTTCCCGGCTCGGATTCCCCAGCCCCTGCCCGCTCCCCACCCCGGCGTTTTTTCTCTCCCAAGCCTAATCCTTATGGTCCCCCCTCTTTTTCCCCAGCTAGGTGTCTCGTCTCCGCTCTTCAACTGAGGATTTGAATACTTCCTCCTTCTCCAAATTCCCCCAGTTCTACTGGTTTTTCACAGGAGTTTCCCAAATCTAGTACTTTTTTTCCCCCAGACTCACGTAAACCCCGCTGTTGTTTCCCCAACCCCCTATTTAGTTGTCTCCTGGTTCCCTCCTTTCAAATTTTCCTTGGTGGGACCGTTCTTAATTGAAGGTCCTCTTCAACCCTTTCCAACGCAAACCAGACCCCTTGGTCCCGACCCTTTCAACCTGCTTTCCCCAAAGCCCTGTGAAATCAATGTGGGACTCCCCTCTCCAACTCTTTTACCCCCCCGAATTCTTTTTCCCGCTTGTTCCCCCCCCTCAGTTTTTATTTGTCTGCCGCATCATGAAGACCTTTTCATTTACCGTTTTTTCCCCGAGTCCCCTCCCTGGCTGGGTATTTCTTCTTTGTGTACCGTTCTTCCCCTCCCTTGGGCCCCCTAGTTTTTTTGATCTTTTTTCGAATCCCCCTCTAGGCTATTGGAGCCATCAAGGCTAGAATTTCCCTTTTTTAAAAATTTCCTTTCAGGTTTGAGGCCTGACCCTTCCTTTTCTTGTTTCGGTGTTTTAGGGTCATTCTTTCTGGACCCCCTCCATTTATTTTTTCACGAACGCTCATGCAGTCTACCCCCTTGGACTTCTTACCAATTTTGGCTTCAAATTTTCAGGACTTCCCCCCGCTCCCCTCCTTAAGTCTATTTTTGCCTCTTTGGTCCAACTTCCCCCCTAATCCCCCCTTCAGTCTTTTCCCCTACAATTCGACTGACCTCGGCTCGTCCCAAAACTGACACGTCCCCGGTCTTTCCTGTTTGAGGCCTCATTCCTCTGAAGGGTTTTTAACAAGGGATCTTCTCCATCGACCCCCTTTGACCTCTTTGACAGATGCCCCCGCTATGATGCCTCACAATAGCTCGTCGATTCCCCTCCTTAGATTAGGTCCCCTGGGCCCTTTGAATCCTCCCCCTCTAATCAACGGTTTCTTAACAATATTCCCCCCCTTCATTTAACTTTAAGAATTCTTTTTTGGTCCGTATATGGGCTCTGACCATAATTCCCTCCCTTCTCCGAACGAAACTGGTCCCAAGTATTTTAAAGACTTTCACCACATTTCAGGCAATCTCTGAAAATGGGTCCCCCTAAATATGACCTTTCTCTGGAACGTTGTGTCACTTTTCCGACTTTTTTGTTTCAAGAAGTTCCACCCCTTTGATCTCTTCCCCCCCCATTGGACTTTCCCCCCACGATTTCTCCCAATCCCTCTCGACTCTGCTTCTTTAGTCCCTCGCGTTTCGAACCCCCCCTAAAATAACAGCTTTTTCCCCACCAGGTTTCTCTTCTAGTTATTTTTTTCCTGAATAATTTTTCAAATCTTGCCAGATGCCTCCATCCCACATATGACACTCTCTCTGACTTGCCTTCCTAGTCTTTTTTTTTTTTTCACTGTGCCTGGTTCCCTTGGAAGGACTCCAACGACCCCCCCTCCCTTTGCCTCCCAGTACTCTTCTTTCTGCTTCGTTAAGGCGTTTTCTGACCATGTTATCTATAGCTTCTTTTTAATCTTCGAGTCGGATTTTCTGTTGGCTCCGACCTACATTCCTACTGCATAAGGGCCCCCCTTTTTTTTGCTGCTCCTTCCGCGCTTTTTTCTCCTTTGAAGTCCCCGCCAGCCTCTCCTCCCTCGAGGACCCCCTGAACCCAGAATTTTCCTCAAGATAAGCCTTACGCGATTCTGGCCCATTAATCCTTCCTAGTCCTCGTTTTTTTTTTTTTTGGCTCTGTGGATTTTCCCTCAACCTTCGGTATGGTCCTCCTCCTTGAATCCTCCGAATACCTTTTCCGTCCCCCCGAGGTGCGCCTTTTTTCAACTATTGATTGGTCTTCTGCTCGGTAGTCCCTCTTCAAGTCCCCCTTCGCTTCTGAGACACACGGAAGTTTCTGATATTCCTTTTTTTAACCCCTCATTAGAAAGGCTATTCTGGTTTCACCCCCCCGTGAGTGTGAATCCAGACTCAACATCATTTCAGCTTTCCTCTTGTCTTTTCTCGATGCATTTTTTATTGAAGCTTCTGGCCTTGTATTCCTTTCCCTGGAAGTCTTACTGTTATTCAAGGACCTTTATTTTTTTTTGGTCTACGGAATCGTCTCAAAGATTTTCCTACGATCTCTTTTTTTATTCCGCTATTTTTTTATGTGATTTTCCCTGAATGACAGTTGTGGGATTCTCCTCATACGCTTTGCCAACCGCCCACTGAGTTCCCTCAGCCCTCTTCACTCCCCGAGGAGTTTTTATGAGCCTTTTTCTTTCGGCTCTTCTAATTTTTTTCCCCTTTCTCGCTCCCCCTCCCATGTGTCTTTTCCCCTTCGAAAATCCCCTGGTTGACTTCACAATAGCGGATCTAGTGCTTTTTTGGAGAGGTTATTTCTGGCCCCCCCTCTCCTTGACCTTTGCTCCAAATCTCTTCCCAACCCTTTTTCTCTCACCATATTCTCTTCTTCCCTCTTTGTGCGTTTGCCACCTAGGTTTTTCCCCCTTTCGCTGAAGCTTCCTCCACCCCCTCCCACGCCACCTTCCCTCCCCCCCCGAGTTTGTCCCCCTGTCTCTCTTCCCGGATTTCCCTTTTCTAACCTTACAATTTATTTTAGCCGGGTCCTTCACCTTTTCGACCTTCAGGTTTCCCAATACAAGGCAATTTTCCCTCACTATCCCCCCTAGTAACGGTTCACCTAAAGAGGACACCTCCCCTCGATGCTATTTCCTTGAAAGTTCGACAGTTGCGTTCGTGACTTCGGCAGGTCAGATTTCCTTCCGATATCTAAGCCATTCTCCTTTCTGTCGAACCCGACCCTTTCTTAGTAAGTTACTTGTCGGTTTTTCTTCTCATCGCACTCTTTTTTGGCTTTTTTTTTTTCGTTTTTTTCCAGACTCCCTTTTGAACGTCCCCATACCGAACCCCCCCTTCCTCAAGGTTTCAGGCCCCAGAAGACCTTCCCCCAACTTTTCCCACAAACCCCCCCCTGGAATTTCCTATCCTATAGCTTCCCATCTATATTTACGGTGGACTCATTCTTCCCCGGTTTTTCTGATTCTTTTCCCCGGAAGTTTTTTTAACACAGAATTGTTTTTTTTTTTTCTCTTTTATTTTTCTCGCTACCCCCTGAGTCCCCCCTCTGGTGTGTTGCGCTCCCCGAGACTTCGCCATCTCGCCCTCTCCTTTTCTCCTTCTTTTCCGGTAAGGTCTCCTAGGAGTTTTTGGATTCTTTCTCTTCATAGCTTTTTAACCGTTTTGTTAGAGGCTAACCCCTTCCCTGCTCCAAGGTTTTGTGCCTTGTTTGACCCCTTTCAAACTTTTACTGACTTCCGCACTCCACCAATCCTACTCCTAAGTCGACTTGAGAGGGTTTTCTTTTTCCCCCTTGAATTCTTCCGAGTTTTTTGTCCAATAGTTTTTTGTACTTTTCCCTAACTCGGTCACCTTGGAGACTTTCTTTTTCTTTGTCCCTTTAGAACTCCCGCCGGCTGTCTCTTTTTTATTGCCCTTTTTCCCTTTAATTTTCTTTTACTACTACCCCCCTGCGAAGGACCCTTGAAGTTCTTTATACCCTTTTTTTCCCTTGAGAGTTTTGATTGGTTCTCCTCGGTCCCTTTGTTTCTTTCCCCCTGTTTTTTCCCTCCGGTTTTTCCCTCTGTAGATAACCCCCTTCGGCACGGTGTTTTTTTAATACTCCCCTCCTCGCAACCCCCCCTTTTCCCTAGAGATGTCAGTTCCTTCTTCTCTTCCTTTCATTTTCCTCCCATTCCCTTTTCCTCAATTTTTTTGGAATTACCCCGTGACCTTTTTGTTGTCGGATCCTTCCCCTCAATACCTTCCCCTTTGTGTTGATTTTTTTTCCCCCTTAGGGACTTTCTCCGATTTCTCGGAGCCCCCCCCCTCCCTGGTTTTTTTCATTGGTGCAATACCCCCCTAGGGTTTTCCCCCCCCCAGGCCAATCCCCCTAAGAACGATTTTCCTTCCTCGCCGATCTCTCCTCACCCTAAGCCTTTTCCAACCTGCCTTTTGTTCTGCAAAATTTCGACGCTTAACCTCTTCCCCCCCAAGTTTTTCAGAAGTATAGGTTTCCGGGCATTTTTCCCCCCACCTTAGTCAACTTTTACCCCGAGGGCCCTTTTTTCCCAGTTCCCTTGGTCTTTCTTTTGTGTTATACTCTGACCCATCTCCTTTGTTCGATTGGTTTTTTCTTTCATTAAGCTTTTCTTTTGCAGTTTCCAGACCTTCTTTCCTTTTCTGAATGCTCACCTTCCAAGCCCCTGTGATCCTCCGGTTTTCTTTTTTCCTGGGTCTTCCCCTCCCCATCTTTTTTTTTTTATGACACACCTCAACTTTGCAAAGCCCCCCCTCCCTCGATAGATCTTCTCAATAGTTGGTTTTTCTTTCTGATGTTATTTTCCCCCAATGGCCTCGAGAGGACTTCTCAACCTTCGTGCCCAGTTCCAAACTCCTCCCCCGCTCGTTAACGTCTCTTGCCCCCCCGATCTTTTCCTTAGACCCCTTTTTTTTCCCCCTCGGAGAAAACGTTCCCCGTGATTTTCCAAGAAGTGCCCCCTTTTGCGCTAGGAATTCGTATTAGACCTCCTCCTCTTCCTGGAAGGGTCACCCCTGATAAGTTTTTTTCCCGTCTTTTCCTCGTCCTTTGATTATGGTCTCCGAATGATACTTTAGTTTTTGGTTTCTTTTCTCTCTGAGGAAGTTTTCCTCGACTTACTATTTTCATTTTTTGGTTGTTCTTCCCCCTTTCAGTCAGAAGCCCCCTTCGCTTTCTTTTGACTTTTTTTCGACTCTTTTTTTTCCCTGGCCTTGCGCACCGGATTGAAAAAGTGACTTTTTTTTTCCCTAAGAAATTTTTAACTGACCTTCCCTTGAATTTCTTGCTTCCCTAGGGCCGTCGGCTGGCCTCTTTGAGCATAACTCCCCCCATTAACCCTCCCAGAATTTCCCTTCCTCATGCTTCAGAAATCCTACGTTTTCTCCCCCCTCCTTGAAATTCCCTCCCATTCCGCTTTCCCCCTAAAAGCGAGCGTTCTGAATCGCGCTTTTGGCTTTTCCCGTCCCTCAACCCCTCCCCCCGTTTCCTCCGCTGGCCCCCCCCCTTCTCAGATCTGCCGTATACATCGAGATTTTGACGATATGATCTTCTCCTCGAGTTTCGACAATCCCCTTTTGGTAGTTTCCCCCGCTCCTTTCCTTCCGTTCTGAGTGGTAGTGACGGGTTCTTCTGCCTTTTTTCCAATTTCCCCCCCCGACTTTTCCCTTCAGTCCCCCTTTTTTTCCCCTTCTATGCTTCTTCTCCCTTTTCCGGGTTTCCTACCTTTTTTTCTGTTTTGCTTCAGAGTCCCGTTAGATATTTCCCCCCCCCTTTCCAAGATTTTTTTTCGAACTTTTTTTCCGATTGCCCGTGGGGCTCCCTTTTCACCTTTCCTTTTAGCCCTTCAAATATATCTCTTTTTTGTTGTGAGAGACTTGTGACTCCTTTTTTTCCTCTAGCTTCTTTTTCCTTCCCCGCCTTCGCCCAGACTGGATAGTGGTCCTTTTGTGTTTGTGTGTGCCTGTCTCGACTGGCATTTTCTCCCGATTGGAGTTGTCCCCGGCCCCTCTCTCATTCCCCCGACGACCCATTCCTGGCAGCGATTTTCCAATTTTTTCCCAATCTCAGCTTTCCTTTAACTAGAGGTTCTTTTCAGAGTTTTCTTTCCCCGCCTCCCCCGAACCCCCTCCCTTAATTCGGTTTCCCATACTTACTCTCGCGGATGCGTTTTACCCCCAGGGTTCCTTTCTTTTTGTGACGACCGCCCTTCCAAAGTTCCTCTCCAGGTGCTTTTGTGTAGATCTTCCTTTCTTTGAAGCTATCCGCCCTAGATTTGCATTCCCCTTCGAGTTCCCACCTTTTTCTTCTTTGACCCCCCCCTCAAGAGTGCTTGATGTCCCCCAATCGTTTTTCTTTTTACAAACTCCGCATTTTGGTTCTTTTACCCTTTTTTTAGAACCGAATCCTTTTCGGAGCTTTTTCCCCCCTAATTTTCTTTTTTTTTTTCGGGCCCCCCTTTGCGAGAGTTTAGGCCGCCGCTCCCCCCTTTTACAGTCCCTACCGAAGGGAATAGTATTTTTCAAATTATTCACGTCTCTTGATTTTTTTAGTTTTGGGGGTGGGTTGTTTTGGTTTTTTGGGTTGGGTTTGTTGTTGGGGTTTTGGGGGTCGTTTTGGGGGGGGGGTTTGGGGGGCGGGTTGTGTTTTTTGTTGGGGTTGTTTTGGGGGGGTGTGGGGGTTGGGGTTTTTTTTTTGTGGTGTGGTTTGGGTCTTTGTTTCCCCCATGCGCTTCCCCTACTCCGGATGCATGTGCCTCTAGTTTCTTCTGCCCGAGCCTTTTTTCACAGCTCTTAAACTCCCCGTTCAACCAATTTCTTTTTCCTATTAGCTTCTCTGTTGAAGACGAACCCCACCCATCTCCCGAATCCCCTTTCGTTAATCCTTTTTTCCCCTAAACTTTTTTTCTTCGTTTTTTTCCTTTTATTTCCGAATTCCTTTTTAAAGCCAGTCTTTCCCTCAGATGCCGTTTCTTTGACCTCCCCTTTATTTTTCCCAGTTTTCCTTGGATTTCTCCATGAGACTTCTGCATACGGGCAAGGCTTTTTCCGGTCTCCGAAAGCAAGGCTCCTGCACTCATTGACCGTTCCTTTGAGAATCCACTCTTCCTAGTTATCGGGCCCCGATCCCCTTTTTAACTATCGACCCCCCTTGTTTCTCAGCCAGTTCCTGAAGAAACGTTACCAAACTCCCCCCGGAGAAACTTTTTTCCCCAATTCTAAACGTTAGTGACTTCAGGAACGGCTTCCGTCAGGTTTTTTCCCTTCAAATGCACGTTTGGCCCCCTCTGTGTGAGCTTTTCAACCTACTTAAATTTTGCCTAGGATCCCCCCTCCGACCCACTCCTTCAATTCAATCCTAAATAGTACAACTGATTACCTGTTCGAGCTGAAACCCACTCCGAAAGAAATACTCTTCAGAGAACCCCCTTGAGAATTCTTACTCCCTCTCCTTAAGTTTTTTCCATTGGAGGTTGACAGGAAACGAGCTCAGCCACACGTAGTGATCCTTTGCCCTACAACCGGCCCTGTAATGTTCCCCAAACTGTGAGGAGGGCCTGGAGCTCCCGTATAGGAGTCTTTTTTCAGAGGTCCTCAACAAAACGACTTCTCTGAAGCGGTTTCCCTGGGGGGAATTAGATGAAAGTAACGAGTTTTCTCCCTGTGTTTCAGCTTCGGGGCTTTTTTTTTAGAGTTTTTTTCCCCGGAGACTCTAACCCCACAAGTTCCATACCCCCCCACGTACCTTTTTGAACCTCCGGACCCCACGACTCAATACTTTCTAAAAACTTGGGACCTTCCCCCCCCCGCCCCTGAGTTCCACTTCAGAGGTCGATTCCCGATTTCTCTTCCCATTCTTCTCTTAGGAAAGTGTTTATAGTTTTAGAGACTTTTTTCTTGACAAACCTGTGCTTCTCCCCCTTGCTTTACCCGAAGGTATCCAGTTGGAGCCACATTTTTTTTCCTCCAAGCGTTTTCCCGGCCTTTATCCCCCTCCACACCAGATTAGTAACTCCCCAGATGATTTGCTTCCTGCCCCGGTCAGTTATTTAGTCTTTTTCATTCCGATTTTTCCCTTTCTGACCTAACTCGAAATTTCCTCCCTCCCCAAGCTCTTTGGTTCCGACCCCCCCCACCCGACCAAGGTGCTGCCCCCTAGGAGGTTCCCTCCTTACGGCCCTCCCGCAAGAGTGGCCTTCCAATTTTTCGGACACCGTCGTCATTTGCTCCAGAGATTTCCTTTTTCACCTCCCTTCTTTTTTTTCTGAGATCTTTCCCTTGACTCCGAGATCTTTTCCTTCTCCAAGTGGCTTCTTTTGTGCCTTTTCCCATCTCGGGCGCACCTTTGTCGGGTTTTTGTTTTTCAATCTTACCAAGTTCGTCTTCGAAATTTTCCGGGAATCCTCCTTTCCCTTGCTCCCTTCCGGCCCTCCTTACAAGGCCCTTCCACATCATCTTGACCCAGATGTTCTTTAACGTGTCGATTTTTTATAATTTGCTGGTTACCCCCACCAACTGTTCCACTAAAATTTTTTTTTTTCGAGACTGCGCTTGTATCCTTAAACCGTTGTTGCTCCCGAAGGGTTTTTTTCCATCCCCTCCCCCACCCCCCGACAAATTGACCCCTATCTCTAGACGCGATTGCCTTCCCGGATATCCCCTTCACCCCTCCAATCGGCAGTCCCCCCCCCCCTTTGAGGCTTACCGTCCGGGTTTTCTGTGACCCCTTGGTCAATAGTTCTCTTGTTCCTTTTCTTGAATCTCAGTTTCCTCCTTAGTCAACCCCATTGATTTCTCATGTTCTTACAAGATTTGCTCCTACCCTTTTTTCATAGTCTTTTCCACTCGAGGCAGCACTTTTTCTTTAGACAAGATTAGTCCGCCTATCCTCAAGGCCCCCCCGTTTTTTTCCCAAGCTTTGTTTCCGTTAGAAAGTGCAATGTCTCTTTTTTTCTTTTCCCATGAGCGAATCCTGGTATTTTCTTCTAGGGTGTTTTTCCTCGGTCTTTTTACCGACTTACCTTTTTAAAGGTTGCCTTTTGACTTCTCTAGGAGTCCTCTTTTTTTTTCGTAACCTGCTCTTACCAGTTGGCTTCGCCCCCCTTCTTTGCCCCCCTTCCATGCAGTTTGTTCACAATGGAAGCCAGTTTATTTGAAGGCCCTTTTTCAAAAGCTGTCTCTTTGTTGTTGGCTCGTGGGTTTCTCAGTTGGACTTCGGGGTCCTTTTTTGTCGGTCTTCTTTTTTTTGAGGACACCCCCTTCCGATCGTGCAATCCAACGCTCGCGAGTAAACCCTATAGCCTGGCCCTTTTCGCCCTAGTCCCTTTTTTCCCCTGGCTTTTTCCCTGTCCTCGGACGGGCTTGTGAATACTCACGAGTTTTTTGTTTTTTCATCTTCCAGTCCCCGTCCTCCACCCCTTTACACTGTTCATTGTCTGATGATCCGACTCCGTGCCTGACTCCTCTTTGTTTTCGCCGATTACTCGAAATGTCGACTTTCTTCATTTCTTTCCTCCCCAAAGTCCCCTTGTACTTCAGTATCCCTCTTGAGGAGATGCTTCTGCTCCTGGTTTTTCTTCCCCAAGCTCGTCAGCTAAGAGTCCGTCCCTTCCTTTGTTGACGCATGCTGCCAGGCAGTGTGATGCGGAACCACCCTTCTCATCTCTTCTGTCGTACCAAATACGTTTTCCTATTTGCCTACGCAGTAAGTTGACTTCCAGACCTTCCCTTGCTGGTCAAGGGTCACCTTCAATCCGTCAGCCTTCCCTGGTTAAAAGGATTTTACTCTTTCCTTCCAGACTTCGATGAAGAAGAAAGAAGATTTCAGAATTCATCAAGCTCCTGGGGCCCCCCCCTCAATTGCTTTCCCTCTCAAGCCTTGCCACCCGCCATTCCTATGTTTCTTCCGGGGTCCATATACACCATTTTTTTTTTTCGGCGACAGCCTTCCCCCGATTCCTTTTTACCATCCTGCCGCCTGCGGACGGTTTGCACAAATGCCGACATCACGTACTTTCCCCTCCTTCTTTTTTTTTCCCCGTTTTTTTTCCCCATACCCTCTCTTCCCGCCACCCCGTGCGTCCGACTCCTGAGAGACCTTCCCTCTTATGCTTCTCCTGAGACCACTCCCCAAAGAACACCTCTGGTTTCCGGCACCTGACGTATCGTACTGATTTTGTTCAGTCCTAAGGTTTTATAGCGTTGCTCGCTTTTTGCCGCCCTCTTTCCCTGCCACGCCCTTCCAGCTCCTTACGTCTTATCTGCTTGATTCCGATTCTTCGCATTGTTTCGAACGGGGACCGGAGCCGTTTTCTGTCCCCCTTTTAGCCTCAACTCTGTTGCTTGATCATTGCCGCCTTCCCAAGGCCTCTCTGTGAAAGGCGTTTTGGCCTCTGCCCATTGAGTTTCTCTCTCCCCAATCCCCTCCTCACCTCCTCTTTTCCCTTTTTGATAGATGCTTCGCGGCCTCTCTCTGCGACCTTCCCTTTCGAAGGCGCCACGCTTCCGCCTCTTGATTATTTTACTTTCCTTTTTCGAGATTTTTTTGTTTTCCTATGCTGAACCTTTTAAGACCGCGGCCCTGAGCTCCGCTACCGGTCGAGACCCACCCTTAAGAAGAGATTGTCAGCCTCCGATCCGCTTTCCTCCCGCGATCTCTTTGTCCCAGTTCTTTCCTTCTCCTGTTACACCCTCGAGAACGATTTGCGCCTCTGAGGCTGACCCCGGAACGATAAGTCGATCCGGCCCTAAACATCCCTTTCCTCCCCCTTGGTAGATCCTCTGACTTCCGCCATCCAGCTTTTCCCATTCTTTTCTCCCCCCAGTCTCTCCCAGCCTGGCCTTCAGCATCGTCCCCCGTAAGGATCTTGCCCCCTAGACCCCCTTACAGCCCTCTTTCCGTCGTTCTCCCTTTTGCAGATTTTAACCGCCGAGCGGCAGTTGCACCAGCTCGCTTTTTCTTCTCTTCAAAAACTCCGCATTGAGGTATGCTCCCCTGGTGCGGACCAGTTATCATGCAGTGAATTGTTGCCTCTTGACCCTCCCTCTGTAATCTTCCCCCCTTTTGGATCTTGATTCTATCAGGCACTCCTCTTGACATCTTTGCCCTCCCGACGGCGCGCCGGTCTTTTCCGCGGACGGCGAGTGATGTTACCACTCCGACGCCCTTCACTTTTTCTCCTCTTAGGAAGACCTTGGGCCACCTTGATGCTTAATCGCCTCCTTTCTATAGAAGAAAGACCTCTGTACTCATATCCCCCCGTTTAGCTCAGCCCTGCGCCGTAGTTTTTCCCTTCTCCGAAGACTGACAGATGATTTTTTTTTGAACAGAACCATTCCCCTTCAAGTTTTTTTCGAAAAGAATAACCTCCCCCGCTCACATACCACCCTCCCGGTTTCTTCCTAAGGCGCGTTTGTGTCTGAAATTTTCAGCCTTTCGTCTCATTCAATCGGGCCGAAATTCCTTATCTGCTCCCCTAGGATATGTCCGTGATTCCCTTCGCAGTTGGATTCGTTTTCTTTCCCCCCCCCGTTGCGTCTTTTTTTTTAATCTCCAGAGAGGAGCTGCATCTTTGATACTTTTTACACCCTTCCCGCCGGGCCTCCCTCCCCCCGGCCCAGCCCTACAGGTACTCCCTATTCAAACTAGCCCTCGGCCAAGATAGTCGGTTTTTTTCTGTTACCCTCTTTCCCTTCACATCCTTCGGTTGTTGTCACCCCCACTTCTGGACACGACATTCCATCCACCGTAAACCACCGCCAGACCAGACAAGTCCAGCGAAGGTTTGCCTTTCCTGAGTCGAAGGAATTCCTAGAGGGTTGACTTCCAAGCATTGCGGAAGTCGGGGAGATGGCAACAATTCGTCCTTGACCGAATAAGAGTACCAATCTGCTAAAGTTCTAATTAAACCCTGCCTCAATAGTAACAACCGGGAGGTCTGACGGTCACCCCGAGGACATCCCCCCTATTGAACTAATACCATCGCCTGATTCTCTTGGGAGTAGTAACCCCCACGATCCACGGCCGCCCCACATTTCGTCCCGACAACACTTTTGTAAACGGCATTATCTGTTTTAAGTCGATCCTTCACATCTCTTCTCATGTCGTCCTATGGTGGCGGTTGGTTCAGGAACCTCGTCCCGAACGGGTCGCACTCCTTCGGCCATGATGCGTGGAGAACGGATCAATGAATGCCCCTAAAGCCCCCCTTTCCAGTCACCACTCCAGAACCACCCCCCCCCCCCAACGAGGGCCGTATTAGCACTTTTCCTCCCACACGTAATCGACCCCCCCAAAACTTGGTCTTCGGAACACTGACGGGTCACGAAGACTAATGGGATGTCTACTCCTTTGTCCCCGGCCCATCGCTTTTACTTCGTACGCTAGGGGTCACTGTTGGGATCGATTGAGCGACGGTTGCTTTTTGGAACAAACCCTTTTCCTGCGCCACTTTTTATCCTCTTAGTCTCTTAAGGTCTTTTACCCAATCCCAGGTGCGTTTTCGCAAAGCTGTTGTGGTCACGGCTAGTCCAGCACCCCAATCCCGTTCCCCTTTTTCCTTCGTTCATATTCGTTTTTAAGGTGCTCGGTTCGCTTTCCGGCGCAGGATTAAAGGCGTTGCTTTTTTTTTTTTTCACGTTTTTTTTTTTTTCGATGGCCCCTCACGACATCCTGATGAGCGACCGAGCTGTCGCTGATGTCATACTCCCACTTTAAATGCGCCCGTGCGCCCGACCCTTATAGGTTTTGACCCCTTTAACGTACCTTTTCCACTCTTTGCTTTTGGGACAACAAGCACCACACCTTCGCCTTGCGGCTACCCCATCTCTCTCTGTTCCCCTCCTTCTTGAGAGATATGGTTCAATAGCGCATAGTGGGCTCCCCCTTGGTTTTTTTGTGCCACTCTTGCAATAGTTGGTGTACGTGAAAGGTTTTTAAAACTACTTTTGGCGCCAGCACCTTGTTTTGTGTGGTTGTGTACTTTTTAGACTCCCTTTAAAGCTCGATCTTCGTTAGCGAGTCTCTCTGGGACCCTTCCTTAACGAAGGGGCCGCAAGAGTTTCCCCTGAGCCCTTCCTGCGCCGGACCGCCTGAAACCCCGCTTTCACCTTCATCGCGAAGATGACGTCTTTCCAGGCGAATCGTGCTCCTAGTGGCTGGGCGACTTCTATTACCCCACTCTTTGGTTCACGATCCCCCTTGCGGATTGTTACGCGAATCCTCTCGCTCAAGTCTTCAGCAACCTTTTCCGACGGCCCCGGGGTTTATAGACCGCTCTCCCCCGATACCCCCTTTCCCCCCCGATACAGACTTTCCGAGATTGCTGTAACGGTCGACCCATGCACGTTTTCAATGGGTTTCATAACGGAACCCCCCCTGGGTGGTCGGACGGCGGTGTCGACTTCAAATACTGCCCCCTTTTGATTGTGGTTGGTTTCGGAACTTTTCTAAGACGCCGGTTCCCCTCCGTAACTAAAACATACGGCGACCACGTCCCCAATGGCCGACAACGTTTGTCTCCAGCCCCCCTTGAATTACACTTTTCCCAACCCTCCAGAGGCCCGCAGCCACTGCGGGGGTCGACAATATCCCCGAGCCTTCTTAATCTAGACTTTTGCAAGCAGAAGCCCCCCCGTTGAAAACTTTTTGGTTTGTTGACGTTGAAGCAATTCCCAAACTGGCGCCCTCGTTGTCTTTCACTCCCCTCCTGTATAGAGCAGCTGGTCGTTAGATACTCCAGGGTCGTTTCCTCGGGCGTGTACTCGATGAGGTTTACGCACCTTTTTGTTTACATGACCGCGAATGATTTTTTCGTGATTGGATGCATGTGGCTGATCCGTCCATGATTCGGTCTCCTTCCAGTGTCTCCCTGACCCCGGATTGCCGATAAATTTCCCGTTGAAGTTTTCACCCAGTTGAAGCCGTGCGGACCGTCGTTTCTGCCTGCACTATGCCCCAAGGAGGTATCGTTGTGATAATTGGCTTTGCCGGTGGCTTGGGTCCCCCCGGTGACTCCTCCTTTCCCTCCTCGTCCCTTGGGGGGGGTTCTCGGGATGACACACCCTAATTTTTCGATTAGTGAATACGAAAATCGCGACCGTAAACCCTCAGATCCAATTTCCGAGTGGGCTCATTGGTTTTTCTCCAAGATTTCCACCGTACCTGGTCCCTTTGTCACTGGCGTGCCGCGGCCAGGTAGTGCACGGGTGTCACCCCTCAGAAGACTGGCCTCTATTCTATCAGCGTGCGCCTAAATTAGTACCACCAACGTCCTCCCCAACCTGTTAGCCACCGCAGTTCAGACTCTTTTTCTCCCCCAGCATCCGTGCAGAGTGGCCCTACGGTCCTTAGCCGACTTCCTTCTCCGTCAATCTTCATTTGCCGGACCCCACAACGAGCGTCGCAACGAAAACGGTAGTTGAGGGGAGCATCGGGCGGCGGAGGATTTTTTTTTCCTTCACCTTTTCTTTGTTTTCTTGTTCTCCCCCAAAAGCTAGTAAGTGATTCTCCTCCTTCCCACCAAATAAGG
>Ga0179593_1719827_pt1 | contig 37064 bp, 51 predicted proteins | sample CZODoug2_1_08_16_FD_185931 | JGI IMG/M metagenome (GOLD analysis project Ga0179593, IMG submission 185931) | Vadose zone soil fungal communities from Angelo Coast Range Reserve, California, USA - CZODoug2_1_08_16fungal (PacBio error correction) | ecosystem: Environmental > Terrestrial > Soil >... | reverse complement strand
CCCCAACCCCCACCCCTTTTTTTCTTCGGTTTCTAGCACATCTCCCAACCGTTTCCTCCCTATATTTTCCCTCCAGTGTCCCCGCCCTCAATTTAGAAAAATCCACCCCTCTTTTGTCAGCTCTGTTGTCCTTTTTTTCTCTCGCCTTCCAATTTTGAAGTAAAAGACCAGTCCATCCCTCGTTCATGTTTTCCCTTCTCAGTTGTGATGTTGCCTTTTTTTTTTTTTTGTATGGCTCCCCCCTCATTGCGTCTTTTTTCCTTTTTTCCCCCTATTCGGTTTCCTCTTCACATTATGCCTGGCGTTCCCTTTTTCATTCTGGATGCCTCCTGATGATTCAAACCGCGTTCCCCCCCCCTCTTGAGTTTTACTCCCAACGTTTCCCCTCCCCCCTTTTGCACGCGAAGGTCTCTCCTGCCACTTCTTTCGAGTTCGATCGCCTCCTCCAATTCTCCCCGAATTGTAGTTTTTTTACCCCTCCCCTTCCTTTTATAAGTTCCTCCCTCATAGAGCTTTATTTTCTTTGCGAGGACCTTCCGTCCCACAGCTCGGTCCCCCAGCTTCTCGGGCTTTTTTTTTCCACTTTCCCGTTTCGAACCCTTTTACGGCCAAGTCGCGTGACGTGATCAAAGTGCCCACTCAACCCTTAACACAGTTTTTAAGAGTGCCTTTTATTCTGAACTTCCTCTGTTTCTAAAAAGTATTCCCTTTTCCCATACTTTTTTTTTTTTGAGATAATTAGAGATGGTTAGAACCCGAACATTTTCTCTTTTTTCTCCTCATCAGTCTTTGACAGGCTCCCCTGGATATTTTTTTTTCCATTCAACTTAATTGATCCCCCAGGAGCCCAATAGTGAGACCCCCTCTTTTTAGAAGCGCTATCCCCTCTCTTTCAGACTTACTTGCTTTTTTTTTGAGGACAACTTTTTTCATACCGCCCGGACTTTATATATTTATTATTACTTCCCTCTTCGGATTCCTTTCTCAATTTTTGATCAATGGAGTTTATTCCCTCCCTCTTTACTATGGTCTGTCCCTCTAAGATTTAGGGACCCCCTTTAAGCTTGGAGCCCCCCTCTTTTTTGACTTCCTCTAGTCCGCTTTCGTCTCACGGTGGGTTGGTTTGGCGGGGTACTTTCCCTTGTTCCACCCCCCTGAGCAGCCTCCTAATTTTTTTTCCCCCTAATCTACCCTCCCTTTCGAGTTTCCCCCTTTGGACAAGACACTCAAGAAACTTAACAGATTCACCCTCTTCTTTCTACCCTTAGAGATTCTATCCTCCTTTTCCCAATTGTCTTTATGGTATTCCAAAAATTTTTATAGGTCTTATTCTTCCCTCAGCCTTTCCCCACCTTCTGCCCTACCTTGATATTTTATTTTCTCCTGAATCGGTATAATTTCCCCTCCCATAGAATCTCCCCCCCTTATGGAGGCCCGGTTTCTTCCCTCCCATATTTCCAATACTCCGGTATCCCCATTTTCTGCCCCGATTGGAGCGGTAATGTTTTCCCTTGACAAATGCCCCCCTCTTCCCAAGGGAGAGTTTCTCCAGCTTTTTCCAGTCTTCCTCCCTTCTTCGCCTTTTTTTTTTCCCCCATTGACCCCCCCCTGACGGGCCCCACGCCGAAGTTTTCTTTCCTTTCACTGGATGGCAGTTATTCTTTTGTTGCCGTCCACTCGCCCGGTTCTGGGTTATCCCTTTCCAATCTTTTTGTGAGTTTGGGTTTTTCAGCCCCCTGGCCCTCGAAGTCCGACTTTCTGTCCTCTTTAAACAAAATCACCTTTTTGGAGAGCCCTTCGCGTCCTTTTTATCGTCAATTTTTCGGCTTCCAATAGTCCCTTTTCTTTCCTCCCCCCTCGGTCTCCTATTGTCATCACCCTGTCTTCTGATTTTCGGACCGGACCCCCCAGTGTCTGTAGGTCCACTCCTTTCCAACTTCTTAACGAGATTGTAAATTGCCCGGTTTTTGTTTTCGTAAACCCTTCCCCTTCTTTTAATATCTCAATGCCTTTTTTGTTTTGCGGTGCTCCCCAACCCCCCCCTTTAACCCATTTGCCTGGTTTCTTTTCTTACGATCCTTCCCTTTTTTCTGCTCCGAAGTTTTCCCACAAATTTCTTTTCCCCGAGTTTCTTCTATATTCTCTCCTCCTCAAACCTTTTCAATCCTTTGCGATGGCCGTTATTAGGCTTTTCCCACCGATTTTGTTCACTTACAAAAATTGGCCCAGTTTTTCCGGACCCTTTTTTTATTCCTCACATTTCTTGGATCTGAAGAGACCTAGGTATTTGATCAACTTCCCCCCCCCTTTTAAACGAGACATCTTTCATGTTTTTGAACGGTACTCTTCCTTCCTTGTCTTCTTTCCCCCCTGTCTTTGTTCTATGTTTTTCCTTCACGAATTTAATTCCCCCCCTTCCTCTCTTTTGCACTACTTGTTTGATCGAGATGGTGTTCCTTTGATATAGTCCCTGACAACTGTGCCCCCTGGCGTGTTCCTTCCCCTTTATATGTTCCTTCTGCACCTTTTTTAGCAAATCTGTAGAGTCGTCGGCCCCAATACCATAGGCAGGCATATCAGACCCTTGGCGCTCAACTTCCAAATCCCTCTCAGCCCCCCCCTTTCTAACCTTACTTGCATAACTTCCCCCTGCCCCTTGCTGGAACCTTTCGGATTTAAAGGAGTGGGTCCCCCTTTCCCAGCCCCCCTCTCGCTTCATGCCCCGCTTTTTCGTCTCCTTAAACCTGTATGGTTTTTCATTAGGAGAACGAGACCCAAATTAGTCGCTGAATCCTTCCTAGAGGATCTGAGTTAAGCTTTATTTACTGTCCTCTACCCGCCCCTCAAGGAATTTGAAAATTCTTGATACGTTTTCTTGAACCCGAATCCATGGTCCTTCTTTCCTCTTCGATTTTCCTTGACTTATTCAATTTTTCCTCAGTAGTAGACTTTTTCTTCAGTTTCAATTTTGATTCTGAACGCCTAAAGGTGGTTTTTTTTTTGACCCTTTCCTTTCAACGAGGTCTCTGCTGCCCGATCTTCCTGCCCTCCTCTTAACCCCCTCAGTTTGGAACTTGCCCCCCTACCAACCCGGTTAAAACATTTTTCCTAGAGGCGTAAACCTCCCTTCCTTAGACGGGAATGCCCCCTTTTCTTTCCTTCCCTCCCCTTTTCTTTTCCATTTTTTTTCTTTATTCTTCTTCAAGTCAGCCTCATTGTCTTTGAGCGGATCTCCCTGCTGGATCCGTGAGATGGTCCCAAAATATCCCTTGATGGCAATTTTTTCCCCTGACCTGTCTCCTTTTACGTGGCTCCCTTGGTTCTTGGTTATATTTACTATATCGTTTTATCCCGATTCAGATCCCCTCCCCCTCTTTTTTTCCGAAAAGATTTCCCTTTGAAGGCCTCTCAGTGTCTCTCCTCAAAATCCCCCCCCCCTCTTAAGCTCGTCCAGTTTTCTAACCCTCCTTTTTGATAGTCTTAAGATTTTCCCCTCAAACTCTCCCTTCACCAGTAAATCAATCTCCGTTCTGGAACGTTTTGGAACATTTTCCGTCTCCGTTTTTTGGCCGTTCCCTTTTTTTCCTTTGGTTTATGAAGTTTTTTCCCCCCAATTTTTGTTTCTTTTGAACTCTCTTCGGTCGTTTCCCCCAATCTCCTGGAGTTATTTTCTCTCCCTTTTTCACATGTGAACGGAACCCCCCCCCCAAAAACCCCCTCGTGCCCGTAAGTCCTTCTCCAACCATGTTCCCCCAATAGTTTTTCGATTTTCGGATGCCCCCCAGTCGCTTTTTCTCCAGTCAACCCTCCTTAGAAAGGCCCATTTGACTCGCCCTGTTCATGTTTCCCATTCCTTCCGCCTTCTGAGCGACGGCGATTCTTTCGTTTCGTAACCCTCTCTGCCGCACCCAACTCTTTTTTAATCTTTTTGAACCCTTCTGTCAATCTCACTGCTTCTGGATCGAACTAGTGGATCCGACTGACGGAGGGTTTCCAAACCGACCACTGGTTCCTTTCCCCTTCATCCATTTCCAATTTCCTTTTCATCTTTCCTCTACCACCTTTTCCCCTTTTCTAATCCTCAGTCGTCGAGATCTTTTTTAATTAAAGTCATTTATCTTTTTCTCCCTATGTTCCTGTTTAATTGGCGTAAAAGTGGGTCTTGTTCCCGGTGACTTGGGATTCATTTCTCCCCCCGATCTCCTGCCCGGATTTTTTATCTTGTCTCTCCTCCCCTCTCTTTCACACTTTTTCCGGAAATGCACTAGCCATCAATGCGCGCTCACTTGAATTGATTTCCACTACTCCTTGTGGCTTTTATCGCTTTATTGGGAATGGCGGTGTTGTTGAATTTCCTGAGATCATTTTTCCCCCTCATTTTTGATGGTTGTGACGCTATATTTTACATATGGCCCCTCGCCGAGGGTTTGGCTTTTCCTCTTTTTTCATCTTTTTCCCACAATTGCGGCGCCCTCTTTATCCCCCTACTGACTCTGACCCCACATCCTTTTCAACCCAAGCCCCCTGCGAAGCCTTGACAAATTTTTTCCTTAAAGCCCTTTGCACATTTCCCCCCACTTTTTTCCCCACCCCTTTCTTGAAGAACTCCACATGACCGGAGTTCGGTTCTTTTTCTTTTTACTCCCGGGAGGAGTCCCTCGTTTTACGACTCCTCCCTCGGGAGGGACCCTTTTCATTAAAAATTTCCTTTCTCTTTCGAAACCCCCTCCTTCCGACTCTCCACTTGGAGCGGTTTCGACCTTTCCTGTGTGCGCGATTCCTTTTTTGCAACTCTTTTTTATATCTCCACGAATCCCCAAGACTCTTTCTTTTACTGGTTACCTTTTCTCTCCCCTCCCCCCTTTAAGGTTTTCAAAATAGAGTTTAGTGAGTCCTTGACCGCTTTCAAGTCCCCTCTCGCTTTTTCCTTTTTTTTTTTGACACTGTTCCCTCAATTTTCCTCCGACCCCCTTCCCTGGCATTCCAGCTGCTAAAGTTATTTTTTTTTCTCCCTTCATGGTTTCCCCTTTGCTTTGTTCCTTATGGTTCGTCTTTCTTAAATTGTCAGCAGTGTGTACCCCCCCCGCCCCTAGTTCGTCCTTTGCAACTGTCTTTCCCCCTTTCCTCGTGCAGACCGTTTACTGGCTAGGAGCTGGTTCTTCGTCGTTTGCTCTGCTAAAGTGAAGTTTTTTTTCAGAAGTTATGGGTTCTTCTTTTTTTTTTTTTGAACCGGGCGGATTTCGTCTTCCCTGATTGCCGGTATTCCCAAGTTTACCTTCCTCGACTTCCGGGCAGTTTCACGTGCCCCCCCCCTTCCCCCCGGGCGACCAACCCTGTGAAAGACCTCCCTTCGGCCGCGGCCCCTCTCTAATATTCTTTTTCAACCCATTCCCCTTACTTTTTTTTTCCGAGCTAACCGAGCTGAAAGATTGCCCTCCCCTCCCCGTTGAGCCCCGTCTTTGATGCTCTCAGTCTTTCTTCTGACAACTTTTCCCCCACCCCCTCCTCATGTTTTTTTCTTGAAATTCGGGTATCCCTGATTTGGATGCCTTTTTTTTTCCATTCGTGTGGATGGCTTCCCCCCCTCCCTTTTGGTAATATGCAAACTTTCGTTTTGATTTTTCCGACAGGTATTCCCTCCCCCTAAGCCGTTCCCCCCCTCAAATTGCCCTTGACCGACTTGAATATTTCTGCTTTTTTCCGCCCACATTTACGCCTTGTCCCTCCTCTATTCCATCCTTTTTTCTCTCTTTTTGATTTCTTAAGTTTTTTTAGTCATCCATCCCCCTTCAAGCCGAGATCGGTCCTTTCTGGCCTGTTTTTGCAAACCCGCGTTTCTCGTCTATCTCGCCTTGCTTCCTAAAGATGAGTAGTCCTGCGGAAACCCTCCTTCGCCGCCCCCTTCAAGTTTTCTCAACTTTTAACGACGTTGTTTATTTCTCCCCTGATAAGCTTACGGACAGCGCGCGGCTAAAGAGTTCATTTGTTGTTCCTCCTTTTTTTCGTTATTTTTTTCACAGATTTCACAATCCCCTCTGTGTTTTTTTCATTATTCTCCCCCTGTGCTTTTCTCTGCCTAGATGGCAGGGGAAGTGTTGCGAGGGAGTATGGTCTTTTTCCACGGTGTCCCTTGGATTCCCGCCTGAACAAATCGAGGATTTTTTTTTTGTACCTTCCGGATAAGTAAAGACATTCCCCTTTCTCCGTTTTTCTTTTTTCGGAAGCTTCCTTCTCCGTCTTCTCTATTGCCTCCTTTCAGCACTGCTGATGACGTTTCTCCACTCTAAGAACCCCCGGTCCTCGTGATCTTTTCCTCCTTCTGTACCACTTCCCCTTTTTTTGCTCCCCTACGTGGTCCCCCCCCCCCCCTCCCCAACCGGTTCCCTTAGAGGATACTCTTTTCCCTTCCTGTCAAGCACCCATGTTTTTTCTTCGGATTTTCGAACCCTGGTTTTCTATTTTTTCCCTTCTCTCCCCCCCTTCCTCAAGATACTAATTGTTTTTTACCTTGACTGGACCTTTCTCCCTCCACGTAAAGTCCTCTTTAATTTTTTTCCTTTTCCTGGTGGGTTCTCCGCCTTTTTGAGTCCTTTTTAAAGGTATATTCCAGATCAATAGTTCTTTTTTTTTTCCCCTGCAGATTGTCCCTCCCATACTTTTCGCAGGTCCTTTTTTCCCCTGTGAGGCCCCCCCTGACAACTTCCCCCCCTAATTTCATCCTCCGAATTGTCCGCTTTGCATTCTTTCAGATCGACCTTTTCCTTAAGCCAGTCTCCCCGCGGTCTTTCCCAGGTCATGTCTTTCTTACCCTGATTTTTTTCGATTTTCTCCCCGGAGTAAGAGTAATTTGGCTTTAATTTCCCTCTTGGTAAGTTCTCCCAGTTAATCTCTTTTTCTGCCCCGATTCCTTTTTTCCTTCGGATGGCGGCCATTTCCTTCTCTTGTGGCCCCCCCCACATGATGTTTTCCCCCTTCCCCCCTTCCCAACCCCCAACCCGCTTTAATTGTTATTTTCCCCCAAATCGCCCTCCCCCCCCTGTTAGCGTAGGAAATGATCGCCCAGCGTAGCGTCACCTTCACACTATAATTCAATTCTCTTTAAATTGAGTTCACTCCTGTGTGCCGAGTTAGGTCGCCAGTCCGAGCTTCTCATGGATCCCTTGAAGCCCCCCCCCATATTTTTTCGGCTCTAGTCCCCCTTTTTAACCTTCCTCTTCCCGCAATTCGGACGAAATCTGATCCCATGGAAGAGGTTCTTTTCCCCCAATTTCCGCCAACCCCCTTCTTAAATTACCGGGGTAACGCTCCCCCCCTACCCTGCTGGTCCCTCGAAACTGCCGACCCCTTCATCTTTTAGATTCTTTAAGCGGCATTTTCCGCCATGTTAGTCTTCCCTTGGACGACCGCTTTGTTTTTCCTTCGTTAAATTGGTATTTTTTTTTTTTCCTTCTCCTTTGATCTCACTCTCTTGAGACATTTCTGTACTCGCCGCGATTTTTTATCGGGGTATCTTTCCCGTGTCCTTTTGATTACTCTCCATTTCTCCTTAGCCCACTTGTGGGCCGTTAAGACCCCCTGATTTTTTTCTTCCCTTGTAACCACCCTTTTGATCATTTTCTCTTTTTTTATATTTTTTTACTCTTTTTTGACCGCTCTATTGTTTAATTGAGATAATTTACTTTCCCTATGGTTTTGGGCCTCCGGACTCGCTTTTTCCTTTCGCGTTTCCTCTTTCTGTGTTTTTTTGAATATGTTTCACTGTTCTTTACAACCCTCCGGACCATGCGGTTTCTCTTGAATTCCTCTTTTCCCTGCCTCTCGACCCCGGTCAACGATGCCCTCCCCCTCTTTCCCCAAGAACCACTCTCTCAAGTCTTTTCCGCCTCCCCATCTTCTTTTCTCAAATGAGCCCTTATTCACGCCCCCTGCGTTCTTTTTTCTTTCTTTACTCTGGGAGGAGCTATTAGCCCCCCTTTCCCACCTGCTCCCCTCTTTTAATTCTTTTTTCTTTATTCCCTTATGGGGCTAAATGGACCTTCCCCATATCCTTTAGTCCTTTAGGGGAGGTTCTTTGCATTTCGATTCTTCCCCCCCCTTGCCTATATCTCTGCACTAATGCTTTTCAGTCGATCCCCCCCTCCGATTTGAAGCCCTTTTTTACCCCAAGGGCCCCTTCCCTGTTTAAAAGTTCTATTCCTTCTTTCCCTCCCCTCCGTCCACTTAGGTTTCTCGTGTGTTGGAGAAAATTTGAACAATCCTCACGCTTTTTCCTTCGAACCCGTCCCTTCTTCCCCCCGATGATCTACCAGGTTCTTTTTTCAGTCAGGTCCCCCACCCCGCGTAATTTTGGTTTTGTTCTACATTTCCACCTTTTTCTTTTGGGCTGGGCTTCACAAGATCTGGTTCCTTGTTTTTAAGGGCGTTACCCCCCCCTCATGTTCACTTGGTGTTCCCTTTCTCTTTCATCAGAAGCTTAGTTTTCTAGCTGTCCCCTTAGAACCTGCCACTTCTGGGTTTTCTTCTCCCCTCTTTTTCTAACGTGTCTGTCCTAATGCCCTCCTCTGAAGGACTGTGGACTTAGACAACGGTACCTGACTTCTCAACTAGGTCCTCCCCCCAGACTCATGTCTAAGCTCTTCCCTTACATATAAGATCTTCTCTGAATACTTCTTCTCGCTTTTCTAATTCCCCCCCCCTCGGCCTTTTCTAGCACGTACCGCTTTTTCCCTCGTGTCCTCCCGGTTGTTCTTGCAAACAACTTTCCGCTTGCCGCGTTTTCGTTCATCCTTAAGACAACTTTCGTTAACCTTCAGAAAGGTTTTGTTCTTATGCCCCAAACCGCTTTTTTAAAGTCCTCTGTTTGTTTTTCCCCTCCGACCCCCCCCCGAAATCTCTTTTCTTCTCACCCATGCCGGATATTTTTTTTTGAATCGACACCCGTTCTTTTCCACCAGAACGGCTCCTTTTTCAATTGCGTTCCCCTGATAGCCTTCCCTGTTTTTTCCGGGAGACCTCCCTTAAAGCACTAAGAAATGCTTCCCCCCCTACTACTCTTCTTTTTATTTGTATGGTTTTCGATCCCCACCTGGTCCTTCCACCTGCCTTCAGCTGCTTGACGTTCTCCCCATGGCCCTCCCCTTTCCTCTGAGCCCCCGGTTATAATCCCCCCTATCCGGCCTCCCCAAGATGATGTTCCCCATGATAGCCCCCCCCTTATAATCTTTACGGCCCTTTCCCCCCTTTCCGTCGCCTAGTCATATTGCCCCGGCAGACGACTTCTCCCTTTGGGTCAAAGTCTAAAACGACTCTTCTTTTCTTTTTAACCAATCCCTTAATGGGTTTCATTAGGTCTGTTTTTCCCCAGCTCCATCTACCTGATGTGCATTTTCAGGGACGTTTTTTGTAGTTCCTCTCCCTTTGTTTTCAGGGCCAAGTTGACCCCGTTTTCTCCTTGAATCTCTTATGTAAGTAACGTGCCATGGTCTCCTCCCCTCAGCCCCTATTTTTTTTTCCCCACATTTTCTGCAGAATGCTTCTTTCCCGCCTCGTCTCCTCCCTAGATGCGATCAAGCAATTTTTCCTCGGATCCCTTTAACCCTTTTTTTTTGCCCCCTCCTTTCTACTCTACGCTCTTACCATCGACACAGATCTTTCCTCAAAACAGTCCCGACCCCTCCCACATTATATCCCCACTGACCGCCTGTGAATTTTTTTTCCTGCAGGTCTTTTTCCGGGCGCATCCCCTTTCTCTCTGACTTCGAAATTCTTTTTTTTCTTTGTCACCAAGGCGATTGTCTTTGATTCTGGAAAGTTTTTCCGACAACCCCCCCCCTCCTTCCCCCCGTACCTTTTTTTGAATGCCGACAGTCACCAGGACCTGGCGCAATCGCTTTGACGATGGCGATCTATTCCCCTCCCCTTCAGATTCTTTTTCTGCCCCCGAACCTCCTCCCTCCATTTCAGTCCTTTACTGTCATAGTCTTTCTTAGATTTCACCCCCTCCCAACCTCTCTTCAGCCTTTGCTCTAACTTTTTCTTAATCCCCTCTGTTTTATCCTAGTCCCCCAGTCAAGTCCTCCCACTACGAAGTTAATGGCCTCTTGTTCCTGTGGCTTCCTTAGGAGCTCTTCAGGTGTTTCTTACTTTGTTGCTTCCCCCCCCCTTGTGATACCTCTGTCTCCCTGTCTTTGGTCGATTCCCCTTGACTGCCCTGACATTCTTGGCCAATCCGGAACTCTTCAACCCCCCCCCCAATGTCCCTCTGCGAAGCGATTTGGTCAAACTCGTATATTTTCCTTCGCTTTTCCCTATAGTGTGCAGCCCTCCCCCTGTCCTGGACCGTCCCCTCCCGATAGAATTTTTCCCCCAACCCCCAAATTTTTTTTCAACTTTCTTTTCAGGTGAGTGCGGTCTGCTTAGTCCCTGGATCAACTGGCGAGCCTTTGACGAACCCCCCGCAGTAAGATGCTTTCCCCCCGCTCCGGATCTGATCCGAATAGTTTCTCGTCAGCGGTCCTCTCCCCACCCCCCCCCCCCATACCCTGACCCTACGAAGCACAATTTTTTTTCAGGACCTCTCATTTTTCATTTTCAGTAGAACCTCTTTTTTTCCAAGCCCTCCCGGTTTGGTTTTTCTCGATTTGTGAGACTTTTACCTTTATGAGAAATTGTCCTTTCTTTGGCGGCTTTTCGTAACGTACCCCTTCGGTTTCTGAACTTTTTTCTTTTTTCTTTGGTGTGGCCCTTGTTTTTCCCCATATCTGGTATTGTTCTTCCCCCCCTAGTTCGATAAATATTTCTTCTTCGCCTTTTGGGGAGAGGGGGTACTTTTCCCCGATAGGATTATCTGCGATTCTCTCCTCCCTTTTTTCGGAGTCCGCCTTAACCTGTCTGGTGATTCTTGTAAAGTCCCCAAATTTTTTTTTTCTCCAGGGACGGTTCCTCATTTAATCCGAGATCTTAGTTCCTATCTTTCCTGCTACCTGGTAACTTTAACGCCCGGACTAGTTCTTTCCCCCGCAAGGTGGTTTTTTCTTTTCCGAGGGTGAATTTCTGAAGCACGCACTCACTCGCCGGTTTCCCTCCTCTCCCCCCTCATCTCTGGCGTTGCCTCCCACCTTTTCGCGCCATCCGTGTCTGGCCGAATTTTCCCCAGACGAATAGGCCTCGGTCAAAATTTCAGGGGGACACTGAATTTTTCCCCTTCCCCCCAGAAACATCTTCGTTAACCCTTTTTCCCCAGTCTTATTTCCTTTCTCCCATGAGATTCTTTTTTCCTTACGGACTGGTGGCTCTCTTCAATCCTTTTTTTTCTTTTTCTTCTTAAGACTATTCATTTTTTCCCCGGTGTCCCCAACCTGTCTGAAGATCATTACTTTTTCCTTTTTATTGTTTCTCTTTGTCAATGGTTCCCTTAGACCTTATTATGGATTTCCTTTTTTTTCGTGCGCGTCTTCTCTCTCACCATTCTTCCCCTGACTCTTCTATTCCCTACTCGGATCCCGTCCCCCCCCAACTTTTTTTAACCTTTTCCCCTCCCCAATTTACCTTTGGCTTTTCTTCCCTTTCCCCAGGCTTCTATCCTCCCCCACCCTTCTCTGAGCTTTTGTACTCTCCCCCTTTGAACCAAGAAGCCCTCCTTGAAGTCGACTTATATTACGACCCCTCATTCCCCCGTGAATCTGTATTCAAGGACCCTTTACTGACCGTCACCTGGTCTTTTATTGGTCCCCCTATGGTTTCTTCCGGTCCCGTTACCGACTTTTGGGGCGACATTGGTGTTTTTCCACATAAGCCTTTCCCTTCACTCCCCCTCAACCTGGCCCGTCCCTCTTCCCTTTCGTTTATAATTTGAATTCTTTTTCCTTCCAGGGTTTAGACGCCCTTTAGAATTTTCCTTCTTCTCCGCGGGGATTCTGCCCCAGGGTGTGCTTGATTGACAGGAGGCTGAATGAACCATTTTAGTTCGCATCTGGTCCAAATGGCCCTTCCTCGTGATTTTCCCCTTGCCAGTTGAACAGCCACTTCCAACCCTTCCTTTTCCCTTCCCCCTCAGAGACTCCAGGATTCTTCGATTAGCCTCCTGAATGAAACCATTAAACACTTTTCCCACGAGCCTCTCCTGGGGATACGGTTTTTTCACACCACCGTTTTTTTAGCTGGTTTCTGCCTCTAGGCGGTCATACACCTCGTTCCCAGAAAGGTTTTTTTATGCCCCCCCCCCCCGTTTTTTCCCTTCCTGAAGCTGTGCCCTCGTTTTGAGCGCCACCCGCCCCTTGATGGTCTTGCACCCCTTTTCTTTGGATTGTCTCGACTTTCACTCAAAATGCCTCCCATTTGTCCGCCACTGCCTCTTCCCTTTTCCGATTCCTTTTTTCGGGAGGTCTGCTCTTTTCCATCCCAACCTCCCCCTAAGAATTCAAATATCTTTTCCTCCTCCGACTCTGAGATTCCCGGGAGTATTTAATACGTGCACCTCTTTTTTCCCTCTTCATGGCAACAATATATGTCCCTTTTTGGTGATCCAACCTTTTTTTTTGTCGATTTTTTTCCTATCACCAAGACTTTTTTCGTCCCCCTCCTTACTAGAAGTCCCCCCTGTTTGCTCACGTACTTGCCCTTCTTGATTCCCCAGTTGGCCTCTTGTATTCCTTTTGGAAGCTCCTTTTCTAGAGTTCACCCCCTCTTAGTCCCTTCTTCCTGTGGAGTGAAGCGCGTTCGTCTCTTCAGGGTTTTTCACGCCGCGAACTCATCAATGGTTTCCCCCGCTGGAAGTTTTTTTCAATCTGAGGGAGTTCCATTTCAGGTTTTCCTCCCCCAGTCGCTTTTTGCTTCCCTCCCTCGAGGATTGCTCCGTCCTGGTTCCTCGGTCACAAGTCAGGAAAGAACATCTCTTCAAAGCCTTTTTTTCTCCATATGTCTGATGAAGTTTTCTTTGACTTCCCCGCCCCCCCCCCGACTCATTTCCATGTTCCTTCCTTCAGGGCATGGTAGCCAGTTATCCGAGATTTGTCTTTTTGAATCCCCATCCGATGTCTGTATACACTGATTTTTCCTCTCGACATCACTCCTCACCAAGGTTTTTTTTACATTCAAGCCCACCTGGTGCTCCTTTAAAACTTTTTCCTTCCTAGATTTCCCTTCCGCTCAGCCTTTTTTCAGTTCCCTTTCGAACTTCATTTTTTCCTCTTTTGTTCACCCACCGGAGGACCCCTTTTTGAGGGAGATTTCTGGAGACTACCTTTTTTCATTTTCTTTCCCTCTTCCCCGAAACGTTACACAATTCTTTCCTCAAGTTTCCTGAGACTGATTTCGCGATGGGAATAATCTCCTTCCACATTTTCTTCTCACATTTCCTCCTAAAGGGTTCAGATATCTTTTTTTTTTTCTTTTCTTAAATTTTCTACCCCCATTTCTCCTCTTAGTCCGCAGTTTCCCGCTTTTGAATAGTATTTTTTTTTTCGTCCTCCTTTCCTGAGTCAGTCTTAGGGCTTTTTACCCTGTAGTTGGCCAGGAAGACTTTTTTGTTTCTCCTGCGGACCGCTGTTTCTTTTTGAAGTGCTTCCCAGGCATTTTTTACAGCTGCTCCAATTCCCGATGTTTTTGTCTTACTGGATGCTTGTGCTTTGGCCCCCTCTTTTACGACACATCTTCCCCAACCCTCTCAGACTCCCTAGCTCCCTTGGTCCTCCAAAATCGATTCCTTTTTGTCCATCCTGACATGATATTACAACTGAGGGCCATTCCCTTAATCTTTTCCTTTTCTTAACGACAATGAGCCAAAACTGAATCCTCCCGCACAGTTTGAAGGCTTTCCATCGGAGCCCTATTGATTAATTCCTTCCCACACCCCCTTGGTTTCACCCCCCCAAACCAGTAAGATAGCTTCCTCGAGGCTTCCTCTTCTACCCCATAGTTTTATTCTCATTTCTCCCAGTGCCACACCACCTTTACCCCCCCCCTCCAATGAACAACTACCCCCTGTCGGTACGCAGCCCCCCCGTAACTTCCCCGAACGTAGCCTCTTTTTCCCCCCCTTTGTTGAGAGAGGCTTTTTACCATTTTGCCCTCCCCCTATGAAGAATTTCTGGAGTCTTTTTCCCCCCCCCTCCCCCTTCTTTTGAAGGGTTTTTTATTAGACAGTGTTTTTTCGGTAGTCTTTTGCAATTTCCGCATTTTTCTTTACATGAAGCTTTCTTTTCTCGGGTTTTTCCCCGATTCCTGGTTTTTGCGTATTTTAGCAGTTTTTCGTTTTCCTTCCCGGGCGGATTTGCCCCCCCAACCCTTTTTACAGTTGCGTTCATTTATCGGGTTCTTTCCGCATTGCTTTCCCTGCTCTAGATTGGCCCGCTCCCCGAGTTTACCACAAATCTCCCGCTATTCGTGAGCATTTTTTTTTTTGTGTTTGTCCATCTTTTTCCCTGTCCCCCCCAGAATCCTGTCACTCTAATCAGCGGTTCTTCCCCTTGTTTCCTCTAACCAGCCTTCCCCGCACACGAGTAAAGCATCCTCATGACCCCTCAGAACTCCCAGCCTTCCTTTCTGAAAAGTCTTCTTTCCTTGTCTGATCCTTTTCTATGATCCATGATTCGTTCTTGTGATGATCCCTCCCCTCTTTAGGAGCCCTCGAGGCTATCCCTATTCAAGTTGGACAAACTGATCTCTATTTTGTTAGTTTTCCCTTTTCACTTCTCCTTCCGAATTTCTTTCTTTGATTTTCTGTGAGCGATCCTGACCTCTAACCCTATTTCTTCTGGCCATCTCTAGATTCCTACCGTCCCCTCCTCGGACTTGCGACCCCTTTTTTCTCAAATTTCCATGTGTTTTTCCCCCCAGAGGTTGTCGGGGAGGTTTTCGTTTCTGTTCCCTCTGATTCTCTCCTCGCATTGTGCCTTATTGCACAAGATGAGTCCGAAGTTTCTTTTTTTTTTCCCTCCCTCTTTTCGGCATGATTGGTCCCATTATTCCCCTGTTGCGCCATCTCACCCTCCCCCCTTTCCGGGTCTCCAAAACCCCCCTGGGTGCTTCTACTGGGCGGTAAATTTGTCCTTCCTTTGTTTCAACTCGGGGAAAATCTCCCTCTGGTCAACCCCTAGGCTTCCTTTTTTTTTAGAGTCACCCCGGGCTGTAACTGAATCTTTGTTTATTTAAGCCGGCTTTCTCCTTCTTCGGAGCATTTTTCTTTGATTAAACCCTTATTTCTGACTTTCCTTGACTTGCAGTGGTCCCAAGAGGCATGGATCCTTAGTGTTTTTCCAAATTTTTTCTTCCATCGTTTCTTATACAAGGATCCTCTCCCCCTTCCTTCACCTTTATAGGGCCCTCTGAGCCCCTTCTGCCCCAAGCTCTTTTTTCACGACCCTCTTTTTCGATGACCTTTTAACTACCTCCTCTTGCCGGGACCCCCAAAGTCTTTGTGAACAGATTTTTTTTCTTCCTTTACCCCTTCGAAGACTTACACAGACCTCGTTCTTTCCCTTTTCTCAACCCCTATTTGGTGCTCAGCTGTGGATTAAAAGTCTTCTTTGACATTTTATGATGGTGTTTCTAGACATGCTACCCTGCCTGCTCCTGTCAACGGCCATATATTTTTTGCAATTCCTCCCTTGACCGAAGATTTTTTGATGAATTTCTGTTCCTATCTCCCTTCGACGAAATTTCCCCTTCTTTCTTTCTCTCAGTGTTGTTTTTTCTAGTGATTCGGGGTATGTTCCAAGGCATTCCGATATGTTTCTCTAGTTTTTTTGGCAACCCCCCCTCTCTTGTCTCGGAGGGTCTGGTGAGACAAATCCTCCGATTTTTTCCCCATCCCTTATTTGCATCTACTGAAAGAGGAGGTTTCCTTTTTTGCGGAAAGCGTTTTCAAAGTTCCGGGACCCGCACTTTTTTTCCTAAAGTTCTGTTCACCCGCTTGGCTGTCGGCGACTTGAACTACGCGTTCCTTTCCACTCGCTTTTTTTTTGCTCCACCGCCTTTCAGTTTTTTCACAGGTACGCCTTTGCCTCCTTGAGGCGGACCGCCCTTCCCCCCCCCCATTTTTCATGCCTTAGATTCCTTGTATGGTCTTCGGTTTTGTCTTTTCCCCTTTCCCTTATGACCGGCATTTTCCCCCGATTCTTTACGTCCACGCTGTTTTCCTCCGGCCTTAGATTAGTTGCTCCCCCCTCCTTCCTTTTCCATCCACTTTTTGGGGGTGTGGTGACGAGTTTTCCCCGCCTGTAGTCTCCGAGAATCCCCTATCCTCCTGTTTTAATGACTCTTGCCCTCGACGACTTCTTCTTTGGGTGAAAAGACTGACGCGGGTTTTTCCATCTCCCAGATACCCCACCCCACCACCCCCCCCCCCCACCCCCCCCCCCCAACCCACCCCCCCCATCCTTGTGAAATGATCCCCCCAAAAGGCGTTATAGATTCCCTCCTGACTTACCTGTCCCTCTGCGGGAATGCCCTTTTACTTTTCCTCGCCCTAGTCGTGTCCATTCTTGTCCCCCAAAGGCTCTCCTCCCTCGGGATATTTTTTTGGTTCCCCCCTCTCCCCTCCTTCCAATTTGCTCCTCAAAGGTTAACCCTGCCTTTCTCCTGAAGACGATGCTCCCGTTCGGGAATAAATCTTTTTCCAGATTCTTCTCTCGAGTTTTCCCCTTCCAGACCTTTAGGTTCTACTTTCTCGAGTTCCAGTTTCTTCCCAGTCTCTTTCGCCCCAAATCCCCAACTCATTCCTCTGTCTTTGGAATTTCCTCTATACCTTAGCTCTTAAAAGCCCCTTATTCCCTCCGGTTAATGGCGTTCTCTCTCCCTGTTTTTCTTTTTCCACCAGAATTTTGCGTTTTTCCGTTCAGTGTTATTTTCTTGTATGTGAGGTATTTTTTTCTTTCTTTTTTCCCCCCGCCTTGCCTTTTCTCCTCTGTGCAGTTTAATTGATTGTTGTTTTCTGCCCACCTGAACTCTTAACCCCCACCCAACTCCTCGCCAGCCCCCCCTCGGTAGTTTCTCTTATGCCCCTTTTTTCCGCAAGTAATTTTCCCTTCCCCTACACTGAGTTTTCCAAGGAAAAGCCTTCCCTTTCCGGATTTGTTTCGCCCCCCGGAAATGTTTTCCCCCTCCCGCCCCCTGTGAATAAGACAGTGCTTCGCCCTTTTACGGCGAGCTTTTTTTGTAATCGCCCGCTCCAAAACTTTGACAGAGTCTCCTAAAAATCCCCCTCCTCTTCTTTTCCGATGGACTTCCTATTTCCAGTCCTCTTGTTCTCCACCTTTCCCCCCCCCTCCCCCCAATGTACCCTACGGTCCAAACATTTCTCAGCCCTCCTTCTATTTGCTTTGTAATTTCCCCCCCCTTTTGACTACTAATAAGTTTTTTGTTTCTGCTTTAACTTTTTCCCCTTTCGAGATAGTTGCAGGTTTGAAAGAATGTATTTTTACTTTTTTTTCTATTTTTTTTGGATCAACTCCCCCTGCTGGATATAACAATCCTTCTTCATGTAAGTCGCCGTTTTGTGTGTTCGCCGTTTTTTTTTTTTTGATCTTTTATTCCCGCCGTTCGCATCCCTCCACTTCTTCCTCTCCCTGGCTGATTTCCCGGATGACATCCTTTTTCCTCAATTGGGTCTAGACTTTTTGAGTTTCACGCTACTATCTTAGTGGCATTGTCAATCCCGTAGTCCCGCGATTTCCCACCCGTTTCATTCTTCCCTATTTGGTGGGTTTGTCCTGATCCTTTTTTATCCCACCGCATACCTTCTGGAGTTGGTCCCTCATGTCCCCTCCACGTCTGCCCTGAACACTCCTGTTCTGCTCATTCATCCTTTAAAGACCACTTCCCTCAAGTCCCCTCCGCCCCTCCAACCTTTCTTTTTTTTTGAGCCCTTTCGCTTCTCTCCAATGACCGTTATTTTCGACTCTTTCCTCCAGATCTTTGAGGATCTTCTTAAGACCCCCTTTCAAATGCTGACGCTCACGAGCTTTTTTTGACATGAATCTGGATTCCCGTCACATATAGGCCCTGTATGGAGTGTCTCCCCCGGTGGCCCTCCCTTTTCCCACTTCTTTTCCTCTCCCCCTCGGGTTCTCCCCACTTCGTTTCACTCGTGCATGTCTGTTATTCTGGCACTTTCCCAATGTACGGAACACGCTCTTTCGTGGATTTCTGACACCCCACCCGAAACTCTTCCTTTACTGGACGCTCCAGTTGAACAAGCAGACTTTCGTGAATTGAGTCCGCGCTACCCCTGGCACTATGGACCTCCTTTCTCTGAAGTTTTTTTTTCCCCCGCCGTCACATGGTTTGTTTCTTTTTGGGCTTTTCAACTTTGTTGGAGCGTCTTGTCTATTTTTTCCCTCGGCTTTCTCCTCTTTTTTTCAAAATCAACCTTGTTTCTTTGACTTTCTCGCGTTTCTGAGGCTCTTATCCTTGGCGATCTGCGCCTCAGTGCTATGGGGGGATTCTTTCCTGTATTGGTGCTCTATTGATTCGGATTGATTCCTCGTGGACTCTTTGAATGCCGGCATCTTTCCCTGCACCCTTCTTCCAACCCTCCTTCACTATGCTATCCGGTCTTTTTATCTAGAGTCCATCGTTTAAAACTTTTTTTCTGTTCGCTTTAAGCACTTTTTTTCTCCACCCCCTGTTTAACTAGCGCTGGTTAATCCCTCCAGGTTATCAATTTTCTTTTGCACAACCCTTCTTTACCCCTCTTTAGACCATTTTCGTCGTCCCCCCTAAATTTCCCTTTTTTTTTTTTTAGTTCTTAGCCCCTTTCTCTCACCAGCTTGTTTGTAAGCTGTGTCCCTCAGTGGATCGTCCCTAATATTTATTTTTTCCGGCTTCTTTTATCAGGTCGCCGCGTTTATTCTTTCCTCACAGAACGGCCCATGTTGCCATGACCGCCCTCCGCCTGTCTGGCGGACCTTTCCCCTATCTCTTCCCCCCCTCCTTCCCAAATCTTTTCTCTCCCCCCTCCCTTTGTGTTTTTAGATTTTTGATTCATTGCTTGCTGGATAGTTTCCTCTTTCCGGGCCTACCAAAGGTTCAGAATTCCAGATATTTCTTTTGTGATTGCACATCTCCGGTAGCCTTCGACCCTATTTTTGTCATCTCCATACTCTTGATGTAGTAAGGGTGTTTCCCCCAAAGAGTTTTTTTCCAACTCAGTCCCTCAAGGCCCTCGGTTAACGACCGTGCGGCGTAACTCCCCGGTTAGCTTTCCCCGCGTTGGGAATTTTGCCTGCAAACTCGGAATCTCGCCCTGTCGTGTCTTTCAACCCGTGCGTTCTTTGTTTGGAATGAGGCGGACTGCAGTTTGCGGACCCTGCCTTATTTTCCGCGATGAGTTTTTCTCCGTGGACCTTGTTTGAACGTTCCTCTCCCCGTCGCTGTTTCCCCTAACATCGCTGATTGCGTTTGTCACATCCCCTTCAGATCCGCCCGACCGGGGGACCTTCCGTTGATTTTTTAATTTTTCTTCCACTTGCCGATCCGTTTTTTTCCTTTTGATAGTTACGCTGGACGCGGTTAAACCGGTGGATTGTTTCACGAAGACTTTTTTGTTCTGTGATTTTCTTATGGCTTTTTTTTTCTACGTTTGGAAATGTCCCCCAACCCGGTCACATGTTTTGCGTTAGGCCGTCAACTGAATGAAGTTTCCTTCGACGGTCCATGCGTTTTCCCCAGGAAGGTTTTCTTGTCAATTTTTTCCCACCTGACGTAAGCTCCCTGGAGGGATATCCTGAATTTACCCTTCGTTTTTCTCCCTCCCTCTTCTTTAAATGAGGAAAGCCCGCTGGTTTCTGAGTTTTCTCAAGATCCCATATTTTTTCCTTTCTCGAGCACCGAATCGGTCCTTTCCCCGAGGGATCTTAAGGAGCCCCAGTGAGTCTCTGGGGTACCCCCCAAACCTTCTTTTTCCTACTCGTAAGCAGGTTGTCCCCTCTTTTACCCTTTTAATGATCCTCATTTTGCATCAACGCTTTATTCCCCGTCATCCCTTCATTTATTTTTGAATATCTTTTCTCTTCCCGGTCACTCTATGGGAGATTGATTTTTTTGATTTTCTTTTCTGGACTATGCTTTCCTTGAGTTTCCTTCTTCCTTTTCTCGTGTTAGGATTCTTTTTTTATCTTCCCTTATGCTGGTTCCGCGATGGATTTCTTTTCTGCGGGGCTCCCTGATGGCCCCACTTTCAACCCCCCCCCTATTTCTCGATCCCTTAAGGGATTGTTATTAACCCCTCTGTCTCACATATGTGCCTCCATGATTTTTTAGATCTTTCCCACCCCCCCCCCCACCAAGGACACTCTTTCAGCCTTCCTGTCCACACAACGCCACTTCCCACTTTGCTTTTCATTAAGTCGAAGTCTGCCCTCCCCTTTATGAGCTCCGTTCTCTAGCCGACCTGCGCCAACCCAAACCAGTCGGATACTACTCCAATAGCTTCCCTTGAATTTTTTTTTCGATCAAAGTCCTCGTATCCCTGTGTCCCCCCAGTCCACCAGTCCGTAACAACTGGCACTTCTCGAAAGATTTTGCTATCTCCATTTTTTCCTACCCCTTCCTTTTCCTCTCCTTTTGTGTTTTTTCTTCGATTTTGACTACCCATTCCCCCCCCCTCGCGAGGAAATCATTTTCGGAACGTAATTTCCCTTTTTGCCAGGTTTCTTCTTGGGGGGCGGGTCTTTGTTTTGCTTTCCACTCCCGCTGACTTGGATAGTCCAGCAACTTATTTTTTTTCATCTTTTTTATTTTCTCCCGTCTTCAGATAGTTCTAGTATTGGCGATCCTTCCCTAATTTCTGGCGGTCCGCAATTTACTTTTCCCCGGTTTTTTGATTTGAAACTCATTTTTCCAAAGTTTCTATTTTCCTTCTCTCTGTTTCTCCTGGTGTTCTTGAGTGGAATTAGATCTATGGCAACTTTTGAATTTCGATTTTTGGTTGACCCCGGACTCTTTGCATTTTTGGGGATTCATCAATTTTCCCCCCCCGAATCCAGGAAACTGCGTCCATGGCGCCCCGTCAATCGCTCCCGAATTTCCCCTTCGCGCGGTCCCCGACCCTTCAGGAACTCCTACGCCCCTCAACAGTCCCTCCTCTGGAACCTCTTTCAGTTTTTCGATCTATGAACGGATTTGTGATTGGTATGATCTCGATACTTAGGCCCCCGACAGCTTTTGACCCCCTCCTCCCTCTTTATGATTTGTATTTTATGGCCATCTCAAAATACTTTCTCAAATTTCTTAACCTTTTCCTTCTTATTTTTCCAATATTTCATCTTCCCCTGATTCCATACCTTTTCATGACCCCACTTTAGTAATGGTTAATTCCCACTGCAATTCATCCGAGGGTTGAGGTCCGATTCCCTTTCTTCCTATCCCGAAAATGAGTATTCGTCGCTTTCCGAGACCCTTCAGAAGCATTTTCCTGAAGTTCCCGTATACAGTCCCCTTCCGATTTCCCCTAGGACCGTCCCTATCGTTACAGTAAGGTTTGCGTAATGCGCAACATTTGTGGAACACTTTCTTTAACAAAGTTTTTTCCCTCGGCTTTGTCGCAGTTTCCCCCTTTTTTGAAATTTTTCTTCCTTCCTTTTTCACACACCTCCACCATGTCACCTTTTAGATTTCTTATAGTTCATCCTTTTTGAAGTAGAGGAACCTTTTCCCGACGGCTCTTCCAGGGGCAGTCAGCCGGCGCTTACTGTTGATGATTTCCCACCTTCTTTTCTTTTTCTTCTCCCTTAGTTCTGGATCAACTTCAATGCTTCGATTTGATCGCCCTTTTTTTTAATACCCGGCCCCCCCTTCCTCCTTCCTCTTCGTTCATTTGGACCATTGTGAGTTCGCTCCTTCTCCACACTTTCCCGCTTTTTGGTGTTCCATCCTCGGTTACGAAATTGGGTTTCCCCCAACCCGTTCTTTGGACCCGTTTCCTCTAGGATTCCCTAGGTTTCCAAAAGTTTCCTTGTTTTCGACAAATGAGGCTCAATGGGGAAGCCTTTAGGGAGGACAACCCTCCTCCCCTTTCTTGAGAGGTTCCTGATGGTATAGCTTTCCTCTTTTCTTTGTCCCCATTTCCCCCTTCATGACCGCCTTTCCTTTTAGTCGGAGTCTGGCTGGTTTATGGTTCTAAGCTGAAGTCTTTTTTCCTCTTCTGGTCTCCCTTTTTGAGAGAGCCTTTTTCTTTTTTTTAGCTTGCCTGTATCCCAGTCCCTTTCGAAAACGAAGCTTCTTCATCGAATTGGTGTTCACAAATCTTTCCCCGCGGGTTTTTTTTTCCTTCCCGTAGGTTTCTCCCCTCCCCGGTCATTTTCTATCCTTCCTGATGTCGTCTTTTTTTTCAGACTACCCTTTACTCGCCCAGCCAAAAGAGGTTGGCCCGATTGCCTTTTCCCAATATCCTGTTCACGACGGGGTTTTACGAGGGGTTTTTTTGTTGGGTTTTTTTTTTTTGGTTTTTTTTTTTTTTTTTTTTTTTTTGTTTTTTTCTAACTTCCTCTTTTTCAAAAAAATCTGGTCAAAGCCTTTTTTTCCCACGAGTTGTACAAGGCCTTCATCTTCCCAGCGCTGTAGTTCGCGGTAACTAAGGTTTCTCGAGCTCCTTACTCTCAATTTTTCTGAGGAAGGGGCCCTCTCTGATCACTTCGGGAGTTCCCCTCACGAGTTTTGAACTTTTTTCCGATTTTATTTTCCCCGAGGGTGCTTTCCTGGGTCCCTGCGTAGGATACGCGGAGAGCTTTCCCCCCTCCTTCTTCCTTTTCCTCCCGCTTTTGATTCCTTTCCCCCCTAGTCGTCTTTTTTTTCGTGCCCCCCCTTCAGCACTGCTTTCAGTTCTTCCCAGCCACCTTCTTAAGCGGTCCCTGAACGAGGTTCCCGTACACTTTTTTCCCAACTAGTTTCGCCCATCTGCCTCAGTGTCCAAGTTTTTCCCCTTTTCACCCCCTGTGTGCCTTCGGAAAACCTCCCGTTTTCCCGAACTTTTCCCCCCCCCCGGGAATGCCAGGGCCCCCCCTTCCCTGAACTGGTCGTCTTTTACTTTCTCTTCATCCCCTTTCTCCACTCATGTCCTCTTTACTGGAACTTCTTTCCTCCCCTTTGCCGTACTCATTTTTCTCTTGCCGAACAAGGTTAACCCCGTTTTGGTTTTTTTTTCGTGTTTGTGCGGTACGGGATGGCTAAAGTGTTGCCTATCTCCGGCACTAAGACTCTCCCCCCCTTCTTCTTTTCCAATCCCCCTACAGGGAGAAGGGCAAGGCCCCTTCGAACTTCCCTATCCAAAATTCTCGTATCCTTCCCCGCATGTTGGTCGTACTTCTTCTCCAGCTAGACCACTCTTTTAAAAGACAGTATACCCCCCAGCTTGTTAGCACTTGTTTCGGAAAATTTCTCCGTAGTGCTGTATTCCTTTTTTTTCCCAAATTTTCGCGTTTACTTTGCCTTTTTCGATTCTTGTCGTTTCCTTTTTTTGCCCCGGGGCCGACCCCGTGCTGCATTTACCTTTGGGAACTTTTTTTCCTTTTTCAACCCCCCTTTCAAACCCCCAGCGTTCCTCCCCCGCGAAGGCGCCTTACTTCACCACCCAATAGATCGACGAGTAACTGATCTCTAATTTCAAAAGGACGTCGTTCTTATAAGTCTGACTTCCAAATTATCCACCTTGGGACCCCCCCATCAGAAACCCCCCCCCCACCCCCCCCCCCCCCTTTTTGTGAATCGAATCACGCACTACTGAGATCTCTGTATTTTCTTTTTCCCCCCCTTTCCTCTTTTTTCGGCTCTTTCCCCAAAAATCGCGTCTCCTATTTTCGCAATTTTGTTTACAAGTCAGTCTCCTTGAAACTCCCACAACTGTACCCCCTTTCCGTTTTCTCCGAAAGACCCTTTATGTACGTTTTAAATTGTTTTACCCCCCTCCTTCCCTTTTTTTCTTGGTTCTCCCCCTGCGTACATTTTGCCATGTTGGCGGCGCTTACACGTTTGCCGGTTTTCTTTTTACCTTTTTTTTCTTTTTTTCTGTCCCTTTGGATCAGCTTTGGTTTTTCCGGGCCACAGTCCTTCATTCCATTTCCGCGATTTTATTGTCCTTTCCCTCTCCCGATCGTGAATGGTTTTTTTTCGTGTACACCGCCATTCCCCTCTCGAAGTCTCTTTACTCTAAACCTTGAACCCCCCCTTTTTTTCTGAGGTTCTCGCCTCGTCCCCGTGTGTTTGTCCGCTAATCTGTATCTGCTGATCTTTGTCGAGTTTGTGGTGACCCCCTTCACACCGGACTCCCCCCCCCCTGTCTTCCGCTTTTGGTCCTTGTCCTGCCCCCCCCAGGGAAATGCTCTTTGGCGCCCCTTCCTGGAATCGTCCCCCCGATTAATCTACTCGGTCCAAAGCCCCCCTATGACTTGGCCCCCAGAGGAATTACGTCCCCCCACAGAAACCCCCTTAACCTTTCGTCTTTGTCTTTCGCCCCTTTTTTTCTTCCGCCCCGTCGTTGATTGGTTGCTATCTCCCTTTTTAGGACCTCTTAAGACAATTTCCTTCCCCCCTTGGAAAAATTCGATCCATTAATGAGTCTTTTTTTGATGTTGGTCACCCCGCTTTTCGGAGCTTTTTTTGAGCGCTCTTCTTCTCCCTATGGCTTTTTCCTCCTCTCTTCCAAATTACGAGGGAGCAATTCGGCCCCCCTGCGTTGAGGGTCTGTTAAAACCCCTCTTTACCCCCCTTCAAGGGATCGTGGTTTTTGTCTCCATGCGGGTACCTTTTTTCAGGATATCCCTCCTTCCCCCTTCTGTAGAATTGTGGAGGAAGAGGCCTTGTCTAACTTCCCCGCCTTGACTTCCAGGACTGCTGATCGTTTTCCTGGATTTCATTCCATTTTTTTCCCATATATAACGTCTCCAACCGGGTTCCGGTTGTTCCCCAAAAGTTTCTTCTTTTCTGAATTTTCCATTCTCCGGGAACCCTTTTTTAACACCAAACCCCTCCCACGTCGTAGAAAGTGCCAGTCACAGCATTGTCCTTTTTTTCTTCCTCCCTGTAGACCCCGTCCTCATTTTTTCTTTGCCCCCCCCTGGCTTTTTTTGCTGATTCCCCCTTTTAGAGGACCGGCGTATGTCTGGACCAAACCGTTCCCCGCACAAATTGCCGGTCACCTTCTGGTCCCTTTTTGAAATCCCCTTTTTTTCGACAAGGAAACTCCCCCCCTTTATGTCCCTTTCCATCTAGATCTCCATTGACTTTCGACTAAATACTCTCTTTTTTTTTTCCCTTTTGACCCAGCGATGGTTCCTCAGGACGGTTACTTCCACCCAAAGTCCCCGCTTTATCTCTTTTCCGTTCATTTTTTCCTCAAGACATCCTCCGAGGGCCGGTATTAATGCATTCTTTTTATCTCCCCGATTTGGCCTTTGCGTAACGTCATTGTTTTCAGCTCTCCCCCCCAAGCCCTATGTTTTTCCTGACTTTTCTCCCTTCGTCCCCTCCTTTATTTTTTTCTCCAAGCCGTTTCGCATATTTTGATTTTACGCCCCTCTTGCAAGAATCTTTTTTCCTTGCAGGTTTTCTCAAGCCCCCTCCCTTTTCAAATCCTCTCTCGGTTTTGTGTTGTATCCTCTGTATTCAGGGCGTATGGGCTTGCCTTTTCCCTCACTTCTCTTTCTGTACTTCCTTTCTTTTTTGGCAACTTTTTTCCTGACCCCTTTTCCCAACCTTTCTTTTTTTACATCCATATCCGTGGCCTTTTCTATCCATAATATGCTGTTTTTTTCTCCCGTCTTTTTCCTTTCAACTATGCCCCCCCCCTCTTTTTTTTGAGAGTAAGTCTTCTTTTCTGGTCCTATGGGGTCTCTTCATAGAATATTCCTTCTTTCATCAGGGGAGCCTTTGCCTCAACGCTTCGTACCCCCGTTCCGACTATGTCGAGCTTTTTTCAAACTTTTCTTCGTTCCCCTTCCTACCTCTCATGGGCGATTCTAGATTCGTGCTTAGTCCTCTTTAGTACTCCTCGTGTCCCTCAATTCAAGTCTTTTTTTCCCTAAAACTTCTCTTCTTTTACGTCCACGCTGGGTCCCCTGCAATCTAATACATCCGCCTTCCTCTTGGGACCGTCCCCGTCTTTCTTACGTCCCGTTTAGTTCTCCTACTCCCTTGCCGATCCTCCTGACCTAGAAGCCCTAAGTTTTTTTTTTCTTTGGTCTTTTCCGAAGACCCTTTCCTTGTCCCCTTTTCCTCCGCCCCACTTCGCTCACCCCCCTTGAAATGGACACCCACATTTTACTTTTCCCCCACCGGACTTTTCCATAGCGCGTCTTTTTTTTTTTTCCCTCCCCTTTTCCCCTGGATTTCCCCTTCTTGCCATCCTTTTAGCGCAAGCAGGATGGTTTTTTTTCGAACCTCCTTCCTCTGGGCTCCTGAAAACCTCTCCCTTTTCCTTATTGTTAAGGACCAGGTTTCGTCCCTGTGAAATTCTTTTTTAAGATTTCTTTGAATACATCTCGTTTTTTTAACCCCCCTCATCGTAGCCCCCCTAAGCCCCCTAACACTCGCCCGGGTTATAAGTCTATATGCTCCCCCCGATTCCCCCACCTCCACCCTCTCAGTTTTTCCCTGACTAGGTCTTCCTCTCTGACTCCTCCTGTTCTTCGAGTAAACCCCCTCATACCCCTCCTTTTCTTGGGAGTTTTTTTTTTCTAATTTTTCCATTGGCTGGCTTTCTTGGATCTTTTCTTGGGCTTTCTGAAGCTTTTTGGCCATTCTTTTCCGCTCGTTGTCTTGTTCCCCTCTTCGTTTTTTCCCTTTTCACCCCCTTTGGCACCGCCTTTTTTTTCCTGTGCTTCTTTGGTCGGAGGAACCTTTTTTTCCCAGCGTTCCAACCCAACTTCCGAGAACTCCGAGATTTTTAAACCAAAGCCGATCGCGGAAGGGGTTTTTTTGATTTTGAGCCGCCAATCGTGTTCCCCCCCCTTTTCCTTTTCCCAGATAGAAGTACGAAACGCACGACAAACGGTCGTCCTCGTTTCAACCTCATGACAGATCTTTGCCGCAAGATTGACGTTTTTTCCTGAATTCCTCCCTTTCAAAAAAAAAGTACGGTGCAGTTTCTTACTTTTAACCTCGCGGCTCTTCTTTTCCTCTGGCCTCCTTTTCCTCAAGGCTCTTCTTGCCAGAAAACCACCTAATTTACCGCATTCCCCCCACGGAAAAATGCTTGTTTAAAAGACCTGAAATTCCTGAACGTCGACTTGAATACCTCATGATATTATTGAAAGAGAATTTAGGGTAAGAATATGGAGGTCTTTTTATGTTTGAAGTTTATTCCTATGTTGGTTGTCTGTCTTGGTTGTGTCGAGCTTCCCTTTTTTTATCCACTAGTTCGATTTCTCTCTCTGGTGGTTACTTATTTCCTGATATTAATGAGTCCCGGGAGGTTGCATTATAGTTTCTTTTTCATGCTTTTTTCCGCACTTATATCCCCTTCTGGACGGTCGTCTCCCACTTTCACAATTCTTGGCGTTCCGGTCATGTTGTTTTTTCAAGATTGGAGTGTCCTTTCCTCCCCTAGAGGCACCTTGGAGACTAGGATGTGTGTCTTCAACACAGTCTTGTAGATTTTTGAACGTCGGGTTGGTTCCCTTTTTCATCAGTGAAACCAGATACAGGAAGCGGATTTCGAGGTCCGCCAGCACAGACCTTCCTACCCCTGGTACCTCGAGCTCACTTTGAGAAAAACTGAACGCAAAAGCCTCCATCGTACCCCCTTTCCTTTTTCAACCTTTCCCCTGCGTGAGATTCGACCATGAACTTTTTGTTTATGACGGTTTGTCCTCTGCGGTTTTAGATAGGCCTCTTTTTGTGTTCCCCTGCGATGCGACGATTCATTAATTCCTTGTTTACCCCCTTGTTTCCACTGGGATCTTATACCTTCTATTCCCCCCCTTTTGGTCCTTCCCCCTCCTGCGATATGAAGAGAATCCCTTGATTTGCCTATTTCTTTCAGGGTCGCCTATAACATCTTCTTTTTTCTGTTACTTTTTTCCCTGCACCTCTCCCAGGTCTTCTTTTGTCTCCAGTGCTGTCTTAAAGTCAGGATCTCCCCTAGACCTTAGTATCTTCTTGTACCATTTGAAAAAGAATCCTTTTTACTGCCCTTCACGTCCCCCTCCTTTCCTTGATCTCAGGACAGTATATTCCCCTGCTTTGGGACTACTCTACTTTTGGAACCCGTTTTCCTTCCCCACCCTATGTGGCCTTTTCTGTTTTTTCCCCCTGTACAGAGAGGGAACCTCGTTTTCCCCCACCCACCTCTTCGCTTCCCTTTATAGCCTCTCAGGACTCGGAGGAACCCCCTCCTCCCTTTCGAATTTCCTCCTGGTCTCGTTGGATGGATTCCCCATTTGTGCTTCTTACCTTACTTGAGGATTTTTTGATCCCCCTCGCTTTTTCCCCCTGGTTTTTCCTCGTGGGAAACCCGTGTTAGACATGAAATACTTCCTTTCTCTCTACTAGATTTCCCCAATTTTTCTTAGAGGGTTACCAACCCTAACCTTACACGCAGTTCCAAAGACTCCTTTTTTTTTAGTTTTCCCCCAAAGTCTTTTCATCCTTTAAGAGGATGCCTTTTATAGTCGCAGACTCCAACCACACCTTTTCTCTATGGGACCTTCTCTTCCCTCTCAAACCGATTTTGTGAGCGCTTTTACATTGGAGCCCCTCCCGAACCCTTTACCATGACTTAGACCCCTTTTCTCGAACCAATCCCCTTTCCCCCCTACTATTGTTGCCATGACCGCCCTTTTTCCAGATCCCGTCCTTTTCTCTTCTGACTACTCTCTTTTCCCCAGAAACCCCCGCAGTTGGTTTTTTCTAGTTTTTCCTTATTGCAGTGCGTCCTTCTTTTCTCATACGGCAGCCCGACAAAGTCTCAGTCTTGAATTCCCCTATGGACCTTTTCCCCCCTTTGGTTTCTTTCTTCCCTCACGATTTTCATCAACTCCGTCCTTTCTTCCCCCCCCTATCTCTTTTGGCGCTCACTGCTCCTTCTTCCTCACCCCATTAACCGTACCGAACGCCCCTTCGGTTACTCCTTTTCGTCTCCCTCTATTGAAAACTCCTGGCTAAAGCGGGGTCAAATCTTTGCTAACCCTTCTTCCATCCTTTTTTTTCCACGCGTTCTCCCCCGCCGAATTTTTTTGGACTTCTTCCCCATCTTTTCTTTCTAGAGGGCAACTTTTGGAGGTTATCCTTCTATGTTTTTCCTTGTTTTTTTTGGGCCTCCATCAGTTTCTTTTTTAAACCTATTCTTTGATCCTTCCACCTGCTTTTCATCCGGCCAGACTCTACTGTCTTCTTTCCCCTTCCAGGGGGACCTTCCGTTTTTTTTTTTCCCTCATTTTCTCGACTTCCCTTCTCCTTCAGCATGCTGCTTTTCCCTCCAGTTCACTCGACGCCTGGTTTGGTTCCGAAGATTTCCTGTTACCTTCTCTTTCCCTTTGAAGTTTTTACTATGCACCAACCCCTTCATGGTGACGCGTTATCGTGCTCTTAGGACATTCCCCCAGGTCTTAAGTTCCTTTTTTGGTCTTCCTTTCCCCTTTAATTCACTTTTTCCCAAAATTTCTCTTCCTTCCCCCGACTCATGTCTGAGTTGCCTCATTTAGATTTCCCTCCCCATACCCTTTTCCTTGAGGACTTCCCCTCCCAGGACATTTTTGTGGGGTCTCCTTTTTGCTCCCGGCGCTTTCCAACGAGACCCGGCACCCATTTTTCTCCTTTCACCCTTTCAAGACCCCTTGATCCCTTTTCTATTTCGTTACAGTCTTTTACAATGTTTCCACTCCCAATTTTTTCCGATCGTCCCTTTTTTTCCGTTTGAGGCTGTTCCGATCGCCTATTCTTTAACCGAGTTCATCGTAAAAGCACCCCCCAGAAGTTTAGTTGGCCATCTTGCGAATCTTTTCCAAGTTTTCTTTCCTTTTCTCGTTTTTTTTCTCGTTGCGTTCCTTTCTTTTCGATTGGTCTTGTCTCATGCGATCACTTTTCATCTTTATCTGCGTCTCTTTTGGTCCTATTAACTTTTTTCTTTGTCCAAAGTCCTTTTAATTCTTTGTTTTTCCCATGATTCAAATGTCACATATTCAACCCCACACCTTCTTTCTTCCGATCCTTTCTTGATTCATAGCTTGAAGTCCTCCCTTCCCCCCTGCCACAAATTCTCTTTCCCTTCCCGCTCCTTCAAAGCCACAACCACCCAACCTTATGAGTTTCAATACGCCATTTCCTTGAATTTTTCCAATCCTTCTTTGCGGCCTCTATCTTGTCCTCCTGGGCCAAGACAAAACTATGTCATCGGCCCCCCTCTGAAAATCTTCTTCTCCAGCTGATCGACCCCCTTTTTTTAAGTCCCCCCCGTGCCCCCCCCCCCCCCCCGACCAACCACTTTCAAGTAAAAGCCCCTCGTCAGCTCTCTAAAAGGCTTTCCTCAATGTTCTTTTTACAACCCCTACTTCACTCTCTTTTTTTCGAGTTTCTCCATTACAGCGTTGATTGCATTTCCCTCGGTTTTACGTTCCCCCGTCCCCTTTTTTTGTTTCATGTTTTTGTTTGTTGCGGTTTTTTGTGGTTCTTTTTTCCACTCCGTCGGAGCCCCTATGTCTTGCTCCCATTCTCTATTGTTCTCGGGGGGTAATCTTCTATCTTTGGTTTTTATCCCAGGCGCGATTACCTCCCCCCCCTCGTTTTTTTGCCTTCTCAGTCCGCCACTCCTTATTCAACGTTTCCCCTGTAGCCCCCGCATTTTTCCCCCCCTTCTCCATTTCTTCTACTTGTCATTTTTTTTCCTCCCTCCGATTGTTCCGTGGCATGGGATTTTCCTCTTTTTCCTTCAATTTTTTCCTGTTCATTCCCTATTTTTTGGTTTTTTTTCCCTCTCTATCATTGTTAAGAATTCCATTTTCTTCTCCATTCCCCGGCAGTTTCTCCTGACAACGCATCCCCGCCCCCCCATCCCCCCTCTCATGCACCAAGACCAATTCAGTTTTTTAAAGCCCCCACCGCTTACCTTAGCCTTTTTTTCTTCCCTCAATTGAGCCCTCGATTCTCGCACATGCCTTTGGTTGGTATGGACTGGTTTTTCCTTACTCCGTCTCAATCGGCTATTTTTCGCCCTTTTTTTTCCTATCATTACCTTTCCTTTGTTCAAAATGATAAACTTCGATCATGACCCTCTTATTCGGTAGGATTAGATCGCTCCCCCATCTTTTATAGATATGATTCATCGGGAGCCATTTTTTTTTCGACCCAGATTGTCCCTTGGTCCTTCCCCTTCCCCTCAATCCCCCCCCCCCTAAAGGTTTTTTTTTCTCTCAGGCTTTCCAGTCAGGCATCATTCCCCAGACAATGAGTATCTTTTCCTGTAGAGAATGTCTCTGACAAGTCCCCCCTTTCCCTTCCTCTTTCCTCTCTCTTTTTCCCATGTTTCTTACCGTGATCGCTATGGCCGTTTACAGATCAGTTTTCCGAACTTTCCCAAAGGTTGGTTTAACCTTCGTTTGCCGACTTCTTTCTTCTGGGCCCTTCCCAGAAGATTCCAAGCTTTCCCCCCATCACTTTCACGTCTTCAAATTTTATAGCGAGTTACGCGTTCTTCTTTTTTTTCTCCTCCGGCTTTTTGATTCTGGCTCCCAGATCTCTTTTTTGCTAATGTATTGAGATCCTGTTTTATTATCCTGCCCTTGACAAAGAGTGAAAGTACCGATTTTGTATTCCTGATCGCGGCTCCCGTGTTCAAACCTCTCTTCATTATTTCCTTTCTCGAGATTCTAGACTCCCGGTCGCCGTTCGCCCCCCCCCCCCACACTACACCCCCACCTTTTTTTTAACGCGCCACCACACAGCCAGACCCCCTGACGGTTACTCCCCTTTTTGCAAACCCCCTCTTTTTTTCCCACGCTTAGGCCGCGTCCGGTCAATATTCTATTTTCGACAGTCCTGTTAACCCCCTTTGAATGTTTCCTCTAGTTCCCCCGATTTTTATCCGGACTCTTCGCGCAAGTGCCAAAAAGTACTCCCCCTTATATGCTTGTTTCTTGTATTAGAATCACCCATTAACCCGCTTTTTCAAGTCTCTCCAATTCTCTTCCCTTCTCGTGCCTTTTGGTATGGATGGAATATATCCCTCCCATTTTTACCTCCCTCCCCTTTTCGACTTTTTTTTTGAGACTTCTTTTTGTATTGTTCCTTTTTATTCCCTCCAGGCAGCCAGCCACAGTGATCTTCTTTCCTGCATGCCACATCTCCTCCTTCTTGTATTTTCTTCTCTCCACCGGCATAAAGATGCTTTTTCCTTTTTGGCTCTCATTTTCCTCCTTTCCACTAGTGCAGACCCCATCACCTTCTCCTCCCCTTCCAAATCGCAACTCCTTTTTCGGCTCCATTTGACCTTCTCGGAGGCTAAAGCTTTTTTTGTTTTGCAGCAAACGATTTCCGCCTCCTTCCCCCTTTCTTCGGACCCCGTAACGTTTCCTTTAGGTTTTCGAGAACCTTTCCCCTCTATGCCTCTATCTTTACCTAGATGAGTTGAATTTTCTTCCTTTCACGAACGGGCATCCCGTCGTTCTTAGGGGCCCAGGAGGACCCACCACTCGTGGACTCCCCCCCGTCGTAGAATTTTTTTTTTTTTCGCAACTCCCCGAATTGGACAGCTGATTGCGACTCTTTTATTCGTTCATCTCCCTCCATTGTTCTGTGCCTTCCTCTTACTTCTCTTTGGAAAAGCGTGACTCCGAAACGAGGTTCCCCTCTGTGTCCCCCCCTCCCCTTCCTCCCCATCCAGACGTTTACTCGTTTTTCTGGTTAAGTTATAGGGCTCCCTGATTTTACCTTCTACGAGGCTTTTCTTTCATCCTTTCGGACTCCCCTCTTTAGTTCCCTTCCAAGTTCTCCCCCAGGAGAAGATACTCCTTGTTTTTTGAGCCTTTCGTGACCCCTCCCCCCTTTTTTGACGACATATCCCTCCCTTTCCCCTTCCCCTCTGTAAATTGTTCCCCCCCCCCCAGGACCTTCTCCCCCACCCTTCCCGACGATTTTTGTATGGGAATAATAGAGCCCTTATCCTGTTTTCTCTCTCTGAACTCCCCTCTTTTCCTAACACGACCTTCCTCCCAGGGCGTCGGTCCTCTGAGTTCCAGTTTTTTTCTTCACTTTTCGCACAAAATTTATTAATCTCTCGCTCGGCCTTCTTTAAGATAGTTTCGAGCTCCCACGCCCCTTCCCCCAATCACCCTCTTTTTTCCTCCATGGCATCCTGTGGAAAGAAGAACTTTGCCTTTTCTTCCCAGCTGGTTCCTTTTTAATTTTTCCTGCTTTTTCCCATGCGTCTTTTTTTGATTCTGTCGGTTGTCTTCCAATTCTGCCCTGTTTTCTTTTGCTGCTTTTTTTTAACATGACTCCACTCCTTCCCCCCCCACACCGTGCTCGACCCTGAAGCGAGTCCGGGGTTATTCACCACCCCCCCCCCGCTTCCTTCCATCTTTTTTTTCGCGAACTTACCCTCAACCCCTTCCCCCCCCTCCAGCCCGATATGCGAGAAAAGCCCCTTTCCGTTTTTAAACCTCCTGTGTTCCCTCTCACTGCGGCCTTCCTCTTTGGCGAGTAATTCTCCCCCCTCAACACCCCCACCTAGTGGACCAGTACCCGACCTCGACATTTTTTTCGCCCCGTGGCTCCTCCCGGAGTTTTCTTTCTGTGACACCCCACCCCTTCCTCCCTCAACTTTTTTCCCTTCCTGACAGGTCCCTGGCTCTCGACCTTTCTGTAATCACACCTTTAATACTTTTTGTCTTACAGCTTCTCTCTCCTTTTTTTTTTGGCGGTCCCCCGTCCTTTCTTTTTTTTTTTCTTTTTCCAGGTGTTAATTGTGCAAGTTTCTCCATAGTTCTTTTCGATCCATCTCCCGACCGAGATTTTTTCTATGGTTGTTTTTCTTTACTCTCTCCCTTTTTTAGTTTGGCTCATTAATCTCCCCCCCCTCGTCCCCCTCTTTTCCTCCCTGCTGGCGTCCGCAATTCACCTGAATGGCGGTTCTTTTTTTTTCCAATTTTCTTTTTTTCTTCTATCGGTTCTTTTTCATCGTTCGGCTCCCCCTTTTTTATTTTCTCCGGCTTTTTTGGACGATACCCTAATCGCTTCGTTCCCTATTGTGTGGTTTTTTTTCCTCTTTTAACTCCCAAACCCCTCCCGGTCGCGTGTTCGTCCCTTCTTTCCTCCATCGACCAACTCTCGAAACCAGCCTTGTCCCCACCGGCTTAAGACTTTCCCCCTTCTCCCCCTCCCAGTCTTCCTCCCGCGACCTTTCTTCGTCTTGTCAACTGCGATCCTTCGAACGCACATGAACGGTCTTTAGACTGGGATTTCACTGGGGATTCCTCGATTAAGCCCTCCGGGGACAACCTGTTCTTTAAGGAGATTTGTTATTGATTTTTCTAAATTGACTCTTCAGAAATATGACTTTCCTCCTTTAGGGTTTTGAACCTTTTTCTTTCCCAGAACCCCTCTTGACTTCTTTTTTTCCCATACGCCTGTCAGCGTCGGCTTGCCGCTGCCTGCTTTCCCTTCAATGCATCCCCTGAAACTTGCTGGTCCCTCCTCCTTCAGGATCTCCTCCCTCCCTTTCGACTGGTGGAGTGAAGCTTTTGAACAAGAAGAATGGTTTCCCTCGAATCTTTCCCAGGGTGACTTCTATTTTCCTTCAGATTTCCTTTCTTCAAGCCTCTATCACGTCACAATGGTGGAACCTGGTTGGGATTGTTCTCCTTCAGTATAGGTCACCGCTGGGATCCCTTTTTAGCACCCGTGTGTCCAGCTGTGCCACCCCTCTTCAAGCTTTGAATCCCCAAAATCCCCCTCAAGTTTTTTCTCAGTGTTTCTCGCGGCCTTTTGTGAAGGCGGACGTTTTCCCGGCGACTTCCTCCTTTCGCCTTCCAGACGGAGCGATGGGGGATTGATTCTTGGAGATCTCCGGCCTTCCTTGACTTTTTTTTATTTTCTCCCGATTTCACATAATCGCCTCTTTTCCCCTTGAATCAACTCGTCATACAAGACCACCCTTTTTTCTTTCCGTCTGTATCTATGGTTCTGATGTCTTCTCTGACTATTTCCCCCCACAAGAGGACTTTTCCCTCCCCCTCCCCCCGACAGCGCTGGAACTAAGGACGGTTACGTCAATCCCCTTGCGTCAACACAGTTCTTGGCCCCTGCGATTTTTATTTTTCCCTTCCCCCCTTAGTTATTTTTCGTCCTTCTGGCCAATTCTTCCCAAACCGATTTGGTTTTTTGGAAAGGAAGCGGGGACTCCCTTGCCAGTCACCTCCTCTCTTTCTCCCCCCTTCCTGATCTTTTTTGACACCTCTCCAAGACTTCCCCTTGCCTTGTTGCCCTTCCTGAGATGAAAGACTTTTTTGGCATGTCTGGCTGCCGTTATTCTCCCCCCATACGCTTTAAAACCCTCCTCCTTCATATTTCTCCCTGGTATTTCATTTCTCGGCCGCCGCGCGAATTCTTTTCATCTATTCCTTGTCATGCAACAATACCTTTTTTTTCGGAACGGCTTGTATGTCTCCCTTGGTCTTTCGCGACCCCTTTCCCTGCATTTTTACCCTTTTTTTTTCAGATTCCTTTCCACTTTTCAGGTTTGATAACACTAAGAACGGCCATGTTAAATTTATGGTTACCCCCTGTATGCCTCCCCTTTTTCTCATCAAGTTTGGCCCCTCCTTTTCCGTCCCCCCCCTCCCTTTCCCAGCGCTGTCGGCTTCGTTAAACACTGTACGCTTGTTTCTTTTACGCCTCTCTGATGCCTTTCTTCGAGGTCTTTTCTCCTTTCGTTACTTCTTTTTTTTTTTCACTGGCCTTCACGTCGATGGACCTTCTTTCCCCTTAGAGGATTGATAAGTTCCCCCTTTTTCTAGTCCTCCCCATCCGAACTCGAACTCATCGTTTCTTTTTTCCCTTCCGGAAGCGACGATTATTTCGCTTTACGACTAGTCCTCCGTCTCCTGAGACGAGAAGTCGCCGACTAACAGTTTTTTGGGGGTTTCCCCGTAAGAAGAACGCCGTCCCGCTTCTTTCCCTCCCAGTATCTTTTTCCCACCAGACTTACACGCCCTCCACCCTTTTTCGCTTGTAGTCCATCCGCCTGGAATAGACGTTCTCCGATAAGAGGTGACTCCCCTTTCCTCTGTGGTTCCCCCTTCCGGAGGTTTTCAAATTTTTCTCTCCCTCCCCCTTCCATAATTTTTTGTGAAGCTTTCGATGTGACCTCCCCAACTATCAATTTTCCTTCTTTTTGAGGGAATTGCCGAAAAGGTTTTACCCCTTTCTCCTTTGTCTTTTCATTTTTCCGTGCGCTCCGAGATATCCCTCCTAGGCCCCTTTCTTTCCGAACCTCCTTTCTAAGGTCGAGGCCTCGAGTTCCAGGGAGCCACGATTTTCCTCAATCCACCTTCAGTCTGCATTTTCTGACTCTCTTCTCTCCCTAAGTATCGATCAATCCTCACGTCCGTTCAGGGATTTTTTTTTTCTTGGCACCTTTTCCCCTGGCGATGTGAGCCTTCTTTCCTTTGGCTTCCCTTTCTCCCGTGTCCAATTCATTTTTGAAAGCCGGTCTCTCTTTGGTAGATTAACAATCTTTCTTCCTGGTTGTTTTTTTGTCCACCTTCGTGTAACCCCCCCCCAACCCCGCTTCCCAAGCGGAGCGAGTATAGTCCCCCACCCCTAGAGGAAAACCCCGCGAGCAGGCTGCCTGCCCCCTTGGACCTTAGTCCCGATTCGAGCACCGAAACTGATCCCCCCTTTTGTTCTCCTTTTTTCCCCACAGTTTTTTCATCCTCATTTCCTTTTGAATTAGATTCGTAGAATGGCGAGTACCCTCCCTGGACGAAACAAAATCATCTTTTGTTCGATAGCGTCAAAACGCCCTTGTGATCGCCTTCCGATCCAAGTCCGTTCCCTAAAAAGTGCCACCCCCCCCAGAAAACACTTCCCCCAGGCACCATGCGGTTCTTCCTTATGCCTGCTCGTTCTGTTCATTTCCT
>Ga0179593_1712460_pt1 | contig 37115 bp, 59 predicted proteins | sample CZODoug2_1_08_16_FD_185931 | JGI IMG/M metagenome (GOLD analysis project Ga0179593, IMG submission 185931) | Vadose zone soil fungal communities from Angelo Coast Range Reserve, California, USA - CZODoug2_1_08_16fungal (PacBio error correction) | ecosystem: Environmental > Terrestrial > Soil >... | reverse complement strand
TCTTTTCCTGTCACCCCTCCTTTTCGCTATAGAAATGAACTTCTCCAAGACTATTTTCAGCCACCCCCAAATAAATTTTCTCCCTTTTCCCCCCCCAGTATGCGCAAGATTGTTAAAATTGGAGTTTTTTTACGCCCCTTCTTTCCCTAGCCCCTTTACTGGCCCCCTGCGCCCTGCTATTGCAGCAAAAATTTTTTCCGGAGCCCCCCCCGGTGAGGTTCAGGTGCGATGTTCCCCCTTTTTCCTTTTTCGCCAGCTCCTTACGTCTTCCGATGCTGTCTTTCTCTTTTTCCCCAATTCCACTCCCTTTTCTGCAGTCTCTTTTTTTTCAAAGAAAGCCCCACGCTGGAATGGGTGATAGGGACCCTTCCCTTTACCTTTCCGCCCAATAGCTCAGTATTTTGGGTCCTCCATTCTCCCGTTACAAGACACCACGATCCTTTTTTCTCAATCTCGGTCCCCGGAAATTACTTCTTAGTAGGCCCAAGAGCCCCATTTTCCTTTTCCTGCGTCGTCTTTTTCTTGACCTAAAAAGTCTGTGTTGATTAGTGTCCCGTCCCGCCACTCGACAGGTATTCCTTTTCCTCTTCTATGAACATTCCCCCTAACACATTTTCAACAGTATGCTCGATGTAATCAGCAGAGATTTTCTACCCACGCCCTTTTTTGTCAGTCCTTTTTTCCAGTGTCGACCACTCCATTCCCCCCCCTTTTTTCATCTGAATTAGTATGATGGGATGCAAATGAATCGCCATTTCCTCCTTTTCCTTTTTGCCCCCTTTCCGCACCCCTGAATTTGCTCCCTTCTCAACCTCTTACCTTCCCCCTTGCGGACGTTCTTCCGGGCATTCCACTGTTTTTAAAAAGAAATCGCTGTGTAGCCCCTTTTACCTGCCCTTTCTTGCCGACGCTTACCCTTTCCTTCAACTGGAATCGCCATTTGGACTCTTTTACAGCCTTCTTTCTGCGCCCCCATTTTTCTTCCCCGCTGGGCCCCATTTTCTCATGAGTCGATTCTAGCACGTTTATGATCTTCCCATATCGCAACACCAGCCTTCCCTTCTTAATATGAGGTAATACGGTTGTTGACAGTCAAGAGCTTCCCATCGGCCCCCTCTTCGGCCCCCACCCCCCCTGTGCTTCTTTTCGCAGTTACGAATCTATGATCCCCAATTCCTTTCCAGTGTCTCCTCCAAAATCCATTACGCCCAGATTTAACCTTAGTCGTGGAGAAGTTCAAGTTCACTCCATGTAACCTTCACCATCAGACCTATAACTTTATTCGAGAACGAGCCTGGTCTGTGACTTTCCAGAGGTTTTTTTTCTTGTGTCATCGGATCATGAGTTCTCCATTTGATTCTTTGAACTTCCCCTTTTTTGACAACCCGAGTAAGTTCTCCTTTTTTCTCACTTCCTGGGCAGCTTTAATTTGCCGAACCAATGGCCCTTCTTCTTTGTCCCCCCTTTTACTCGAACATTGAGTACCCTTTAGCCCTCTCCCCTTAGTCCTCCCCTCCTTTTACCAAATATTGCGTATTTCATTTCACTCATCAATCTCTCCATAGCATTTCCCCCCCCCACTTTATATCCCCCATTTGGCCATTAAGTATTACCCCCCCCTGAAACTTTTTCCCCCTTGAGTCTTTTTTCAAGATTTTTTTTTCCCTTTGGAGTTAAGCCCATACTGCTGTGAAGCTAGTCCGTGGAGTTTCCCTCTTGACTGTTTCTCTTCCCTCATTTTCGTTCCCCTGTCGAGTTGTCATTCTTTTTTTTTTTTTCCCACAATTCTTTTTTGTTTTACTTCGAAATGGCCTTCTTTGAGTGACTGTTTGGTTCTGCTCAAGTGCATGGCTAAGTATTTATTGATCCCCGTCCTTATGTGGTCAGCCTACCGTCTTTCCATCCACATTTTTTCTGACACCATTTTTTTGATCTGATCTGGGAACGCTTTCTTTCCGCTGCGCCCACCAATTTGGGATTTCCTTTTTTTTCCCCCCTTTCACTTGGTTTTTCCTTTCTTTGGATGGTGCTTTCTGACTTCCTCTTTTCTCGTCCCCTTCTTCCCATCGGAACTTAACGACGTCTCCCCACAACAGCGATGCTATGTTCTCCCACTTCTGCCCCATTTTTTTTATAATTGCCTTCTCCCCCTCTATTGCTCCCAGTGCAGGCCCCATCCCCCCAGACTAACTCAATGTTTGGGCCCTTCCCCAGGCGGTTTTTTCCATAAAGCGCCCCGCTTAAAATCCCCCAATCGCCTCCTCAGCCCTTTTGTCTTTTGAGATGTACATAAGCTTTTTAATTTCTTTCCCCCCTTTCACCCTTTTCCCCCGGAAAGTTCGCTCTTCCCTCCACTTAGGTGCAGGTGAATTACACAACGCACTCCAGGTCAGGGGCTGTCGCTCTGCCCGTGTTTACCCCCTTTTTCTAAATTAACTTATTTCCACGGAGGGGTGCCACGAACCCCTTTTCTTTAATGGTGAGCCAGACCCCAACGATCCCTCTGAATGACCTTCCATTCCTGTTCGGGAACACCACTTTCTCTTAGCTATTTCCCTTAGGCTCTTTTGTTGACGGGAGAAGGTTTACGTTTTACCCTTCTACGTCTCCCCAATTTTCCCCCCCCCCCTCGCCTTATCACAAGTGTTGAAACAATACAACTCACCTGAAGCAGGCCCCCTAAATTCTTTCCGTAAGCTCCTCCCCCCTTTCCCTAATCTTTCGCTATTGATTATCCCCCAGCGGCCGAATTCCTTCCTTTTTCCGGGTTCTTGAGGTTTAACAGCTGGTTGATTTGTTTGGGTGTCTTTCCATTATTCTGTGTATCCTCCCTTCCCAGTTCCAACCTGCCCCATTGTTTTTTGGAGGAGCCTCCTCCCCCGTGTCTCCGGTGAAACCATCACCTCACCCGTTTATGTTTCCCGAACTTCTTTCTGGTTAAGGTCATTTCAGCCTTTGATCTTTCTTTTCCATCTCTCCCTTTTTCTTAGTATTTTTCCCAATATTATTCACCGTGGGAGATTATGCTCTGGCTTCTCTTTTTTTCCCCCCCAGAGCGGCGACAGCCTTTCTTGAGTGCCCTTTCTTTCAAATCCCTTTCGTGTTTTTCTATTGGAGGCCTTGCTTTTCACTTTCCGGTTTTTTGGTGGAGAATCCCCCTAGCCCGTAGTAAATGTTGTTAAGAAGGACCTTTGAGAGAGACTTTTTTTCTTTCTGTCCCTTCTTTGTAATACCCTCTTCTTTGGTTTCACATTTTCCCTCCACCTTGATTTTTATTCTTGTCATGGCCATTTGCAGCATGCTTTGCCTGATCTCCCCCTCGTTTCCCCGTTTTTGAGCACTTTGCCCCACCAATCCTCTGCTTGATCCTTCTTTTGTCTTCGATGTTGTCTTCCCCGGTCGTTAAGTTCCGTTTTCGTGACGAACTCCGTTATTCTCAACCCCTCCACCCCGTGCCTTCCCCCTTATTTCTCCCTTGCTTCTATAGGAAAATTCCGGGTCAGTTCCCCCAGCGCAGACCTCTCCCCTCTCCACTCTCAGTCTTTCCCCCACATGTGTATAAAACTGGCCCTCTCGGTCGCCTTCTTCAACCCCCCTTTCCCCAACGGTATGACTCTCCACAGTCGGGCAATTTCCTTTCTTCTGCACCTTTTTATGAAAGTTCGTGCTTTCCCACCCCTTTTTCCTTCCCCCCCCCCAAACCCCCAGGAAAATGCACCCCCCCTCGACACGTGTCGGAAACTCCCCCTGAGTGAAATCGATCCCTCCCCGTTCTCCTCCTTGCCCCCATCCTTTTCTACCTTTTTCTGCCCACGGACCCCCAATCCTTCCCCCCCTTCTCCTTCCCCCTTTTCACTGTGGTTGGGTTCGTTAATCCTTGAATGCTTATGGTTGAACTTACCACCGTAGTCTCACTTGTGTGGACCCTGTTGAAAAAGGTAGTCTGGCTTAGTTTGCCCCCTTCCCCCCCTGATTCCCCGCTGATGCCCAATACCCAATTCCCCCCGCCCTTTGAGTCTCTTGCAGCTGAGCACCGGTTGGCCCCCCCGTGCAACGTAAGCGACATTTGAAGTGAGCAAACCTCTGACCGTCTTTTTTTTCTTCTGTTTATTCACAGACTCCGATTCCTCCGGGAACCATCCTCCTCCTTTTTCTCCAAAACTTCACCCCCCCATTCTCGTTCAGCTCCCCCTTTCAGAGGAGTCGATGGTCACGAGATTACAGTTTAGGGAACTTTCCCCCAACGACTCTTGAGTTTCTTCCAGGACTTTTTCTCTTGCTGGCCACATCTGATTTGTTCCTTCTTTTTTTTTTTTTGTTTTTCGATATGATTAATGCTCGCTGACGGCGCCAGTCCCCCCCGGTGATGCCGAGTCTCGTCTTTTGCCTCTTTTCTCCAACGATTTTCTTAAGCATTCGCTCATGCCTTTGTCTTTTTTTCATTTGCTGTGTTCATGGTCTTCAGAAAAGGTTGCTAAGGACTCCATCTAACCTGGCCCCTCGTTTCCTTTTCCCCCCCCCCTTTGGGCTCCCATCTTCAAAGGAAGTCCTTCATCCATGTCCTTCCCCTTTCCCCTTCGCTCTTCATTTCTGAGAAGCGGCTCAGGTAAGCCCGTTTGATATCGTCCAGTCCTACTTTTTCCTTTCGCACAATGGAAACTGCCGCTTTTTCGCCACGAAAAGCGTTCCTTTATCCTCTTCTTTTCTGAAGCCCTCCATTCAAACGGTTTCAATTTCCCTTCTTCCCCTTTTCCTGAGGTCAATCCTTTTTGCATCCACGGCATCCGACTTAGTTACTACACTCCCTTTGAAGGAATGACCCCATTTTTTTGCAACCCTCCTTCTTCCAGGCGGTTCTTCGTATGTATTTTTTTTTCTCCTACATTTTTTTTCCCCCCCTTGACCTGGTCCTGGACCTGTTCAACGAGTCTATCAAGACATTTTTTCGGACTGGCTGCCACCCCCCTCCTGTTGATGGCACCCTCCTTTCTAGGTGTGCCTCTCCCCCCCCTCCCCAAAAGTCCCCCCGTTTTTTCATTTCCCTCCCTAGACTCTTCCGACATAGTTGCCCCCCTCTCTTTATCCCCTCCCCTGAAAGAAATTTTTTTTTTCAATCATTGTTGCTCACTGAATATTTGCTTGATTATTCTCTCCTCCAGGAAGACTTCTCCCCACAGAACCAATTCCAGCTGGTTCTTTTTTTCTTGGCCCTTACCCCCCCTCCATACTTTTTAGGTTCGATTTTGGGTATTTTTCTCCGAACCAGCTTTCTCCTCCGCCCGTTCAACTCGTCAACTTCCCCCCTTTTTCACCCGCGCCTCTTTTTTCGACCCTGAAAAGCTCGATACCTTGGGCTTGTATTCCAGGATTTTTTTTCCCCTCTTTCCCTTTTTTTTTGACCCCCCCCAGGAACACCGAGGGTCTCTACGATTTTTCTTTTGTTGCCCCCCCATCCGGGCGTCTTTCCTGTCTTCTCCAGGAAACCAACGGCTGGGTACCCATTGCCGTCCCTCCTTTTGTTGTGTTGTAGAATAGCCTCTTTCCCATGGGGTCTGTTCCAATGTATATAGAAGTCCCCCTCCCATTTAGCCCCATCTTTCTCTTAATCCCCGAAATACCCCCTTGGTACCCCAAAAATTTTCTTTTTCCCCTTTTTTTTTTTTTTTAGAAGTTGTTTTTTTTTGTAATAGTTCTTTTGAATGACGAAAGGCGTTGGTATCGAGTTTCTTTTCCCCAACTTCTCGGGTTTTTCTCTGACGTGCCTTATTCCTCCCCCCGCCCTTTCCTACTGCTCCCTGACCCGTGGTGCTCTGCGGCTTCGCTGTAAACCCACACGACTAAAGTCGACCCCCCCAGGTCTTTTTTCTTCAAATCCCCCCACCAAGATTCTTCCATGGTTCTTTCGTCTTCCCCCTGCACTTTCCCCTTTCTTTTTTTCGCGCAAATTTTCTTGGTGCTCCGCCATATTCCTCCCCGTTAAAAGACCAAAACCTCCTGTTTCGTATACCCCCCCCCCATTGCTTACCCAACCTCCTATTATTCTTTTCCCCAATTTTTTTCCTCCTTCCAGATTCCTCCCCCTCATATTGAGATGTGCACATCACCAGGCTTTCTTCTTTGCAAGTTTTCCCTGTCTTGACTAGCCGTGCCCTTCTCCCCCTTTCCTTGAACACCGGTCCAGTTTAACACTCTTCTAGATGTAATTCCCTAAGAGATTTTTCCCTATCGACCCTCTTAAGCCTTTTTTCCCCTAATGGTGTTTTTTTTTTCTCTTCCCCCCCACGGCCCCTACCGGTTCCCTTATTATTTTCCCAGTCGGATGATTTGTTATGCAAATTTCACAGTCCTTTGTGGATCTTTTCGAACTGGCCACCGTGAGTACCTTTTCCTTTTTTCCCCGCGCGTACTCTCCCTCCCTTTTAGCTGGAAGTAGGAGTCTTCCCCTCCAGTCCCCCATCCTTCTAGAACTATTCACCTATATTGTTATTCAGAGCCTTTTTCTCAATTTGAAATGAATCGCTCTTCCGAATCTTTTCCGCCCATTCTTCGGAACCCAAGTTTTTTTCCATTCTCTTGGACAGTTTTCCCTGGATTCTTCGCTCAACGTTTTTATTCCCCCCTCCACCTTCAGCCTGATGCACCCATCTTTGCCGAAGGGATACCGTGGGTTTAAACGTTACCAGATCTTCCACCCCCCCCACATCCCCCCCGGACTTCAAACGTTGATTTTTTGCGCCCCTCCTTCATCGCCCTTTTGTGTGAAATTGCGACTCACGAACGCCACCCCCCGTAAGACTCCTTGAACCCCCCTTCCCCCCATGTTGTCTTCTTTTATTTCCCCGACAATGGCCCTCGTCCCATAATCTTCTTCCAAAACGATATCGCGAACGAGAATTGTTCCTTTTCTTTTTTTTTCCCCCCCTGGCTTTTTGTTTTTTACTTTTGGCCTGGGAACTTATTTTATGTGCATCCCTGGGCTTATCCTTCCCCCTCGGTGCTACTTTCATTTCTTTTTTTTTCTCTTTGCGTCCGTTGCCGACCCCCATCTGGCTCCAGCTGACAGGGCTTGACTTCCAATGACTCCGATAATTTCCGCGTCTCTTTTTTTCCATCCTTGTTCATTCCCCTCTTTCCTCCCTTTTGTTTTTTTTTTTTTTCCTTTTTCAATTCCCCCATATACTCCATAGCAATTTCCCCCACCAGCGAGCCTTGAAGCCATTCTTGTCATTCCCTCCCCTGTCAACCTCCTGTTAGCCAGCGTTTGCAAGAGCAGCTTTTCCGTGGCTTTTGTGTGCCCCCACTGCCCTGTTAGACCTCTATGCGTGGAGTTCCACTAGTACTTTGACGGTTCTCGCTTCACCCTATTCCACGTGTGGTTGGTGATTCTTTCGCCAGGTTTTAAACACCTTCCTTTGTTACTTTCACGAACTGGCATGTCTATGTCTTTTCGTGACTGTTGAGCTCAAGTGCCCCCCTTCCTTCCTATCCATCCTCAGTTCTTTTATTCCCTTCCCCCTCGTCATCCCTACTCCCATTATTCTTTCCCCCCGCTTCCTCCCCTTTTTCCCCCACTCACACTTCCCCTTTTTACGAATATCAACATCCTTTTGGGAGAATCATTTGGAATTTTTTTGTATTTTCCCCCTTTCTCGATCGTATTTTCCCTTCCCCCTTTCACCCCCCTACCCGTCGTTAACACCTCTCAATAGTTTTTTTTGAATGGTGGTGTTATCAAAGTTTTCATCGTTCTCTTTCTCTCCTCTATTGCGACCTTTTGCCAGTCCCCCTGCCTCCCCCCCAATGTGATGACCTTCCCACTTCCCTCAATCGCTTCCCCCCCCCCAGCGATCCCCCCCCCTTCCCCCTCCCTTTTCAGCCCTTTTCATTGTTTTCCCACACAGTGAATGCACTAAGTTCCCTTTTTCTCCGTCCCCCCCTAAACTTCAGTGCACGGCACGGCCGTTCCCTCTCCTTACGTTTTTCTTACATCTTTCTTATTGAATCCAACGACCCCTCTTCAAGGTTGGTTTTTACGCAATCCCTCCCTTCATTCTCAGGGACTTCCTCTATTGGGACCTACGAACACCCGTGGATATGGAATGGGAGCCTCCAACTCCCCCCTTCACTTCAAATCAAGAGTCGTCTCCCCCCTTTTTCTATTTCTTTTCCTGATTTTGCCCAAACCCAATCTCGACGTGACGGGCGAACGGTTCTTACCATCCAGAGAAGGCACTTTTTCCCACTCACCCTTCCTTCTCAACCTTTTTTCTTACACCCTGCGAAGGATGAACTTCTTCCTTTTTCTCCCTCCCTTTTTCCTCATAGAGCATGACCCAGCGTTAAGAATTGAAGATCCCGACAGGGTTTTTCTTTCCCCAGCTTTTTCCCCTTGTTTTTTTTTTTCCTTTTGATTTCATAAGAGTCTGTCGATCTTTTTTGGGACCTCCTCAGGCAACATTCCTTTCCCCCCTGTTTTTCCGTCCAGTCTTGAGGGAGCTAATTCATCGTTCTCTTTTCGGTCACTTTTAACTCCTTTTTAACTTTCTTTCACACCTTCTTTTCCTTTTTGCGCGTTTTTTTTTTCCCCATTCGTCTTTCCCCTTTCCGTTTGGAGTGGTTGGTATCCATCACCTGCACCTGCCGTTTCTCCTCGATACGGGACGGTCCCCTTTTTGGCCATTTTCTTTTCGAGAAATTGTTTCAAGGTCTTTCTCCCTCGAAGGGTGGCTCGTTAGCAGAGGTGACGGATTTGGACCCCGCTGGAAGCAGATCCTTTGTCCATCCCTTCTTGGTTTCTGTCTCACACTTTCTGTGGACTTTGAATCCCTTCTCTCGGCCCCTTCCTTCTTCCACCAAAGCCTTCCACCAGGCCATTAAGCGCCTTTATGTGTCGATTTTGTTTACCCTCCCGTCTCCTTTTCTTTCATCCTCCGATCTTCTTCCCCTTACCAGCAAAGTGAAACCCCCTTCTTCCCCAGGGTCTTGGAACCCCTCCGTGGGAGGCGCAGCGCAGCCCTCGTTCCCAGAATCACTTTCTCCCTTGCCAGCACACCACTTTTTTTGCCTCTCTTTTTCCAACGAAAACTAGACATCGTATTTCCCCAGGCCCCCCCCTCTTCCAAACAGTCCAACCTACAGTGCACCCAGTTTGTGAAAGGACAACAACATACTTTTTTCTTTGCCACCCGCCACCCCCCTCCCTTTCCCCCCCCCCAACCCTCCTGGCTAGAAACTAACCAGATCCCCCCGTACCCCCCCCCCTTAATCGTGAACTTCCCTTTCATCGATATTCTCCTCTAGTTTTTTTCTTCTGCCTACACTGCCGCTCTTTCCCCCACTCCCCCAAATTCAGTTTTTTTTTCGTTATCCTCTCCTCCTTAGGGTCTTCACCAAAGTAGCTCCCTCCTTTGGTGTGGGCCCTGCTAGTAAAGTGGCTTTTATGCCATGAACTTGCTCTCCCCTCGGTATTCGCCCAGGCCCCCCGACCCAATTCTCGCAGAACTCAGTTTCTCCTTTCTTTTCCTTCCCCTTGTCTCTTCCCCCCCCGACCCCACCTGTTATTTTTTTTCACGCGCCTTCCGTGAGCCCCAAACCTGCCCCGAACCTACCCGTTCGGGCAACCGCTTTCCTGCCCCAGCCTCCCAACCCGATTCCCGAATTGCCCCCTCCACCTTTTCTTTCCAAACCAAATACCCCCCCTTCTAGTTTCCCCAATAAGAGCTTTTACGATTGTTATGGTCCCGAGGTTGACGGTTACCCGTACTCCTTCACTTCCCCCTATGTCCTTTTTTGTAACAGCCCCTGCCTGGAGTTCGTGAGCCCAGTTTTTTTGCACTGGCAACCATTTGCGGCTCTGTTTCCCCTCCAGGCATTTTTCGCCAGCTTTCCTCGTGGCTTTTTCCCCCTGTGAATGACCCCGATCTATGGTACTTTCCCTTTTATTACGCATAGATTCCTTCCCCTTGCCTCTTCATTGTTTTCTTTTTCTCATTTTCATTCCCCCTTTGTTTTTCCCTTCCCCTCATTTCTCCCCCTGGCACCCGAGTCGTCAAAAAACTTTTCTTCTCCCCTCATGACCCCCTGACTAGCTATCATTTTCATTCCCCCCCCCCCCCTCTCTTCCCTTTTCAGAAAGATTTGCCTTTCCGCCTGTTACTATCGTCCAGAGATTTTTTCACAATTGTTTCCTTTTAAGCCTACGTTCTTTCCGCCTTCGGGTTTCTTCCGGTCTTCATCCTTCTTGCTTTTCTCCAAATTTTGTCCTTCCCTGACACTTCCCTTTTTCTCTGGTCCCCCCTCTTCACCGGGTGGACTGCGGGCCTCTTTCAAAACGCATCCTCCCTCCTACCTCCCGGAAGTCTTCAGTCAGACCCCCCCCCTGTCAAGCACCCCCTTCCCCCCAGTCGTCTATTAGGATATGTACAAATCTATGAGCCTTACACGAGAATAATGTGACACGGACCTTGTTCCCCCTTTCCCTGTCCCCCAAACTTATTCCGCCTCTTTCCCCCCTCCAACCTCCCTTTTTTCTTCACATTTCCCCCCGATCGGGCGACTATTCTTTCCAAAGAAGTGGTTTACCGTGACGAACTAATTCCTTCATTGCCGCAACTTCACCCGACTTTCTTCTCCCAAGTCAACTCAAACGTTTTTCCCGGCGCCCCCCTTTCGAGCACCCCTTTTCCACGTCTGCGCGAATTAGCCATGCAGGAAGTTCCTGGTCCCTTCCTCCCCCCCCCCCCCTTTCACGTTGGTTTTTTAGTCCCGTCCCCTCTCATATTTATTTTCCGCCTTCTTTTCTTGAATCCTCCGTTTTCTTTTTTCCAGGCGTTAGCATCCCAGACGTCACTTAAGGCACTCAACTTAACCGTCCCCTCTCATGATGTTTTGCGAAACCTGTCGCCTCCGCTTCCATGACCGCCCCCTTTTTCTTGGCCCCTCGCCAATGACCCCCCCCCCCCCTTGGACAACGATGGGGACCAGACCTGCATCGTTTTAGTTTGCTCCCCCTTGACCTTTTTAAACTGTCGGGTCTCCCTTCGATAACTGTAACAGATCACGGGATTTTGTACACATTGCACCTCCCCCCTCTATCTCTTTTTCCTTTTTTTCCTTTTCCTTGTTGTTTTGTGAGTTTTTCGATGAGGTGTCGAATTACCACGTCTATGTTCATGATTCCCTTTCAACCCTTTTTCGCCAACTATTCAGATTTGCATCCCCTGCCCCCCCTCTCTTATTTTTCCCTTCGTTGTCCATTGTTTTTTTTTTTCTTTTTTTTAGGCTCAGTGGTCGATGGTAATTGGATTTTCTTTTTTCATCCTTGCGGATCTTTTTCAGCCCCCCCTCTCGGTGCCCTTTAGTTTGAAGATTTATTTCTTCCTTTCTTTTCCCTCGCTGCATTTTTTGTGTCCCCCCCCTCGAACCCCCCCTTCGCTGGGGCCTTGGTGACGCTTTTTCCCCGAAAGGAACCAAGTCTTTTCCATTGGTTCTGCATAGTACCCTAATTTTTTTTCCCCCCCCCCTCCCGAATACCCCTACAAGTTTTGGTGCCTACCGCCCTATTCTTCCCCTCTCTTGGTCCCTCTTTTTATTGCCCGGCAATACTTCTTAGTTAGGCCCCGATTACCACACTTTTATTGTCCCCCCCGTAGATTCCTTTCCCTCTGTTTCACCCCCTTTTTATTCCCTCCATTTTTTCTTTATCATTTCTTGATTAGTCCTTTTATTGACCTTTAAAGGACACCCTTCTTGTCCCCAGTATCCTATGTGTATCAGCCTTTTTCCTTCCTATACCCCCGCCTTTTTGATTTTTAGTTTTTTTCCCAACTCTTTACCTGAGTTACTGCCATTCGGATGTTGGTGTTCCACTGAAGTTCTTGAACGCTTTGTACACTTTTCTTTTGTCGCTTTTTCCCCCCCCTACTGTCAGTACCTCCTCCCCTTAGTGAGGAACTTGGCGGCATTTCCTTTCCCTACCAAATCGCTTCCTTTGTCCTCCGAGATAAGGACTGTCCTTCCTTTCCTGCCCCCCTTTTCCGCTTTTTCAAGCATTCTGGCGTAGACCTTCCCAAAGTTTTTTGACAGGCCCTTGGCCCTTTCTGCCCCTTCTTCTCTTAGCATTTTTTCTTGAAATTCTCAATTATCGCCCCTTAGCCCTCCCCCCGGCCCTGATTCCTTTGTAACCGGTGGGAAAGTACCCTTCTTTTTTTTTTCTCAAATCGGCCCCCTTTTTCTTGATTTCTTTCTGTTTCCCTTTTTTTCCAGGACGCCCCACTCGACACTCCTGCAGCTCCCCCCCTGCCTTCCTCCTCAAGTTACCCCCACCCCACCCCCACCCCATTAGTCTGGATCTTCCCCCGAAAATGGCCTTTTCTCCCCATCCGTCTTCCCAACCCAGATCCCGAGAAAGAATGGTCCTTTTTTTTTGAACGAGTTCTTTAGCCCTTTTCCTTAGGAATATTGTATTTTATCTTTTTATTTCTTGTCGGTTGACCTTCCTTTCTTCTGGTTTTTCCTTGAATGGGCGCTTACGTGTTTTTTAACCCACAAGGTGTTCCCCCCTCTCCCCTTCTTCCCCATGACTTCTTCTTTTAGAATGGGATTTTACTTTGGTTCCCTTCTTCCCCCCCTCTTGTCCTCACTTCCATTCCCCTGTCAATGTCCCCCCCGTGAGAGCTAGGTGGTGAGTCCACGATTGCAATTCTCGAGTTTATCCCGCCCCAATTTCCCTCCTTTTTTTTAGTCTTTTTCACCTCTCTTTTCCCGTGGGAGTTCGAAACATGTATTCTGACTGTTGAGTTCTTCCCGGGTCTTCGCTTTCACTAATCCCCCCCCCCCTTTTTCTTCGACACGTTTTTGATTCCGGTTGGTCAGTTGTCCCCCCCCCCTCAGGATGGTGTTCTTTAACCCTCCTGGCATGATATTGTTTTGAGTTGCTTTGAAGCTCATGTCAATTCCCCCTCCAACGTAGAGAGTAGCTTTATTTTCTCGCGCTCCCTTACACATTTTTCTGGCCCTCTGCTGATTGGAACGCTTTCGGCGCTGACTTACTCCCATCATTTTTCGAATTTTTTTTCCCTGGTCTTTTCCTTCATGTCCATGTATTTTTCCCTTCCCTTGTCGTTTTCAAGACCGTTTCCCTTAACGGACCCCCCTTTTTAAACAACATCGTGCCCCCTAGTCTCAATCGTGCCTTGGTTTTTCTCCCCCCCCTTCTTTTTCGGGGAGTTCTTTTCTTCCAAGATACCGACACCCTTCTTCCTTTTTTCCCAGACCCAATAAAGGTGATGCCCTTGGGCCAACGGCGCCTTCTTTCTATCTTTCACCAGCCCGATTTACCAGCGTGACAATCCTCCCCCTCAGATACTCAACCCCCCCCTCCTTTCTGACATCCTGACCGCACGGCTAAACTGTTCATCGCCCCCTCTCATTTTTCCCCTTTTCCTACGGGCTCCCCGTAATGACACTCATTTTTTTCAGTCTTTTACCCCCAACGCCCTCTTTTCCTTGCTTTTTCGCCGTAGATGTGGTCCCCCCTAAGCGCAGCCCAATCCCTTCCCACCTTTTTCCTGATTGGAAATCCGCCCTACCCGTTTTTTTTTTAGCCCAATTGTGAGGGACCTTCCCCCCCCATCAAGGACTGTCGTCCCAATTTCCAAATTCGACTTTTTCTTATGCCAGCCAAACACCTTTGACGGGGCTTGGGTTTTGGGGGTTTTTTTCTTTCTAAGTTCTAAAAGCAGAAGAATGTCATCCTCCACACTCCCCCTCGGTATCAAACCATCTTTTACCCCAGGAAACCCTTCCCCCTGGAGATTGAGATCGTTTTTTTTCTTTTGAGCTTTCCCCCCGGCGGTTTTTGCAGATCCCCCCCTGAGGAATTTGTTCTTGATGTTTGGCCTTGTTCTTCCCTTCGCCTTTGAGTTTCTGCTTTCGGGATGGTCACATTATCCCTCCCCCTAACGACCCTTTGCTTGGCAACAGCCGTCCTTCCGAGGGCAACATCGCGAATATTCCACCCTTTTCTTCCCGACCTTTCTTTTTTAATTCTTTCTCCCTTTTCCGTCCTGCTATATCACCACCGTTTTGTATCTTCTTCCAATATTCCTTTCCCCCTGGGCCTCTTTTTTTGCGCTGATTGCTCACCACCTCGTCCCGGTTACGCCAGTTTTTTCCCTGTATTTCCTTTATTCCCCTGCAGGGGCTGCCACTACTGATACTTCCCCTCACTGAAGTCTCGGGGGTTTGATTAAATTTCCTTCCGTAGTCATTCAAATGTTTGTTCCTCCTTGAAGGGCTGGAGAGAGCGATTTTGTGTCTTTCTTTGACCTCTTAATCCCAGGTTTTCTTGTGGTTTCCAAGCTCTTTCTTATTTTATTTTTGCGCCCCTCTTTTGCTGATCCCTCCGCACCTCCGGTGATGAACCATTATCCCCCCCCATGCCACTTTGTCTTTGAGCCCCCCTTTTTTTTTACGACGGTCTTTTTTTCATTCCCCGTGAACGACGCCCTCCCTCGCCAGGTGCAGACGTGCCCACCCCTTGTCCCCTGGATGCCCCCCCTTCCGGAACAATCGTGTTTAGGCGAGAGCGAAAGCGTCCCCCTGATCAAGATCAGTTCCTTTTGCACCCACAATTCGGGTCTCCTTCTCTATGTTCCCCCTTCCCCAAACTTCCCCTTACCCTTGCCCTCCCAGTCATTCCGGCAAGTCCTTTGAGCTGCCCCCCCACAAGATCATTGCAGTTCGTGTGAAAGGTGCAAACACCCATCTTCCTTTTGATCACCTGACCAACCCCCCCCATGTCCCCCCCCCCCCCACCTCCCTTGTCCCGAAACTGAAAGATTCCCCCGTCACAGTACTAGGTATCCCTTACGATCAGGCAGAGTTTTCTGAACCCTCCCACGGAACAATCTGCTTCCCCAACGCTTGCTCAAATCTTGTTTCCTTTTGGTTCTTTTTCCCTCCCTCCGAGGGTCCCCCTTTCTATGGTGTGGGAAAGCTCAAAGGTCTTCCTTTTTTAGTGCCCATCCAAGACATCCTGTAAAGGACCGTCGGTATGTCGACCTGCTATAAAGACCATTTCCTTCAGACGAAAGTTTCTCTTTTTCTTTGCCTCCCCCGTTTTCTCCCCACTTGTTGGTCTCTCACGCAATTCCCATTCCCTTTCCCCCCCGCGCCAGACCTATCCACCGATCTTTTTCAAAATCCTGGGGTTTGGGGTGCTAACTCCGATTTCTCTGCCCTCCTCTCACACCGGTCAAACTTCTTCCCTTTTTTCGAATCTTTGGGTTCGGATTTTCTAGAGGTGTCCAGTTGAACTTCCCGTTCCAAGGACGATTCTTTATATGGGCTTACTGTTTGGGCGTCGTGCTCTTCTTCAACCCACTGTAGGGGTGTATCCTTTTGGCTTTTGTTTTCTCTTTCGATTCTTTTCGCGTAATCAAGGTTTTTGCGCTTCCGGTCCCATTCCCCGATTTGACATCAAAACGAGCTATTTTTCCCCACCTATTCCCCCTCCCTTCGATCTTGTGTGGTTTAAGGCTGGTTGTATTCGGACCTCCGGTGCCCTTCGCACCTGGCACCATTTTGAGGTCCTGGTTCAAACACCCTGGAGTAGACAGAATGAGTTGACCCCCCCAAGGAAGTCGGCTAAATTTTTTCCAGGCGTCCTTTTTCTCGCATTCCCCCCCCCCTAGTAGGAGACCGGCTCTCCCCCTCCCATTTCCCTGCCAGTAATCGGTCCTCTTCCTGGTTTTTTTGATTCTCTTTCCCTTCCTGTAGTTCGTACAACCCCTTCTTGCTCTTTTTAAACTCTAGTGACTGCGTTCCCGCCTTTGCCCCCTCATACGTCCCCCTCATCCTAAGACTTCCCCGTTTTCCGACCTTACACCCTGCACTTTCCTGTTAGAAGTCGGATAGTAGCCCCTTTTTTTGTTTTTTCATTACATCCGGTATACTGGGGACAGAACTGGTGTCTTCCTTTTCAAGAGAGTTTAATCCCATGTCGTGTCGGTCTTTTTGGCACCCCCCCCCCCCTCCTTTTGCTTTCCAACCCTATTTGGCTTCCATTCCATTTTTTATCGTGCCGCCCCTTCCTTAATGCCGGCCCCAAGGAAACGAGAGGGAGTTCCGAAATCGTGTGTGTATTTCTCTCTGACTACTTCCCCTGCTCCCCTTGACCCCTCCTTTTCCCCCGGTGCTTGCAAGGACTTTCCGTTTAAATTTTCCCCTAAGACTAGGTTGGTCATTGCGTTTAGAGTTCCGGAACCCCTCCTGAGTTTTTCTCCTTTTCTTCCTTTTCCTTTTTCCGTGTCCTCTCAGGCACGCGTCAAAAATCTTGCCACCGCACGGCACCTTTCTTCTTTACCATTTCCCCCCCTCTATTTTGAAAGGTCAGCAGCCTTCCTCCGTATTTCCATTGAACTGACACGAGATTCGCGCGAATCGACCAAGCTAACCCCCCATCGTCCCAACTCTACTTTCCCCCAGACTGTATTTCTTTCAAAAGCGTGGCGGACCAACTTTTGCTCAGATCAGTTCTATTCAGGAAACCCAATCAAAGGCTGGTGTACCAATTTTGCCCCGAGCTTATTTTTCTCTCCTTCCTCCTCCCTTTTTTAGTGCGAGATCTTTCGTGCGTCCGAATGCCGTGATTGTGTTCTCCTCCGCCCAGACATTTTCCGCCACCTCTTGTCAGATGACACCCTCCCTCCTTTCGTTTTTTCCTCCGCTTTGTTTCAATTTTTTTCGGTGTTCTTTTTTCTTTCTGTGGTTCTGAATTAAAAGACCTGCGGCTGTCCCCGAGTCTTTTCTTTCGCCCTTCCGCTTTTAGTTTGATTCTTTGAAGTTTCCGCGCAGCCGTGTTCCCCTCCGCTTGCGGCTTCACCTTATTTCACTCTGTCCCCTGCTTACAAAACCCCGGTACCTCCTCCCCAAACCGTGGGGTTTCTCTAAACAGCAATTCCCCACGATGAATTTGGTTTTGAATAGGACCAGGCTACCTGACCTCCTCCCCTCCGCGTCCCCCCCCTCCTCGTTGAAATTCGCTTTCCCTACCTCCTTTCCTTTCGGTTTGCTATCCTTCTTCGGAACGATAACCCCCCCCTTGTCTTTTGGAATTGAATACCCCAGTCGAACGATAAATTATTGCGCTTTTTCATCACCAGTTTCTTTTCTATGTTCCCCCCCTTTCCCTTGCAATGGTCTGATAGCCCCTTTGTCTCCAGGTCCCTTTTGTCCGTTTCCAGTATTCCGATGTAATTTCAGAGCTTTTCATATCCGACCTCCCCTAATGGCTCACATTGTGCCTTTCCTGTCTCCCCAATTCCCTTACCGGTTATAAGTACGCCCCCAGGATGCCTTTTTTCTCCCCTGACCAGTTTTATCCCTTCCTTTTGGACAATGGCTCCGTTGTAGCGACACGGTCTGAAATTTGCTCGACATCCCTTCGGACCTCCCCGGCTTTCGGACTTTATTCCTTTCTTCCATTTGAGCCCCCTGGACCCGATCTGGCTTAGCATCCCTCTTTTCTGATACGCCTGCCCTCCGGCAGGGAAACGACTTTCCCAATTCCTCTCTTGGGCTCCTAAATTCTTTGCGCTCCCCTTGTCCCCTTTCTGTCAGGTTTGCTATTTCGATTAGACCCCTTGCACGGTAGGCTTTTAAAAAATTCTCCCTCTAGACCCCTCCTTAATTATGACTGACATGCCATGATCGATTCCTACAGGTGTGTAGACTCGTCAGGCCCCAAAGCTCTTTTCGTCCTTTAATCAAACCCCCTGCCTCTTGTCACGCCAAGTCCTGCCAATTCAGGTGTTCCCGTCTTCAGTCCTCCCCCCCGAACCAAACCCCCTTAACTCTATTATTCCTCCTTGAAGGTATTTGAACTGTCAACCCTCCCGTGAACCCTCCTCCCAGCCTTTTCCGAGAAGGTTTTCCCGTCCCTCTTTGTTTGAGTTCTTTTGTTGGCGCATCCCGAGTTCTGGTGAAATCAGCTTATTGCCGACCCTTATTTCGCCAATCCCCCTGATACTTAAGGGCTACCTTTCCCCCAGGTTTTCTTCAAGCTTTTTTTGCAGAATCTCTGGAGAACGTGAGTCCGAGAATTGGTCTTTTCTCTCATTTTCTTTCCTCCCTTTACCTTTTCCCCCCCCCACACCCCCCCCCCCCCCCCCCCCCCCCCCCCCCCCCCCCCCCACCCCCCCACCACAAACCCCCCCCCCCAAACCCAACTTTTCATAACTCTCCCCCTTCCTTCTTTAGACCCTTGGTGTTTCTAACCCCTTACCCCTTATTACCCGAACAGTGCCTATTTGAGAAATGTTTCATTTGTCAGCTTTTTTTCCGTTCCCTTCCCCCCTCCCTGAGTAGATACTGATCTTTCTTCCTTCCTTTGGTCGTGTGTCTCCTGCTGTAAGAAGGTGCGGTTTTTCTTCCATTGTTTCTTTAAGGGTTGGTAAGTACCCTATTCTTTTGTTTCTTCCCGCTGGCATGATATTGGTTTAGTGTCGTTTTTTTTCCCTTTTGCATGCCTCTCTTTTGACCGAGTCTCTTTCTGATGTGGATGACTCCGCGTCAGGCCCTAAACATTTGTGGTGCTGGCCTTTTTCTTCTGTTCCCCCTCTTTCTTCCCTTTTTATTCCCTCCCCGATATCACACCACCTTTTTGATTTCTTTTTTTGATTTAACGGGTTCGGTGCGTATGACATTCTTTCCCTTCTCGTCGTTTCCAACTTTACTTACTTTCCCACAACCCATCGAGAGTCTCACTCCTCGATGATGTTATCAACTTTCTTCATCCAGGGCTGAAGCAGCACCGTTTCGTCCAATTGCAGTGCCAGAACTCCCCTCCCTTTTTTTTTTCCCCCACCCCATTTGGGGAACGTACCGTTTTTTTTTTCCCCTACCTCAGGTTATTAAACTAGTCCTCACTTCGCACTTCGCTGTATTTCCCCCGTTGAATGGAATAAGTGCTTCCCCCCCTCCTCCCCTTCCCCTTTCAGTCACTTTCGGTGAAATCAAAGGCATTGCATGGGTTTTTTTCCCCCCTCTCCCTTTTCGATCTCTGAACGCACTCAGCGCGAAACTTTAATTTATTACCCAAGGGACTTCTATTTTTTTCCCCCTACCTCCCTTTATATGAACTTCGACCGCCCCTGATCCCCTTTTATTGGCCCCCTGCATTTGGCCAACGGTTTCTCCGATGTGTTGGAATTAGGTCCTTTTTTCTGGATTCACGCCACAACCCCTATTTTTCCTCCCCCGTTGCGTCCGGTTCCTCTCTTCAGATTCATGGCACAGTCATAACCCCTAAACAAATTTCTCTCACCCGATGTTGTTTTCCCCCCCCCACCCCCTGCCGCAGTTCCTCCCCCCCTTTTTTTTTCTTGATCACTCTTCGTTTTTTTTCAGATGACTCCCCCTCGAAGAATTTGCAGATCCTGCGGCAGTTTTTGTGGTGGCACACTCGTCTTACAGGCTCTTTCTTTATTGTGTGTCGTTCCCTCTTGCTCCCGTTATTTACCGTCTTCAACTTAACAATATGTTTTTTGGCCTGCTTACCTCGACCTCCTTTTTCTTAACCAGTACTTCTTTGAGTTTTTTTCCGTGTTCTTCCAAATTAATATAAACTTTTTTCTCTAGGTGTTTTTTCCCCCCTTTCTCCTTTCCTGTCTTTTCGCTTATTGCGTACAACATCTGTATGTTGGCCTGAGTTTGTCTTTCCCACTGCACCTGCCGTTTCCCCACCGTAAGGATAGGGACTTGCTTCGGGCACGAAGTGAGCGGGTGGCGAATACTTCCCCCAGCCAGTCTCTTTTTTTGGTAAGACATCGACCCTCTCAGGATTGGACCCCCCGCTGGACTGTGTGTTCCTCATGACCAGCGTGCGTTTTCCCCCCTTGCCCTTGAGGTCTCCTTTGCGCATTCTGACTCTACCAAAAGGCCTTCAACCCCCCATGACATTCATGATTGAGACTCTTTGATCTCTTTTTTTACTCTTCGTCAGTGAGAACCGCCTGTCCCTTTTCTCCTCGTCTAAAAGGGACCCCCAAATGAGTGCTCACCCCTTTTTCTCTTCCTGCCCTGTCTTTTTGCTCGGCCCCTGATCTCCGACCTTTTCCAGCCTTATTTAATGGTAGCACACAAATGTTTTTTTGACGCTTCGAGCTATTCCACCCCCAAATTACTCCCGGTCTTACCTCGCAACTTTTCCTCGCTGACAAAACACTCACCAACCCCAACTACCCTCGTCCCCCCCCCCTGTCTTGACTTTCCCAACAGGAAACTGTCACCCAACCAGACACGTTTTTTAAACCGACCCTTTTTGACCTTCTCCTTAATAAACTCCCCCTTCTCTTTCTATCTTCCTTTTTTTTTTTCCCTGCCCGGAACCCCCTCTGATATTTTCAAACGCTGGAATCACTGCACCCTTTTGTTCTTTAATAGATTACTTTTCACCCCAACGTAGCTCCTTGTTTTTTTTTTTCCCCAGCTACTTGTAATGCAATGAAATCTATGTAAAGACAGCCTTTACTTAAGACAAGTTACAAGACCTTCCCTCGCGTCATTTTTTGGAGTCAGTTCTCCCTGTTTCCTCCAGCCCGTTGGTAATACGAGTACTTTGATGCAAACCGCCCCGACACTTCTGTTCTTCACGATCAGGGTAAGCAACCTATGCCCTACCTTTGCACCCGCACCTACTCCAACCTTACGTTCAAACACAAATACCCCCCTTTTTCGCGCCCCTTTTCCTTTTTTTAGTACCGATTTTTCCTCCTTTAATTTCCCGTCTCCCCTATGTTCGGTTTGTAAAATCATTTCTTCTTTACTGCGTGGTTGCGTTCGTCTTTGCACTTGCCACCCTCTTGAGATTTCCCTTTCGAAGGCTCGGTTGTGCCGATGCAAGAGAGTTGTTTGATGATGAGAAAAAAGATCTTTCGGTTTCCCCCTTTTTTTCCCCCCCCCCCATTTTTTGTTCAGGGCCTGTAACGTTAAGTTTTGATGCTTTTTGAAACCGGTTGTCTGCTGCAAGAGGCCTCAGTCGCCCAATGGCCCCCCCTCGGTCCTGGTCCACCTTTTTCTTTGCATATTTGAAAAATCCTTTCCATTAGCCCAGGGTAATCCCGGCGTTAAGTGATCAGAAGAGGCTGTAAGAAAGGGCATCTCTGCTTTTCTTTCTCAACCTTCCATACGGTCATTTGCCCCCATAATGCATCCTTTTCCTTCGAGCCAATCAGGGTAGCACTAACCCTTGGCCATGGCCCCCTTCACTCTTCACTTGACTGTTTCCTCTCCAACGAACGCCTCCCGGGAACCATACCAAGTGGTAGCGAAAGGCCACAGCAAGAAACACTTCCAGGAGTTGTCAGTCGGTCTGTCTTCTTTCCCCCCATCGAGCCCCACGGATTTACACGTTTCTTCCTCCTGTTTTCACTATGTCGCTTTCTCTTTTTTGCACATCCACCTTAGGTGAGGGACAGCCTCAAACTTTCTCGGGCGACTATGGATGGCCCTCCAATTCCACTTTTTGTAATTTCTTAAGAATCCCCCCTCTTTTGCCATTTCTCTTCCCCAATTGTGTATTTTCCTTGTTCCCGTGTATTCAAAAATTGACGGATATTTTGCTCTCTCGTGCTGGCCGGAATCTCCTTGTCCATTTCCCTCCCCCAATTTCCCCCTCTCGCGTAACGGACCCCACCTATAATTTTTTCGTGTATTTTTCTCACGGACTGAGTTAAGCAGCAAGATTTGAAAACGACGTCGCTAACTCTTCCCCCTCCCCCTCCCCCTTTTAACGGACCTATCTTACTCCCTCTTCTTCTAACGACTCTTACGCTCCCGACCCACTGTATACCAAATTGGCCCAAGCTCTTGACCCTTCCTTGAGGCTTCTTGCTTACCAACCCCCCCTCTTTTAAAAATCTTGGCCGCGGTTCATGTCTCTGATACGCGAAACATCTAAACGTCTTTACACATTGCACCTCCGCGCCCATCTCTTTCCTCTCTCCCTTTTTGTGAGATTTTCTCTGGGCATGGGTCAAAGCAGTGCTCCCCCCCTGCCTTCCGCATTCCTTATTTTTCAGATTAGCAACGAAAGAACCCCCTCAGTATGGGTCCCTCGATTTGTTACACTTGTATCCTTTTTCCCGCGAATTCCTTTCTACAAGCCTTTATCGTCCTTTCGCACAATAAGGCGAGGTGACGGTTGGAAGGTGTCTGGATAAGTTATTCTCGGCTTGCGGTTCCCTTTTTTTTTTCTCTTTTCATCCACTTTCCTGCCCTAACATTTTGTCGAGGGAGTTTACGCCAACTTCCACGTCATTCTGGCCGCTACTTTCTGCCAGAAATGAAGGCACTTCAGTGTGCCTCCGTTCCCCCATTCTGCTTTCAATATAGGTTGCTCTGACGGCCCTTCTTTAGTCGGCCACGTCCCACCCTTTCTAATTTCCCGAGTCCTTTTCTTGCCATCCCCAGTTCGGGTTGAGTATGTGCCCAGACAGTCCTCGAGGAACTGTTCAGAAGCTGATCTACCCCTCAACCCAGGTCCGTCTATCCATTTGCATCCTTTTCTAAACCCTCCTAGTCTACAGCCCAGTCCCTGGGGTGAGTGTCCTGTGAATGTCCTTCCTGTAATCTAACGTGGTATGTTTTTGCCAATGCACCGAAGTACTCCAGGGTGACTGGTGACCCCTCCCTTTGCAACTTATTCCTTCCCCTATCACGATGCCTCAACCTTTATACCGGGTTCCAATTCTCCGACAAACATAGATTGAGAGCAGTTCACCTGCCGTCCTCTTTCCCTCATGCCTCTCTCTTTCCCCTTCTTCCAATGAAAGCTTCTGTTGCTTCTTCATCTTCTTTCCCCGTTTTCCCATACCTAGGGGGCACGGTTCCCTTGAAATGTGATTCCGCTTATTTTCAAGATCCTTCCCCATCATACCAAATACGGTCCCATCTATTACCGTGGGAAAGTCAACCGCTTCGTTTTATTAACCCGGCCACAACCTTTTCCTGATTAAACGCTGATTTTCTCAGTAAGTGGCATATAGAACAATGAGTCAAGAGTGTTCCGTTGACTCTCACGAACCACCCCCTTTATTCCCAGTGCACCGTCTTTTTCTTTTTTTAGTTTTTCCTCTCGTGAAAAACACATCTTTAGTTTAAAGAGAATGGGTATTTGAAGTTTCAGAGGCTTTTTTTCGGTTCTTTTTTTTCCGTTCCTCACAGGTGATTCTTGACATTCCGCTCGTTTGACCTTTTTCCCTTTCTTTTCTACTTTTTCCCCAACCCTGGCTCCAGCTTGCCATTTGCAGAGAATTTGGTCCTTGAACTTGCGTCTCCGATTTGGTCTTTTTTTCCCTTTTTTTTCCTCGTGGTATGACAACCCCCATTCCTTATGTGTTTTCCCCCGTAGCAATTCCTTCCCGAAACCCTTCCACTTGATGTGAGCAACTCAGAGTCCTAATTTTCCCGTTTGTTAAGACCCCCCTTTTCTCCGATTACGTGGTCTTTTTTCATTAATTTTTCCTTCCAGTGTCCTGGGTGCTGTTCGAGTTTTCCTGTGTTGGTCAGCCCCCCCTCAGGATTTTTTTTCACGACTTGGATGATTTTAGTGACTGTTGGATCTCCCCTCCCCCATTGCTTTCCTTTCCTTTTTTTTACAGAGGTATTTCTTTTTTTACTCGCGTCTGGGCCTCCACATTGTTTGCGGAAATTCTGATCTTGATCAACGCTTTCTGGCGGCTCCACCTGCCCCCTTTTTTTTCAGCAACCCCCCTTTTCTCTTCACTTTTGTCTGTGCCGGAATGCGGTCTCCCCTTTAACGGCCCCACAAACCCCCATAGAGTCTCCCTTCCTTCATGGGGAATTTTTGAAAGTCTTTTTTCATCGTCGCCGATATCAGCCCCCCCTTATTTTCAAATTTTTTCCAACTCCAAGTTTTATTGGACACTCTTTTTTTTTCCACCAGCGACCTTTCCCCGTTCTCTCCCCCCTTCTCCTTTTCTGAAACCTTAATGAAATAAGGGCCAATTTTTCCCCCCCCTCTTTTAAATCCTCTCACGGACCTTTCCGTCCTTTTTCAATTTTTCAAGTTTCAGGTCTTTGAACCACGCACTCCACAAAAAGGGATGTCGACTTTCGATGTGGTGCCCTAATCTCTCAAATTCTTCACCCTTTCTTTGCGCCTTTTTTTTTACCTTTTTACCACTTTTGGGTTGGTCCTCCAGTCGACTGACCTGCACCTCGGACTGTCGGACCAACTGTTTATATCTCGATCGTTACTTTCCCCCTTCTCAACCAATTATGATCTACGTTTTCTTACCACTCCCGCCCTCTCCACCCCCACTACTCATCGCGGTATAACGCTGTTGAACACACATCACTCCACATCCCTGCGTCTCCTTTGCCGCTGTGAGATCAACTTTTTCTCTTTACTCCTTTTTGATTGACCTGCCCTCCAGATCATGCGGAGTTGTGTTCTGGTGTTTCAAACTGTTTTTTTCTTCCCCCCTTTGCTGCTGGATGTTCGTGGTCTTCCTTTGTTTTAACCTCGAAACCTTTTGGTTTGTTTGGGAGCCGTCCCTTCGGCAAACACTTCTTTTATGTCCCGAAAGTCGATGGGACATAATCAGCCTCTTTTGTCTTCATTCCCTTTTTATTCATGCCCAATATTATCGTAAGTTGAAGGAATATTTCTTATTCCGCCTGCCCCAATTCTCGTGTGGAATTGAGGAATTTTTCAAATAAACTCATTCCCTTCCCGTGGTTTTTTACCTTTGCTTGCTGTGAGTGAATCGGGGGGTCTTGATGTTTCAGCCCTTATTAAGTTGTTTCTATGTCTGAGAGCTGGATTGACGGTATTGGAACCGCTTGAAGCGATGTAAGTTCTTACAGCGGGTTGTTTACCCTGCATTTTCGTTGACCTGACCTTGGCGCCTCGAGGTTGATATCGGTGCCCGATGCCCCCTTTGAACCACAACCCCTTCTGTCTCCCTTGTTGTTTAAGACGGTCTTTCAGTTACGGTTATTGAAGAATTGATCCGATCGCCATCTTCCCCCCCCCCCCCACCCCCCCAGTTAAATTTCCCCCCCCCTATGTCACCAGTTTTGCTTTTCCCCCCCTGTCGTTCGTCAGGTCCAGCTTCCGAATCATCCTAATGGAAAGAACAAAATATGTGTCCCATGATGCGCTTCTGAACCCCCCCCCCATTACCTCACTTTTTACTATTACAGTCATTACATACAATGTTACGACTTCAAAACGGACTTCCACATCTTCACTCCCCCTTTTCAGTACACCCCGTTTTTCAAAATATGTCACCAACTCGAAACGCTTGAAAGCTCGTACTTCGGTCCCGTCCACCCCCCCGACCCACCCTCTCGTTTCTACAGGGCAGGTTTTCTGAACGAAAATTTCCTATGATCTTGCAACCGGTTTTTTTACAAATCCTGGATTGGTTCGTCTGGGAACTTTCCCCCCCACTGTCATGTTGTTCAAGTAGATGGATGTAGCCTGACACGATAGGTCCGCTATTTATGACATTTAAAAGACCCATTCTCTCTGTTTTCGGGATTTGCCGACCCTTTCTCTGTATTTTTGGTCGGCACTTAGCCTAGTTTTTTCCCCTCAACGCCGATTCTGGCCCCCTTATAAGCCCCTGATGCCCAGTTTCCCCCCCACCCTCTTCTCCTTCCACCCCACAGTCTCCTTTCCAAAATTCCCCATCTTTTTTTTCGACTACTCGTTTTACGAGGGCGGGAGGGTTCCGAGAGTCCCCTTTCTCAAGGAATTTTGGTTTCAATGGTGGATCTTCCCCACCGACGGGCAGATGTCATGTCCTTCCCTGAGCGAACTTTCAGAGGTTGATGCCGACCCGATCTTTTTTGTCCGCATAACCTTTCCCACCATCATTCTCTTCGACGAAATTATGCGGTTTCTCTGAATTTTCAGTCCGAAACAGGTTCTTCGCGACTCAATGTCCCCTTGAAACCGAGGCTCCCCCCACTTTTTTTTCTCCCCTATGTGTTTCCCCGGGAAGGTCATTTTAAATCCAGTTCCGGCGATCTTAGTCTTCAGAAAGATGGCCCGTCAGACCGTTCTCTCCCCTTCTTTTCGCCACAAGGCATGGGCCTCTTCACGCTGAGTATGATTCTAGCACATTCCGACAACGGTTCCTGGCATGTCGCTGCACCGAGTTCCTGTGTAACTGCATTCCTCTCCATCCGACCTTTCCTTCCCCGGGTACGGAAAGTAATGAAGTCCTCACGGTACCCCTGGAACGCCTGGATGCCAGTAGGGAGCCGGTCTATTATGTAGAAATCTCTGCTGCACCCCCCCCCTCTCAAACTGGGCCCTGCTTTTTTTTTAGTCCCTGCGCGCTTATTCCAAGAATGTCGCTGTCTCTGGATGGCACATAATCCACCCCGTACTGGTGATGGCACCATCTTGCTCGGGCGGACTTTTCAATTCCCCCCCCCCCATTTACCTATGTGCCGAACTACCAATTATGTTTTTATTTGCACCCCGCGCATCCCATCAATCTTTTAAGGAGTAATTTTCTGAGCACCAATTGACAGCTCATTGCGCGTTTGCGTTTTTTAAGATTCGCTGGCCCCCTCTCCCCTCCCAGCGTTTTGCCCACAGGACTCTTATGTTCTTTTTTGTATGCCCGACAGAATCCTCTAGCGTAGTTACTAGCAATCTAATCCTTCACGCGGTCCTTCCCCTCAAAGCTGACTTTTCAGTGAAAGCTCTATACACCGCCTGGTCTTGTCACTTGGAAAGCACTATCCGGCCATTCACCCCAAATTTTTACCTCGGTTCTACTGTCCTTTTTTGCTCAACCGAACTGGCGGGAAAATGTTCGATGTCGGAGATCAGGCCCGCTTTTTTGGTGTACCCATGGTCCTCGCCCTGTGGTTGTTGAGGTTTTTTCAATTCCTTTGATCTTCCTGATCTCACATGCCCCGCATTTTCCGACAAACCTTTCTGTAGATCTCCAACTCACCCCCCTCTAATTTCTCCCCATCGCTTTAGGGGGTGGGTCTATGGACTAGTAATACTTGTTAATTGAACCTTTTTTCCCGTCGTCTGGTATTTCCTTTATCCCCCGTGCGAGGACGTTTTCAATTTTGCCTCTTAAGGTGCAGTTTCCGAAGCTGGGTAAACCTGCCCCGCTGTCTTGCGTCCCCTTTCCCCCTCTCCCTCCTCCTTAACATCAATTTTATTTGGAATTTCCCCCCCACGAGTTTTCATAGGACACAGTAATTTCACTTGCCGCAACGGCAGAATTCGTGCTTCGGACGTGGTGCTCAGTTCCGTTTCCCCGCGTTTCCATCTCTGCCATTGAATTCCCCCGTTCGCACCCTTTTTTAATTGTCAGGAGCTGACCGCTAAAATTGAAGATGCCTTTCACACCACAGTTAGGGGGGAGTAGGTGCAACCCACGACAGCGCCATGTCTTGCTATTCTCTTTTCCCCTTCCTTTGTCGTTTACCATTTCCGCAGCTACTCGAAGTATTCCTGTGCAGTCCATGTGCCTTGCCTGTTTGACCTTTATCTACCACTGTCATTTTTACTGTGATGTAGTTACTGCATCCGTGCGGTGGATGCCATTTGAAGAAAGTTTCTTTTTTTTCTCGCAGGTCCCTTGATTGGCCGCTGAGACTCCGATTTAGTGAGGAAAGTTCTTGGCATTGCAAATTGTGGAACCTCCGAGGGCGATAGCCCGTGCTTTTGCCGTTCCCCTTTGGGAAATGAAGCTTTCCAATGGCTAGCCCAGTTTTCTTTTGGTCACGCCCTTTTTTTTTCCAGGAACTCTTCAGGTTCGATGGTTCTCTTAGCAGCAGTTCTGATTATTAATTTCTTAAACACCCCCCTTTGAATTCGCACCGTCGGACCCTCTGAATCTTTTTTTTCCCGGTTGGGAAAGTTCATAGCGTCTGCCAACCGATGATCGACGCCCGTCGTTTTAAAGAATATCGCCCCCTTTGTTCCCTTGCATCCACCTTATGACTCACCCTATTATTGTTCGACGTTCCGAACTTTCCCTCTCCGTGACCATTCTCCCCAAACACGCTTATTCGCGCCTTGAATGGGTATTTTATTTTTTTTCCCCTCGTTTTTAGTCTGTGCCTTTTCGGAAGCTCTTTCCTAAAGTTATTGCAGGCAGGATCGGTGAACTAATTTAGTTCGCGGTTGCTGGCGCTTACCTGTACTCCCCCGTGCTTTCTATCTGCCCAAATGACACTCTGTCGAGAGAATTGGTTTTATATCATGGTATTTCCTTTTTTTGCATTGTCATTACATCGGGTCCAGCGGCCCTTCCTTTCCATAGGCACCCAACAAACTTTGGTGATTTCAGCGAGTATTAAGCCCCCCCAAGGGACACATGTCCTAGCAAGCGTTTGAAACTGGGGTTCCGTGGTTTCCCCTCCCCTCTTGATGACGACGGTTTTCATAACTTACTTTGGTCTAGATGTCGTCGGTTTCGACACTTATTTTTTTTTTTTGGTGACATTTAATTTTTTGGGTCAACACCTCCAGGATGGTGTTTCCGAACTTGGCATTTCCCTATGGTTTTTCTGGCGCTCCTTGCCACTTACCTTTCATACCGATTTTATTTTACTTTAGGCGGCCTACTGTGGTGCTGGGCCGATCTGATTAGGACACGCTGCGCAACTCCCATTTTCCTCCCCCCTTTTATCATTTTACGGATTGCGTTTGTCGTTTACCCCCTAACAACCATAGAGTCTCAATTCTCTTTCTGCCTTGGTGTCTATCAAACTTTTCATCAGGTCGCAGATATTCGCTATGGCGTCAAATTTCAGTCCCCCCCCTCCTGGTTATGCCTTTTTTTAACCCGGGCCGAGCTTCTCCCCCCAATAATTTCCCCAGACATCGCTCTTCCCCAACCCAATTTTGACTACGGGCTAAAAATTCCTTCCACGCTCACTTCAGTGCCCGGCACCGTCACTCTTCCCTTCCCAAGCACTGCAGTGCAGGTGGTTTTTGATAATTCTCTTTGACCTCTCCCATCAAATCTTATCACCCGGGAGCGAAGAGATTGGGAAAATACCTGACTACGCTATGAATGGGAGAACGACACGTCTTTTGATTGACTTCCCATCACCCTTTACCATCCCCCTTTTCTTTCGTTGCATTCGACGGACGGCCAGCCCAACCCTGGTACGGTCTCCTCGCTACGGCCCAGTTCCACAAATCATTCGCCGGCAAACAGCTGTTGCCCAACATCACTGAACCCCCGCAAGGGATCTGCAAATTCGGCTTTCACTCTATCTATTTTCCTCCTTCCCTTGTGATCTTCTTTCCCCCGGCTTTATATTCGGCAGGGTGTTTATTTTTGGTGCAACGATTTTTTTATTTTTCCTTTTTCAGCTGACCCGTCGGCGTCAACGCGCACCTATTGGTTGGGGCGGTAAAGACGTAAGGAAAATCGCGAATATCCCCTGATGGCCCGACGTCTTGACTGTATTCAGACTGTTCCCTCCCCATTCATATCCCCTTTGCAGTTTTGTGTTGAAGCTCTCTTTATTCTTTCAACCTCGCGCGACAAGAACGTGGCGGAGTGCGTTGGTATTACCCAACCTGCACCTGACGTCTCCCCCAACTTTTCCTTTCTTGCACTGCCAAGTGAGCGGTGGCTATTAGCCTTGACCCGAGCTCTTCATTGATTGGACTGGAAAGCGCTTAATATGACAAGCTCTGCAGTGGTCAACACCTTTCAACCTAGTTGAGTATGGTACTTGCCCAATTTGCGCAAGCTTTGATTCTTTTTATTGAAAACCCTTGAAACCCTTTTCCTCTATGTCCTTCCTCCTTTCTCATTCTTGAAGAAAGACGCCCTCGCAATGGTTCAGACGGCACCCTCCGTGAAATTCAAAATGATGCCACCCCCTTTCTTGATATTCGGAACCATGCCTTTTTTCCGCACTCTCTCCTCGATCAGAATGGCTAACAATCTTAGTTTTCTGGTCGCACCACCTCTCCCCTTTCTTCACTCTCTAGGCAATTGCCTGACGCTGCAAAAAGTCATCCCCCCCCCAAAGATAATGCCAAGTTTGAAAGGACACCGATTCCTTTACACAGGCAATTACCCTTTCGAAAACCTCTCTTTCCGCACCCAAAGTACTCGTGAATCCACGTCAGTCGTATACAGGAATTTTTGAACCCACATCTGCTCTTTTCACCTTCCTTTCCCCCGAGTCGACTTGGACTTCCTTCACTCACTTTGTGTGAGGTTGAACTGGAAAGTAGAGGGAGAGTTATGCCATTTCCCGCCACGAGTAAAGGACCTGCTTATAACGACCCGGCTATACCTTCAAGTCCCTCTAGCAGTTCCCTCTGGTCCCTTGTCCCCCCAATCTATTGAGGCCCAACCGCGAAATGATTAGGGCACCTCCTTGTCCTGCATCCCAGCCCCTTTCTTTAACTCCGATCTCATGGCTTTTTTCCCCCCGCCTTCCTTCCTCCCATTCTAGTTTTGAATCAGCGTGTTACTAGTTGAGGATGGTCACGCGGTTCCCTTCGGGAATTTCCACAAAGGGACTATGGAGGTTTTTATTAGGCTTAATGCTGGTGTTTCTCTGCAATGGCTCGATCCGTCCTTTTCGAGAACACCTGTGATGCTGACTTCAAGAGCCTTGTGGCCGATGTGAATAAACGATTTTTACTTACCCCTCCCTCCAGGGCTGGGTCCTTTTTGCGGGTGTGGAGAATTCCCCTTTGCTGCCCCGCGGCACCTGGCCCCGATTGTCCTGTCAAAAAAATTGGAGTAGCCCCTGCTTCCAAATCTCCCCTTCTCTATTCATTCCATGCGTCAGTTCGCTATTTTTTTTTTCCCTTTTCGGTAAGCCCGGGTATTTCGTAGCTGATTTTTCTTCCCCTTCCCCCATACACTGTTCTCCAGGTAAGTCTTGATTCGGCCAATCATTTCCGCGAAAAACGGTTTGCGATGGTAACGCTTCCACCTTTGAATGCGGTGTACACTGCTTTCCCAACTCCTACTTGTCCTCCCCCCCCCCTTCTTCCAGAAGATTTTCTTCGGCACTTTTCCATGGAGCGTCGGATCTGTCTAAAAAATCTATGATGACATTCTCTAGAATACTGTTCCGGACCTGGTTGTTCTTCCTTTCTCTTCAAGACATGTAGTGACTGGTTTCCCCAGGGTTTGGGCCCTTCTCAAATGCGCTCTGGTGCAACCAGACAGTTGGTAATCGTTCGCTCGTAATTCCGGTCCCCGTTAACGCTGTATAAATTCCCCTTCCGAATGATGCACCACGATATTGCAGCGATTCCTGAGTTCGCAGGAAGATTAGCACTGGTCCAATAAAACCAATTCGGGTTTCCCCCCTTTTTTCCCCCTCTACCTATTTTATCTTATTTCCTAGAACGCTTTTTCCCCTCCCAGTCGCGACAGCGCGAATAGGGGCCATCACTCAAAAAAGAACCCCTGCAGATGGGTGCAGAAAATTGTTCTCTATTACCAGCCCTCCGGGGCCAGGCACCTCCTCTTCCTTCGAACCACTGCTACCCTTGTTAACCCTTCCCTGAGGTTATTCCCCTTGCACCGTTTGAGGAAAATTGGCATTGTCTTAGTCAGGAACCTACCCGGCTGGCATTGCACCTAGATACTTTTTTTTGTTGTTTCTTATCGCATGCGTTTTCAATGGGTAAAAAAGACGTATGTACGGATATCCCGCCCGACATTTTACGCCAACTTTTGTCAGATTCCCCTTCGAAATACCTTAAACTAAGATGTGTATTTGACCCCAATTGGTTTCATTGGTTACTTGAGCTGGCAGGCGTAATCGTTCTTAATGACAAAAGGAGGATGGGGCTTGTCTCCTTTTTCTCCCCCCCTTTTTGCGGTTGGAATGATAGGCCTTCTCGTTTCCCCGACGCTCGATGCTGTTTCGGCTTCAAAATCCCAGACGAAGCGAAACTTCAACTATGTCGAGTTTGTTCGCTCTTCCCCTCTCCCCCACCCTCCTTTTTTGGTTTTATGATTTTTTTGCATCTTCCTCTCTCCTCCGCGAAAGATCGTCAGTTTTCTCATCAATTATTCGCTAAAAGACAAACACCGAGTCTTGCGTTCTCCCGTGCCCTATTGCCTTATTACTTCTTTGTACGTCAAGCCTTATTGCCTCCGATCAAATATTGAGATGACATACACAAGTTAGTGTTTTGTGCAAGCCCCCCCCAGCCGACATGTCTCTGTAAGTTTTTTTCCCTTCCCCCAAAGCCCCTTCATTCAGAGTCTTTTCTACAAAGAAGTTACCGCTGAAGGTCAAATGTGGTGCCTTTTTGGGTACCACTGTTCCCTTCCTTTTTCTTTTGATGCAGTTGGTAACCCAGTACCTGTTCCAATAGAAATTTGCAGTTTCGCGAAACATCTTTAGAATCAACGCTTGCGCTCCTCTTTTCTTTCTTGCCCTCTTTTTTCATTTCCATGTCTTCACCCCAAGCCCCCTGTTTACCTGCTTCCCTTCCTTATAGCCTGAAAAACTCGCCTGGAAATGTCTTTGGGAAGATTTCACTTATGGGCGACGCCAAGTTTTTCCTGACAGAGTGGGCCAGGTGCCATTAGTCCCTCCCCTTCTACAATTTCCATAACTTACAGTAACAACCAGCCCTCGGACGTCCTTCCTCTAATACCGGTTTTAAAGTACCAGAGATAGTTTCTTTAACATCCGGCCCACCGCTCTTGCTCTTCCCCCCCTTGCGCCGTTTCCGCAAGCTTCCCCGCTGTTTCCCCTCCACACACGTTAAAGCCTCATTATTTCACACCTGCCATTAGTCTGGAGACGGGAAGCCCGAAAATTTCATCTATGACAATAAGACCAAAACACGCTTATTCGGACCTCCTTTTCTTTTTTCCTCTTTGGAGTCTGTGGTCCATCCGCTCCAGGTGTGCAAAGGATCGGTTGCCCACGTTCAGTGGTTTGATAACTCCTGAGCGTACGTTGCTTACCAACAGGCCGACTTTTCAGGACCCATCCAGTGAGATCTTCCTTACTGTTTCTCCTTTCAATCGTGTCCTTTCCCAAATCCTCCACTTCCATAGCATTTCCCACACCCGTAGCTACGTTGGTGACTTGAAGCCCTTTCCTCCTTCTCCCAAGTGTCCACGTTTTTTTTTTTGCGCACGCTTTTTTCCCCACTTCTTTTTTTTGAGAACGTGGCGTCACTGTAACTTGACGGTTCTCCTTCCCTCTGTCGAGGTTCGGACAGTGTCCCTCTTTTTTTGGTGACATTTCCTGTGTTTCTGGGCAACCCCCCCTCCCTTTTTCACGAACTTGGTTCAGATCTTTTTTCTCCGTGCAAATTCTTCTCTGAGTCATTCCGAGTAATTTATTGGATTGTCGAATCGACGCTTTTTTCAGGAGGCCATCCCCTGTGGTGGATGGCAATTTTTTTTGATTCTTGGTGACCGCTTTTTGCTTCCCTCCCCCTTCCCAATCTCAATGTGGTGGCAAGGTCGTCTGCGAGTCATCGTCTTTTCTTACCTACCTTAACGTACACGGTAGTAAAAAACAATCGTTAGCTAGAGTCTCCCAATAATTTTCCTTTCCTTTCTCCTCACCGATCGTTATCCTGTCCCCCCGGTGGTGATTCTTGGGACCCCCGGCGCAGATGGTAATCAACTGCTCTTACAGCGTCCAATCCTTCTCGCTTCTCCAGCATTTAGATTTCCCATTTTTTTCCTATCTGCATTCGCCCCCGCCCCCGAACTACTTTTCCGGTGGAACTTATTTTAGGTTACTCCATTTACAAGGGGTCCCCCTTTGAGTTCTGAAATCAGGCGCGCAAACTTCCCTCTTCCCACCGGGAATTGAAATTATTTTTTTCCCCACCAGTGGATTTGATTTCGCGAAATTTCCCATCCCCCCTTTTCGTGCCCCCGCGATTTTTCGTCGTACGGTTGTCTTTCCCTCCACAAAACCCCAAATACGCGTTGACGGCGACGGGTTTTTGATGATCCGAAGACTGGCCCAACTACCCCCTTTAGCTGTGACCAACATCAAGAACATTCATTTTTCTTTCCCGATGGGTCCCCCTCCATAATTTTTTCTGATCTCCCCCGCGCCTTGAATTGCAGATACTGCTTCAGGGTGTCTTGATGGTGGGTGTCCAATTGATACCGGCTCTGATTGTTTGTTTCTTATTTTTCCCTTCAGAAGTCAACGGAAATATTGGTTTTGGGGCTGGAAGACCGTCCTTCTTCCCACATCTGCGTACTTGCTTTCACTTTTTTCATTTCATTCTCCCTTGTCTTCCATCCCGTTGTATCGTAGTAAAAAGATTCGGCAGTACCTTCGTCCTTCTCTTGAGTCTTCCCCTGTTCCACACTAGCGTTGCCTGGTTCCCCCCCAACTTGCCCCTGCGTGGGCCACCCGTACGGAGACGGTACGCCGTGATTTCTTTTTCCTTTTTTTTCGACTTCCAGACATCCTAGTCAGTCCCCTTTCTCCAATGTCTCGAGTGACGCTTTTTAAACGCTGGAGTCGCTGTTTTTTGATGACCAGGCGGATTCCTTTTTCCTGGCATCCCTTGGTCTGGTTTTTTTATTTTTGGTGCTGATATCGGCACGGTACCCCCTCCAGCGATTCTTTCTTGTTTTATGGTGGTAATTTTCCGTCTTGAAGAATTCGTCTCCCCTTTCGCAACGTAAGCGCAAAATAACAGTGAACAAAGATGCTCACCACTTGCCTTTTTTTTTTCCCCTGTGGGTCTTCTGGCCCCGCCGAATCCACCCACACACGTAGGGCAGAGGAGCGCGAGTCAACAATCCAAATAAATTCTCGTATGACGCTTAATTACTTCCTCCGCTGCCAACAGTCACTCCCACCGTATTCCAACTCTGACTTTACCAAACCCTGGAAAATGTCACCACTCTCGAAACATCGACACATGAGTTTCCCCAACCCCCTTCCCCTTACCCTCGTTCGTCTCCTCTCGTTTTATGACGCCCCACAACGGCTCCCCTTTTGTTCGTTAACTTGTCGGGTCCATTACACAAAATGGTTCGGCTTACTTTTGTTGTGGCCCCGAATGGAAAGTAGCTATTGCCCCTCTCCTCCCTCGGACCGCTTATCTACTCTCTTAGCGACTCTTTCAGGCCAGCTCTCCAGCACCTGTTTTGGAGAAAGTAAGAGCCTTGGAGTGAGCCAAACTCCTCCCTGTAGGGCACATGGTCCCTTCCCAAGGAAAATCCCTTCTCGCATGGCAACTTTCCCTTCTTCTTCCCGTTTTAAGATTGGAGCTCCCAGTTCGGGTAAATTCCCGTATCCCCCAGGAGGGGAAAGATTTGAGCATACGCTTTCGTGAGCGCACTGGCCCTTTGAGATTGTTTTTTTACGGAACGGCTCCTCACAGTCGGGTCTTCCTTGTGGACGACTCTTCTGGACTCGCATTCGATTTCAGGCCTTTTCTTCCCTTTTCTTCAATTCATTGCTGGTTCTGCTGATGGAGAATTTTCCGGAAACGTTGTGATAAGCTCCCCTTTCTCCCCTTCCCCTTTTTTTCCCCAAAAAACTTTGGACCATAAGCGCCCGTAAGAAGCTTCCCTTTTCTCCAGGTTCCCGGAGCTCTCTGATGATAAGTGAAAGCGGCAGGTAAGCCGGGATATATTACCTCCTTTTTTTTCTTTTCGCACCTATTCCGCCCTACTTTTAAGCGGAGCGTTACGAATTCGTTCTTCCCTTTGGCGCAAGCTTCATCTCAGGACGCGAGGTCAAATGAATTTAATACCAAAGATCCGAATGGTCCCTACATCAACGGTATCGCACTTTTTTAGCTGCCAACAAGGCCCGATGGAGGACCATGCTTTTCTTTCTTTTTAAGAAAACCGCCCTCCGAGAATCTTGGGGGTTATGGAAAGGCTAGAGCACCCCTATTTTTCCCCTGCCCCTTCTCTTCGTCCCTAACCAATCTCCTATTACTTTCTTCTCCCTCTCCCTCCTCTCTTTTTCTTTTTTTCTGCCTCGCTCCACATCTGCTTTTGCTCTCCCTCCTCTCATCCATCCTCGCGTCTCCAGCCCTTCTTCTCTCCCTTACATTCTGTCGGACTGGCTGGCACACTCCCAGAAATGTTTCCTGGGGGTACATTCCATGGCCTCTGGACCCTTACCACCCCCTTTTTACTAAGACAGGGCAACTCCGCCAGAACCTTTGTGATCTTTTAATCCGAATAATTGATGAGCACCCCGACGATATTTGCGCTCTCGTGCTCCGTACTTTCCTCCGGTCCTACTGCCCCAACCTCAGCCCTTGCTTTCCCATTCTTACCTTATTTGTTCGACTTGTAGTGTTTGAAGAGAAAGCATTCCGGCAGCGTCGTTAGCCTTCTCCCCCGCCCCCTATTCTTCACTCCACCCCGTCTTTTGGCCCTTTATTCCAGCTCCGGGCTTTTCATTCAGGAAAGCACCTTACGAGGAAATCGGCCTACCCAATTGGACACCCCCCCACCCGGTTCCTGAATGAGTTTATTTCGTTGCCTCACTATTAAAATCTTCATCGGGGCTTTTCCTTAAAACTTTTGTACCATTGCCCTCCTGCGATATATCTCATCTTTTATAAGACGTTGTGTTGTTTCGAGAGATATCGCATGATTATGTTCCCCCTTCCGTTACTTCTTCCGCAACCCCCCCTCTCTTCTGACAGCCACCTCCACCACCTCACCCCCTCAGTCTATTACAAAGGAGATTTGTTTATTTGGGGTCCGTTTTTCTCCCGCGTCATCGGCTTTCTTTCCCCTGGTTCCCCCCTCCTCACGTTCCGGTTGGAAGGTGAAGTGACTATTTAGAGCCTGCGTGTTTTCGATTCTTGCGCTTAACTGTCTTTCTTTCTTCTTCTCTTCACCCCCAAGCGCCCCCCCGTAGAGTGGTATCTAAACGCAGTCCACCAACGATTGGTGCGGGAATAAGGCCTAAATCTTCTGCTTTGTCCCTTCCCCGTCCGTTTTGGTTCCCCCTTTACCCCCCCTCTTCTTCCACTCTTTGCCTATTGACGCAAGTACTTCTTAGTTCTGATACCCCCCCCCGTCTTTTGGAATGCATCTAGTAGTCCCTCCCTTTCCATACACCATTGGGGT
>Ga0179593_1394940_pt1 | contig 37130 bp, 55 predicted proteins | sample CZODoug2_1_08_16_FD_185931 | JGI IMG/M metagenome (GOLD analysis project Ga0179593, IMG submission 185931) | Vadose zone soil fungal communities from Angelo Coast Range Reserve, California, USA - CZODoug2_1_08_16fungal (PacBio error correction) | ecosystem: Environmental > Terrestrial > Soil >... | reverse complement strand
GTGACTCGCAACGAGGTTTTCCTTCTTTCAATTATACCTACGTTGGTTTGTTTGTTTTTTTCCCCCAAGTTTTTTCAAGTCTTTTGTTTTTTTTAGCCGGTCATTTTGGAGGTTAATTTCCGATATGTTTCCCCCCCCTCCACACAGTTCGTCCCCCCTCACTCTCCCCTATTGTTTTTTTTTTTCTTAAGATGTTTTCCTCTCTCATTTGCCGTGAATTTTCGAGAGGTTTTTTGGTCCTTTGGACTCTAGACATTCCCGTCCTCCTCTCCCCCGACGAGTTTCCCTACGTGATTCCCAAAAAGTCCCACCGTATGGGGAATTTTCCCTTGAATGTATTTTTTTCGTGCGACCCTCCTCAGTGCTTTAAAAGATGTATAGACTTCGGCGGACAGATTTCCGTTCCTTCGTCCCGTCCCCTCCCCCCCCCTTGTTCACTTTGGTTTAGCGACAGCCCAGTTTTGTGACCGTGATCCCGTTTTTTCCGCCGTTGAGGTTTTGGACCATTTTGGTACCGTGATTTCAAGGCCGTCGGCCCTTCCTGTTGACCGTCCCCATTTCTTTATTTCGCCTTTTGGGCAGCCACTTCTTTTAGCTTTTGCCACCTTTCTCACCCAGTGTTGGTTGCCTCCCTTTTTTGCTGCCTTCTTTATCTGAGTTTTGCTGCTGCCCCCTTCCCCTGCTTGCCCCTGGTCCCTCTATTTTTGAGCCTTTTTTGTTTTTTTGACGTTCGGTTTTGTCCCGGGACCCTTCTTTTGCGCCTTGTTTCCTCTGTTTTTTCCGCTCTCTTTAGAGCACCCCTTTTCGCCGTTGTCTTGCCTGGGTTTTGGTTTTTTTTTCAACTTTGTTTTTCCTCTTTTTTTTCCGTCGTTGAGTGTTTATTGCCCCCCCTCCCTGCGAAACTTTCCGCTCTGCTTGTCCCCGGAGTTCATGTGCTCCTGCAACCCCCTGGCATCCTTACCATTTTTTGTCCCCCCGTCTGACTTTTGAGTTTTTTTTTTACTTGCCCCTTTGCCCCCTTGACGTCCTTTAGAATTCGGCGACTCCGGTTTGCTTTCTTTTTTTTCACCGGTCCTGCGTCCCGCACACTTTCTGGAGCGCTCTTTTCGTGAACCCCCCGTTTTCCCTTTCTTTTTTTGGGTCAGTACACCCACTGACCTGCGGGGCGGTTCTTTCCCAACTTCCTCTAGGCTCTGTTACCCCACCCCCTTGGTCTCTTGTGATTCCTCCCCCACTTCCTTCTTTGTCTGCCTCGGTTTAAACATGGCTCGATTGTGACTTTTTTCGCGTCCACACTTTTTTTTCCCCTCTTTAATCTCCAATGACGACCCGACCAGTTCCCCCCATTCTTTCCGCTTTTAAATCGATTGCCCATTCGTTTTCCCCTTTACACCCCCCCCCCCCAGTACTCCGCCGCCCGCCTTGGTAAGGTCGCAGTTTCTTCTATCCTTTGATCTTGGCTCAATCGCCACACTCCACAAGCAATTCCTCTCTCGACTTTCCCGTGATGAACGAACTGCACCGCCACTGTTTTCCCCCCAGGGTTTGTTGTTGTTCCCACCCCTGGGGGGAAGTTGAGCTCGGTGACTCCACCTGACTTGTTTACTCTTCCACTTCTTTCATTTTTTTTTGGTTTCCACTCCCTTTTTTTTAAATGGTCACATTTCTTAGAACTTAGGAATAGATTATTTCCAATTTTTCGTCTATCCAAGCATCTTTCTTTTTTAACCCTACTTCCTTTTTGTTTGTTTTGTTTTCCTTTGTTGATGAAGCAAGACTCATTGAGAAATCTTGTTATTTTTTTCTTATTTTCTAATTTTTCTTGTGAGCCTTCTTGCTAAAGATTTGTTTGGTGTTGCCCCCCCTTTTGGTCCCCCTCCTTCTTCTTGTAGGTTTTTTGCGAACCTTCGTCGCCTTTCGTTGGAGTCTTTTCGTGTCCCGGGATAGCCCGGCTTTCGTCATTGATTGGATTTTCCCGTTTTGATCCCTCTTATGTCGATTAGAAGGTTTCCAGGGGTACTCTGCGCTTTCTCTTGGCGTGGTTTGTTTTTGGGTCTTGAGATTTTTCCCCCTCCCCTTACGTTTTTCTGTTCGGTGTCGAGGTTGTCTGGTTCACTCGTGGTTTTGGTGAAGTTTTTGTTGTAGGCCATTTTCGTGCCCTTTTTTTTCACCGCCCTTCGAAGAATACCTTTCTTATCCCCCCCCTTTTCCGGATTGCGTTCTCGTCCTTGGTTTTGCTTCCCCCTGTCCTCTCTTACCTGGATTGGTTTTGGCTCCCCCCCCGGCCCGTTGAAGGCCCCTCTGGTTGCCCCTTCCTTTCCAGCCCCATTCCTCCTTCGCGGGTTGTTTCTTCCCCCCCCTCCTACGATTTCACGTTGCTTGGGTCCATGTTCCCCGGTTGCCCCCCCCTGCATTTTTTGGACCTTGTTCGCCTTTTTTTTTTTAATCTCGCCTTCTTCCTGGCCTGTTTTCCGAGTCTTTTTCCTTTCAAGGCCGGTCCTTTCCCCGATTTTCGAGTGGTTGTTCTACTTTTTTTCCCCCCCTCGTGTTTGCCCTTTGAGAACGTCCCCGGTCTTTTTCTCAGGTCGGGCGTTGTGTTCCCCCCTTCCTTTTTTTTCCCCCTCGTCTTTTGCGTCTTGTTCGTTATACGACCGGTTTTTCAATCCTTCCCCGAGCAACTGTTTGTTTCATTTTTTTTTTTTTTCGTCCCCCACACCCTTTTTTCCCCATCGTCCCGGGCAATTTTTCCCGTCTTCGAGGGTGCTTCCTTCTTTATTCACTGTTTCCGTCTGTCCCCGTCTCCTTTTCCCTTCCTTCCGCTTGATTCAGCTACACTTCCCTGATTATCCCTTTTTTTCTTGTTGGGTCACCCTTTTGTTTATCCCGCCGGGTTTTGTGCTGCATTCTTCCTGTACGTTCCTTTTCTTGTGTCTTAGCCCCTTTTTCCCTTTAAGCTGCCTTTCCGTTGTAACCTCTTTTTTCGCCCCTTCGACGTTACTGTGATGTTTTCCACCCCCTTCACACAATTTGGACTTTTTCGACACGTGGCTCTGTTTGATTGGTTTTTTCCCCCTTTTTCGCCGCTTTTGCGACCCTTTTTTCCTTTTCTCTTTCTGTGGCTTTTTCTTTTCCTCCTGGTCTTTTTCCTCCTCATAAAGTGGTTAACCCTCCTTTTCCCAATTCTCCACTGGGGGGCGGTGTTGATATTTTTTTGCTCGGTAAGGGTTGTTTCCCTTTTGTAAGTTCTGCCTGCCACTGAACGTGTGTATTCGTATTCCTTTTCCTATGTGCTTCCTTGATCTCCTCCGATCCCAGTGTACCCTGTGTCTCTGATGTCCCCACCCCTATCTAGCTTTTGCAGGTTGTTTTAGGTGGAAGAGTGAATTTTCGTGGGGAACTTGCCTTTCGGCATTGTCCCTTTCCCTTTCCCCTGTGACCCCCTCCTTTTTCTCCAGCTGGTGTGCCCTTACACTCCTTTTCCTGGTTTTACACTCGTTGCACTTGTTTGTATTTGATAGACATTACTCCCGCGGCCTCTCTTCTACCTGTGACGTGTCCCTCGCTTTTCATGATGGACCCTAACTGGTTACTTACCTCATCGTTTTTTGTTCCAAGTTAGCATTCCTCCTGTTTTCTGCAACTATCGATCGTTCTTTTTTCCAGTTTTGTTTGTTCCCTCTTCGCTTTTTTATGTTTTTTTTTTGTTGGAAGTCTTCCGTCTTAAGCGATCCGACTCCCTTTGGTGGTCGTCCCCACTCATTGTCGGTTAGACCAACCCCCCCCTTTCTTTTGTATCTGAATTACCCCCTGGTCCGGCATTTTATTTCTGTTGATTGACCGTTTCTAGGCCAAATGACGACACCCTGCTTGCCTTGTGCGTATTTTATTTTTATTTGGTTCTTTTCCGCTCCCATCTTTTTGATCTTTCTTCCCATTGACAGTCCGTGTTCCCGAGCCCTGTTAGCATTGTGGTTAGATATACCTTTCTTTTCCTTTTTTGTTTGCTGCTTGAAGGCGCCCCCCGTCTCTTCCCGTCCCCCTGCATTAAATTTTTTCAGTCCTTTTCTTTCAGCTTGGCCTCAAATATCGGTACGTTGACCCGTCTCTTTGTAGTTTCCTCTTTTGGACTTCCTTGGGTGCGAGGAAGTGGACATTTTAACAACTTTCCTGGCCTCACATTGTTTCCCCCTTCCTTGAGAGATAAAATCGCCGTGCCCCTTCTTCCTGGGGACCACTTCGGGCCCCATCCCCCCCGATGTTCCGACTTTTTTTTTTTACTCTTTACAACAGTTTTTTTGACTCGCTCTTTTGCACTTTTTTTACCTCACGGCGCCATTGCCGTTTCGGCCCGTTGGGGTCACCCCACGCTTTTCCCATTCGTTTCACCGGTTGCCTGCGCTGTGGTTTTTTCGGGCCGACTGACCCGGCGCTTATTCCATGTGGTCAACAACCCCCTCTTTCGGGCGACAAGCCTTCTTTTGCCTTTCCCACACCTCGAAGCTGGCACCCGCTCTCCTCCTTCATTTTTCCGTTTTTTTTTTTACTTCTATTTTGTAACTTTTTTTTTGGGTTGATCCCTTTTCTGGTGTCGTTCCCTTTCCCGAGGCTTGTTTTTCGGCTACGTTCTCCCCGGCTCGCTTTTTTTTTTGCATTTGCCTGGCGGAAATGGTGCGCCCTTTCCTCCTTTTGGTGATTGTTTTTCTTTCGTTCGTTCCCTCCCTTTTTCTTCCCCCATCTTTGGACGGTTTTTTTGCTTCTCGTTTTCTTCGGTTCCACGAGTTACCTTAGCGTCTTTGTTTTTGTCGGTTTTGCCCCTCTGGTTTCTTTTCCTGGTCACGGGCCTACTATTTTTTGTCCTCTCTCTTCTGGGTTGAAGCCATGACCCCCAGAAAGGCCGTCCTTCCGTTTTTTTTTTTTTTTTTTTTTTTCATTTTCCTCCCCCCCGCGTCTTTCCCTGACTCTATCTCCGAGCATTTTCTTTAGCTCTTTCTTCCCTCCTTTTCCCTTCAGTGCCGGTGTTTTTTTTGTGGTCGGGATGCCCTGGGTTTTTGATCCCCGGCCTTTCGCTTTATTTTCCCTGATTCCCCGAGTCTTCTTTCTTAGCTTCGGGTCAAGGCTTTATACCCCCCTCTCTCCGACTCCGAACGCAACTTCAATTAGTTGCCCCTCCCCCACGTTACTTCGTCCCGGCGCGTCCTTCTGTGACTTTTTTTTTTTTGCTACCCCGTTGCGTCTTTTTATTACCGACTTTTAAACCCCCGTGCTTTCGTTGGTCAAAACTTGTCGGCTCTTCTCCCTCCAGCCTTGAACCCGCGATTTTTCTTTTTGCGCAACCCCCCAGGCTTTCCCGATTTTTTTGGTTTTGGTCGATTTTTGCCATCAGTAATGTTCTTTAACCTTACTTTGGATTGTAGTGGTTTTTTTTTTTTCGGTTTTTACTGGTTCCGTGAATTTTCTCCCTGCTTGATCCTCTCTCTTTTGAAAGTAGCTCTTGCCTTTTGGTGCTGTTGTCCTCCCGCGGTTTTACCGTTGCCCCCCAGATTGAGTCCCTGTAGTTTCTTGCTCTCCCGTTTCCCCGCAAGATGAGGTTGCCTGAAATCTAGGTCACGAAAAATTCTCTCCCGTGCGTTCGTGTTTAACTCTCCTTCCCCGTTCAGCTTCGTTTTGCTCTTGATCCGTCTTTCAATATATTATTTTTACTCCTAGGACTTTTTCGGTCGCGCCGCGTTAGTTTTTTTCCGCTTTCCGCGCCCTGCCCCCTGTTCCTCCGGTGCTAGTGCATTCTGGCTAGCGGCGGTAACTGGCCTTATGAGGTTCCCAATTCTCCGTCTGCGACCTTACCACAATTCCTCTCCACGTCCGTCCGCAGAATCCTGTTGTTGCTCGTGTTATCTCCTTGTCTTCTTTTTTTTTTTTCTTGACCCTTGTTTTCGGACTTGGGTTTAGTCTCTTTTTTCTCCTACACACTTCACGTCGTAATCCTATCCTCCAAATTTCATAGAGAGTACCCGTCCGGATTTCACCAACATGGTTGAGCTTCCCACTGTTTCGTCATCTTTTCCCTTTGGAGTCGTTTTTCCCCTTTCACCCTCTGGTCCCGAGTCAGCCCTCTTTATTCCCTTGTGCTCCCTTCTTTGTTCTATCCTCATGCCCTCGCTCCCACGCACCCTGGTTGCCGCAATTGTGATTGGTTTTGGGTGCGCTTGATCGTCTGCACCAGTGCCTGTCTCCTTTTTTGGAAACTTTCTTGTGTAGTTTTCTTTTCCCAACAAAGTTTCGCTGATTTTTCTCTTTTCAAGCTCCACCTCTCTCTCCCCCCCCATTTTTTAAGGTAGCATTTCCCGTCTGTTTTCCTTGGGACTCACCCTCACTGCTTTACACTAGTCCTTCCCGTCCTTCCCTCCCACAGCCCCCTTCCCCCCCGGAAGAAGTGTACCCATTAGGGTTCCCTGCGTTTTTCTTTTTTTTTTGACACCCGGTCATTGCAGCTTGCGCGGATCTTTCTTTGACCCACCTCCCTGCTCGGGTGGCGTCCCCTTTCCAGTTTCCCCCCCCCTTTGGTTTGGATGGAAGCTTTTTGTGTCCCTTTTTCTCTCTTTGTTGTACCCCGTTAGAGGTTAGGCCGCCCCATCCGTGGTACCTCAGGTCCCCTCTCGCCCTTTTTTTGAAGCGGTATCCTCGTTTCCCCTCGATGCCTTCATTTCACATGTCTTCCCCCTCCCCCCCTTAGGTTGTGCTTCGTTGTAATTGCCCCCCAGGCGTCACAACTTTGTCCTCCGCCCTGCTCCTCCCCCTTCTCGGCGGACTTTGTCTCCTCTTCTTCCATCAGGAACACTCCAATGCCTTTTCCCCATCACCCCTTGTTTGGCGATTGTAGTCCGAATACCGCACTCCCGGCTTCCCCTTGCGGTATCCGGTTTCCCGTCCCAGTTTGATAGCCCTTAGGTCAGATCCGACCCTTTTTTTTGGCTCCCCCACTTTGTATTGCGGATCCATAGCTTCTTCCGCCGTCGGTACTCATTCCTTCTCTTTCTCCCTTCCGTTTTTTTTTTTGAATTTTCTTTTTTTTTCCGTCCTTGGCAGACCCTTTGAGACTCGCCTTCATTTCTCTCTTCCTTTTTCCTCCCATCCTTTGAGAATTGAGGACCCCCCCCGTTATTGTCCTGATTCTGATCTTTTTTTTTGCTTTGCGGTTCGCCTCTTACGGAACGTACGTTCCCTGTCTTTTCTGTTGAGTTCTTCTGTGTTCGTTTTTGTCCCTTCGTGTGATGGCGTTTTTTGTCCCCCATGTCGGTTTTTTGGACCCCTGTGTTTGTGCTCCCCCTAGTTTATTCCTTTCCCTCGATCTTTTCTTCGCGTTTTTTAATTCTGTTCTGTCATTCTGGTGGGGTTTCTTTCCCCATTGGTTGGTGCTATTTCAAACGGCGCCCTACGTGTTGATGTTGGGGGTTCGTTCTTCCGGTTGAGCTTGTGGGACCCATTGGTTTTTTTCATTTTTTTTGTTTTTTCTCCTTTTTTTGTTTGCCCCTTCCCGCCCTGCCCTAGAATTTTACCCTTCTTTTTTCCCACATGCCCCCACCCTTGCACATGGTCGTTCCCCTCTCGCGTTTTTTTTTTTTCGTCCCGTCTCAGATCAGGTCCGTCTGTTTTTGGAGTCTAAAAAGGACTGCCCTGCTTTTCATCGTGGGTTTTTCCTTTCTTGCCCGCCCCCGCCTTCCTTTTTTGTATGAAAGGACAGCTTCCCCTCCTCCTTGATGTCCGTTTTTTCACCATGACTTTTTTCCCAACTTTTCCTTTTCCGGATTTTTGTCGTGTAACTCTTTCGTTTTTTCCTTGCAGCATTGGGTTTTTAATTTCAACCTCCTTCCCTTTCCTCTTTTGTTTCCCCCCTGCTTGTATGTTATTCCCCCACATTTTCGTGGGTTTTTTCCCTTCTCCCTCCCCGTCAGGTTCTCGGCGGGTTGTGCGATTACCCCAATCTGTCTTTTTTGATTGAGGGTTGCTTGAGTCACCTTACGGCCTCCCGTTTCCCCCCACTCACCCCCTTTCCCCGTCTGGCAACGTTTTTTCGACTTTCTTTTTTTCGCGCCCAAAAACTCTCCATCGCTTTGTTTCCCACTGTGCCACCTTTTGAGGTGCCTTTTTGATTTTCACATCAATTTTTTGGTCCCACCTTCTCTCCGTCGCTCGTCACAGTCTTTTCTTGGGGTTGCATTGGGATTCCCCTATCTTCCCCCTTTGCGGGGTTGGGTTTTCTTCACCCCTTTTTGTGTTATCTGCGTCCCTGTCGTCGTCTGCTTTGGAGCTCATGCCCTTTAAGGTCTTTTCCCCCCCCCTTGTTTTTGGGTTGGCCCCCTGCACGCTTGCCCAATACTTTCCTTAAACTCTTTTCCCCTCTAGTACCCTGGCGTCCCGCTCCAGTAGGTTTTTACTTCCCCCCGACTCAACCCAGCTCTTTTTGGTCTTTCTCCCGTGAATGATTGTGGTCCACAGTGTGTTTTTTTTTTTTTTCTTTGACCATTTATTTTTTGTCCCTTGGTTTCGATATTTTATTTTTTTCCCTCTATTGTGGGCCGGTCTTAAGAAGTTGATTTGTCGAAAAATCTTTTTTTTCCCAACGTTGTTCCCCCCTACTAAGATGGTTTCTTTCTCTTACCGGAAGGTTCTTACTTAAAAGTAGCTCCCTAACCCTGTGATTGTCTATATTTTTTTTTTTTCCTATTTGTGCCCGGCTTCTCACGTTTTTCCCATCCCTATTCTTTACCCAGTCCCCCCCCCTTTTTTGCGACGTTTGGATTTTTTTGCCACCCCGCGATCTTTCTTTCTGCTTTTGCTGTCTGTTTTTTCGTGGAGGTTTTAGGTTTTTGACCTGACCTTAGCACAGCGACGGCCACATGGGCCCCTCTGGCTCTAAACTTGCCACACCCGTCTCGGGTGTTGGCAACGCCCCCCCCCCGCATTCAGTTGACAGGACCCACTGCAAGGGTTTGCAACTTTGTCCCTCTTTGACCCTTCCATAGTTTCGGTGCTCTAAGATGCCTCCATTTCCCGGCCTTTCTGGTCCCCCCCATTCCTTGGAACTACCTACATATCTTTTTTCCTCAGGGACGGCCATTGAGAATAGTTGGACTATCTTCGGCAGGCCTTTTTTTTAAGTTGTTGGAGACCCCTCCCCCCTTTCCTTTTTAATTTTTATGACTCTCACTAGTTGGGGTTCGTCCCCTCACGCCGTTGCTTTCTTTTTCCTTCAACCTAAAACCCGTCATCCTTTGTAGCTTGAGTCCAGTTTGCGGCGTTTTTTTCGTCCTGCAAACGTTCTTCAGGCCCCTGACGTTTTCTTCTGTGATTTTTCTCTCCTTGGTATAGAGGTTTGTTTTTTTTTTTTTTTTTTTTTGTTTTTTGCCCCCCCCTTTCCCCCCTCTGGCTTGCTGCATTCACTCCCGAAGTTTATCGCGCGCAGGACTCTCCCCTTTTCCTAGTTCCAGGGCGCCATCCGTTTTTTGTGAGCGAGTTTTTTTTTTTTCCCGTTTTACTATTAAACACGCTGATTCTCCTTCCCGATCCACTTACTTTCCCGTACCTCCCCTGATATGTCTATTCTGAGACAGGCTGCCCTCTTTTTTTTTGAAAGTCTTTTCGGTGTGGTGATTGAGTTCCTCCCCTTGGCATTCCGATTCCTCACTTTTTATTTTTTCCCATCCCTGTCAGAGACACCAAAAAGATTTTTGCTTTTCTGCCCCCACCCTCTGCTTCCCCTGCGGGCACGCCATTCTCCTTTGTTGGTAGGACTTGAACCCCTAATACATTAGGCAGGACCGTGTTTACCGGCGTTCCTGGGACGGCCGCGCCCTCCCCCCTTCCAAAGTTCTCCGGCGCCTTTGACCCCTTTCCCCTCACCTTCCTAGGTCCTCTTCTTGTCTCGCGATGTGTCCCTAGCACCCCCCCCCCCGTTTTTTCCGCGGGAATTTTTTTTCCAGTGTGCAGTGCCCACCCCAACCGGAGGTTGGTCCCCTCCTTCTCCCTTCTCCCTCTTTGTTTTGTTGAAAGTCTCTTCTTCAGGTTTCCAGATTCCTTGTGGGCGCTGAAAGTTCTGCTTTCCGACTCTCGGTTTTTTTTTTCCGCTTGGTCTTTTGATAGCCTTTACCGCCTCTCGGGCCCCTTTCTTCCCTTTTGCGCCCCTGTCTATTATGGTCCTTTTTTTTCTTGTAGGAATGGCGCTTTTCGTCCCTTGTTTTTGCGATAGTCTTTTTCTTTTTTTCCGATTTTTGTACCTAAGAGGCCTCCCCCTTCCCTGGTGCCCATTTTCTAGCTCCCCTTGTTTAAAGGAGATAGTTGTCTCATTTTTTTCCAGCCAGCATAGGCCTCGTTTTGCGTTTTTCCCTTTCCCATCCCCAACCCTACGTCTTCCTCGTCAGGCTGCCCCTAAATGACTATCCCCCCCCTTTTTCCCCTATCTTGATTCCTCTTAGGGCCTCCGGCTCTTTTCCCTTTGTTCTTTTCTGGTTTTTTTCTTAGACGGGTCGTCTCAAAACCCCCGTGTCTCCCGCTTCCCAGAGTTTTTTTTTGATCTTCTTTATTCAGCAACCCATTGGATTCTTCCCCTCGCTATCTAGAGTCGTGGCACAGGAACCTTTTCGGTGGCTCCGTTTTCTCGTCCGTTGTCGCCGTCTGCTTTCCTACTGTTTTGGCTCAGTTTCCCAATGCTGTGCCGTTTCTTCCCGTACACTCCTTGATTGGTTAGAACCCAAACGTCGTCGCTCGTGCTATCTGCCCCCACGCGACCTTTGTTGGGTGGTGCACCCCTTCCCTCCCCCCGACGACTGAGCGGTTGCATCTTTTGTTCGCAGGTCTCCCCCTTCCTGGACTCTTTTGTATGGTTCGTTAAGGCTGCTGGGCGACTTCCATTTCCTTCTGGTTCCGTCCCGTCGCGCGGGGGACCATGAGTTGCGGCGGTGCCCTGGCGTTTTTTCACTCGACTTCTTAGGATCCCTCTTTCTGTCAATACTCCCTTTTTCGTGCTAGCCGTTCATGTGTTATGCGTGTCCTTTTGATCTTGTACCCCACCGGAACAATGTCCCCCGCCCTCCTTTTTCTGTTGGGTCGTTTGGTTTTGGCTGGGTTGTGTGGTTGTGTTTTGGGTTTTGTTTTGGTTTTTTTGTTTTTTCGTTTGACTTTTATTTCTTGTTGCTATAAGCCGGCACTCCTCTTTTTTCCCTGTCCCCTAATGACCCCGTTTCCCCGCCGGACCTCCCTCCTACAGTACCTTTAGTCGCACCCCCCCGGTTTTCCCAGCTGGATTGTTCCTGATCTGCGCCATCCCTCCCCCTGCGCAAGGCGTTTTTTTTTCCCAATATGTAGCGACCCTCTCCGTTTCCTTGGAGTCCATACTTCCTCGTCACGTTCTGCTGCCAAGTTGTAATCCCCCAGTTTTTCGTGCTAGCCTGGCTCGCTCCGTTCCCGAGCGACCTTTTCCCCCCTGGTTGTCCGTTTTAGTTTGTCACGGGGTTGCCATCTGACCAACGTTGCCTGACGTTTTTTTCATTCCTCTGCGCGCCCTTGTTTTAAAAAAAGTTGGTGGCGCCTTTTGGACTTCAGCTGTCCGTCTTTTTGATTTACCAACCCTTCTGACCTTTCCCTTTTTCTTTACGGCTAGGTGCCTGACGTTTCTTTTTTGGTTTTCGATCGTCAAGCCACCTCTTACAGCAACTTTTGTTTTTTTTCCGCCGATGTCCCGGAGTTGGGGGTCCTCGATCATCTGACCCCCAGTTGAGGTTTCTTTTTTTTCGGCGTACTTTTTTGCTTCACCCCCTTCCAATCCTCTCGTGCGCTTTAAGGGTGCGAACACCAGAACTTTAGTTCACGGTCCCCTCCTTTGGCCCTCGTGAGTTCTCTTTAGTCCTCACGCGACCTCGGCCGTCGTCGGTTCATTTCCAGCACCCCTACTGGTCCCCAGTGTTCCTAATGCTCATCTACATCCGGTTTCAAGTTTTCGGACCCGCTCCCTGCGCGTGATTGGTATCCCCCGCCTGAGGGTATGTCTCATAAGTCCAAACTGGCTGAAGGACTCTTTCTCCCCCCTTCCTATATGCTATTTTTTCCACCCTGGCTCGTTTTTTCCTTGCATTCTTTGATCAGGTATTATTTTTTGCCCCTTTCCTTTTGGTCCTTGAGCTCCTCTACACCCCTCGCGCTTTCCATAGCACCCCCTGACCTTTGCCCTGTAGTTTTGCCATGTGTTTCGTTTCTTTCCCCCCCAAAATTTTTTCCATACACCACAGTTTCAGACAGACTTTAAGCTCAGGCGATTGTAGACTGCTCTGATTCCGCCAACGGCCAAAATTTCCTTTCCCCCCATCCACTTCCTATCCCCCGAGACCGAATCCCTCCCTCCAAGGGAAGTATTTTTCTCTTGCGCAAACTAAAAGGTCGGAGGCAGCTTCATCAATACCTACATTTTTTTTTTCATGGTCAATCTTCTGCGTTTGCCCACAGATCAATAGCTTCTTCATGTCAGGGCTGTTTCTCAATATCTCTTTTCCCTTTCCCTTTTTTTAGTCACTGGACCCTGGTCGGTTTTGTATCTTTCCGGAAATTGAGATTACCCTAGGGATTTCTCTTTGCATTAAGGGAATTGTTGATTTTCATTTAGAACTCCCTGTTTGTGCGTATGTCTTTTTTCTTCCTTTTCCAGATGAGATGGAGTTGTGACGTCCCGATAGGCCTTCGTAGGTTTGCGTGTTTTCTTTCTTCTGTTCATAGATTTGGTTTCTGCTTGGTTTGTTTTTTGTCTCTGTGTTGATATCGATGTCCTCTTCTCCCCCTTTTTTTTCAATTGTTGTCCCTCTTTTTTTTGTTGGTGGTTTTTTTTGCGTCTTGGGCCCCCTCTCTTGACAACGCGCCCTTCGTTCTGTCTTGTTCGGGCGGTTGATTTTTTGAGTTGGGTGTCGTTCCTTTTTGGATCTTGTCGTTTTGCCGGTCACGCAGGTTCCTCTCTGTATCACACCCGTCATTTTTTCTTGTTTTTCCCTCTCCTGTTTGGGTGGTGTCTTACCTCGTGGACAGGCCTTCCTTCTTGTTGGTCCGACCAAGGACAGCCGTCCTGAGCCCACCTCCCTTTTTGGTTTTTTTTTTTTCAGTGCCCCCTGCTTGCGTCCCCCGTCCGACGATCTTTGTATTAAACTATCTTTACAGTTCCCCCAGTTGGCTGCTCTGGCCATTTTGCTTGTTCCCACTTTGCCTCTGATTGTTTTTCCTCTTTTCTTTTCGTCACCCCTTCGTTCCCCATTTTTTTTCCGATTGTGCCTGAGTTGGTCCGTTACTTCAACGGAGGGGTACCTTTCCGATGTTTTCGGTTTTGTTTGGCGGTTCCCATTCTTTTCACATCCTTTAGGGCCCTTCCTCCCTGAGTTAAATGTTTTTCTTCTCGGGCGTGTTTTTCAAAACTTCCCGCTTCGATGGGGGTCTCGTTGTGATCCCCTCATTTCACTCCTTTTTAGTTTTCTTCCCATGTTTCTTTTTCTATTTTTTTTTTTTTTTTTTTTTTTTTTTTCTCCCCCTCCCATCGGCGGGCCCAAAGTTTTTTTTTCTTTGGGCTGAATCACCTCGTCTGCACTTGAGAGAGGTTCACTCGGGTCCTAAGTTTGATTTTCCTGCATAACGGCTACCTCTTTAAACACTCGTTTCCTATAACCCCTGGTTTTTCCCTCACGCGGATCTCTGTTTTTCCTGCTCCTTGCAAGTCGTGACCCGTTTTCCTTCTGTGTACTACCTGTCGGCCCACGATTTTTTTTGAGTCCGGTAGTCAGTCTCTTTATCCATTTGATTTCCATGGTTATTCCCACATGTTATTTTTTCTTTTTACTGCTTTGCCTTCTGGCATTTGTTGGTGGGACATGGTCTCCCCCCACGGTCGATGCTTAGAATCTATGTCTGTGTTTGATGTCCGTCTTGGTTTTGACCCAGAATGCGGCTTTGGGCGTTGCCTTAATTCTTCCGTTTTCTTTCGTCTTGGCGTCGAGGATTCCTTTGCTTCAGTACGAAGCCGGTTTCTGACCCTTGCCCTCTCCATTTCACACTTTTTTTTCCCCCCGTTCGGCGCGACCCCAACCAGCATTCCCGATTTCTTTTGTTGTTCGTTTTGGTGTTACCCTGATCGCATTTTTTTACCTCCTTTTTTTCAATGGAACGTTGGCGTTTAACGACCTCTTTTCCCCCCCGGTGATGGGGTTCCCCCGCCGCGTAGGCATGCCCCCGCGTTTGCAACGGCGCTGCGACCCCCGTCTTGGCTTCGCGCTTGAGTCACATTCCGTGTTGCGTTGAGGAAGACCCCCCCATCCTCCTGTTTCTGCCTACATCATAGTTTTGGTTTTCCCCGAGTTTTTCTCCCCTGCCCATGGTCCTGATGGAACCCGATAGATAGTTTTCTTTTTTGATTTCACGCACCCCTGTGTCCGAGGTGTCAGTTTTTTTGAGTCCCCGCTTTTCCTCTGCAGTTTTGGTCGTAACAATCCCGCGTCAGTATTGTCACCATCCACTTTTCTTAACAGCCAGTATTTTTTACATTTTCACTCTCCCCTGGATAGGTGTTACGCATGCACAGTTTTTCCCTTTCTCCTTTCTTGAGTGAGTCGGCTCTTCTTGGCCGAGTTTTCCCCTGTCTACCATTTTCTGGTCTTTTCTGCCTTGATAATCTTTCTCCGAGCAGACTAGCAGTCCCCTCCGGGGATACGGTGTCTTTATGTTTTTGTCTTGAAGGTTCTCCACGTCATTCATCCCCCCTGGCCGCCCCAATTCCGCAATGCTGGATGCATGCAGCGGACCCTTCAATCCCCCTTCCAGGAATGCTTCGTCAGTCTGTGGGCGAAGTTTACGCTGTCCTTCCCTTTTTTTTATGTTTGGAACCATTGGGAAAGTCCTCAGCTGGGCTAATGGTCTGGCTTTACCTGGATCCCTACCAAAACGTTTTTTCCGTGCCCCAGTCTTCGCCGACAATTTTTCAACCGCGATGCTTCTTTGGGAAATCTTGAACCCCCTTGCCGACGCTCGGACCCGTTGCTGACGCCCTGAGGTTTTTTGTCCTTTCATCAGTCCAATCTGCCCCATTGCGTTGCACCTTGTTCCTTCTGCAGTGCGGGAGTCTCCTGCCTGGCGCGTAGTAAGTGACCAACCAAAATGGTGGGTCTGCCGCCCCCTCTTTGGTCATCGTTCCCCCCCCCGATTTGCCAGATCTCTCTTCTTCCATATCTTTTTTTTTGAGTCTCGATAAGGTGTTTCCACAGTTTCTTGTTGGGCGCTATCCATCTGAGGAGTTCCCCGTTCTGTCCGTCTTTTCGCTGTCTCTTTTTGGCTGCCTTTATTTGGCCTCCCCTTTCCGCTTAGGGAATTGGTCGGTTGGGTGGTCGGCTTTCGCCTGGTATTCAGCAACTGTTTCCCGTCTTTTCCTTTTTCGTCCGTCCCTCCCCCCCCTTTTCGATTCTCGGGTGCCCGTTTCTTGGTCTTGCTTTTTTTTTTGATTCTTTTTTCACCTGGGTAGATAGTTTGTCGCCTTCCTGCTGGGGAAGTCCCTTACCCATTAGGGATGGTTCCTTTCCCCCATTTTTCTATACAACCGATCTTTCCTCAAGGCGGCGCCTTTACATTTGACGAGCCCCCTTCCCGAATTTTTTTTTAGATGATCCCTTGACCGCTTTCTTGCCGTTTATTCGGTTTTTGATAGAACGGTTTCTCTTCATTCTTTCGCCTTTATCTCACTGTGTTTTTTACCCTCTTCGTCTTTCGCGCTTTTTTTTAGTTCCTCCCTCCGGATGTTTCTTTTCCCGGAAAATACGATCCCACGATTCGCTCACCACATTTCCTAGTAATCTTTTCTCGGTCTCCTCCCCGTCATATGGAGACTAATGGCTTTCAAGTTCCCCACAGCTGGGACGTATGTTTCCACTCCCTTCCCCCTCCGTTGATTGTGCTTCCAAAGGGCTCTGATAAGAATCTCCTTACCCCTTGATTCTCCCCTTCAGGAGTTCCTCGTCTCGCTTGGTTTCCCCCCTTCTAATGGGTTTTGATACAATGAGGTAAACGTGTGGGATGTCGTTTTTGTGATTCTGCTCCGCTGTATACCCGTCGTGCCTGCGTGTGCCTTTTCTCTTTGCTTTTTGTGGCCGTTTGTTCTGTCACGGGTTCCCGTTACAAAAGTGCCTTTGCGTTAGAGCGGGTCCCAGGCCCCCTCTGAGTTCCTGAAATTATAGTTTTTTTCCCTCCCCCCCTGCCCCTTCCGGAAGATCGCGTCTTTTACGGCCCTTGACGGGCATTTGACTGATCTTTTTTTCTGATTGTTTTCCCCTATTTCTTTCGACGATTCCACACTTCGTTTTTTTCGCCGTACGCCGTCTCTCCCCCCTTGCTGTTTAGACCTCACTCCCTGACAGCCCTGGCATAGTTCTTTATCTCTTAATCCCCTGGGTAAAAGGGACCCCCCCCTTAAGAGTCTCCTCACCGTATTTGCCTTTTAGTAGACCCCTTTTTTCCCCCCCCACTTTGACCAGCGCACGTATCTCCCAGTAATCCCAGTTTGTGATTTATCTCCTCTTTCTTCGTATTTCTCCCCTTTCAATTTTTTTGGTTTCCCAGATGTGTTTCAGGGTTCTTCCCTTGTTCTCCCCTCAATGGTAACGGACGTATCTTGAAGTTCGCCCCGCCCTAGTCTCGTCACGCGGAGACCCAGTTTTTTTTCTCTTTTGACCGGCCCCGTCATCTTTTGATTTCCGCAGCGTTGCCTCTGTTCCCTTTTTTCACGCTCTGAAGAGTCCTCCTCCTTGAGCGTCAGTTCCCTTTAATTTTTCTCCTGTGCCACTCGATAGTCCCCCCTTGTTGCCTCTATGTCTGGGGTTTTTTCTTCGATCTTCCCGTCTTACCCTGTTTTTCTGGTTTACTGGCGGCGTCTTGCTCCCGCGTCCCCATTTCGGATTTCGAGTTTTTTGACCCCCCTTAACCCGCAGTCGTCAACACCTTTAATCCTTTTTCAGGTTCCCCACGTTTGTCTCTCCCCCCCCTGCACGCGTTACCCCAAGTGCCTTTCCCTGTTCTGGGGCCTTTGTACATTAAGAAACTCGGAACTGTTGTTCGACTTCGGACAACTTTTTCGTCTTGGCTTCTTTTCACACCTGTTCCATGTGCCTCCCTACCCTGCGGTTTTTCTTTTGGTTTCACCCCCCGGGTCTTCTGTGAATAAGGTCACACCACCCTCAGCTTCTTTGCTTGCTTTTCTTTTCGCCAACTTCATTTCCCTTTTTTCAGCGGTACCTTCAACCTTTCTAGGCAGTTCCCCCCTCCCCCATCCGTTGCTTGATTCAAGGTACCGTCCTTGCAGACGGGCGTCCCCCCCCTTTGCGACCCGCGTTCCCCCCTCTCCCCCACCCCTTCACGACTCACAGTCCCTTCTTTGGGTCGTTGTCCACTCGCCACCCATTCCCCTCTGCGGTTGCTTTGCCCCCAGCGGGCCCCCCCCCCGGGCCTATAGAGTTGCCTTTCTTTCTGATAAAATCAGGTCCCCCTCACGCAATTCAGACATCCCTTCTCCTTCTCCCTCCCCCGCATTCGTCTGTGCTCTCTGGGTCGGACTCCCCTCTTGTGAAGCACTCCCCTCTTCAATAATTCCCGTTCTCATGGCTCCCTCTTGAATTCCCCCTTCGCTCCCTCGATTCTCCATTTTCCTTTTTTTTGTTTCCCTACCCCCTTCCTTCCTTTTGGACGTAAGAGTTGTTGTTGCGAGTGCCATCATATGGTTGTCCCGTTTCCAGACCCTTTCTTCTATTGCATTAATCTGTGAGGCCCCCTGCTCCCTTAGTCGTGTCCTGGAAGTGACTGGCTCTCCCTCTCTTTGATGATTTTTTTCCCCCTTTGCCCCACGTTCCGTATTTGTGTTGTCCGGATTCTTGGTATTCGGTTTTTAAGTGGGATGGATTTACTTCTTTTTTTGCAATTTCTTTTTCTGGTTCGATGTTATCCTCGAACTTTTTCTTTCCCCTATAGAAGGCGCTCATGGTCATGAGTCCTGATTGTTCTGTTTTTTTGTTTTTTCCCCCCTTTGGTGCTGATATTGACAACAAGCCTTCCTCCTGGATGTAGGTTCCTCGGTTTTTGGGGGCGAAACCGCGGTTTTTTTTCTTCTTCATTGTCCTGGGCGTCACGTTGCCTCTTTTGCAGGTTTTTCTAGTTGTCTTATTAACCCCTCCCCCTTTGAATTTTTCGTCTCCGACTTTTTCTCCCCCCCTTTTTTAAGGTCCCGTCTCCTAGTCTGTTAACTCCGGGTGTTTTTCTTTCCACCCTTTCAGAGTCGGCCACCCCCCCCCCCCATTTCGCCCGTTTTTTTTCCCCCCTGCGTTCAGCCGAACTCTGCGGTTGGCCCTAACACGTTTTTTTTCCTGCCCAAACAGTGCTGCTTGTTGACCCGGTTCCCTTACCGTCCCTTTCCTTTGGTTTTCAAGAAGTCTCGTACTCCTGGGTGAGAGTGACTCCTCAACCCACGTTTTTTTTCCTGTTTCCTTCTTTTGGTCCGCTTTCGTTCCTTTTTCCACACTTCTTTTTTTCCCTGCTTGAACGCGTTCCCATTTGTTTTGTTGCGGGGCGGTTGGCTTCAACACTTCGCTTTTTCGCGATTTGCGGCCGTTTAAGTTGCACTCCTTTCCTCCGTTCCCTCCCCCTCTTGAAGGAACAACGTGTTGGCGCTGATCCCCAAACCCTCGACACTCCCCTTTTTCCAACCCCCCCTTTTTTCCCCTTTGAGGGGTCATTTCCCCTCATCACTTTGTCTGCATCTTTCCTCACTCGGGGGTTTTTCAGACTCTGTTTTTCTTTTCCCCGCTCCGGTTTTTTCGATTTTTCGTTTATTCCGGGCCTGTCGATCAAACCCTGTCGGTTTTGATTAGCTGCTGCGCGATGTCTTTGGCTTCTGGGCTCCGTCTTGCCCGTGGTTTTTCTTTGGCCTCCTTGTCCTTTATAACAGAGGGTCCCCCTCCCCAGGTCGTGAAATCCCCTTTCCTTCTTCTTTGAACATCCCCCCACGCTTTTTTTCACCCCCTTTTGGATTTTTTCTTTCGCGACGTGTTTTCCCAGTTGGGGACCAGTTCGCCCTTCGGCCGATTTATCTCATCTACTTGTCCCTGTTTTCCGCGAGTTCTTGGATGTCGCTTTGCTTTTTTTCCAACTTTTGAAGGCCCTGGAGTCCTGCGTGTCCGATTGGTCCGGGATTTTGTTCCCGTCGCCGTGCTGAGTGAAGTGTTCTCTTCTTTTTTTTTTTGTTTTGTTTTTCCTGAGCTATTCTTTTCTTTCTTCGAGGCCCTCTTCCAAGTCATTTTAGCTACACTCGATGATTTTTCGTCTGGGTTTTTTCGGGGAACCCCCGTTCTTCGATGTCACCTGCCCTTCGGGCCCATTTTACTGCGGTTTCGCTTGTTCGTTCCCCCAACGACTTTTCACCTGCTGTTGGGGGCTTCCCCTTTCGTTTAACTTGCCAACACGCCCCCGGCCCAACCCCCCGACTGATTTCCCTCATCACCGCGCCTGGTCGCCTGGCTTGAGTAATTCCCTGGTCTTCCGTTTTTGTCCGGAGGACCCTCCAGGCTTTCCCTCCCCCCTTTCCTTCGTGGGACAGGGTCCACCATGCTGCCTTTCTTGGTCTTTTCGATGTCTCTTTCTTTGTCCGGTTTTCGTCAACTGGCACGATTTTCGCGTTTCAGGCGAGTTTGGATATGTTCCTCTCTACTTGGTTTGGTGTTTCATACCCGGTCTTTTCTGCTGGTTCCGGGGAAAACACGTACATTTCTATTGAAGCCAGTTCCTTTTTTCCCCCGCATTCATGCGCGGTTCGAGGTCGTACCCCTTTTGCGAGGCACTGACGATCTATGTTTTTTCTTTTCGTGCGATTTCCTCCGAGTGCCTCTCACCCCAAAGGCTGTCTTGAGTTTGCCTTACCCGCCTGAGGAACTCCTTTTTTTTTCAGCAGTTCGATACCCTGGCGTCTTTTTTTTTTTGGCAGTGGAAAAAGTTCGCCCCCCGTTTCTTTTTCCCTGAGAACTCTTAAAGGCGGTCTCGCCCCCTTGCAGCGTTTAACAATATCGGACCGTCTGGCTCGTCGATGTAGGCGTTTCCCGCTTGTCCCCCCTCTCCTGACTTCTTCGTGTCTCTTGGAAATCGCCCGTCTCTACTTTGCTCCCTGGCTGAGATACCCCGTCCAACCCAAACCACGATCGGTCCCTTTTACCACTATTTGGCGCTACATCCCCCTGTCTGTTTACCTCCCACCTCTTGCTGCTGCTCGGGGTTTTCCTCTTTCTTGACAACGCCAGAAATTTTCTCCCCCTACCTTTTACGAACGGCTGTCCCCCCCATGATGACCTTCCCAGTGACAAGTCCATTTGTGGCATTTTTTTTCCCCCCCCATTTTTTTTCCCCCGCCTGGCGAGTCCTTCTTTCGGCATTCTCTTTCCAGTTCCTCTCCGGAGTCACAAACTGTGGGTGGAGCGTTTTGTGTAGGCCAGCCAATGGCGTCTTAAATTTTGCTTCTGATCTTTCCTTTTCCTTTCCCCTTCCCCCTATTGTTGTTTAGTTTCTGATAACGGTGCCAGTTTTTGTGTTTGTCGGATGCCCCTGGTCATTCGCGTGGGTTGGTCCGTGCCAGCGGTCAGGTTTTTTTCTAGGATACGGCCTGCTCCTTTTCGCCTCTTGACCTGTGGCCAATGTCGCGGCTTTCCTTTGTTTGAGGTTTGTTTTGCATTGGTTTTTCTTCGCCCCCGGTATGAAGATAGGTTTCCTTTTCTGGTCAAGACTTTACAGAGCTTTTCGTTCTGTTCTGCAGTGGCTCCCTCTGTAACGTTGTCTCTTATGCTTGTAGATATCTCAGGAGGGACTGCATTCCCCTCTCAGGCGGTCGGGAAGTAGGTTTTCTCACCACCCCTCATTTCTTCTTCATTAGACGGCGGCCTCCTCCTCCTTTAACTTTATTTCCCCTTTGTTTTTGCTGCAGTTGCTTTTATTGCGGTCGGGTTCGTTTTTTTTTTTTTTTTTCGCTTCAAAGGATTTTTCACATTCCTCTTTTTTTTCTCCTCTTCTTGTTTGTCCCCCTCCCCGCCCTTCGTATGTTCACCTCGTATCCCTTTCGTTCCGCACTGGCCCTTTCTCCCAGTTCTCCGTAAGGCGTCGGTCGCTGCATATGTCTTTCTAACTTTTTCCCCCCACGGGTGCGTTTTCTTACCTCCTGACACGTCCTTCTTTTGCGTCCCACCAACGGGCGTTGCCATTTCTCTTCCTCCCCGGCTACCCGGAGACTCGGGTCAGTTCCCAAAATTAGTCCCCTCCGTACGATTATGTTGCCTTTAAGTGCAGCGTGCTTCCCTGGTGACCCACGATCTGAGTGAATTTGATGTTTTCTACTACTCGGGCCTTTCTCCCGCTTTTTGGCCTCCCGGCGCGGGTTGAAAGTTTATCTAGCTTCTGTTGGCAGGCCGTCTTCCCTCTGTTGCCCCCCTCTTTTTCTGATTTCGTTTCCGCCGCTCGGTAAGCCTCTGTTTGGTGTCAATTTCGATCGGACCGTTCAACCCCCCCTCCCCCCCCTCCGGCCTTTCTCGATAGCGTTTTTCCCCGTAAGCGGCTGTGGCCGTTGTCACCTTGGCTTCTGAACATCCACTCTCCTTCTGCCTACTAATTTTTCCTCCCCTGACCGCTGTCCGTCTTCCCCTGACGATCTTTTTCTTTTTTTTTTTTTTACGCCCCCCTTTCCAGGCCTGGTCATTATTATGGACGACCTCCAGCCGGTCTGAAAACCTCCCTTTCTTTTAGAGACACATATCGCCGTGTGCTTGTTCCCTTTCCCCCCCCCGTGCCACATGACTTTTTTTCCCGTAGCTTCCAGCCTTTTCGTGTTTTTGCACTCTCTGCGTCCTCGTTGCGCCTGAACATAGTTTTACCCCCGTTTTACCTCTTTTTTCAAGTCTTCCCAGGCTTTTTCCTACAACACTTTCATACTTGAACCTTCCCTTTTAGCGGCCCTTTTGTATCAACCCTTTTTGGAGCGACCTTTCCCGACATTTTGTGAAGGTCATTCTTCCTCCCCCGTTTTATGACCCCAGCAGGATTTTCGTTTGCGCCAGGTGCCTCCTGGATTTGCTATCGAAAGACCCTCTTCTGTGTCCTTCCCGTATGCGCGGTTTTGGGCTTTCTTCTATTCGAGCACCCGTTTCTTCCTCAATTCTTTTCCCTTTACGGGTCCTGGTAGTTTGTCACTTTCTCCCCCTTTTTCGCAGTCGGTTTATTTTAATCTTCCACCCCTCTCGTTCAACCCTGGTCCTCTTCTGCAGGGCCCACCCCTTTTTGAACTGTTTTTCTCTCTGACCGAAAAGGCTTTCCACCCCACTCGGCTTTCGTCTTTGAACTTACTTTGACCACTACGAGACATTCCTTCCCATCCTTTTCTTTGTCAACTTTCCATGGGGAACAGGCAGCCCTTTTTTTTTTTTTTTTTGATCGTACGGTTCTTCCCCCGCGCGTTCTGATGGGCTAGACTTCTTCTGGTCTGTGACCCTGCTCTCTTGGTTTACAGGGCCCCCCCACGTTGGATCCTTTTTTTTTTTTTAGCACGTTCCCCATAAGGGCCCCTTCTTCATTCATGATCCCTTTGCCTTTTTAAGTTTATCGCCCCCCCGCCGTGTACAACCTGCTAGCTTCCATCGCACCCAGCGCAAACGCTACCCCAGATTTCTCTTTCACTCCCCTCTTCCCTGATCTACACCACCATACGTCCTTCCGCATTGAATTTTCCCCGGCCGATCCGAGACTATCTGGATCACACGCCACCCGCCCCCCCCAGCAATTCTGCCCATCCACCTTCGTTTGTCGCGTTGACTTTTTCCCCCTACCGCCCCTTGACGGAACGTGTGATCGTTCTAACCGCGATCGTTTTTCCTTCCACTGTTCCCTCCCTCTTTCCCTTTCTTTTTTCCTCCTTTGCAATAGATATCTATTCTTCACATTTTTAGTATTCCAGCTTCTATATTTTCCCCCCTGCCTCCGTTTTTTTTTTTTTTTGAGATGATCTTTTGCTTAACTAAATTTGGAATCTCTTATTTTTCTCCCCCCCCTTTCTCGGTTAAGCAATGTTTTAACTTATTTCTGTCTTTTTGAAGCTGGGCCTTTTTTCTCCCTATTATCTGGAGGGTCTTCCCTTCCCATTTTCCTAATTTGGGCTGTTTTCGGTATTCCGGTATTTCTTTTTCTCAAATGTCTGTGTTTCTTTTCTTGCGTTAAATGGGACTTGGTCCCTTTTTGGCGTTTTTTTCCCTAGATCCCTTCTATCTAGAACTGCGCTTTTTGCCGTCCACTTCGATTTATTGGTTTTGCCTTTTTGTTGCGACTTGTTTGCCTTTCTGGAGCCCCTATTCACCTACGTTTTAGGTGGTTTCAGTTTTATCTGGTTTTGCGGTGGTGGCATTTCAGTGCGGTCGACGGCTTTTTTCGCGGTCTTGTTACCCCCCTGCAGTAACTGTTTTTTATTTTCGAGCTTGATTCAATTGCCCGGAATGGTTCGTTGGCCCGCTCCCCTCTCCCCTTTGGTTTTGTTTTTTTTCCCTAGCTAGATAGGTCGTTGTCTTCCATTCATTTCCTCCGGCCATTTCGCTTTTTGGAACCCTGATTTTTTTTTGATTGCCCCCCCCTCCCTCTGCGTGGATTTCCCTCAATTATGACACTTTCTGCCGGTTTGCCCGGTACACGTTGTCCTCTGTTTTGTCGCCTGTCAAAAGAAAATCTTCTTTATTTTTTCCTTTATTGTGCTTTTTCCCCCAAACGCAGGACTGTCCTATTTTTTCCGGTCGGGCGGTTCTCTTCCCCCCCCATTCTTTTTTCCCTTTTACGAGTCAAGTTTATTTTTTTCGCTTGATTTTGGTGTTCTTCTTACAAATCGTCTCTCGATGGGGTCCTCCTCTTCTTTTTTGCAAACTTCCGCCGTGCCCCTTCAATACTGTGATCGTCCCACTTTTTCTCGTTTCGGCGCCAAAAACTCATTTTACCCCTTCCCCTTTTTTTGGTCAACCAGGTGGCTTTCTTTTCTGGGCTTCGATTTTATCACCTTTGTCCCACCTGGTCCGACTTCCTCTTCCTCTTTCTTTTTTCCTGTCTCCGTTTCCCTGATGCGTTGCCTGGTTAAGATCTGTTGGTTGATCCAGACGTTTTTCGCGGTGTTGGATCTTCCGGTGCTACGTCACTTTTTGCCCTTTTCGTTGTTGCATGGCCCGTGACACATTTTTACCTTTGGATGGACCTCTTTAGGTTCCTTTCTCCAGGCGTGGCCCTTCAAGAGGCTTCTTCCCACTACTCAAAACTGGTTTGATTTTTATTTCCCGCTGTTGCCATGGGGTTTTTTTTTTCCCCTTTTCTCGCCGGCGCCTTTTTTGTCGCATCTTATTTCCTTTCTTTCCGCCCGTGTTCTTGTGAGTTCGGCCCTATCCCCCAGTTTTGTTTTGAATTGCCCGGGCTTTCCTGGGTTTTTCCGGTGTCTTCCACGATCGGGCATTTTTTGCTCTTTTTTTTGAGAAGTGTCTATTCTTTCGATCCAGTGATGGCTGCCCCCGGGTCTCTTTTTTCCGGCCCACCGCCTTTGCTCATGTTCCCCCTTTTTTTGTGCCCTTCGGTCGGTTAAACACCCTCTTCGATTTTGCCTGGCTTTTTTTCGTTCGGTGGGGGACCCTATCGATTTCCCTTGCTCCTTCCCCCCATGACCGGCTTGCTGCTCCGTGACTTTCTCCCCTGTTTTTTTTACGTATTTTAACGTTTTCTTTACCATTTCGTTTTACCCCAACGGAAACCGGGATTCGCCTTCCCACCTCCCGGACTCCCTTTCCCTTCGGAGTACATTTCCTTGTCCCCTGTTCTGGTCTCACGCCCTGACCCCCTCCCCCCCTCACGTTGTCCCTTTGTCTCCCTGTGCTTTTTGTTCAACCAACCCTTTTTTCGATAGTTTGCCGCTGGAAGTTTGTCCTTTCCCCCTCCCCCTGATAGTATGTTGTTTTAATTTGGAGGGGATGTTGAATCGCGCCTTTTTTTTGTGGGCTTTCCCCCCCCACATTTCACGGTTCGTTCGGTCCGCCGAAGTAAGCTTGTTCTTTTGAAGGCCAGGCCTTTTCTTCTGCCGGCTGCTTTCCCTGGCAAGTTTCCACCCCTTCCCTCCTATGGTTTTCCTGTCTGCTTCGGCTCGAGGTTCGTTTTTTCTTTTTAACCCCTTTTTTTTGCTTGCTGCATTGTCCGACATTTATCGGGGCGGTTTCTTTCTCCCCCCCAGCCTTGAGGATCCCCCTTTTGCCCGATCCCGTTGAGCGACGCCTGCCTGTCTCTTCCTGACCGCATTAAAACCGTTTCTTTTTTTGCAGCGTCTCTTCCTTTTCGTTCATCACAATCTCGTTACGACCCTTCTTTTTTCATTCGACTCCTTCCTCTCCCCCGATCGGGGTTTGGCTTTTGATTTTTTCCCCATGTTCCACGTCCGGCCGCTCCTTGTAGTTGGCTCCCCCCAGCTGTTTTTTCATCACGACAAACTTTTCTCGCCTTCCGTTTTACCACGATTCGCGCGTCACCTCCGATGGCGCTCTTTTGGTCGGCCCTTTTTGAACCGTAGGAATTGACCGCTCGGTGTGCAGAAACCTTTTTTTATGCCTCCCCGCAGTGTCCTTTGTCTCCATCATTGTGCCCTCCCATTTTTCATGTCGGCCACCTGGGCGCACACATTTCCGTGTCCTGGGTCCCCCTTCTTGCTTTTCCCCCTCGGTCGCGTCTCCGTATTCCCACAAACCGGTGAGCTTTTTCCTCCACGCGCCCGGACGCGTCCCCTTTTTTTTTGTTCTTCCACCTGATTCTCTTTGCTCTACTCTTTTTTTTTTGTTAGCAGACTCTCCTGTTAATCTTTTTGGGGGAGCTGACAGTTGCGCGTGGTTTCTTTCCCCCTGGGGGGTCCGCGTCGTTTTTTCTTGTTGCCTTTGCCGGTGGTTGTTTTGGGGCTCTTTTTGTTGTCGTGCGGAACCCTTTTTATCTTGTGGGGCGCCGGTCTTTACTGGTTTTCGGTTTTCGCGCCGTTCGTCAAGCACGGTTTCTTTTTCGGTCTTCTGGTTCCCTAGCCGACCACTTTGATCTTTTCCCTCAGTTTTGATACTTTCGGTCTTTTTTTTTTCCCTTTTTTTACGGACGTCTTTTTTGTAGTCTCTGCTTGGGAACGACAGACCCCCTTATTTGGGAGGGGACTATTCTCATCACCCCCCCCCTTTCATTTTTTTTTCTTCTTCAGCTCCTTCCCTCCTTTCACCGTTAAGTCCCTCCCGATAGTTGTCGCTTGCTGCTTCCGTTTTTGCTCCCGGTCCGTTTATGCGGTAGTGTTTGATTCCTACTGTTTTCGCTTTCCCCCCCCGGATTTTCCCCTGTGACCCTTTTTTGCGACGTTTTTCCTTTCCTTCCTCCCCATCAGCAAGATGGTCCCTCCCCCTTGACCTCGTTTCTTCCTCTCGAAAGCAAAGGCATCTTGTTCGTGAAATAGTCCCTGTTCCGCGTCCTTTTCGTCATCTTTGCGGGTACTTTTTTAGCTCCAAGGCTTTTGCGTTCTTTTCTCCTCAAAGGGGGATGGTTGCCTGCCCAAGCGTCCCCCCGATCCATTCGCCTTACACCGCGTTTGTTTCTTCTCCCCCCCCCCCCAATCTTCCTCCATCGTCGTCCTTGCCCCAATCTTGCATGTGATCCCCTGGCTGTCCCCACCCCCGATGATGTGCGTTATGATGGTTCCCAACCTTTTTCCTTTCCCTTCCCCGGAATGCCCTCCTCTGTTTCAGTTCTATTTTTTTTGCCCCGGTTGCCGGGCGTTCCTCTTGACGCTTGTGCCCCCAGCTCTTCCCAATTTTTCTTTTTTTCTTTGTCCTTTTGCTCTCCTGTTTGTCGAACTAGTTGATCGGTCCCTCCCCCACGACCCCCCTCCGCCAGATCCCTTTTCTGCTTTTTTCGATTTTTTCCGCTTTTGGGTTCCGTGCTCTTTTTTCCTCGAGTGAGACTTCCCCTTCTCTCTTCGAACGTCTTCTCCCCGTTCTTCTTCGACGAACGCGCCGCCCCGCTCGAGGCACTGCCCAGGCACTCCTGTGTCATTCGGTTCCGTGTTATCCGGCTAACTCCTCCCCCTTGCTTGGCCCCCCCCTGACCATAGCTGTTTGATCGACCGCCTCCCGGGCTTTCCCTTTTTACCTTTTCCCCCCCCCCACTGCCAGGCGCCGGGCGCCCCACCAGTTTTTGTCTTTTCTCATCCTGTGTTCTGATCTAGCTAACCACTCGTTCCGGACCGTCGTGTCCCCACGCGCTTTCAGTTTGCGTCCCGACACACAACAACAACTGGTTTTTTTGCCACTTTTTTTAGTCGTCCTCCGACCATCCCCGCGCTCTCTGTTTCCCCCCCACAGTTTGTTAGCGCCGTCCCGCCAATTGGGTTTGACCCGAGTTCCGTGTTTTTTTTTTCCCCCCTTTTTCTGTTTTTACGGTCCGCCTTCGGATTCCCTTGTGGGAACGTCTTGTTTTCTATTTCGAAGGGTTGCCCCCTTAGGAAGGTCCCTTTTTTTTCCAAACCTGGTTTGACTTTGTTGTCGTTTTCGCCGGTTTGGGGCTCCTCGTGGTCTGCACAGTTTCGTCCCTTTTCTTGACCGGGAGGGCGTTCGTTTTTTCTTTCACCCCCCCGTTTCCCCCCTTTCGTCGATTATTTGTCCCTTGCTTTTCCCAACACCCGCCTATTCGAAACCCCCCCAACCCCCCTGTTCGCTTCGGTGCAGGGGCCCCCGGGCATGTGAGACTTTTCTCAACACGCGACCCTCTTCCCCGTCGTTGTTGGCCTGTTCAGCCACTCTTTCCCCCCCCTCCTTTCTCACCTAGTCCTTTTGATTTCCCCATCCTTGGGACAGTGCCCCCCGTTCCATTTGTTGACGTATTTTTCCCCCTTTCGGCTTACCCGTTTGAGCCCACTTCCCCTTCCCTTTGTTCTGGCGGCATTTTCCCGTTCCCAACCCTCGTTTTATTCCCGGCGGTCCTGTAGCCCCTGACCGCCTTCTATAGTTTCTCCGGTCTTTTGAAACCTTTCCTCTTTCTCGGTCACTCCCATTCCGTGCTGATAAGGTCATGGCTCGTTTTTCTTTTACCGGCGACGCCGCGACCCCCGACCCGGTTCCCCCATTTCCGCCTGACCTTCCCCCCCCTCCCTCCCTTTTGGGTGCGTTTTGCCCCACTTCGCCCCCCAGGGACACCACCTGATCGTTTCCGACGGCCTGAATTCTGCAGATTTTTTTCGCCCCTGATTCGAGTCTCCTCGCCAACCTTGCCCAAGCTTCCGCCACAACTGTGCGATTTTTTGACGACATTCCGACCTGCCCGTTGGCACGTTTCCACCAGTGCATTACGTCTGGACGCATTTCTGAAGCCCCTTTGCTTCAGAATCGGTTCCCATCGTTCTCACTTCTTTTCCTCATGGCATAGCTCCCCTCCTCTTCTCAATTTCCGCTGCTTTATCTTTTTTCTCTCTTTTCTCCCCTTCCCCCTCCGTGTTGTGTTTTGTTTTTGTGGTTTTTTGGTGAGATGCTATGACTCCCCCTTCCGGCCTTCTCCCTTCTCTTGGGTCTCTGCATTCCCCTTCGTCAATTTGGCCCATGAGAAACCTGGGGTGGTGAATTCTGAAGGCTTTTGCTTTTTTTTTCCTTTTTTCTTGTTCGGTGCTGTGGCTTTTGTTCTGCCCCGTCAGACGCACGGAACTGTGCGTTGAGGATGCGGATTCTAGGATCTCCCGTGATGGCGTTGTTTGAAAGTGTTGGCTCTTTTTTGGGAGACCCCTTAGGGTCGCTCCCTCTTTTTCTGCCCGCTTCCAGGGCGTCTTGGATTTTATTGGACGTAGATGTGTGACTTTGACTTGTTTTTTTTTGTCCTGATTGCGCCCCCTTCTATTGGACGTCCAGCCCCCTTACGTTTTTTTTTCTTTTCTCGCGTTTTTTGGTCTTGATGGGAACTCCGGTTTTCGTCTGTTTTTTTTTTTTTCTCTGGTTTCCTGTTTTTCCAGCCGGTGCTGATGATGTTCCCCCTCCAGCCCTGTCTACATTGTCGTGCCGATTGACTCGTCGTTGTTTGGTTTGTATGCCTCTCCTCTAGAGAATTTGGCGTTTTGGCACCCCCTTTGGAACTGCCCTCACCGGCCCCCACCCACTTACAATTTTTTCTCCCTTGTTTTTGACTTACTGCTTCCCCGGCCTTTTTGTTTTTTTATCACTTGTCCTCTCACCACCCGGCCCTTTGAGGGGGTTCCATTTCCTGGTTTGTTCAAACCTCTGCCCTGGATTGAGTAATTCTCGTTTTTTCCCCCTTTTGGCCTTGTTTGTTTTTACCTTACGTCCGTTTCCCTTCCCGGATTTGTTGGCTTTTTTCTTTGTTTCCACTTCACCTTCTCTGTTGCCTTCTTTCAGTTTTTTTTCGCGATCTGTTTGTGGGGTTTTTTTTACAAACTTCTTTATTTTTTTTTTTTTCTATATGGGTCCTGCTTTTTGTCAGCCCCTACTGTTGCCCGGGGGTTCAGGACGGGTTACCGAGCCACCCGGTTTTTGCTCGATTTTTTTTTCAGTCTCCCCCCAACCCCCCCTCGACACTGTCCGGAAAACATGCGTTTCTCGGAGGGGTCTCCCCGTTTTTTTTCTGCACCTTCCTCCTCAGGGTTTCTCTTTTTTTTTTTTTTTTTAGAGCTTGATGTTTTGGTTCACCGTCGATCCGATACTGGCGTGCGCTCCCTGGGTGACTCCCGGGCGGTTCCCGTAGCGAGTGTCTTGCGCTTGCCCGTTGTTGTCGGGTTTCCTTTGCCTGTCCCGTTGGACGCGTTTGACTGTTTTCAAACGTGACAACCCGATTTTTTTTTCCTCCTCCCGCCGGGTCTCTTTGCGGATATTCCCAGGACTTCCCTGGGATTTGTTCGTCCTGCGTTTGCCCAGTTTGCCCAGGGTCTCCCCTCCAGGCGTATTATGTCTTCTTCTCTGGCCCCTTTTTTTTTTCTTTCCGACGTGTTGATGTCGCCCTTCACGGACAAACCCTGACCCCCTGCATTTTTTTCTGATTCTTTTTGTCCCTGTGCTCTTTTCTCCCGGGCCCGTGTCTTTGCCCGTTTCCCCGAACCCGACAACGTGTTCATTTCTCTCAAGGAAAGGTACATCTTGCTTGCTGGCTCTCTTTAGATTTCCCCGTCCACTGGCTGAGCTGAATGGACCCCCCACCCCCAATGAAAAAAACACCGCTCTAGATTCGCAGGCTTGCGATTTGGTGTCCCTATTTGTTTCCCTCTTTCGCACAGTCGGCCCAATGACCCGGAGGTCCGTTGCTCGCCTGAACTACTTTTCTTCCATTTTGTTTGGCACTTTTTACTCCCCTTCGATGCGTTTCCCGCCGGTCCCCCCGCTTTCCCCTTATCTTCCTTCACCGGGTCGTCTCTTGCCCCTTTGCGGACATTCCCCTTCCGGTTTTCCTGGTCAAAATCACAGGTCTTCACATCGTTTCCTCAGGGGGCTTTCCATGGCGCATGATGCCCCCCCTCTCGTTTTTCCTCCGTTCTTCCTCTTCTTTTTTTGCTCCCCGTGCACGATTTTGCCCTGGTTTTTTTGTTTTTATTTACGGGGTCTAGTCGTTCTTCTTTTTTTTGTTTGCTGCCACAACAACGTCGTTCTTTTTCTTTGTCCTCCCCTCCACGTCAGCTTTTAGTTCCGGCAATTTTTTTCTTTCCTATATGCTTCCCCCTCGTTTGCCGCTGAACGTTTTCCTTTTGTCCCACTTTCTTCTTTATGTGGCGTCGCGTCGGTGGCCCGATTCCCATCTTTTCTTGACCCTTGACTCTGAAGAGCGCGATCCCCTTTTCCTTCCCCGGAGGTGGCGATTTTCTTTCGTGTGACCCCCTTTTTTGGTTTCTGGTCGAATGAGCCCCCCCGTAGCTTTTCCCCGCCTTTTTTAACTCACCCCCGTTCGGCAATCGTCCTGACTTCAGCGGTCATTTTTCACCTATTCCCCTCTGACTTTCTTCGTCTCTTTTTTTCCTTTTGTCCGCTTCCCCCTGATGACATTCCCCCCCGTCGTTGTCGTGATGGACTGAAGACTAACGTCCGTCCCCCCTCTCTAAATTTTTCTTGCTTTCCCCCTCCTGATGATACCGACCCCCAACCCACGCTTTTCGCACGTGCCCCGATGCGGCTCTTGGACCCCCCAGGTTTGCACCGCGAGGGCTTGTGGTGGTCGTTTTACCCTCTTGTCCCCCTTAGCTGTCTTTTTCCCTTGCCCAGTTAACCGTGTTCCCGACCTTTTCCTTGCCTGGTTTCCACGCAGCCCGTCCCAAGGCGATTGGGACACTCAGCATCCAGCGAATTTCCTTGTCTCGTTCTGGCGTTAGCCCAGGTCCACCCCACACCCCCAGTCTGGTCGGGTCCATCCTCCTCACGGTCTCCCCACACAACGCGCTTGGTCCCCTTTTTCATTCTTTTTCTTTTCCCTCCCTCCCTTTTTTTTGGTTGATGACTTGCTCAGGTTTTTTGTGCTGAACTTTGACCTCGTGGCTGGCGGCCCGCGTCTTTTTTTTTTTTTTTCTCTTGCTCGTGGCAGGGACTCGAGAATTTCTCGCATGCGGACATTTTTGGTTCCCCTTTCTCTTGATGTTCCCTTTTTGGTTGCGTGTTCTTTTTTTTCCCTTTTTTTTTTCTTGTTTTCCCCCTGCACGTTTGCCGTAGTTTTCCTTCTTTTTCCCCTCCGTTCCTAAATTTATCTATCTCCTCAGCGGTGGCCGCCTTGTTGAGATCTCTTTTTACCCTTTTTTTTTTTTTTTCTTTATTTTTTTGTGACCGCCAGAACCAGTAGTTTTTTCGGACATCTTCATTATCCCCACCCCCCCTATTCGTTTTTTCAGGGCGGTGCGCAATTTGTCCTCTCCTTCTTCCCGCTATTTCTTTCCTTGCAGGTCCCTGTTTTTTTTTTTTTTGGGTTCTTGGTTCCGGGATCCTTTGCTTCTTTTTAAAACCGGACACACTGGTCCTTTTTTTTCCTTTCATTGTCTACCGATTATGATTAGATCTCATTTCACAGGCAACACATCCAGATGGTATTTCCCCCTCTGATCCCTGAATCCGCCCTTTTTTTCGGCACCCTGGTCCTTTTGTCCGCCCGTTCACGGCGTCGCTGTCCGCCCTACGGTGTTCACCCCTTGATATTGTTCAGTTCTGACCCGCCATGAACGCTTATTTTTTGGCCCCACCCACCCAGTTTTCATGCCTTCTTTTTTTTTTTCCCTCACTCGTGGCCCTTTTTGGTTTAGCCAGCCCGCCGAGTCCGATCTCAATCAGGAGCTTAGTCTCCACTTTCACCCTATTCTTTAGTTGTCAGGGCTTCTTTTTCCTTTCCCCCGCTGCCTTAGCGAGTTCCCCTGCTCTTTTTTTCTGTCTTGATCGTTGGTTTGCCGGCTGTACTTTTACTGGATGGTAACGTGACCCCAGCTTGGGAGTTAACTCGTTTCGCGCCCTCGGTTCATTTTTCCCTCTTGCTTTGCGCCATTCGACTTGGTCCCCCCCTACAACCCCCTAGCCGCAGACGTGTTCCGTGTTTTCCTCGTAGCCGTCGTTTTATCCGTGGGGCTGGCGCGTCCCTTTGCCTCCCTCTTCCTCTTTTAGCACGTTCCTTTCTTTTTTTTTTTTTCCGACCTATCCCCTGCCGATTTTCTTGCCTGCCACTTGTGAAAGCCCTGGCGTCGTTCCGGCTCCTTGCTCCATCATGACTGGTCTTAAAAGAAACGTGCCATAGCTTCTCTTCCCCCCCTGCTATCCTTAGTAGACTTACCCCCCCCACTGGTCCCCCGATTCTTACTTTATGGCCCCAAGTCCATAACAACCTTTTTTGTTCTTTCGTGATAAGCTTCCCCCTCCGCTTTTTTCCCCCGTTCGTTCTTTTCCCCCGGGCCATTCTGGTTCCACCGCCCAACACGGGCACTAGGAGCCGCCTATTCCTTCCTTCCCCTTTTTTTTTTTTATCACCACAGGGTTGGGTCGCTTTTTTTTTTTCCCGCAATTTCCCGGGATAGCATTCGTTGAGTGTTGTCCCCCCGCTCTGACGCTGTCCTATTTATGTCGGGCTGTTGTTTTTTGCAGTCAATCTTTTTTATCGACGCCTTATGGACGAACTGTTTGGGCGATAGTTACCCGATTTTTTGGTTCGTATTTCTCTCCCCCAAGTGTTGCAGGTTCCCCCTGACCCGGTGGGCGTCTGTGTTTTGCTCAAGCGTCCCACGCTCTCGTTGGAAGCTCAGTCCCTCCAGACCCCTGTGCCTGCCGGTTCGCCCCTTGCCCCCACTAGGAATGGCTCTCTCACCCCCTCACTTTACCATCGGCGTACGGAGTTTTGGAAGTACCCGCCCTGTGCCAGACGGGTCCTTCGACATTCGGCGACCTGGCGCTTCCTGGTGGTGCAACCTCAGACCGCAGACTTTCTCTTAATATGTTCCGGTTTGTCCCCAGTAGGTTGGGGCTGTGTTTTCCTCATTCCAACTCCTCTGTCCGGCGGATTAATTTAGCCCACCTCTTATCCATTGGCTCGGTACGTTTTTTCACCACCTTTTTTTGAGTTTTTTATCCGGGCACGGCCCACTGCTTTGATATTTTACCCCCTGGCTCGCCCCTTGCGGCCTTCGTACGCCCTGCGACCCCTCCCCCGGCCCTTTTTTCCCCCCCCCTGCCCCCCCGCCGATACGTCCCCGACATTCCCGTGGTCTCTTTTTCCCCACGCGCCAATTCCCTCCCGACCCACCACCATCACGTCCCTCCCCCCTTTCCTTGTCAATGACGTGATTTTCTTTTTCTTCCCTTTTTGATTCGGGGATCCACATTTCACCAACCTGCCCCTGCCATTCCAAAAAGGCGTATCCCTCTACCGACTCCTGGACAGACCTGGTACCGGCCGGGTTATCCTTTTCACCTTATGATAGTGAGAGCCAGCTTTTTTTAGTCATTCACTTTCCCATTTATCATGTTGTGATCCATTATCTGGATTGCTCGATCCATATCTTCTCAATTTTCAGGAGGTCTTCCTCATCCTCTCTTTCTGTCCACTCATACCGTTTTTTTTTTTTCTTTCGTCTGATATTTCCTTTCCATCCTCGCCATTGAGGAACAGCCCCACTCTCTGGATTCTCTGAATTTCTACTGAACTGGTGCTCCCATTTCTCCCCCCACTTTGTCTTGAATCTGAAGCTGGTCCACCCCGATTTGCTGGCGTTTTTTTTAAGTCCCATTACGCACGTCCGTTCTTTTTTTCGTTTCGTGTTCGGTGCTTGTTTTCCCCGTCGGTTGTCTTTTCTTTTCTCGCCAGTATCATTTTTTTTTGCTTTTTCCTCTGGTCATCAAATTTTTGCTTGTGCATTTTTTTTTGTTCCCCTGAGGGTGCTCTGCTTTGCTCCTTTTGTTTTCTGATTCCTCTCTGATCAGGTGTATCTCCCCTTAGTTTTCCTTCGCGCTCCTTCGGCTGTTCGATCTGGTTTCTTGAAGTGGGGGCGCTTTCATTGGACCCACCGGTCTCCCCTCCTGTGTTTTCGGTCGTTTTCGTTGTTCTTTTCCCCGATTGGGGAAACTTTTTTTCTGGGTTTTTTCAGGGGTGGGTCGGCGCCTTTCCTCACGGGTTTGCGAGAAGTCCACTTGATATCAAGACCTTCGAAGTCTCACTTGCCCCTTGTCTAAAGTGGAAGGCCTACTAGAAGACCAAACTTCTTTTTTTGGAGACAAGTACCGCCCGGCCGGCAACCCACTCTCAGGTGTGTTTTTCCACTTGATCCCCCCAAGTTCCCCCCCTGACCGCGCTGGGGATTCCCCCCCCCCCCCCCCCTACGATTTCTTCAGTGCAAGTCCCTGGCTTTTCATGACCTTTTCCCCCCCCTGCCGCCGGGTCTTTGTCTCCGTCATTCTCGTTCCGTTCCTGGTGCGATGTCCTTTTGTACTTCACGGGGCCGTTTACGGCCTCTTGTCTTTGCTTTTTTCTCATTCCTTCCGTGGGCCCCTTTTTAAACCTTCTGTGTGTTGCCTCCGGGCGGGTTGTTTCGTGTGGTCGTCCTTTACAAACTCGGATCGCTCATTTTCTAGCAAACTACCTCCTGCAGCCCCCAATTGACCTGTTTACTCCCCACTGGTTGCGATTCCCTTTTCCGCCCCCAAACTCTTTTCCTCGTTTTCCGGAACCCAGTTTTGCGTTCTTCTCGGGGGATTAGAATATCCCTTTTCCATGTCTCCCGCCCTGGCCTTCCTCCTGTCCGTCTCTTGATGGTTGCAGTCCGCTCCCGACTCCCTATTCCTTTGCCGGTTCGCCCCCACTGTTTTTTTTTTCTCCCTTTGCGCCTTCTGGCTGCTCCCGTGTCTACCTTCGTGCCGTTTTTTTTTCGGGTCCCTTTGTTCCGGGTGTTGCGCTTGTCCCATCTGTCCGGGCAACGGCCTGCCCCCCCTCGGGCTCGCCTTTTCCTCGTCGTGCTTCCCCCTCCCCTATTTCCCACACTGGTGTATGTTCCTGACCCGTTGCGCTGGCCGTTTACTGGTCTTGTGATTTTTGTTAGCTCATCTTTATGCTTTTTCCGCCTTCTTCCTTTTCGTCCCTCCGGGAAACAAAAGACATGACCCTGCTTCCTTTGCGGTTGCTTGATTTTCAGGTTTGTTTTGTTTCGTTTTCCACCCCTTTTCCCTCGTTTGACGAAACGTGTTCTCTCTTTCTCTCGGCCGGGATGATGTCTTCCGTCTTCTTTCAGTCTATTTTTCCAAACCTTCACGGCTCCGTTTTTTTTGTTAAACGCCACGCGTCTTTTTACCTCTTTTCTATCTTTTCTTTTGATGGAGTTTTTTTCGTTTTTCACCTCTTTGATTTTTTCCCACCGTGCATAGGTTCCCCCATTTTTTTTTTTGTGCCCCCCCTCCCAACGTTTCTTCCCAGATGTTTTTGTTACCCCCCTCGTCTTAGTAAATCCCCCCCCTCTTCCACAAACGCTTTGATCGGCCCCCTCCCACCGTTAGATAGTTTTTTCTGCTTGAGACATTTCCCTGTTCACAGCGTTGAAGGATACCTCCCTTGCCTTTGCACTAATAGTGTTTCCGCCTTGGAGCCTTTGCTCCTGGATGTCCCCCACCGTTTTTTTCTTCCCCTGCATCTCTTGCGATGAACTTTGCGACCCCCCCTCCCGGATTTGTTTCGCCGTGGTGTAAGGCGGAATCTCTGATCGACGGCCTTTGTTGTGGAGCCATTGTCCCTCGTTCGCGGTCCTTTTTAAGGTCCCCGTCGTTGTCAGCTTGTCGTCCAGTAGTCCCGAATATTTTTTTGCTTCCGGACGCCTGACCGTTCGATTTTTTTCACCCTTCCGGATTGCCTCGTTTTCGGCATCTTTTGGGGGCTCACTGGTGCCGATACCCAGTCCTTGCCGCCACTACTGCCCTCCGTTCTTCCCTCTCGTTTTAGCAGGTTGCGATACATTGGCGTATTTCCGGTTTGAGTCCTTCGGCGTGGTTGTATCCTACGCCCGCATTAAACGGCCTGTATTTTGTTCCCCTCCCTGGGCTCAAAATTCTTTTTCTGGTCCTGCTTTCGATGTAGGCGGTCTTACGATGAAGGACGAGGTTTTTTTTTTTATGCTCGTCCATGACGTTCCCTCCCCGTACTCTATGGTCTGGGCCTTACTCTACGTTTTTGACCAAAACGATTTTTTCGCCTGGCATGGACCCCTATGATTAGCAGTTCCACCCCGTTTATTGCAACCCTCCCTCCCTTTTCTGTTGGGTCCCGCTCTTTCCACCCCAGAAGTTTACGAATCTGCCTCAGACCGTGCTTTGATGACCCCTTTGCCATGACTTCCCTCCGTGTAAGCCCCCCCCCCTTCCCCTCCCTTTCTCTTTGGGGCGGCACACTCCCCCGCCTGCGTTTTTTTGAGTCAGTCTGTACTTTTTTTTTTGACGTCCTTCTGCTTTTCTCCCCCGTGAGCAAAACCCTTAGCGCTGGGCTTCCCCTCCCCTCTGTCCGGCCTTGCCGTCCCCACCCCACGTCTTTTTGTTTTTTCCCCG